>JAABUR0100001094.1_pt1 | contig 51322 bp, 53 predicted proteins | sample 5560091 | NCBI WGS metagenome assembly JAABUR01 (sample SAMN10711879, study PRJNA513375) | rock metagenome | isolation source: Antarctica rocks | place: Antarctica: Victoria Land, University Valley sud | reverse complement strand
AGATGCATTTCAATATCGTGATCCATGTCTGTAGTTGACGGCACAGATCTTGAAACGAATTCAAGCGAACGTGTCGCCAACGCAGAGGAAGAAGTGCTGCAAGAGTGGCAACGAGAACACAAGCCAGGACAGCAAGATGAACTGTCGGTGAGACTCTTTCCATAATTAAAACAGGAGGCATGCAGGTGAGAATGCAGGGGACAGTTCAGTGGATTGGTCCAAAAGGCAAAACGAGGCAAATAAAATAAAACTTCCCATGCACAGATGCACGGATATGATATAGCAGTCGCTCCTCTCCTTATTCGTAATTTCATATTAGGAAACTTCAGAGCTCATTACGATCAAAGGGACGAACGATACCGATCTTCTCATTGGCGCATCCTTTTCACAGTATGGACTCGAGTTCCCTGACTTCCACGGTTTGCGATCCTCATTCATGATGGGTTTGTCTCGATAAACCAATAGTAACTGGCGAAGTGGGAAGATATAGTGTACTAGATGGATAGATCGGCCGGGGAAGTGGGTAGAATGTACGCTGGACCTTGAACATGCGTGTATGAGATGCAGATTCCCTATCAAGTTGATATCAAAGCCATCTTCTTTTGTAGTGTAGGCCTTGTGTGAGCCATAAGTTCTCGGCGGAGGTGGACCACGGTTGACTTCGTACAGTCTAGCGGAACAGTTAATCCCGGCACTTCACCCCCGGGGTCGAAAGACAGGGATTAAGGTTGACTTCGCAGAGTCTAGCGGAACATTTAATCCCGACGCTTCACCCCGGGGTCAAAAGACAAGGAGAATAGCGCAGTGCTCTTAGGCTTCTAAACACGTCCGCAGCATGTCCTTTCGACCATCTCTTGTCTCACAAACATTAAGTTTATACATGTCTCACAACGACACCGTCCACGTTCAGAAGGCTCTGAAAGTTCTTTGCAATGTTCCTAAAGAAGCGTTTCTGCCTCATAGAGCTGAGGCAATGTTAGCCTTTCAAAAGCTTCGGACAGTTGTGGGGGATGATGGCGGCACTTGGACTCCTCCTCTTACAAACAATCACAGCTCGTGCTCACCTCCTTCGGAAGATCACAGTTCCTCTTCAGCCCTTATGGTCACGAACAAGTCGTTCCTGCCTGCTCTCGCTGCCCAGGGTTCATCGACACCATCTTTGAATGGTCCAAATTCGTCCTCCACTCTTCCAAACACCACCGACACATCCTCGCTCGCTCTTCATTCTCAGGGCTCAACAACTTTCTCTATCCAACAATCCTCCTCTTCACCCTCCCTGAGCGGCCACGAGCTCTCTCCGACTCCACCAGTGTTGACCTTAACCCAAGCGCTGGACAAAGATTCGGCCCAGATCCAGGAGTTTCTATCGAGACCAGAACTCGAAGCTATTGAGGATGAGCTAGAACGGATAGTCGAGGATCCTCGTGTGGTTGATCTTCAGCTTGATGGAAGTCGATCAACGCCAAAGGCCAGGTTTCGAAAGGGCCTGAGTCAGCGGTCCTTAGCTGATGAGTATATCCAGTGGGAACGCCACACTTATGGATCGTCAAAAGTCAGCGTGCTGGTGAAGGACTTATCGGTTTCACAAGAACGGGGTTTGGGACACATCGTGGAGTACCTTGAAAGCAACAATCGTCGATTCAAAAAACAGGATATCACAAGAAGAGGAATCGAGCACGGAATCAAATTTCTTGTCTTCGAACTATTAGTCGGCACAAGGGTAATTTCAGCGATTTTGAGCTTCAAATACAGTCTTTTTCGAGCGGTCAAGTTCGAAGATCTTCCCTTTTTGAAGACGATGATGAACGATTCGGAATGGATCAAGGAACTTGTGGAGCAGAAGGCAGACTGGTATGATGAATGCCAGACTCTGTATGATGGTACGTGACCGTTGCTGGCACTGGCGCTGCTCATTTTTCTACAGTGTGGTGCAAGAAGTTGTCGCGAACCAACAAACCATATGAGCCTTGCTCTTCTCCCTCTGAACCATGGGGAAAGCGCCGCCGATTAAATCAGGATATTAATCTCCCGCAATTTGATTGTCCCTCCGATGCTCAACTGTCGCAGTATCAAGATACTTCGCAATCTGGCAATCGAGTCTTATCAACAGCAAGGGATATGGTCAACGGCCTTGAAGAGGCGGAACACAGCCATCGAGACGCAGAACACTTCCGGACACAAACACATGAAGGTGTGTTTTCTAGGCCTAGCCAGTGGGAGGACGCGGCTGCACTTATGCCCTTAGCGAGCAGTCATCAACAGAGCGGGCCCGAGGCCTACTCATCAGGAATGGAGTCGAATCCACCCACAGGTCAGGCTTTCTTCACAACTGAGGTCGGAGTACAAGGATTGACGAACCTCGGCATGAGTAAGTGAGCACTGGCTACGATCGGAATAATTCAGAGCTGTGTTGACAGATTTAGATTCATATACACTTCCCACCATCGCAGCGAGGCCATCATTAGAGGAGACTCGATCTTATGAACGTGAGCGGACTCAACGATCTCCAGCATTGCGTCTTCCGTCGCTACGGCATCTAATACATACAAATCCTCCGAATCCTTCTAGTAACAACTTCAGCTCTGGTGAATATGATGGCCCGCGCGTAACGACTGATGGTAGTATAGCGACGCCGGGCACTGCCCATCAGCACTCAAGCCATTTTATTCCAGCCTCTTTGCAAAGAAATCCTACCAATACAGCTTATGGATCCCCGCCGGGTCAAAATTTGCAGTATGCTTGTCAATTGGGCGTTCCACCAAACCCACAGGAAGGAGAGAGAAATCCACAATCCAACAATCTATCTGCAGCCGAATACACTAATCTGGGTTCTGGCTCTGGGCCAGCGGCAGGCACTGGCAACTACGTCCCTTGGTTCCCCGAGTCTGACGATGCGTTTGATGCCCAAGCCCATGCCCCCGCCCAGGCCCCTGGTCTGAGTCCTGATGCTGGATTCGGGGCAAGCACTGGTAACTACATCCCTTGGTTCCCCGAGTCTGATGATATGTCCGGGGCCAAAGCTTCTGATGTGAACCTTGATGCTGGATTCGGGGCAAACACTAATAACTACGTCCCTTGGTTCGCCGAGTCTGAAGGTATGTCCGGGGCCGAAGCTCCGAGTGTGAACCCTGATGCTGGGCTCATGGCAGGCAATGGCAACTACGTCCCTTGGGTTCCAGATATCGAAAACGGGTTAGCTTATCATATGCGATGATTCTTATACCACGTCGATAATACCCGAAAGCCTAATAAAAATATTAATTTGAATTTACAACATGTTCTACCCTTCTGGCCCACCGAGCAAGTCCATCACTTTAAATGCCATAGCAGCAAAGTCCCTCCCTTTTTATCTACTGCCGCTGGTTTAACACTTTGACGTATTTCCCAAGCTTTCCCTTCCTCCCAATTCACAGTAACGATCTGTCCAGTTTCAGTTATTACACTGGTTGGCAAGCCCTCCTTCTTGATCGGGACAGCGATACAGGTTGCCTCCATGTACTTGCTAGTAGCACCGGGAAGAAGTACAAAGACAGTACGCCCAGTAGCCGTTCGTGAAATCTACCACCTGGTAAGCCTCTGTTGCGTTAACGCTCGTTGCTGCCTTAAATATTAACCCACCTTGTTCTTCAAGGAGTCGATAATCTTGGCGCATTTCTCTCCTGGCCGGAAGACCTTGAATGAATCTGTGGTATTGAGGTCCAGACCATCGCATTCACCTCTCGCTGCGTCTATCAAATCGGAATCAATATCGATGCCGGCGTAAACACGGATGACTTCTGGATGAGAAGACATGGTGGGCTTTTGGGATCTCAGTGAGGTGCGACAGGACAAGCTAACTAGATTTCAGTCTTATCAGCCATGCTCACGAATAAGTGTTTGGAGATCACACCTTCTGCAGCCTCGATGAAGTGCCGCTTGCTTCACTGATTAGAGTATCGCAATGAGGGATATGATGATGTGGGGTCAATGGCGAGCATGTGACTAACGCAGTAGTCGGCACCAACCGGACACCTTAAATTTTGTGGTGAGATAAGTTGACTACACAATAGGCGACGAATGGTAAATATTGAATAGCTCGACATCAACGTCTAATAGTGATCGAGGTGGGACAAGAGTGCAATACAAGAGGAGATATTTCTGCATAGTCAACTCAGCCACGGCTGGAGTATAGCCAATGTCTCCCCAAGCGCTATACCCTCCGCACTTCCCACAGGGGACCGATCGACACTACAGTCAACCCATTCAACGCGCCAACATCAAAGGCTTTGGGCCAGAGCCAATGTCAGATGTTGACGCTCGAAACGGAGCAAGGTCCCATTCAGGTACCTTTTGACGTGCAAGCTGCGTCTAAAGTCGCTGACGAAAAACGCAAGCGCAATGCCACCGCCTCCCATAAATTCCGAAAGCGACGCAAAGACAAGGAGCAGGAGACCTCAAACAACATTTCAAATATAGAAGCACAAGTACGGGAAATGACCAAAGAGCGAGACTTCCTGCAGGATGTACTACTGCAAAACGGCATCCCCATACCAAGTCATGCCTCACTTGCTGGACCGCAATTTCAAGACACTGAAACGTCTACTCAAAACCAAGGCAGAAGCACTCGGAGACGCACCGGTGCGTATGTACCACCGCAAGGGCTACCTCGGTATACTGTCGCCGCCCGTTCCCTTTTGAGCGCATGACCACCATGCCATCCGAGCATATACAGGTGTTACAATAAAGGATGCGACCGCAAGTGCTATTTCATCCTAACACGAACCCATTCGAAGCGACAGCACTGCAATAAATAAAGTGCAATTCACAACAGCATTCTGTTTGAACTATGATGTATATACAGCATGCACACACAGCACATCGATCGTCAAGCGCTTGAGCAAGCGATCATTCCCTCATCATTTCCTTACCTTTTTCGAAGAAATACCCTATGTTCAGCATATTCGTCGGCGTATTGAGCGTGCACAAAGTCTCAGTATCCCCTTAAAACACGCAGGTCGTCGTGAGCAAACACTGCATGAGATATGAGCGGTTACTGTTTAATGTTCAGGGCAGCACTTAGACTCCGGGAGACTGAAGGCATTCAGATTAGAAATATTTTTCGTATTAATCATCAATCTTTCGGGGGAGGGAGAAGAATGATGGAGATGTTTCCCCTGAAAGCCACCAAAAGCTGAGCGAGTAGAGCGAAGAGCGAGTATTGTGTTCAATGTATCAACAATTTTCTTCCCGGCACTTGAAACTTCAATGTAATCATGAGGAACAACCCATCGCATTCTTTGTGCACAGTAGTATTATACAAGAAGTTTTGTCACCACCCCAGCTGAATCGTTCATTTAGCGCGTTCATCTTACCATCGAGCCAATCGGGATGATCCATGAATGACTTAATGAAGACCAATCCCACTGGAAGCAAAAATGCGTCCGAGTCCCCGTCCGAAAGTGAGGCCAGTGGAGTCGTCAACGTCCCTTAATGTTCCGATAATATTAGCGTCGATCGCACTTTGATCGATGTTATGTGAATACATCGACTGAATGGAATAATGTTTGAAGAAGAAGGCAGGTGGCGTTGCAAGTCCCTATATTGAGGATCAGTCACTGCGTCAGCAATCAAATTCGGATGGCCGGTAGCACTCATTGGCTTTGACAAGGGTTGTCTGCGGCGCTCTCTTTTTGTCGTAATCAAGGATGTTGGCTGCCAGAATACCTAGGTTGTGATTACCTAGCATAGGATGGGGCGGATCTGGAAGCCGGTCACATTTCAAACACTGCAAGTTGTAATTCTGTCTTATTTTGCTTCCGCTCTGCCCTTACTTTCCACCTTCAAAATCTGCTGCCGGCAAAGACAAAGTTCTCAGAGACACCAACACGAAAAGGAATAGGCCCTCCAAGAATCTTTGGGTCTCGCCAATGATGAAGTCTACAAGTAAATCCAAGCTTTCCCGTTCCAGTCGAGAGAAGCACGCCCCCAACGACGACAGCAACGACAGCGAGAATGATTCTTCATTTCAAAGCTTCAATTCTAGCGACTCTGTTTCGTCTTCCGATTCTTCATCAGAAACTTTTGACAAGAAACTTGACACGGTGATGAAGGAAGCGAGGAAGCTTAAGAAGAAAAGACAGGCAAAATTGAAAAAGGGCAAAACGAACGACGGTGACCTTGGTTCCAGTGGGGACTCTAGCTCTTCTGAAGGCAAGAAGGAGAGAAGGGTCAAGGTAAGAAAAGTCAAGAAGCCGAGCGTGAGGCAGAAAGCCAAATCCAAAAGGGTAAAAGATGGGGATTCCGAATCTGATGATGGCAATGTCCGTGGCAAGACTGGGCCCAGGAGAAAGGCGCGTGCCAAGGAGGAGAGAGCCAAAGAAGCGAAACAGGCTGAGAAGAAAAAGGAGAATAAGAAAGGTATCAAGGCGAAGTTCATACGGGTTGATCGCTTGTGGAGCACGGATGAGCACAGGTACGTTTTGAAGAAATCGAGCGAGCACACCGAAGCAGGCGAATATGCACAGTACGCCTTCAACGTTCGTCGCAAATTTAACTGGGAAAACAAACATACGGATATCTGTCTAGACATCATGAGCAAGCCACTCAAGGCCGCTTTGAGACATATCATGGGAAAAGTGAAAGGCATCTCTTTAGAAGAAGATTCGCCCTCCGTTGATTCAAACACGATCTTCCTCTTTCTCGAAGACCTACGCGCCTATATGGGAAATCTTAGGGCGCAGAGCAATGCCGAGAAGAAAAAGGAAAAGGCCAAAGAGATTGCTCTTAAGGCTAGACATCTCAAAGTGCTTATCAAGTATCTTGACAAAGACTACGATGAGACCAAGAAATCCCTTTACCCCTTGCTCGAAAGCAAGAAGATCACTTTTGATCTTCTTTGGGCATTGTTCAAAAGCGACGAGATTGTTTATACTTCAACATACGATACGTTGGGTGAGCCTAGGGCTTTCAAGATCGAATACGCCTATTTGGTAAGCACAGACACGCATTCGAACTATTTTGACGCCTTGGCCACTGACTTGAAACAGGAACACTCGTTACTCAAGGGTGATTATTACATAATTGAAGGGCGCTACCTGGAATTTGACGGTAAAACCTTCGGAATGGGCAACGTGCAAGTAACAGTTGAGGCGTTCAAGGGACCGCGTCCCATTTCCAGCTTACGTTGTTTCCCTCTCAAACGTCATCCAGACCACAAGAAGCTTGAGAAAGAGATGATTGAGCGCGGAAAGAAATTCGCCGCCTTGGAGGGCAGGCAATATTGTATTCAGAAAGGCATAGCTTTCTACAAGGTATTCAACTATCCTCCTCGAGAACCAGAATCTTCTGACTAGGTCATTTTAGAAGCGTCAAGAGATCGTTAAAGTCAACATTGACGGCAGGGTGATGATCGATCCGACGACTTTCAGGCGCTTCAACCCTAACTACCCTATTTCCACGCTCAAACACGGGGATAAGGACATTCTTAGTGATTCAGAATCTGAGGACAACGATGAATCCGAAGACAGTTCAGACGAGGAGGGCGAAAACCACACAAGTCAGTTCGATGATGGAAAAAAGGAGCCGAAACCCAAAAAAAAATTGGTCAAGGGCGAGGAGACCGATACTTATCATTTGGTCGACGTGCCGGTTGATGAAGAAGGTAATGTGGTCCAGGAAGAGGACATCGAGGACATCCCAAGTCAAAACGACTCCGGTAAGCGCGAGTTCACTGATGAGGAATATCTCATTGCGAGTCCTATCGCACTCGGTTTCAGCTTCGATGAGAAACTCTGGCTCGAGTTCGCGGTTTCCGGCATTCAAGATGTCACTTGGAACGAGAGCGCCTTCGACTCGCTCGTTATACCCAATGAACATAAGCACGTCGTCAAATCTCTCGTAGAGTCGCACGAACGGAACGCGAAGAAAAACATCGACGATATCATACAAGGCTAGTATCATCCTAAGATTCAGTGCACGCCCTTATGCTTACATTCTCAGGCAAGGGACGAGGTCTCGTGGCAGTCCTACATGGACCGCCGGGGACCGGGAAAACCCTCACAGCTGAAGGCATCGCGAAGATGCTCAAGAAATCACTCTACGTTAGTTTTGTCGTGTCGAAGTTTTAGATAGACTGACATATCTTTTAGATGGTATCCGTTGAAGAGCTGGGGACAAGAATGGACCATCTTGAGAAGAACCTCTCCCAGATACTCGATATTGCTCATACATGACGTGCAGTGTTATTGATTGATGAGGCCGACGTCTTCTTGGAACAACGGGAGCTTCGCGACGTCAATCGCAACGCGCTCGTGAGCATCTTCCTGCGGATGTTGAAGTACTTCCAGGGTATACTCTTTCTGACCACAAATCGTGTCGCAACTTTTGACGAGGCTTTCCAATCGCGTATTCACATCGGACTCAGATACGACAAACTCGACATCAAAACTAAAAAGGGTATTTGGAAGGGGTTCATTGACCGAGTCAGGGAGTTACCAGAGGTGGAAGTTGCGGACATCACAGAGGATGATTTCACGCAGCTATCTAACTTTGAAGTCAATGGACGAGAGGTACAGGAGCTTTTTTTTGTTTTCCCAAACCCACCTTTTCATCTTTCCTCTGCCTCTTCCCTACCTTTCATTGATCGTCTACCGCACACGACGAGCTAACAAGGCACTGATGATAGATCAAGAACGCGGTCCGCACAGCCCAATCCATAGCCCTTAACGAGGAGAAAATGCTGAGCATGGCGCATCTCCTCCGAGTTCTCTTCGTTGGCAACGTCTTTGCTAAGGACTTGAAAGGACCAGGATATGAGGAGGCCCTCAAACTCTACACGTGACTGGGAGAGCGGTTTTATGGCTTAACCACAATGAGAGTAGATAGGTTGTGTGGGTATTTCTAGATTAGATTAATAAAAACAGATAATTTTGTGGTTGGCCGGCAACGAGATCCACCTGTACGTGGTGTCGGCTACGAACCTTTTGATTCTATTCTGTGTCCGAATAGAAGTCAGAAGAGCCAAGAGATCTCAATCCGACGCAGTTCGAACAATGTTAGGACGTTGCGTGGCCAAGAAAGCTGCCGTGCAGAGTTTTCACCCACGCGACAACACCCCCCCCTAACAGTCACAATCGATCTACGAAGAAGATTAATGACATGTCGATGTCAGTAAGAGATGGGAAGATACTACTAGTAGAATAGTCGACCCAGGTGAAGAGTCTGGGAGTCGTGACTACAAGTGATCGAAGAATTTGCGATCCGTCGACTGCGTCGATATTGGAACGTCTTCACCACATCGACAGTGCCGTCGAGTAATTGATGGAAAGATATCAGGTAGAATAGACGAACCAGATGATGAGCCTTGAGTTTGTGACTACATGTGCCCGAAGGAGTAGTGATTCGTCGATCACGCTGATATACTGGGGAGGCTTGAGCCCACCTTCTTTACTTGACGCCAAGTCATACATCTATCTACGTGGAAAATCGAGAGCGCATGAGGACGATCAGAACGCACCTCTACTATCGATCAGCTAAGCATCGAACGATTGCGATCGCACGTCTATACTAACAATCTATTCAACGTCTACGTGACACAAGCCAAATCAAGAGAAGGAAAGAATTATTCAGTACAATCACACTCTATCTCCCCATCGTGCGCGCCTCTCTTCCATCACACATTTCTCTGCTCAATGAATGACAATCATTGAGCAAGAGAACACAGTTTCTGCGTTACAATCACGAGCACCACGGGTGCAAAGGAACGTCCTTCGTCTTCGAATCGGGAATCGAACCGGAACATCGTTGTATAGAATATCGTCAATGAAGAGCAGGGCAAAGACGATGCGTTACAACAAACAGCACAGGCAATCGTAAGAGTTTACTCGAGCGTCACGCGCTGGATAGAAGCTATAGGTTCATTATTGGTAACACAGTGCCAATTTTATTGTTTCGACGACGTGAAGTCGTTGTGTAGTCGGCGAGCGATTTTCTCCCCCAGAGGGTTTTGTCCGTTCGATACACATAGCATAGTTTCCCCCATGGGTCGGGCCTAAACCGATGTCACAAGGGTGTATGAATTCAAATCAAATCAAATCAAATCAAATTTTGTGGTTCATCTATTACACGGCATTGATACCTAGGGGTTTGGTCGCTTCCGGCGTCCTTACCTCAATATTTACCTTCCATACGAAGTGAAACTATCAGTGGTATCTCGAGCTGTAGTTCGTAAGTTAATCTTTGCACCAATGAAATCCTCGCCGGCCACACTTGATCTTTCTAGAGTCAAAAGCGCCCAAGTCCCCATCCATCATCGTTTTTTCTCTTAACCCATGGTGCCCTCGACAAGAGAACGTTTTGTCACTGTTGCAACAGATTTTGATGTCTATCCTGCGAGGGTCTACACGAAAACTCGATGCATTCCATCGGCTTCCACAACCTCGCCGCGTCAGGTTGCTCGTGCGAAGCGACCATGTACGGATAAGCACTACAGCCCACCCACCATAGACCCCTTACTTCAGTCCTCCATATCCCTCGCCAGAGTGCCTCCAACCCTCGCCGATAGCCCGTCGCCAATGCCACATACTCTCCGATCCCGCGCTGGGTCCCCTGCTACACCCACCAACTGGACCGCGCCCCAAAGAAAACCCTCCCAGGACTTCCCACCGACCGCCTCTGAAGCCGTCCGCCTCAACACCCTCCGGCAGCAGGGCTTGGAACGAGAGCGTAAGCGCTCAGACAGAGACGGTCGCTGGAAAGAAGACTTGGCTTGGGCAAGACAATACTTGACGCAGCCTTCTGCCGAAGAGGGCGCGATGCGGAGGCTGTGGGACATTCTGGGCATACGGAGCAACGGCGAGGGCTGAGGCATTGATAACAACGCCTGCCTCACCACTGAAAGAGACGAATGACCCGAGCATCGCGCGCTTAGTGAAGATTGTGCTTGCCGACGGCCGCCGTACCTCGTCTTCGAATCCCTGGACCTCACCTCGATCTCATCAAATCCAGGAAGATGTGCATTGCCTTTCCCGAATCGAATAGTCATTCGATTTCACCTATTGGTATCTCGTAAACATGCGAAGCTGCGCTTCGGTAGGGTTCAAGGTACAGAAGGGAGGTACGGATCGCCGAAGAACTTGAAAAAGGAATATTTATGAGAACGGAAGGGGAGAGAAGGCTGATAGCCTCGTCGATAGGGGAGCGGAGAGCTTCGCAGGAAGATGTCATACGCCATTGTAGTGCTTCGTTTATCTGGTCTGTAGTGACAGAAACTTAAGCGAGCTACTTTAACTCTTCCTTGGCTCGCCTGTAGTTAATTATGTTCAACAGATGCCAGCCATGTCCTCATTATCTCCCCAGGCCGCAATGGCGGGGACAGCGAAGGCAAAAAAGTACGGATCTTCCGTAGCGTTAAAGAGCTTAGCCAATATAGCAAGGAAATCCACAAGATCTTCCAAAACGACCTGGACGAGGGTGCAGAAGAGGGTGGACCATGAGATAACAAATAACCAAATCTCTCACATCGAAATTGTTGCGGTAACGGCAAAACCAACGTTATTAAATTCTAATTCCCTAAGAAACCTTGTGACGAAGTATCTCCCCGCTCATGAGCTGTTCATGTACTCAACCACGCCTGCCTGGAACACTGCTAGGCATTTAAAAGTACGCGCATAGCTGTCCCCGTTAAAGCTTAAACCTCGCCCACCTAATCGTTCAGTAACTGTGTGGTTTGTTTCCTCCAAATCTGGATAGCATATAGTAGCACATGTTTGCATAAGCGATCCGCGCTCTGGCACGGCTTGCCACGGCCGACACCAAACTTCAGAACCTAGCGATACTTAACGCGTTGTTCCTCCAATACTCCTTATCCTTTCTATCCACTTCAACAAGCACATCCTCCCTACCGTTCACGGCACCACCTCTTCCAATCTTGGCATCTCCTTCCCTCTTGGTATGTCTGAATATCTGCGTCTAGTCGAGACCAAAAGAAACGTCTTTCCGGTCGTTTCGGTCTTTTCGGAGCTGGATCTTGGTTTCGGTCTGAACGTAGAGATTATCAAGAAGCTTCATGCAGGCGGCATCTTTGAGTATCTGGGCCACCTGAAGTCCGGCAGAAATCAGCTGTAGGACATTCCGATCATCTTTAAGGGGTCTCGACTGATGCTTGGCAGCATGTCGCATTTCCAAGGAATTCTCCAAGACGGTGACCAATTGTTTGATCTGACCATGAAATAGCACACGAGCCGGTATCCGTCTTTTGATTGCTAACCTCTTCAGTAAGTATACCCATTCCGTCCATTCGCGATCCGCTGGGATCCCGACTGGCCTTTTATCCGGCTCTAACGGAATAGGAAATTGATACTTAGCGACAAAATCGAAGGCGCACTTAGAAAGGCGATCGTTGACTTGAGACAGTATCTCATCTTGTTCATTCACATGTAGGTTCATTGGAAGATGGGGTAGATCCTGCTCCTGCGCAGTAACGGCTTCCACGGATGATCTATCAAGGAATTGATGAGGGCGGTCGAATTCATCACGATTTGATGGTCGCTGCTGAGAGCGTACCTCAGCCGAAAGATTTGGGAGCCCAACTACATCCCAATCCCGAATACCTGTCCCGATCGCTTTATAAGGAGATGCCATGGAGTTATCCAACCAATAGTAGTCTGATTGACCTGTGGTAGAATAAGCGGTGGAGATTCTCAGGGAGAAGTGAACCTCCCCAATATCGAAAAAAGAATTACCAAATGGCCTTAGAGCCCCGTTGAAGTACAGCTGCGGAAGTACTGTACTGGCAATAGTTAGAAGATGAATATCGTCAAGGTAGAAGAGCTGCCGACAGACTTACTTGGATACTGTTGCACTAGAACTCCCAGCCATGGATTTGGTAAACGGCATGGCAGTCTCTTTTTTAAGACACCCGTTAGACCAATTGTAGCCATCTCGCTGAGACATGAGCAAGATATGAAGATGGATGCCAGAATCGGATGGAATATCAAAGCGTTCTTTTGACCCGGTGGCCGATAGGTTTACTTATTAAGTAATCAGTCCTTTGCATTGGAGCTGCTTAAAGACTTTCCCCAGGGGTATACCAACGCTGAAGAAGGATCAAGAGCTTTTCACCGAGATGAATGTGGTACGTTAGAAGGTGGAAAATGTCCCAAGCATAAGACTACGTCGTGGTAATGCGAATGCGCACTAAGTTCCAGAACAATTATGGAGGCCGCCTGAGAATAATGGATTGCGTAGGGTAAATGCCTCGTCGGGCGGCCATTATAACTTTACCTACCCTACGGTCAAGCTTGTCCGGTGACTTCAGCCGCACTTGCGTCCACAGCCGTGTCAAGTACGCCTTGCTTAGACCATGGTATTCTGGCCGGTTATGCATGGCACTGCGCATGGCGGTCGAAGCTCGAATTATTCTTCTCCAGCCTCACTGCGCCATGAGACATTTCCGGAATTTAGGCACCATCAGCTTGTTCGACACTTTGTTCAAGCTGCTACAAATTTCTTATTCGAAAAACCTCGTATCTGGATATTGGGTTTCTACACTGAGTGCAGAGTCCGAAAATATTTACACATTTACATATCAGGTAACCGAATAATGATAAGCTCAAACGACGCCAGCGATTCCACATGTATCACGCTCCACACCCCATCTCGCCTCATCTTAGGTTATCGATGCAGGACTTGCATTCCAACATGCTATAATCGCTTTCGTGTTCCGCATCGCAGGTCCAAGGCTTGTCGACAACGGTGTGGCAAGTCAATCGGCTCGTTACGCTTCGGAAGACTCGTTCAAGCAGGAAAACTCATCGCTGAGTTCGTCAAGGACTGCATCACTGACTTGTTCTGCATCTTCATGGCTCTTTGCAAGCACCCTAGTCTCAAAATAGTCATCTAAACCCTCATCCATGCTCGGTGGAGGACTCTCGTCAACCTCTGCAACGCTTCGCAAAAACTGTATTATTGGAACAGACCTTTCTTTGTCTATGCTCGCCACTGCGTGCCAAAATGACCAAAGTAGTTGGAGGAGGAAAGGGTAGCTTTCTTCGATGTCGTTGGGCTTGCGGAGGAAATAAGCGAGACGTATCAAATTTGCCGGCCGCGGCTGCGACGTGCTAGCGTCCGCAGGTGGATTGAGGCACCAGAGCGTTAGCATAACAGCTATGCTCAAAGCCAATTCTTCAGGCGCCAGCGCGGTTTGAAAGGATTGCAACAGCTGAGATCTCGAACGTTTTCCTTCTTCTGACTTTGTCCAGTTTTGTAGCATTGTAGTGACTGAGTCGTCGGCGAAGCGGAAGTAACATTGGAGAAGAAGCAAATGCTCGCAGTGTTCTGGTTTTCGGAAGCGTGGAAATCTTTCGCAACTGAGTTCACTGGTGCTGTTAACTAAATGCTTGAATTATAGAGGGTATGGATCACTAACACGCCTATGCGAACTGCTCCCCGGTCTGCGACGTTCATATCGTTAAATATCGTGGTAAAAGCTGGTGACAATTTCTGTTCTCAATCAGTCCTTATTCATCTAATAATCTCACTCTACTTACCATATCATTCCGAACACAATTGATTGGCAGTTTCGTTCGCAGATCATTATCCCATGATTCTATCACCTGCGGCTGTATGGCGATTTTATTGCCGAATAGTTGAGACTTTAGAAGAGCCTGGGCAAGCCTGGTTTCATCAAATGGCTGCAACGCTCCTAAAGGATCACCTGGGACTCCAAATGCTTCAAGGTAGAGGCATATGTTCTGTAGTGGCGAAAATCTTCGACACGGCTCCATAGATTGAGGCATGCCCGTCCCAGCGGAGACCCAGAGGAGCCCCGAGAGCAACGCTCTCATCTGGTATATGAGTTTGTCTGGTGTTTTATCGTCGAAGATAGGCAGGGTCGAGAGCGCAGACCAATACTCTCTGTTGGTAAGAATGGCTGGAAACAGAAGCTGTACCCGTTGTTGAAGGAAGGTTTGATGATGCTTTTCATCCATCCAGCTTAAAATGAGAAAGACGACGATTTGTACGAATCTGATTTGCCTCGTACCTAATGCCTGGAATGTGTCAGTTTCTCGGTTGGGATCAGATGTGATGTCAAACCTCTAAATCCAATCGGAACTGCTCCATCGGCGACAAGGACTGCATGTTTTCCTGAGCGGCTAATTCGTTGCGTAGTATCGTATCTTGGAAATCAAGGAGGCGCGTGGGTGACTTCAACAGCCCGTTCACGGTATCCCATTGCATGTAGTAGGAGATGAGGTGATGGAGGGTGCCATCGACTTTAACACTCATTCTCTTCTTCATTAGTCCACTTGAGTCAGTGGAGCACAAGATCTCGAACACGCCATCGAAATCCACAAAAGTCCAGGTAATCCCATCATCACGCTCTTGATCGTCAGAAGCGTCGTGCTCATAAACAAATATGGAGCCGCTTGCAACGGATGGCTCGCCACGTCTGGGTCCCCGCGAGCAAAAAGATAGTCTTTCAGATAGACAAGCTTCAACAAGCACGAGTGCGTCGAGCTTTGTTGATGTGAAAGATCTAGTGAAGGTTGGCGATACGGCTGTTCCCGCGGTCCCGTCCAAGCTATCACCTTGAAGGGGAAGAGCAGACTCTGCTTGAGAAATTCTAATGATCTGTGAAAAATTAAGTGGTGTTAGAGTATCAAGAGACGAAGGGTTCCGAGGGTGCATGACATCCTCGGCCTCTGCGGATGGTAGCTTGATTTCCTCTGCTGCATGAGGCAGTGGGGTACATGGTATGGTGGTAGACGGTGGACACATTGTTGGAAGGCAACTGGTTCTTTGATCGAAATAAAACGATGCGACGGTGCGTATGTAGGGAACTGCCAACAGAAGGTGTGCGGCTCAAATAATCCGGGAATGAAATAAGAAAGTCTTGCCTCGAAAAGTTAGATGTGGTGGAGAGAGACTGCACCACACACATTGGGGAATTTGGACGCTTTAAAAAGACGAACAGGAAGGGCAAGCCAGTACGATCGTTAACTGCAAAGGCACGAGCCAATATATCTAAGATAGGACCCGAGGCCATCATTTTTAGATCGGCTTTTAGGGGGTATGTATAAGATGGGTCAACACCAAAAAAATGTGAGCAAGTAGAAGATAGTCCAGATTAGGAATCTACTTGACCATTGGATCAGTAAATTTCGGGCGAGGCTGGGGCTGGGGACGGCAAATCCGCGTCTAATACAGCGTGCCCCCAGCAAAGGACGACAAGGTGTATCGATCATGATTCATTGGCTGGAATTTGCAAGCGAGCTTAGATGATCGGCAGACTATTTTGGTCCTCCGGGGAACCAAAACGCGGTGGTGTGGGCCCGAGCGAGGACCTGTACTTTTTCTGCTTGCAGCGTTTACACGCAATTGCCAACGGAATGAATATGTATGGCATATGATGGGAAACAACGTTAGTAGCGAATCCATGTGTATCCGAGAGTACCACTGATGTAATTTCTAGAAACCGTGGAAAGCGGAAAAGCAGCTTCATTGCTCGATCGGAATCGTTCCTGCCTAGAACTGAAAGAAACGGCAAACCTAGCCTTCACGGCTTCGGAGAATTTGTCACGATGGATAGCAACTCAAGAGGGAGCAAGCGTCGCGAGACGTCGATGACAATTCCACTTGCGGGTGCACAGGCTTCGAATTCCACAGACGACGAACCTGACGAGCAGATTGCGCGTATCTCAGTCGTTCAAAAGCGACTTCAATGTTCAGCGTGTTCTAAAACTTTCGTAAGGACGAACCATCTCCGAAGACATGCCCGACTTACCAAAGATGAACCCCATCGGGCTCTCTGGCTAGTTCTGAACAGAAAACGGTGTCCGAAATGTCGACAGTTGTTCACGACTTCAGCCGGTCTCAAAAACCATAAGAAGGGGCCTCTTTGTAGCCTGGGAACGTTTAAAAATGCCTCCATACCGCAAGAAGAATTCATCGAGTCTAAGCTGGAGAAAGTTATTTGGGAGGACGACCGTCTGGACGTTCAAGATCGGGGATCTGAGGAAGCTCAGCAGTCTTTTGCATCAAACAGTAATTGTATTCAAGGGGAGACGGAAGGCAAGACTTTGTGTGCAACTGCACATTCTTGGGAGGGACAAGGTCAATCTCTGCTTGCGAATACAATTCCGTGGGCAACGGGGGATTGGAGTGGTACAACATATCTACATCTCTTAAAGGAACAAGATTACTTCACGACTACGAGCATAAATCCTTTGGTAATAGACCACTGGGATAATGCGGCATATCCATCCACAACTGCGAACACGATTCCTTGGCCAACAAGGGACTGGGTTAGTGAAACATATTCGCGTTCTTCAGAGGAGCGATATGAATTCACGACTGCGAATACAGTTCCTTGGTCAACGAAAGACTGGGATAATGCGGTGTATCAATCCATAACTGCGGCTACGATTCCTTGGCCAAGGAAAGACTGGGACTTTAAAGCAGATGTGTATCTTTTAGAGGAACAAAACTTGGATAATGCAGCCATCACTTTCCCACTTTGAATACGATTCCTTGGGCAATACAAGACAGCTACAGACATCCGCAGGGCGGTTGATCAGAAATAAATGGTCTCCGCGCTTTTTCTTCGTGGTATATGCAGCTACTTCTCCTTTGTGGGTGTTGGGCCTCAACGGAGCCAAGTGATTGAAGGAATTGTGGAATGCTGTCGTCCCTGCGAAGGCTTGTTGTAGATATAGACTTTGCTCAAGAAAACCAAATCACTTTCCTTTCTTTGTTATACCACCGCTCAGTCTCTTTGAACATCGTATGTTAGGTTTATGAATTTCCCACCTCCCCCACCCGACTCGAGCACTGCCAGGTCTCCACGCCAGATAATCACGTCACCAGGTGCAAGCTCTTTGTCCACTTTTCTCCAGTCTGATTCCGGCACAGGTGGCAACTGTAGGTGGGATGCTTCCAGTAACGTGTACCAGCCATTGCTGGCGTTGAGTTGCGTGAGGGCAATAGTGACAAAGACCATGTTCTTCAAGGCGACCTTAGGTATGGGATGTGGCTCCTTGGAACGAAAGATGCCGAGACCGGCAGCCCATGGCTTTTGTGGTACAGGTGTCGGTGCGGTAAATTCCTGAAGCTTAGATATGTGATTCTTTTCAAGTCAGGCTCAAATGTGCGTTATACAGATAGAGATCATACCTTGGTAAAGTTGAATATCATTTCATGCGCTAGTGGAGTGACTTGATATACAAACCGGTTATCGAACGATTCGGTAGGTTGAAGCCCTTCATGTATGCCTTCCGCTATCCTCTGGGCATGATCTTGAGGGATGGCTTCTGGCACAATCATATAACCAGGATCCCCATCCATTGCGATGTGATATTGTAAGCCCAAAGCACCGCCAAACAGAGGAGTAGTGTTGGCGGGGTCTAAATGAGTGTCGTTCAACCACGCGCTACCAGGTCCGATACCTTCGATCATGTGATCAATGAGGTCGCCAGAGAAATCCGCCATCTGCAAAAATTCCTTTGTCAGTTTCATTTGTCCAGTCAACTCCGCTGCTTTACAGGCTGTACTGACCTCGCTGGAATCAAGTATGCACTTTGAGTAGGGTACAGAACTAAAAGACTGGTAATGAGATAAGACAATAAGACAGCAAGACAACATGGCAGCACAGAAGCAGCTCGGAACCGTAATACCAGTCTGGTGGCTATCGAGCATGATTGACACTGGTGCCCGATTCATTTGAAAGGTTCCTCTGGCTGCAGCTTCCAACCAGTTGGAATTTCCTTAGTTAACTTCGAGGCACACTTCAACTTAACGAACAAGTTTGTTGACCGACGAGCCAAAGAGTCAGTGTAAGGAAGAGTCAAACACTTTTCAAAACCTCTTGATTCCTTTCTGGACCATTGGTCAAGTAGATTCCAAATCCGGTCTGCTAGACCAATGGTCAAGTAAATTCCAGATCCGGTCTGCTGGACCAATGGTCAAGTCCATATCTGGAACGACGGTAGGCCGGATCAAGTCGAGTTAGACGCTTAGCGTACGCTTAGCCAGCTGGGTAAGTTCTACAACATCATCTACTACATCTAAGGCTCTCGAAAACGGATCCGCTCCGGTCTTCTACGCATACCCAGGGCAATGCTACAAGATGAAACTCTTGGTACAAGATGTTAAAGTGGGCTTTAAATGCCCGCGATCAAGGAAGCAATTGAGGGTTTCGTTGTCTCTAAAATCGAGCCGCTTCAAGCCGACTGTAGAGACCCTGCTTAGAGGCTTGAAGTGGAAACAGCAGGGTCGTAAAGCCATAGGCCTCTACGTATCACCAAGCTCCTGCTAACTGCAGAGCAATTTGCAGGTAGGAACGCAACATAGGCGAACTAGAGCTTGCATCCCCGAACCCTCCCACGCCTCCTTGATGCTCTGTGTAAGTTCACATCCCCAATACTGCCTTAGTGGTTCCTGCAAGCCATATCACAAAATGTTGGAGACTGCGCGGCTTGCATGGACGTGCATGCATGTTTGCCTATAAAGTATTCCAGAAGGGCTCGTTGCCTTCTTTTCCTAATGAATTTGCCTTGTCCCATCGTTCAGCGCCCGAGATGCGTGTAGTCAATCCAGCGCCGCCTCCAACGCCTGAGCCCAGAACCGCGTGGCCAGAGTTCAAGTATATTCAAGTCACCAATGAGATCAAGTATTCGTGGGCTTCGCCAGAAGCCGATGTGGAGGTAGGACGCTCTGGCCTTTCTCAAGAACTTACAATTCACACAACTTCATAGGTCTCAGGACCGATTCGATCTGACGTCGAGGAGCTTAGTACGGACCTAAGAAATGGGCCATGGAAGCTTGGCTGCGCACCAGCGAATCAAATCGAGTCAAGCAATTCCAACTGGTACCAAGTAAGATCAAAGCCGGAAATCAACGTTACTGGGAAAAGTAATGACGGCGGATATTACGATGTTGCTGTCCATAGCCTATATCTTCCATGGCTATTCTTTCATGGGCTCGAGCTAAACCTCGACTATAATCCAACGACGCCAACAGAGAAAGACATATCGGTCCATGGTATCTGGGACGCGACAAGGAGGGCCCATGCTCATTTTCTCCTCAACGCTGTAAATGCGATCCGTTCTGGGCGCGGTCGAGGACTCGAGGAATGTTATCGTGGTATTGCCCGATCAAATGGCCTAGCAATATCACTTGAAAGAGCCATCCTAAATCACGACATCTTGGTAGGCTCTTCGCTCATTGGGCTAGGAATTCCATTAACATCCTTTAGAGATCTGATCCTCAAGTTCGCAAACAGTTTACGCGATGTCTTGTGTTCCTTGGTTTGAACTTGCTGGGAAGTTATGACTCTCGTCTTGCCCTCGAGCTCCTGGCAAAAGACGAAGACGATTTGCTTCAACCTTTCTGGAAGGGTCGTAGAGTTCTATTCGAGGCTGCATCAGAGACCGAGGCACCGATGAAGATGTTAGAAGGCTTGGAGCTTCACAACATTTCACTACTCCGATGCCTGCTGGAATTTTCTGGCGGTAGGGTGGAACGCCGACAACATGCGCTCGACCCAGAACATTCGATCAGCGACAACGCCAATCTATTTGGTCTTCTTATCGGCATCGCCGGTACAAACCCGTTTGGAAGTTTTGATTCGAAGCAAATGCACGGTGCGCTTTCGAAATCCGAAATTTTCGCTGGAGACCCAGATATCAGCACGCTGGATACAGTGGAATGGAGTATGCAATTAATGGACTTCCTTCCCATCGGCTTTCCGGAGGGATATTTGGTACGATATCTGAAAGGACGGGCCTAATTAATGCTAATGTTGCTAGGATCTTCCGTCGCATGTTCTATGCAGGTTAGGCTCAGGGCAGGTGGATCTAGTTCGCATACATCTGTAAGCCGTCTTCCTGCGAATACAGAAGAGTAATACTGATGGGAGGCAGCGAGCAAATTTACCACCAACGTCCATCCCTTCGAAAGCCAGAGAACAACGTACTATTGCTTCTCACTCGGAGCTCAATAGTTCACGGTCAGCCTCTCCGAGTACTTAGTGAATGGGCAAGCTCAGTCGACGGTTTGAAGCTGTATCAACAATTGGTTGGGGATCTTCGGAATTCTCAAAGAACCGAGCAGCTCGCATTGACCCTAGCTGCCTTAGTGTGTCATCAACGACTTCTCCCTTACACTTCGAACGATACTGCGCAACCCGTCAAAGGTGGCTATCTGGCCGACCTAGATTTTCTCTTGAATGGCCAACTTCTTAGTAACAGGCGAGTGGTCTTCGAAAGGATGGGGTTTTCGTTCCTACGGGTACTTGATACCTTTGGGGACGAGTATGAGGATATGATCCAACTTCTCGCCGTTTCAGTTGACAAAAAAGCACCCTTACTGGAACGATTTGATGGATTTTCGGATCAATATTGGGCAAGGAGGGCCAGGGACCGACTTGCTCATAGCAGAGCCTACGAAGAAGAGGGAGCGTTAATTTTGATAGAGACATCGGCGGCGAGTGGCATAGATGATGGTCAGGAGTGGTCCTTGATAGCGTTCGATGACGATCTTGAAGGAAATGGGAGGTGTGGCACGGTTGAGGGAGCCGGAGAAGGTGGTGGTACTGGACTAACTATGGTGTAAGACGGCGGGGCTGAGGGTTTAGTGTCGTGGTGGAAATTATCGAGAGTGACCTTTTGGTGGGGGGGATCTCTTTGCTCTGGGTTTCCTGGGCCAGCGTAAAGGCCAGCGCTCGCAAGTTGAGTGGCCTTGTATAATAGAAGAAGAAATCTCGAGGATTTGCGGATTGGGACTAGAACGGCCCACCGCATTCGAGTCCCCCTTTTCGTAGCTGATATAGCCGGAATCACATTTATTGGTGCAAATGCTGCAGGTGCTCATGGGGATTGAGAGACGGCAGAGTGATGATCCCCGTAGGCTTCTCCAAGAGTGATAACCCCACAGCTTTGGAGATCTCCACTTTTCATGATCGAATGGTCTGCCCAAAGGTTCTGGGCTGAGTTCCACATGTCCTATTTCCGTCGCCGTCTTACTGGAAGAACTCGCTTCTATTAGATTGACATAAGGCCCGGCATCTAGATGGTAGGGAAAAATAATGCTCTCTGATCTTCTTATTTTTCTTCCGTTTTTCGAATTCTTCGACCCAGCGTTCAGGCTTGCGGGAGACGAGTCGAAGATGGTTGTCCAGGGCAATCCACTTGAGCTTGGTATCTGGGCAGTGCCGAGACTATCATATCGGCATGCGCCATCTGGCCAGAGATTTACACAACCTATTGGGAGATCGAGCAATGTTGGGTTGAGGCAGTTCGATTTTTTAATGGACTTAGAAAACAATGGCCACGAAGCGCTTAGTGCTCAGCGCTTATCTAACTGGGCCGCTGACAGAGAGAGTAGCCAGACAGAGTAGCCAGAGAGAGCAACCAGAGAGAGCAACCAGAGGGTGCAAAAAGTAATGAGCACTTAGCGGAGTGAAATTTAGGGGGTGCCTCGGCTAAACAGTGGGTGGTCGAAGCTTATTACTTTTTGCACCGTCATACTATTGTTACTCCAAACCACATTAAATTCAACCTCTCAAATATTTGATTGTTCAGGCATGGAATGCGGTAAGGTTCTGGAGCCAGATCTACCTGTTTACGTCATTGCTTGAGCGTACACTTCTGGATGTTCTAACACTGTCATTTCTGGCGCCCTCGATCATGAATGATACACCAGCATCCATTGTAATATTTGTGAACGTTCATCATGCTATTTCTTCGGAAAGGGGTCTCCCAAGGTCTATAAGACCCGCCATTCCCTTAAGAGACATCCGATCTCTACTTGACTGCGCCGGTTTTCGTACTAAGATGTTGTTCAGTTTCTTTTCCCTATCTGCCCTAGGGGCTATTTCTTTCCTTAGTCATGCATTGACATCTGTCGCTGGCTATGCGCAACTTCATCGTCAACCGCTAGGCCATCAACATATGCCCAGAGTGCCCCCTGTCAAGGACGTCCAACGAGCTACAAACCATCGGAGAGCCGGCGTGCACTCTGTAGAAGTCCCATTGCAAGAGTTGCAAATGCTCCAATCCGAAAGTACTACCTTTCGAAACTGGATGAGCTCCTGGTTCAGTTCAGCAAGTGGAACAGACTCCGGGGTTGCTGGGCTGAAACAAGAATTCCAGGCCTACGATGGATGGATAAGTTCCTGGCTTGACATTGCCATGTCGACAAACGCTTCAGCTCCCTCTCCAATACCCTCTTCAGTTCCTCTGAGCACTACAGAAAGTAGCCCGGCGCTGCCCATGACCAAGGGAGGAGAGCTCTTCCAACCAAGTCTAGGCACCGTGCTAAGCATAAGTCAGAAGTCCTTTGGCACTGCTCCACCCGTATCTACTCCTCCGGCAAGCACATCTGCTACCCCTGCTTCCGTTGCCCCTCCAACTGCTACATCTGCCCCAATTCCTACCACACCATCAACTGGTTCATGTAAGTTCAACGCTCAAGCATCAGATAACCTTGCTGTTTATTACGGTCAGACTGGAGCTACGGGTCAAATTACCCTAGGTGGCTTATGTCAAGACTCGAACGTCAATATTGTCATAGTAGCCTTCCTCACCACTTACTTTGGCCCAGGTGGCTACCCCACCGTGAATTTTGGCGCAGCTTGCGGCAGCCACCAAACCTCAGAGATGGCGTCCAAAGGTGCTACAGGACCTTTAAGCTGCCCAGATCTAGCGGAGGATATCACCAAATGTCAAGACCTCGGGAAATTAGTCCTCCTGAGTCTTGGTGGAGCAGATGCCACAACTGCTTTCTCCAGTGATTCACAGGCAACTACTTTCGCCACTCAGCTGTGGAACTTGTTCGGAGCTGGTACGGGTGAGGATCCAGGTCTCAGGCCTTTCGGGGATGTGAAAGTCGATGGTTTTGATATCGGTAAGCCATTTACTCGCCTCACATAATGTGATACAACTAATAGTTCGCAGACAACGAGGACCATAGTACAACCGGCTATAGCTCTTTCGTCTCCTCACTCCGTTCCACCATGGATACCGACACCTCCAAGCAATACTACATCTCCGCTGCGCCCCAATGCGTCCGCCCTGACGCATCCATTCCACTTGACGCAATGCAAGCCATGGATTTCATCTGGGTACAATTCTATAACAACGGCGACTGCAATATTGGCCAATCCGGTTTCGACGCCAGCTTCAAAGCCTGGAGCGGCGACGTCTCCGCCAAGGGCGCAGGACCCAGACTCTACATCGGCGCTCCTGGCTGCTTGATATGCGCCGGATCGGGATACCTGGAAGGGGCTGCGATGACATCTCAAATCTCCTCGGCAAAAGGAAGTGATTTATCAAACTTTGGGGGAGTGATGCTATGGGATGGGCCGGAGGCGATGTTCAATACTGATTCTGGACAGGACTATCTGACTTTGGTGAAGTCGGCTTTGGGCTGATTTAGTGTGCACTGGAAGCGTTCTATCCTACGATTATCTTTTCGATTCTTACTGTCTTTTCTGACTACTTTACTACATATTGTTCTTTGATATTCCTTTTTCCCAGATACCACTACATAGCAACTACCCAATAGCATATTCATCTATACAAAAGCCCACCTTGCTCTCTTAGCCATGCTGCTAGAACACTGTCTCCTTCCCAAATCCAAGCTTGATATCCCCCATCAGAATCATCCATCACCAACAACCTCTCAGCGGTCCGCCCTAATTCCAACTCAACCCGTCATTGCAGCCTCGACCTCAAACCGCCCGTATCCCTGATGTTCAAAATACCCGCATGATAGTTCCCAACACTAACTCAGACAGGCTACTAGAGTCATCATACCGAGAGTTGACTCTCAGAAGATATACCATAGCGATCGAAATCAGGTGTAACCCTATCCCTAATATAATCCAACATAGGTGATCTTGACTCAATGGCATTGGATGCGAAGGTTGCAGAGATAAGCGAGATGAGCGTTCCTGGAGAAGAGTGAACGTACCTGGTATTGAAACTCCTACGAAATAATTAGTACTTTTCGTACACCAACTTCGGCCCTGCTGAGTCTGCGCCCCCGCGATATGAAGAACCGGTCCTCGCCTCTTTGACGTCCCAAAACCCGTCGGCTTCGGGCGCGAGGGTATACAGTGCTGCTCCACTCTGCTCCCAGTCGATCAAAACCAAGTCTTTCCGAGAATTCAGGACGAAATTGGCTGGTTTGATGTCCATGTGGAAGGTGTGAGCCGTGAAGTGGGCGTGAGCGATCGCCGAAGCCATTTGAAAACACCATGCTGCTTTGTTGATCAGCGGTAGACGGGCTCCGGCAGCCTTGGTGTTCTGGATTTGATCGTCTATTGTACCATGCTCCATGAAAGGGTACAGAGCGCCACAGATAAAGGCTTGTTGGTCGTCGCCGATCTTTCTGACAGTGACGAAGGTGTTTGGGGGAGGGATTATGTTAGGGTGCTTTGGCAGCGACAAAATGGTCTGGATCTCATGGTAACAAACGTCCCTTTGGTGTTGAAAATGGGCACGGGACTCTGGAAACGCACCAAAGTCAACCCCTTTGAAAACGTAAAGAGTCTTAGAGCTTGGAGAGCTGCGGACCACTGCAGTCCTGCCCCTTCCCCCTAGATGCCTGATCTGAGCGAGGCGTGAATAGTCTATGGTGTTATGGACTTGAAATTTCACTTTTCCGCATCGGAAAATGTTGCTTACTGACAACAACGATTCCACGTATTGTTTGTATAAGCTTTCGTGAGAGATGCGCCATTGATTCTGCCGTTCTGCGTCCTCGTAGATCTCAACAGTGACGTCCGGCGCCGTGACAGACGGGTGCCCTATGCACTGATCCCATACCCCACGTATCGATGAATATAGCGCTTCGCGCATCGAAGCTCGATTTGGGAACGTTTCGCAGGCGTCTTCTGTCATGATAGCAAGTAACAATCCGGCTCGGAAGAGTCTCTGGGAGTTTCAGGTTCAAAGAATATCTGAAGATAACACACATCTCCTGGCTCTGAGCTTGTGCGAATACTTCCGATTCACTATCATCGCCCCAAATCAAGTCCCCTCCGACGTCCATCTTGGAAGGGTGACGGGGGTGTTAGGGTGCGAAAGAACGCAAGGAGAAATGCTGGGCATTTTTGGATGACTAATAGGGCCGCCTAATTGCACCCGGCGTACGGCCGCGCGTAAGCCGGCAGACATACGAAGGATACCATTGTTGGTGTTTGGACCTTGTTTCTTACTGTTGTGTCTTCTTCTGCCCCATTCCCCACTCGGGAGAAATACCTTTGAATGTCTTTCCAAGCGTCCGCCAACAATCCTTTGGCCATAGAGTCCGATTAGAGGCCGCCAAGAGCCATCAAACCAAGATGCCCATCTCCTATGACAAGTATATCCTGCCCATGCTTCCTACCGGCTGTCTTCTAATGATGTGTGAAGGATTGTTCAGAGCCCTGTATTCAGGTTCCTCACCGGCAAACATCAAAAACCCATGACGATCCATACCGCCCTTGTAGCAGAGCAGTCCCCTACCTTACGAAATTTGGTCGTGGGCTTCATGGAAGAAGCTCAAACAGGAACTGCTGTCTGGGAAAATACAGATGAAGGCACGTTTGCGCGATTCGCGCAGTTTGTGTATACTGGGGATTACACTCAGCCGCCGTGTAATGTGGTGGAAAATTCTCGGACAGTATCACTTAAGGATGAAACTAACGAGAAGACCCCCACCAGCCCCACTGAAGCACTCCCCGCAGAAGAGCCGGAGCCCGAACCGAACCTGGGCCTGTCCAACAAATCAGATCGATTGAAGGCTGTAAGCTACTACGTACAGATGTAGGAGCCCAGCGCTCTCACTATTCAGAGAGGAGTCGTCTCAGTTCTGCCTTCAGCCTTCATATCCTGTGTCTTTGAGATGTATGGGGGATAAAATGACGCCATCAGCTCAACTGTCTGATGAATGCTCTCGCAGGACTGAACAGCCTTTTGGATGATCTGGCAAGAACAAGGATGGTGGCAGGCTACACAAATGACGTATCCTATCGAAGGTGTGTAGCAAGAGGAGGGTTACCTATTGAATTCTCGGAGGGTCGTTGGGGGAAGGGGAGGGGGGAAATAAGTAGTGGCGCTTAGAAAATAGATGGAATAACGAACGGCTCCTAGAGTAGAAAGAGTAATACGATTTATTGACACCTATAAAGAGAACGAGTGCTGTACGTCAAGCGCACGCACCTGCTATGCGATAGTGGATAGATGTATGCACAGTCACCGGCCATTGCCTGTTCGAGTCGGTCTGCCCCGTTTGTGTCCATGCTGTGGTCGGCTTTTTGCCTCAAACTCTCGTAATAACCTCCGTGCATTTCCTAACTCACTTCGCAGCAGCCATGAACTTTCCCAGCATACTTTGTATTCCGTTCCCCATCTCGTCTGTCTCTTGCCAACGATCTCTTTGATGGCCCACTCCTGCTCCTCGGCTTGTGCTGGACCACCTTGGCCCTGAGGCCGCTCAAGGGCAGGTGGGCTGGTGGTAATAGCGCCGACGGGACCGACTTTTGCTGACAATCTCCTGTCGTCATCGTCTCTTTCGACACTCCGCCGTTCTCGGATCTCGAGTGGAGATATGCTAGGAGAGCATGGGCGATTAAGATACTCGGTCGTTGCATGAGAATTCAAATGGAAATGGGTATTTGACCGTTCTGCTGAACAGGATGCGTTGAGCTGAGCGTCTCCAGTACCGATCTCGGATCTGTTGTTCTTCGTCTCAGCAGGAATATCCTCGTCGCCGGTTTTTGTGTCCTCATCCTGAATCAAGATTGGGTCATCTGTAGAATGTCAGACAGCAATTCAATTTTTGGTTGAATAATCACGTTCTACACCCACCTGAACTTTTGCCACCAACCTCACTCGACCAATAAGAGCTCGCAATGTTTCCCTGGTGTTTGGGTACTAGGCCGGGAGGATATTTGAATACGGGCTTGAGAGTCGATTTCTTCGATGAAGCGGTAAGCCCTTTGTGCTTCTTTGATGGAGGGCGATCATGATCACTAGTGTCGCTCTTGTTATCGCCAGTATCGTCGATCATCATTAAGTCTTCTAGAATCATTAGACGTGCTCACAGCGGTTGAGACATAAACACTGACCTGAACGCTCAGCCTGTGTTTTACGCTTGAAGTTGTGCCCACCCAGAGCCGAAAAGGCCACTGCCGGCTTGCTCAGTGGCTTGAAGCACTCATCGCTGGATTCGAAGGTTGGGTTGATGATTGACATATTGATCACGCAATTGATTCCGGTGTCGTCTAGAACTCCGAATAATTGTTCTGTAGTCATTAGATACGTTGAAGGTGAAGCGTACATGGCGTTACCCTGAATCTCAACTTCACTACCCTCATCCGAACCTGCGGTGTCTGCTTTGTGCTTGAACGAATCCCAAATCTTCGGCGTAGCCATTGCCTCCATAGGCTCGGCGTTCAGAGGGAGGGTTGGGTTCACTGTCATTGATGTAGGACTCTGAATTACCGGTGGTCGTGCGGCGTCGTCTTGAAGTTGAGACTGGCCTGAAGTCAACTGCGGTACAAAAACAGACATGGCTGTCCAAGAGCTGTCAGAGCGAAAGAACTGATCAATATCGAGGAATTCGTCATCAGGCGGAGCTTGGTCAATCCTCTTCTCCAGTGGAAAGGATGTGTCCTTCTCGATTTCGCACGAAGGGGTGCGGTGGCTTCTGAAAGGCCCGGTGGATGGAAAGTAAAGGTCTTCCTCGTTATTGATGTTACTGTCGCCGCCGCCTCGATTGTTCCCAGCTCTTTCCGAGTCTCCTGCATTCGTTAGATGGATTTCTCAAGACGCTGGGTTCCAAAAATACCTCCATCCCCGGCTCTGGTTTCCCCAGCCAGCTTGATTTGGAGCTGAGGTTCGATCTGGCGATTCGTCTCGAAAGGTTTGTCCCACCTGTCGCGCTGTAAGGTCGCACCGCGTTTTTCGTCAGCACTTCCCCAGATTGATGGCTTTAGGCTGGGGCATGGGCTCGTGACCGGCGGTGGTTGATAGAAGTGGATGGAGGTCATGTCAACGGCAGTCATTGTAGAATAAAATTGCGAGGGAATCTTGTAAATAAGAAGACAGTGGAAATCGCTGCCTGTTCTAAAGGAGAGCGCAAGATGGATTATATGTCGTGGCCCATTAGCCGCTCTCTGTACAGAGGTACACCCAATCCCATTGCGAGCCACACCATCTCTACGCTGTCCCTCTGAACCTTCGTAAGCCCCCTCTTGGCTACACGCAACCCTTAAGAGTTGCTCAGCCCCCAATGATTCCTTTTTCCCCTCCTCTGTTCTCTTGCCATCCAATCCACGCGCGGTATCCCTCGGCAGGATGTGTATCCGAAAGTCTCCTCTGTAGCAGCCAGCCGGTATCTCCAGGGATCAAACCTCACAGAATGCCTCGTAGAATGCCTCGCAGGACATTGGATAGCGCCCAGACTGCGCGGACTGTCCCCCCTAAAGCTGATCGTCGATGACCCACCAAGACTCCATGGCCCAGCATCGGCACGACTGAGACAATCTCTTCATGAGCTGAGGGGTTTTCGATGCAGATCGCAAGGATGAAGGGTGTTCGACAAGATGGCACAGGACGGCACAGGAGAATGTCACCTCTCCAACAGCCCAAGTCCCGATCCAGGCAGTGCTGGGCAGTGCACATGCATATCCTCTCAATCAAGCCGCTGCCACGTCAGCACCAACTGGTGCCTGAAACCCAGCCGAGCTGAATACGACGAGGCTGCCCAATTGCCGCAAGCCAGGCTCCGGCAGGAGATGTCACCAGACCGCTAGCAACAGCATCATGCCATCAATTCGCCGACGGCAAAGTAGGAAACACGGTCAGGGTGGTGTGAGGCATTTGTTCAATTGGTGTTGGCGCACAGGCGATAGCTCTGAGCAGGCTTCACCTTGCTCGCGCCCTTGTCGTGGCGATGGCGATCGCCCAACACGCCATGTACAATAGTTGCCACGCTAATGGAGCGAGGAATAGGAGGCCAGCTATGGGCAGAAAACAGGAGGACGCTGAGAGAGGGAGACAGGAAGGTCAGGGATCACTCTAGGAGGCGCAGGTGAGGGACGCGAAGGACAGCGATCCAAGAAGTCAAGGGGAAAAGTGCGCGCCTTCAAACGGGGGAGACCGTGAGCAGAAACGCAAGAAACAAGTCTCGGGCCAGATGGGCGGCGTGGAAACTGGGCCAATAGAATCGATCATCGCAAAGGTGAGGCTTCTCCCAGATGTGGGTTGTGGTCCGAGCGAAGGGTCATGGGACGGAAACGAGGAGCCGACAGAAAGCCCAGGCGAAAGAGACAAAGGAGATGAGGAGGAATGATGGAAATCGAGGGGGGACGGGCGATTATTTATGGACTGGGAAAGCGGCGATGGGCTGTGCCGGCACGCTTTCCCCAATTTGAGGGGGCGCCAAACCCGGATGCGCAAACACCAGCAGGTAAATTACACATGTAAATGTAGTCTCAGTTTGAATCATCACGATGATATATGCAGCATAACGAGAGTAGAGTATTGCGAACGCTTATAGTCTACATGACAATACCATAGATCGCCAGTGGACTGCCGTACGTCAATGACACTGCATCATTCGAGGCCATCGACTTTCCATCTTTGGACGAGGCCCAAATCCATGCGTTGGGTCTCTCTTGATCTGGTCATTTGCCATCGAATATCAAGAATGACTAGCGATGGGACCGTTGCGAGAAAGAATCAAAGTCAATTAAGCGGTGCTCCCTCATTCAGTGAGCTGGGTTCTGGCCTCGCTGAAGAGCCAAACCGGCGAGTTGGTTAGCTTTACCTATGTTGCATTGATGACAGAAGAATTCCGGTAACAAAAATGCTCTCTTTGCCGCTGGAGGCTCGAGAGCAAGAAGCTACGGTACAGACCTCGTGCTTCTTAACAGAAGTAGTGATGTGGATTGCCAGCATCGAAACGGTCCATCAAGCAGCGCCTGAGTTCTCTGCCTGCGTAGGGAAAGCACCTTCATTGATGAATACGTAAGCAAATGCGGCGCCTATGGGCGTGAGCATTGATGAGGATGGTCGGAGAATGGCGGATGCTCGTTTGGGAACACGACGCCTTTTGGCCGGTTTTTGAGGATGAGAAACAACGATAGAATATCAGACAACCCAAGTACGAACGACATGACCCAGGAAGAAGGACCTATAAACTCTGACTCCATTGCCCATATATATTTATATAGATATATAAATATAAATATATATTCTGTAGCGATTGTCTTCGCCTGAGTAAAGGAGGAGTGTTACGAAAGAAAGAAGCCACCGGCCGGCCACGGAGATATCAAAGAGTTTCAAGCAAGTGGATACGTAAACCATTGACAATTGATGAAGTCGAAAGTCGAAAATGGAGCATCTGTAGGGAGGGAGGTAGTGGCACAAGTCCGACAGGCGACAGGACGTGGGTTTTACCTAAGAATACATGCCATTGAATTGGCCGTGAAACAGGCAAAGTAGCACGAGAAGTACCTAATCGAGGCGCAGGATGTACCGAGTAAGCAGCAGCCTGCGTATCTACATATGTAGCTTGGTACTTAGTACCCTAGCCACTGCATGTACTTTAGTAGATTAGAGTAGTAGAGAGTACTTCCGTAGTAGTATTCCGTATGTACATATTCCGTATCTATCTCGAGCTCGTCACCCTGCATCTTCCGCCTCCTCCATCTTTGTCCGCGTTTTGCAGTCCGCGTGGGGTACAGTAGTAGCTAATCGTGCTAATTTAGCACCTATCTACGGTACGAGCTCTCGTTACCAAAATACAGTACTCCGTACCCCCAAGTACAAAGGCCAGCCCTCATCCCTCTATACAGAACCAGAACCAGAACCTCAACCCACACCTCTTCATACCGTTATTCGCACCAAACATTGCTAACCCTACCCTAATGTCAAAGAATATTACTACCCAAGGAACTTTACAGACACAATCGGCGCTCAAGGATCCTGATAGCATTTACACATCGGCCGCCCCTCTAAGCAATCGCAATCATCGGGAAAAGTAGGGATTCATAGTACAGACTTGGAAACACATCAGCACTCCGGCGACAATTACTACTGCGATATCTGCATGATCAGGATCTCGCCTCCAGCCTTCGTTCAAACAACAGACATCTACGAGAGGAGCGCAAAAAGATCGCTGTCGCGACTACACTAGCCTCGCGCACTGCCCGCAGAGAGGGCCGAATCACTGGGTCGCAGGGCATGGCCTGTGATTTGCAGGCACGGTTTCAAAAGCTCGGAACAGCTACTCCTGACCCTGCCCCCACGTTGCTGGCCTGCGCTGCTTTCAACCGCGACAATGATGAGGACAAGAACGGAATCAGGCAGATAGAAGGCAACGGCACGGCCAGCATCGGCAACACCAATCTATTCGACACAATCCTCCCATCGAATGCAGGTGCAGATAGAGAGATAAGCAACTTTGCAGGATACGAGAATCATGCATCTACTCCACCCATTGACGTCCCACCGCCGTCCATTGTGGACGGCTCGGAATATCTCCCTGATAACGGCTCGGTCCACGAATCTCGATATACTGAAGCTTCCCCCCTGGAAGATTTCTTGCACAATCGAGGGCCATCAATAAGTTTCGATCCAGAGGTGACCTTGGAGTCTGGACATCGTGGTGCTCTGGATGCGCCGCTACCGAAGCTCTCGGTTGATACAAGGCTCCGAAACCGATCGATTCTGCAAGAGCTGTCAAGACATTCGACACGGTCACCCTTGGCGAGGGCTTACAGTGAAGCAGAGAAAATCAATTTTGACTCCGTGACTGGACAGTCATTGCGATCTTCATCGGGGCAAGGTCGTACGAAAACTGGAACGAGGCCTCCAGAAGGTCACGCTCCGTACCGCCTACTACATTCCGTAAGCTACAACCTTGCAGACGATAACGGCCAATCAGACCCTGAGCAAGGTGCATCCTTGACTTCCGAATCGACTCTCTCCCCGGTGACTTCTGAGGTTCACACTCCAGTCGACAACAACATGGATTGCCTCATCTCTCCCATGTCTTCCTACTCTCCTTTTCACCACCCTGTATCACTCCAGGAATCAAGCGCATGGCCAAAACCAAGGCGGCAGGCCTCGGCTTCGCGGTCCAGAAGCTGCACCTTGGAGAGGAAGATGAGCATGCGTCAAGCTCAACGGCAAGGCTCGCGGACGGGTTCACGACGATCAACGTCATCTTCAATTTCGCCAGCCACCACCTTCCTCTCAAAATTCGCCACGGAAGACGCGGCTCCTGAACCAGACGATGAGGGCCAGGAAGTTGGAGACTACGTTTTGGGTAGACAGATAGGATATGGAGGTTTCAGCGTAGTAAGAGAAGCATATACTATCGAAGGCGGGGAACGCGTCTGTCGGGCGGTTAAGATTGTACGCAAGCAAGTTCTCGGTAAGGAAGATATAGAAAATGAGCAGCTGCAAGCCGAGTTTGAGCATGAGGTCGGTCTGTGGCGTTGTCTGGCTCATCGACATCTTCTACCACTGATTGCAGTCTACGTGACGGATCATGCTACGTTCTGTTTCACCAAGCTCAACACCGGTGGTACGCTTTTCGACCTCGTCAAGGTCAATCGCAAAGGATTACGGCGTGATCTTGCACGGCGGTACACCTACCAACTTGCCTCGGCAGTTCGCTACCTTCACGAAGACATGCGAATCGTTCACCGAGATCTCAAGCTCGAGAACTGCTTGATTGACTTATCCGGTCCTAATGCCGCTGCGGAAGGAGGAAACTTGCTACTCTGTGATTTCGGTCTGGCTGAGTTTATGACGACCGAGAACAACAGAAACCTACCCGATCCTTACGAAAGAGCAGCTGATAGACCTCCAATGAGGAATATTGGCCCTTCAGCGACAAGCACATCCATCGCAGGCAGCCTACAGTATGCATCTCCCGAGCTCATCATGAGCCCGGCTGGCGTTCTCAGCCCCGTTGTTGACATGTGGGCCTTTGGTGTCGTCGTATACGCACTATTGGTCGGTGACCTGCCCTTTCAGCACATGTTCCAGCCTCGAGTGCAAATGATGATTCTCGCGGGAGAGTGGAACATGGAGGCTTTGCGAAACGCTAAAGGTGTGGTCGGATCGGAAGACGAGGTCCTGGAGCTTGTTTGTGGTTGTCTCCAGATGCAAAGCGAGGAGCGCTGGACGATCGGGCAGGTCCTGGAAAGCCGGTGGCTCAATGGATGTCAAGAGATGCTCGAAGAGATTAGTGAGAATTGGAAACTCTGATACGATATGTAGGAATATGTGGGAATTTGGTACAACTCTGTTGGGATCTTCAGGGGAGTCTGGGGCTTCGGAACGTTTTACAGGATACCAAGGACGTCCCTCAAGCTTGGTATTGGTTGGGACATGATTTTTATCGCGAGGATACCCATTTCTAACCGTCAATGTATGCCATGTAGGAAGTACTCTACCTTATCTTTCCACTCGCCTTTGCATTTACTGTGTCTGTGCATACCAATTGAACGCGCAATCTTCGCCGGCTGCTTCTGTGCCCGCATGACCTAGATTGCCAGTAATGGTTCGCCAAGTATCATCACTACCTACTATGCACTACTACTACCGTCCCAACCAACCATCCACCACTGATAGACTGGGGCACGAACATCGTGTGATGTGTCGCGCTGGATTGGGTTGACATATCAATCGGACCGAGTAGAAAACCTTAATTTCATGACATAACCATCGCCTTTGTAGTCCGCTGCGGCCGATATCTCGTCCATGGATTTTCACTGTGAGAACAACCAGTCAATCCCCCAGGGAATAACCCAGTCAGTGCCAGTATCTCCCCACGGAATTTACGAGAAGGGCATCGGTATAGTCTAGTTAAAAAAGAAAGAGTAGCAGTGAAGTGCTTGAGGGACAAGTAGGAAGCTAACACAATTGGTTATATCGGTACAAGATCCCACAGGAATAAACCCTCGTCCTCTCAACAATACCGGGAGCTCCGACGAAGACCTTCAAATACCTCAATCCGTTTCACATTCATTACCACTGCCACCTATCTTTCTTGAGCAACTGCAGCGTTCCAAGAACTGTCTTGCTATAGCAATTGCTTTATCCCGGCAGGTTCTTCCACGCAATCACCGCAACACCTACGAATATTCAAAAAATTGGAGCGGCGACTGGGCGCAACCAGATACTGTATGCTTCGACGTGTGTCACAAGAGGTACAGGCGGAGGAAACTCTCGATTGGGGAATAGGTCCTTGAAGCAGTGTTGCTGGAAAATCTTCGTGGAGCACAGCGTAACTTTTCAAAAGTCCAGCTTGTTGGAAATTCTTTGTATCTAGAAGATTTTCACAATGGCGTGGGACCAACTCTCGATCAATAAGCCGCATCTGGCGTACCTCATCATCGGTGGTTTCACTAGCCTTTTCATGCTGGTCTCCTTGTTCGTCAAGGAGAAAATGTACATTGGCGAGGCCACTGTAGCCACCATTGTTGGAATCATTTTTGGCCCTCACGCCGCGAACCTTTTTGATCCTGGATCATGGGGGAATACGGACCAGATAACGTTGGAGTGCTCGCGTGTGGTGTTGGTCGTGCAATGTTTCGCGGTTGGTGTTGAATTGCCAAAGGCGTACATGGAAAGGCACTGGAGGTCTGTGGTCTTCTTGCTTGTACCGGTCATGACCTTTGGATGGCTAGTCACCAGTCTCGTCATCTGGTGGATGATTAAGCCTCTGTCATGGCTGGAGAGCCTTGCCTGCGCTGCCTGCGTCACCGCTACTGATCCTGTGCTGGCCTCGTCTGTTGTTGGAAAAGGCAAGTTTGCTAAGCGAGTGCCAAAACATCTTCGTGATCTCCTATCGGCCGAGTCCGGGTGTAACGATGGCATGGCATTTCCGTTCATCTATCTCTCCTACTACTTGATACACTATCGGCCTGATGCGAATGCGGTTGCATATCATTGGTTCTGTAATACAATTCTGTACGAATGCATTTTCGGTGCCATTTATGGAGTTTTAATTGGCTATCTGGGACGCCATGCTATTAAGTGGGCTGATGGCCAAGGATTGATCGATCGGGAGAGCTTTCTTGTGTTTTACTTCGTTTTGGCCTTGTTTTGTGCCGGGACTGGATCTCTACTTGGAACCGATGATCTGCTCGTTGGATTTGCTGCTGGCGTTGGATTCAGTAATGACGGATGGTTCACTCACAAGACAGAGGAGTCCCATGTCTCCAACGTCATTGATCTTTTGCTCAATCTGACATACTTTGTCTATCTCGGCTCGATTATACCATGGGGACAATACAATGCACCCGAGATAGGCCTCGTCCCATGGAGACTAGTTGTCATCGCCCTTTTTGTCGTCTTCTTCCGGAGAATTCCAATCATGATGGCGCTCAAACCTCTCATCCCTGACATCAAAACCTGGAGAGAAGCACTATTTGCTGGCCATTTCGGTCCTATCGGTGTCGGTGCGATCTTTGCAGCAATGCTTCTTAGGGCCGAGCTCGAAAACGATGGCACGACTCCATTGGCAGTCCTACCAGAACCGGGTGCTCACAATTATGCAATTGTCCAGATTGTCTGGCCGCTCACTACTTTTTTGGTCATTACTTCCATCCTCGTCCATGGATCTTCGGTTGCTGTCTTCACGTTGGGAAAACGCATCAATACCCTTACGCTTACAATGTCTTATACCCAAGCCAATGAAGATGGCCCTTCATGGATGAACAGGCTTCCCAGAATTCAATCAACAGCACGGGGCTCAATGTCTAAGTCAAAGGACGATGATCGAAGTATGGAATCTTCAACTGAGAAGCTACCCGATGATGCAACGGGTACGCTACCGCCTATTGGTTTGCCTGGAAATTTCTTGCGTCGGCAAAAAGAGGAAGATACCCCTCTGTCAGGTGGAAGATCCCCGGATCGTCCAAGGCGAAGGAGGTGGGATTCGGGCATGGGCCCTGGTGGACCAATCACCCAGTCTGCAATCGCGCCCCAACGAAGATCAGATATTGCCAGTCCTACCGGTAGCGTCTCAGACACGCTGAACGAGAAGACTAGTTCGAGGTCTAACAGTCGAGAGGATGAAGAACCAGACACCATAGAAATACGGGAGGCCATAGACAAGCGAAAAGAGGAGGAGAAGCTCAATCCGAAACACCGTGAAGAGCCTGAACTTGAGGTGTACGAGGAGGGTAACGATATGATAATTGAGGATGAAGAAGGCAACATCTTGAGCGTTAATGACATTCGTGGCGAAACCGAGGAACAGAAAATGCAACACGTCCTACACGATCAACAGGAGCTCAGGAAAGAGACAAGTGGCGAGCATGCCAAAGGCAAACTCCACCCTCATACTAAGAACGAGGGGGAGGATATTGAGCATGCTATTTCACACGGTCTAGAGCATCCGACGAAGGCGCCTCGGGATCTGATGAAGAAATTGGGTCACTGGAAGCACAGGGACGATGCTGGCCCGTCTGGATCGAAGAGACCAGAGCACAAACACGGTCCAGCTCACGCTTACCAGTTCGGAAATACTATTATCGTTGAAGATGAGGATGGTGAAGTGGTCAAGAAGTACGAGATTCCACGGCAGGACAGAACTAGGTTCGGTCGGGGTGGAGTGCAAAATGGCCCAGGTCATATTGATCGGGCAGCTGTTCGGCAAGGGCTCAAGCGTATGACTACGTGGACTGGGTTTGGCAAGGGAGAGGGAGCTTCTGAAGGCCCTGCTACGGCTGAAGCAAGTGGTCAACCTAGCAGGCAGTCCGCAAAGAAGCGAAAGCAGACGGTCATTGACGAGGATGACGAGCGCATACGCTTTACAGTAGGCTCTGGCGGCCGTCGAATGAGCCGCCAAGATTTCATCCGTGAAATCCAGCAATTAGACCCTAAAGCTCGCTCCGAAGTGATCCAGGAAAGCGATGTCCCTGACGCCGTCAAGGAGGAAGTTCTACAAGACGCCATCCAGCAATCGTCATTGCCTAAAAAGCCTTCTCCAGCCGCCAAGCGCCAGGGCTCCAGGCGCTCTACTCCACCTCCCCGACCGAGAATGGACCCTCCTCAGCGGCTTGAAGATCCCAACGACCAACAAGCTACAACCGCCGAAGTTCAACGTGTCGCCTCACACGAAGACCGCCCCGCCGGCGCCGAAGGCCTAACCCTCGTCGATTCAAATAACAATGACATACCCTTCCACTCCGTCCCAGATTCCCTTTCGAAGTACTCCCTGGGCCGATCTGAAACCGCCGCCCAACGCCGCCGACGCATGGCTTCCTCACGCAAAGACTCTGACGACGATGGCACCCCGCGCATTCCTCCACACCGAGCCCCCTCATTGTCAACCCTCCAGCGCCAATCATCCACCCTAGAAGCTGCCGGCGAAACACAAGCCGAGCGACGCAGGCGACTGGCCGCATTAGGCGAAGACGAAGAAGGGAAACAGGACAGCGATAGCGACGATGATGGCGGGGAGAGGAAACCAGACAAGGGCCACAGCCCTGTTGCTGAGCCGAGTGTGGGCGGCGGTGGGGAGAGGAGGACGGGAATCCGGTTTGCGGATACGCCGGCGAGTAGTCAGGGGAGGGTGCAGTGGGGGGAGGGGGTGGGAAGGAGGGGGAAGAGGTGAGGGGTGTGCGGAGGTTCTAGGTTACAAATTGTGTTTCGCGAGCTGGCAAGACTATGATAACGTGATTGGGAGCATAACGGTGGCGTTGAGGATATTGTTTCTTTGGAACTGAAGACGAATTGATGATGCTGTACGGAGTTGGGTCGGTAGACTTTAGTAGATTTAGTAACAAAAAAAGAAGAATCGACATACATATCCAACGATATCTAGAATACAACATTCAAAGTTTACAATGGAAAAAAAATCATACCACCTAAGAAGATTCAAACAGTCAAAACGCCCCCACGTATCTACATAGCTACCTTGGAGACACGACTGCAAGGAAGAGAGCTACATACCTTAGCTAGCTGTACATTCCTACAAGAACCCCCCATACATCTCCTCCCCTCCCCTCCCTTTCCCTCCCCTCCCCTCCCCTCCCCTTCAACCCTCCTCCCATCATCCTCCCATCATCCTCCCCCTTCCCCTCCCCCCTTTCCAAACCAAACCAAACCAACCAACCAAACCAAAACAAACCAACCCAAACCAAACCAACCAACCCAACCCAACCAAAACCCACCCCATCAACTAACCCCATCAACTACCCCCAGCAGCATACATACCCTCTCTCCTCCCCGAATTTTCTTCTTACTAACTGCACCTTTTACTTTCCTGCTAAATATCAACCACCACCACCACCATGCCCCCGCTATCCCCGTTTTACATACTGTATGTACTGTAGTATAGTGTAGTGTATGTAGTGTACTGTACTGTAGTACTAGAACTCTGGATACCCGCTCTGCAGCACGTTTTCTTATTGATGGGAGTTTTGTTATGCTTTTCTTTTGCTTGTTTTTTTTTTTTTTTTGGTTTGAGGATGGTTTGAGGATGGTTTAGGTAGGGGGTTTGCGAGGTTAGAGGGTTTGGTGCTTTTGGATCAGCATCGAAGCGGACAAGATAAAATGTTTATGCACTCTGAATTGTAGGAGAAAATCCTCGGGTGTATATATATCCTCCCCTGCCTCCGCCCACACCTCAAACTCTCTTCTCCTCCCCTTTCTCCTCCCTCTTGAAGCTCCCAAGAATCCTCTCCTTCAATCCCTTCTTCGGCGCCTCCTGCTCAATAAGCTTATCCAGCGCCTCACTCCCCCGTACATTTCCTCTCTCTTCCACCCCCGCGCCCTCCACAACTCCCAGAAAGCTCTCCCTCCCTTTTTCAACCTTCTCCCTTACCGCCTCCGGCAATGGCGGCCACGCAGCCGCATACCGCGCCGTCTCCAGCGAGTCATGCACCACCTCCTCCGGCCATGTGGCGGCGAACTCCGCGTCCAGCAGGTTCGCCCAGCGGATCCGCACGCCTTCGACGGAGCCCTGGAGTTCTGTGGCCGGCAAGGGGTTTTTGAGCACGGAGGCACCCTTGGCGCGTTTGAGCCTGGTGGCGTTTTTGATGCGGATGTTGCTGCGGGCGAGGCGTTCGGGGGACGGGGGGCGGGCTTGTTGGATTAAGACTGCGGCGATATCGGCGACGGAGTTTGCTTTTTGGTTCATGAGGACTTTGCCTCTTTTCTTGGTGCCCAGGAGGGTTTTCTGTTGGGGTTTGTAGGCGTCTTTTTCTTTGCCGGCATCGTTGGTGGGTTCTTCGATCAGGGAGAGCGGATAGGATGTCTCGTGCAGGCGCCGGAATTCACGCAGCTTGCGGAATGCGGCAAGGCCTTGGGGGGGGGAGGGGAAGGAGACGAGGGCGAGGGGGTTCCAGAGGTCTTTGCGGAGTTTGGCGGGAACAGACTTTTTGCCAAGGAAGGGGAGCTGGCGGAGTGAGGCGTGGTTCTGGTTTAGCAAAAGAGTTAGTGGGTTGGTGGATACTGATTGATGGGGGAAGAATACATTTAGGGTTCGGGTCAAGGAGTAGATGACTTGGTTTGTACGGATATTATTGTAGACGAATATGTAGTGGCCATGTCTTGCTATCTCTGGGGCTAAAGCCTGGGCCATTAATGGTTGATGCTATTTGAGAGCCGGTAATGGCTCTCTGGCGGTCTTGGGAGAGTCCAGTTAGAAAAGCGTTTCCGTAGGAAAACCTCAGGTTGAGATCAGCCTGGAAGAAGAGCTACTATCTAGTACGGGTGCAGATAGCTTGTGAACTGGAGGTGGAGAGGCGGCCACCGTTTAAGATTGTTGATTGAGAAGGCAAGTGGTGAGCTCCCAAGGGTTGATTGGAGGTTGCGGCGGAAAGTCTGATTTGCGGCGGGAGCGGGATGTGGACAAATTTTGGAGAGCCGCGCCAGCAAGTTGCTAACCTCAATCCACTGGGGATTTCCAGCGCGGGCACAAAGAATCATCTCAGCTTTGCTTTGGAACTCGGACCCAACATCACACTACGAACGATGCCACATTCTCGTCGCCTGGAACTGTTTCCATCATGCGCTGACGCAACACACGATGTCCTCCAAACATGATCTAAAAGATGACAAGAATGGCGCAAGCAATTTCGTAGATGTCAAAGGACTCTCTAGGGACCGTCCGTGGCTCCTACCGTCTGTAGGTTATGTGACTGGAAGATTGACTCCCCCACCACATTTGCACGTATTTGGCTAACGCTCTGTTGATGCCGTTAAGAACCGGAAGCTGAGGCACCTTCAAGGCATTTCCTTGCGCAACCTGACTCTCGCTCGATCTTCGCCTCGTTCCCGTGGAAAGACAATTGACGACGAATCTCTTCCCAATGCCTTCAAAACCCCCACCAAGCTCCTCGCCCAAAGCGAAAGCCATAAGCTCGAGCACTCCAGATCTTCCAACGACCTCAGATCTCCACCTCCTCGTATTGGCCAGAAGAAGACGGAGGATTCTGATACAGATAACTCAGCAAGGGTGAGGCCAGCCGCTGTAAAGCTTAGAAGGAGAAGCACACTCAATTGGTCAAACGCGACTCCTGGAGTTAGGCAGAAAAAGTTGGAAGATGTCACTGGAGGTAGACTGGCAGATACCTGGTTCTCCTTGCACTGTTCGGATATCCCTGAGCCCATATATGTGAGCGAAGTGGTCGAAAAGGCTATGAATCCAAGCTTTCGGTTTTTCGACCTCAACGCCTACGGACCTTTTGTCACTCGGCGTGACAAATTGACAATCAAGTACTGGGCGAAGACGGAGAAGATGGACGAATACATACTGCTAATCGAATTGCAACTGTATCTTCGGTCACTGCAGTTCATTGGCAAATCTGTACGATTAACCCCAAAACTCTGTCGATATAAGTCAAACACTGACCGCAGTCCACAGCTAGAGAATTTTCACCATCCTCTGCCTCAGAACTGCATCCTTTTTCATCTTTCAGATGGTATCTATACGAGTTTCACAGACCTTCCCCCGGATGAATCTATTATCCCTTCGTCCAAGCCTTCGAGGCCGCCTTCACAGGGGAAAGTCTCTACATCTTCGTTTGATGCTCTAATGCGTCTGTCTAATCTCGAGGATTGTATTCAGGATGCCCTCTCTACGCGCGAGAAGCTCACTTCTCAGATTAATATATTAATCGAAAAAAATAAAGAAGCTCTACAAACAGTCAATGCCGCCTCCCGATCTCAAGAGTCCCTTGCTGCTACCAATCGATCCGTCTCCGCCTCCCGGAAGCAAGTGAAAGCAGCCCAGGTCAGGCGCTCGGAACTTCAGACCAGTCTTCAAGCTCGCCGTTCGGCAATATCGTCCGGAACGCTCAGTCAACAGAAAGCCCAATCCCACCTCGAATCCGCGCAAGCCAACCTCTCTTCTCGCGCATCGCTCCTCCGCACCACAGCTACAGCCATCACCAGTCAAATCCGCCGCATCTGCGAAGACCTCTTACGCATATACCCGATCGAGCCGATTTTTCGCAAGCCACTGTCCTTCACCATCCACGATCTTGCTCTCCCAAATGCAACCTCGCATAAAGCTTCTGATAGCTCCGATCCCGCAGTCACCGCCGCCGCCCTCTCTCTTGTGGCTCACGCCGTTCTACTTCTGTCGTACTATCTCTCCACCGCTATTCCGTACCCGTCTACTCCTCATGGCTCGACCTCCTCCATTTTCGATCCAATCTCCACCTCTCTGCATTCGACTGCTGCGCGCACATTCCCCCTATATCAGAAAGGAGCCGTACCTTTCCGCTTTGAGTATGCCGTCTTCTTACTAAATTCAGACATTGAACTCCTAATGAGCAAGCAAGGGTTACGCATGGTGGATTTGAGGCACACGTTGCCGAATCTAAAGTATTTGCTTACAGTGCTCACTGAAGGAAATGGGGATTTGCCTATTCGGAAGAAAGGTGGGATACGAGGCTTGAGAACCAGCTCTGATGGCACGGTGAAGGAAAGAAGGGACAGTTTTCAGAGCGTAGAGACACAGGATAGCGTAGACGGGGTGCATAAAGGGGAGAATGGGTCGGCGAACGGGAAGCAGGCGGTGAGACTGTCGACCGTAACGGCGAGGCGATGAAAAGGGATTTACTCCTATCTGTACAATGTTTTTTTTTATGTTTCGTGTGTATATTTGTGCTCTTCGGGATAACCGTTGGACTCATGGAGTAAAGTCGGCTGCTGGTCTGGGCTCAGGCCAAGTTGGTGAACCGAGTACGGAGTAAGTAGAGTTGGGTAGCCCAGAGTACATAGCAGTATTTTATTTACCGTACAGCTCCGGGGGAACGAGTCATACCGCTCAGACATTCTTCCTTTTCGGGAAGACAATTAACCCGATCTTTCCAATTGCTGATACCAAGGCGATTTGCCGTCGACCACTATCCACTGCCATCATGAGCGCTTCCTACGTATTATGGATACATCGCGGATGAACTTGGATACCGACTGGCTGTAAAGTTTGAGCCTTAGATCGGGCCAATCTCCCGTTTAAAATTAAGGCTCCCTCACGCGATCAAATATCTATCAAGACCGATGGCGATAAAGTCGAGCAAGTATCAATCTTTCCAGAAGTCAACTTCCTCAATCAATCCAGGTTTAACGGCAAATCGCGCACAGAGAACATGCCAAGGCCACGGCGGAAGTCTAGTAGTTTGGGATCCGATCTCAGAGGGGACACCGGGGCGTCAGCTCTATCGACACTGGAGCGAAGACCAACAACCCCATTATCCCCATTGAATAGTCCACCGACTACTCCCACTCCCGAATCCCAAAACTCTCCTCCTCAGCGCAGCTCACATACCAAAGCCCTCGGCCATTCGAAACGGCGGAAAGCACGCACATACCTGAAGAGATGGAAGAATTTCACCTTCCGGCACACTTGGGTCAATCCGTTGATTGTTATCCTCGTCACACTCTCCGCCTATTTCGTGAATCCTACACCTACAAATCCAGTACATGGTGCCATATTTCTCTCCTACCCCCTTGACCCTTCGGATCCTCTAATCCCCACCCATGCCCGCCTCGATCCCAATGTCCCAACACACTATGGCAAAGGGCCCCTCGACCTTGTCTTCGTCGCCTTCTACACCGTTGTCCTCTCTTTCTCTCGTGAATTCCTCATGCAGCGCCTTATTCGCCCACTTGCTCTATGGAACAATATCCGTTCACGGGCAAAGCAGAACCGCTTCATGGAACAAGTCTATACTGCAATGTACTTTTCCATCTTTGGGCCGTTTGGATTATACGTTATGTCTCGCACGCCAGTCTGGTATTTTAACACGACCGGCATGTTCGACGGGTTTCCTCACTGTTCGCACGAGAGCTTATTCAAATCATATTACCTGCTGGAGGCGAGCTACTGGGCACAGCAGGCGATAGTCCTATGCCTGCAACTGGAGAAGCCGCGAAAAGATTTCAAGGAATTAGTTGGGCATCACATCGTTACCTTGGCTCTAATTGGATTGAGCTATCGCTTTCACTTCACCTACATGGGGCTGGCGGTATATATCACGCATGATATCAGTGACTTCTTCCTTGCCGTGAGTCCGAAGTCCCAATTGTTGATTTGCCTGAGCTAAAAGCCTATGCCCCCGACAGACCTCGAAAATCTGCAGCTACCTCGAATCCTCCATCACCGCCCCTTACTTCTCCTTCTTTGTCGGTGTTTGGGTTTATTGCCGACACTACCTCAACCTAGCAGTCCTCCACGCAACTCTTACCAAGTTCCGCACCGTGGGGCCCTTTGAGTTAGACTGGACTACTCAGCAATACAAATGTTGGATCAGCCAGTATATCGCTTTTGCGCTACTGGCTTCGTTACAGAGTATCAATCTGCTCTGGTTTTTTTTTATTGTAAGGATTGCGTATAATATCGCCTTCCAAATTTCTCAGAGTGACGTAAGGGAGGACGAGGAGAAAGATACCGACATAGAGGAGGAGAGTACGAAGGATGTGAAGCAGCTTCAGGGAACAAACGGACATACCATTGAAGGGCAAATGCCAGGCGATCAAGCTTCTGCAGAGGTCGTTATGGAGAAGAAGAAGGAGAAATAGGGGGGATTTGAGTATTGGCTGGACATACTTATTGGACTGTAAATATTATCTGTGTAAGCACTTTACCCATAGCTGGGGCTCGGCTTTCGGTTTAGCGAATCGAAAAGGGGTAAAAAGCTCTCAGAAGGGTGTAGGTCTACCAACCACGGCAGGTATTACGAATATCTAATATACAAGAGGTTAATCTATGTTACGTTCAAGATGCTATGCTGTAGCCGCTTGGAGAAAGGGCTGTTTGGGAACGGTGAGGGCCAATTGCTTGTGAATGGAAGCGACACTGTTGTCTCAACCTGATATTGGCTCTTCCGTTCATCGGTTGTTGCTCTGTTGGGCAGAGATATGGGATACGTATTACTTCTTCCGGTTGTGCTGTATCGGGGCACATTGCACGAGTCACCTGGTGTCGTCTTCCTTTCCCTCCCCTTCTCAAGCAACTGATACAGGGACTCGTCGAGGGCACTCTTCTGAGCACTCATGATAACCTACTCCCTTATCAACCTGCCCTCCAGCAACCTAGTTGCAGCAAGCCAGGAACAACCGAACCGCGAGGAATCTCTCGGTGTTACTTTACCTGGCCAACACACCTCCTTCATCTTCATTCGCACTAGTGCAAGGCCGAACTCGATTCACCATTTTGGCTCCCGACACACCTCACTTCAGTACCCTTTCACCACAGCTACCCAGCGTTCATCTGGGGTACATGTTGCGAGCTCAATTCCTAACTTCTTTCATATTTTTCCAAGCTCAACAACCACCACAACCGCCAAACCTCGCCACCCTCGCCATCTACCACCAACCTCATCCAACTACACCATACCCATCCAACAACAACAACAACACCTCGTAGTAAGTCACTTCCTTCCTATACACAGAGTCTTCGGCACAGTACTCTAACACAAGGTGTCTTGCAGGTCATCAACAGCTTATTTAGGTAAGTCCTTCTCCCCCCTTACCCCTACGTAGCCCCTTCCCACCCACCCATCCACCCACCCACCCACCCACGCCGCCTTCGCCACCTTTCGCCACCAGTCTACGGAAGCTATGGAACGGTTTCGTGATGAACTGTCCTCCGAGGCTGTACTCGCGGAAGAATAAGCTCCGGACTGTGTTCCTCTGGGGCTTTCTGTTCGATCTGGGGCTTACTGTTCGATCTGGGGCTTACTCTGGGGGCTCCACTATTCCACCCTTCGTCTCGATCTAGCAGTCTCTGTTGCCTGATCTTGAGCCAGTATGCAGTCTCCACCTTTGGGTGGGCGACTTGGGAATTAGATTAACATTCGATGGCTTGAGGTATATGTTGACTGTCTTCTCACAGACATGTCGCATAGCTCGCTGCTCGAGACATGGTAATAAGCACTTCTTGGGGCGGCTTGAGCGCTTACTTGCTATATATGTAGTTAGTTACTGGCAAATTAAAAAGCAAAAGCAATGGCTTTGGTCTCTACTTCCCTGTAGCTTATGTAGTTGTATGTACAGATCAGAACTTCTAGAGTTATAATAAACAAAGGCATACTTAGAGAACTTGTTGTGTTCAAGAACTTTCAAGATACATTGTGCTACATTTAAACATCTTAAAGCAGTCACATAAGCTCGCACTGGACTTTTTCATTTGTACCACGATAAAAGGTAGCTTACCTTATGTAGAGCACGTGATCCTTCCTAACATCGACCTTCCGAATCCAATCCTTAGCTCTCATCGAACAGGCCTCCAACCAAACCAATGATGCAAGCGAACAACCTTAACCCGCCGCAAAAAGACAAAGATGCCATTGGTCGTGCTTGGCGCAGCAAGGCCGCGCATGAGGTGTGTGTGTAGGTAGGTCTAGAACTCACTTGCCTACATCTTTCCTACTGGAGGATATCTGACCTGAAGTGAGTGTCGTACAGTATCTGGGAGGAGATGCCAGGCATACATGGAAGGATTGTTCCAGCCTAGCTAGCGGTAGGGTGGACGCTTTTTGGCTCATAATCGCAAGGGGAGAAAGGATATCAGATTGATTTCATAGCAGAAGACGCCCGCACTTCCGCTTCATATAATCTTTATCATCTACCGAGCCTCGTGGGTTTATGCGATCAAAGCGGTCTTTACCCCTGAATCATAAAGGAGGTGATTCCATGTTATAAATTTTGTTTTTGTGGAAAGTATGACGGGGCCTACCACCTCTGTGCTCGATTTGCCGGGCAAGAGCTTCGATATCATCATCGTTGGAGGCGGGACAGCAGGCCTGGTGGTTGCGAATCGGCTTTCCGAAGACCCGGCGCTGCAGGTTCTTGTGATTGAAGCTGGTGCCGATCGTTGTGATGATCCGAGGATTACAACGCCAGGTCTGGCGGTCAGTTTGTTGGGTGATCCCGAGTATGACTGGCGGTTCGTGAGTGAGCCTCAGGTTAGTTGACCTTGGCTTTTACGTCTACGAGTTGTCGCGTTGTGTTTTGGGGTCAAATGTGTTTCGTCTTGTCAGCGTGGATTTCAGCACTTAGTTAACCCCCTTTCCTTGAATAGTCCCATCTGAATGGCCGCCGGGTAGCGCTTCCCCAAGGCAAAGTCCTCGGAGGATCGAGTGCCATTAACCTGCTTGTCAATGTCTATCCATCCAAATCTGGAATCGATGCATGGGACAAGCTGGGCAATCCAGGCTGGAACTGGGACACGCTTGCACCGTACTACAGAAAGTATCATACGTTCCATACGCCCTCACAGCAAACGAGTGACCGTCTGGCACTCGGCTATCTAGACAAGGATTTGCAGGGGACTACAGGACCCATACAGACGTCTTTTGCGGAGGACAACCTCCCACTGACCGAGGCATGGCCGAAGACCTTCAAGAACCTGAATTTTGTCATGACTGAAGATCCTTTATCTGGAGAAGCAAAAGGAGGATTCAGCAATTCGTCTTCCGTCGATCCCAGAACGAAAATAAGAAGCTACGCTGGAAATGCCTACTATAACCTAGAGGTCAGGAATCGACTGAACCTGCATGTGCTCACGGAAACATTGGTGGAGAAGGTCATCTTCGATAAGCTTGAAAATGAGGGGGCGACCGATGCATCAGTCTCTGCTATCGCAGTACAGGTTATAGACAAGGATGGGAAGAGCCACATGTTCAGGGGCAACAAGGAGATCATCTTAGCTGCAGGCTGCTTACAGAGCCCCAAGGTATTGCAGCTCTCGGGAATTGGAGACAAACGGCTTCTAGAATCCCATGGAATCAGCACTGTAATCAACAACGAGTATGTGGGCAAGAATTTGCAAGATCACCCATATGCGAGTTTGAGCTTTGAGGTCGCCGACGGGGTACAAACCGGAGACATAATGGGAGATCCCAAGGTTGTCGAGGCTCTCATGGCTCAGTACCAAACATCGCGATCTGGACCTTTCGCCGCTGGAGCTGCATCGTCACAGGCATACATGCCGGTGGTTGACTTCCTGGATAATAAGGGGCGCTCTGAACTTACGCAGCTGCTGGAAGAATTCGTGGACAAGAACCTCAATGATGCAGAGTTTCCGGCCAAGAAGCAGCAGTTCGACCTGCTACGATCAATACTTGAAAGCTCGGACGATGCCTCAATCCAGTATCTAATGGCACCCCTTCAGTATAATTCTTCAGCTGGTCCCGATATCAAGGCGATGTACAGTCTTGAAAGGCCAGGTAATTACATGACTATTCTCACCTGTTTAAGTCATCCCTTCTCTCGCGGAAATGTCCAGATTCATTCGTCTGATCCGAAGGAAAAGCCGACCTTCAACCCGAATTATCTCTCTCATCCACTTGATCTCGAGATTCTAGCCCGTCACCTGCAGTATCTGGAAGTTCTCACCCACACTCAACCTCTAGCTTCGATGCTCAAGGAGAATGGGCGGCGCATTCCCGAGGGTAAATTCGTTGGCGATTTGAGCTCAGCAAAGGAGCACGCTATCAGGGCATTTGTTTCAAATTATCATCCCTCGGGATCATGTGCCATGATGCCGAAAGAGCTGGGAGGAGTCGTGAACGAACGTTTGGTTGTCCATGGAACCCGCAATCTTAGGATAGTGGATGCGAGCATATTTCCATTGTCACCAAGGGGTAATATCCAGTCGAGCGTATATGCTGTTGCGGAAAGGGCTGCGGACTTGACCAAGCAAGACCTGAGCGAGCGGGCCGAGATCGCTTGAAATACGTGTGGGATGAGGAATGCCTGTGGGTGAGTACTGACATGTCTGCTGGTTTTGTTGTTACATATCTAGACATGGATTGTTGAGGAGCGACCAGTAATCGTTGGGTACGGGCTGAAATACTGCTTCTAGTTATTGGTCCTTGCGTGTTCTTCTCAGGTTGTGTAAATAAGGTTGAAAGACCATAGCCTAAGCGAATATATTCTGTCAGTAGCTCCATGTTGCATTCTCAGATAGAAGGCCACTCAAACACAGGAGTCGTCCTAATGGGATTACCCCTATGAAATGCCATCGAGGGAAGGGAGTCGCTGAGGGTAGAGTTGCAGATTTTGGAGCCTAATGGGCTCCAGTTCACCGGAGGGGAATACAAGTGTAGAAAGTCTTTGAGGTCTGTGAATGATTAGCGTAGTATTGAAGTGAGAGCACCAAGAACCCTACCTCAACACACGAACTGAAGTAGCAAACCCTCCTTGCAACGCAAGACTCGGTCAACACAAGCACATCTTTCGCCGAAAGGCTCACACCCTACTTACAGCACAGTCTGGTCAAGATCAAGCTTGTTTCCATCAAAAGGCCAGGGCGATTACACATTTAAGTTCAATGTCGTTTTCTCCTATCTCTCACCGTGTTGACCTTCGCCAAAGACTCAATATCGACAGCTCGTCCACCAACCTTTACTGCAACATACCGCTTTTACTGCCTCATACCACTTTTACTACCGTATACCAGTAGTGCCGCCGACGCGAACAGAACATCTTCTTATACCAAGGCCTAAGGTTGACCAAGCCACAAGATGGACGAACAAACGACCATCGCAGCTGTCCACGGCAACATAGCATATCTCCCCGCTGAAGCCACTAGTACATCGACAATGATTCTACGCACAGCCACACCAGAATTCTTTCAATTCTGCGAATTTTGCAAATTGCCGTTCGGCGAGTACGAACTCCTCACCGGTAGATTCGTCCAATTCTGCTCCTTTTGTGGATCAAGGCTTCTAAGGGTCATGAGCATCGAGGATAGAGTGCTACCAAGCAATGTGCAGTCCGCTCACCCAGCAAGAGTTGTGGATATCATGATCAATCAACACTCACGTCCACCACCATTGCGAGTCGAGAGCTTCAATATTGGTCATAGTTGGAAGCCCTATCCGAGTCCCAGATACGCGCGAAGTAGCTCTCCGGCTGACGAAAGGTTGGATGCACTGGATCGGTCATCAGTAGCAACCCATAATAATCCTTTCGCTCAAGGTAGCACTGGTCGGCCAAGACGTCTGGGCCCCAAGAAACGCCGTAACACGTCCGATACTTGGAAGCCCCCATATTCCACGAGTCCTTCAGTCCAGTCCGCCAACGAACCTGTACTTGAACCTGCTTGTACTCTCTCGGCACAACCCCTTCCTACTCTCCAGGATGCCAGTCTTATCACTGGTCCTGTCGCTAAGCCTGCTGCTGGATCCATGGGTCTACCTTCTCGTCCTGCGACATCAAGTGATTCTAGTCGCCAGCAACAAAATCGATTAAGCCAACTGCCAAAATACGATTTCAGTCGGTGGCAACCGTATCAGACTGACCGTCCAACACAGCCTGCTCCCGTACGAACTAGAGGCCGTGGACTGTGGACGCCAATAATGGAGCGCGAAAATATGTCCATATTTCAAAGATTATCCATACCGAGAAAAGCGAAGAAGCTAGAGAAGCGAGCGGAAAAGCTGCGACAACAGATTCGTGCCAAGGAGTTCGCCAATCTATGGCTGGATTTTAAAGAGAAGAACAGGAAGCGGGAGACACACAAGGACAGACTAGGAGTACGGTAGAGCGGGGTGAGCAATACGACACGAGATTGACAAAAGAAGACAAGGAAAAGTGGAAGAGTTGCGCGGAAAGGTAGATTGTGAACACTTATCAGCAGGACCGGTTGTTGGTTGAAGATGGCAGTTATCGAGCGCCTCGATATGAAAGGGTTGCTAAGATTCAATGCGCAAATTTTGGAAGGTTTACTTGTGTTAATAGAATTGCTGGAGATAATTTACTGTTGGAAATAGGGGATGGTGATCTCCGCCTTCATAGGGCTGATAGGGCTGGGGCCCGCTAGTAGAGTTTTAACCAATAAATCGGTTATCTAGCACGTGATGAGT
>JAABUR0100001087.1_pt1 | contig 51452 bp, 52 predicted proteins | sample 5560091 | NCBI WGS metagenome assembly JAABUR01 (sample SAMN10711879, study PRJNA513375) | rock metagenome | isolation source: Antarctica rocks | place: Antarctica: Victoria Land, University Valley sud | reverse complement strand
ATCATATTTGTAATCAAGAATGTTACAAAATGTTTGTTAAAACTCTTTTGCATGAAATTATGTAATAAACAATGATTAAATAATCATTGAGTAATCAGAGTCTTGAAAGTAATTACTCTGATCACTTAAATCAGAAGTGATCACAGTGAGCATAATGAGCATGATGTTCATCTTGCTTATCTTGCTCAAGAATGATCAAAATGATCATTCAGAGCAAAAATGACTTAACATGATTCTTTTATATTTATATAACAAAGATTGTTCTCTTAGATAAAAGCTTTGTGCTCAACTCATGTAATAGTCAATACAGTTTATTGTCTTAGTTATTCTTAAATCTTCTTTCTAATGTTTAGTTTGTTACTACATTAATCTTTGTTTATATTTTATGTTGTTAAAGAAACAATTATTACACTTTGAGCATCACTCTTTCACAAGATATCAGAGCATCATTTTATCATGATCATTATGTCATTCTCAGAATGAATCACATCAGCAAACATCACTGCATTCTTGAATAGCATGTCAGCAATTAAGATATCAACATTGAATTTGTACTATGAAGATAGAAATAAGCTTGATGCTTTTCTTATACAAGTGAACGTTTATGTCAGAGCACACAAGAAACTAAGTTCATTTCATGACAAGATATTGTTTGCATTCTTGTACTTTAAAAAAGATGTCTTCAAATAATTTAAATCATTGATAAAGAATCACTTGAAGAATAAGTCAGAAGATCAAGAAGATGAGACTAACAGAATCTTTGAAAACTTCTCTAACTTTGAGCAAGTAATACAAAAAATGTATGAAGATATAAATGCAAAATGAATCGTTGATATTAAGCAATCAGAATCAGCATTCAAGTATATCGCTGCTTTTCAATTAATTGCAGCAAAGATCAAATGAAATGACTCGACTTTTACAGCACAGTTTTATAAAGAACTGAAGAATGTGATAAAGAATGAGATAACTCATATGAATAAACTTGCGACTTTGCATGCTATGATTAGCAAGGCAATGGTGCTGAATAATCAACAGTACAAGCGAAGACTTGAAAAGAAGAACAAGATTGCTTATATTTCGATTGCATGAGACAAGAAAAAGAAGAAGCAACTTTATTATAATTCTCAGTCTATGAATTTAGATGCAACTCGAAAGATATTGATAAACACTTGCGATAAAACAGTTTAGCAAAGCAAGACATGTTATACATGTGAGAAGTTAAATCATTTCTTCAAAGATTGTACTCAAAACAAGTACAAGAACAAGTCAAAGCTTTATAATAAACAAGACAAGTCTTTTGCAGCAACAAAAGAAGATCAGAAAGACAAGCATCAAGCATTGTCATAAATAACATGTTACAAAGACAACTGTTGCACTTATCTGAGTGATAAGAAAGATTTTGAATAATACTTGAAATTCTCACGAAAGAATCATTTTTACGCAGCAACTCATCATTAACTGAAAGTTCATGATGAGAATAGTAATGAAAGTTCATTTACTATGATCGTGAAATCAAAGATTCTCAACAGCGAAGCATATAACTCAAACAGATTGAATTGCATCAAAGAAGCTATTCATCAAGCAGTCAAAGAAGAAAATTGACTTAGCGAAATTCTATGAGCATTCACTATCACAGCAAAAGATGCTTTCAAGCAAAGAGAAAATTGTCTTGAAGTAAAAAAAGATCTCAGAAAGCTTATAAATTAAGTGAGTTTTATAAGCATGTACAATGAATTGTACACTCTCTTCAAACAGAAAGGAAAAGATTTTCACAGTGAATGCAACAGATTAAGAATGATATACATTAAGCTATTTATGACACAGTGCAAGATGAGTCAATTGCATCGCATAAGAACATTTGATATTGTGACATAGTCATGAAAAAGTCACTCACAGAAGTCAAGTTCATCAAGCAAGAAGAATATATACTTCTCAATGAAGATCATATACTCAAAGAACTTAGACAGATGACAAAAGTCATCAGAAAAAGATTTAATCTGTTTGATTCAAAAAAGCATTCATAAAAGAAGATTGATTCAAATCAATTTCAGTACATAGAACAAGTACTTAAGAAGTGAGCTTCTAGTTCAAAAAACTAGAAGACTTTTTGATCAACAGATTATTGAAAAAGTCTAGTCAAAAGTTGAAAATTGAAAGCATGTTTATCTTTACAAGCAACTTAACATAATTATGAGTCTAAATCAAGATTAATGATCATGCAGCATGTTTATTCATTAATAGTGACTGTACAAGAAACTACATGTTCTCAAAATTTGCTAGAAAAGCGCAAATATTTATGCAGAAGAAGAAAGAATCTTATAATTTGCAAAACTTCAATGAAACATTCATAAAGTATAACAATGAACTAATAAATTAAGAGACTTGACTCGTTCACTTGAGATTTGAACATTATTGAAAAAAGTTAAGTTTAAATGTTATGAAGTAATCAGGCAGCAATATAGTTTTAGACATATCATGACTTTGTATGATCAATTCAATGATAGATTGAGTCAATGAGATAATTGTTTCTCTTCATACAGAAACAACGCAATTGCACTTGATATTGAAGTCATCAGAGAGAGTGAAGATCTTCGTAATGACAGCAAATGATATGTGCAGAGAGCTGAAGAACAGTTCAGATGCACAGATGTTATGAAGCAGAAAGATTAAAAGCAATCTCACTATCATTAAAATTTCTAAAGAATATCAGAAATATAAGATTCTGTTTGAGAAAGAAAGTGATCAAGAGACATTACTCAAACATCAATTGTAAAATCATGAGATCAAGCTCATAAATGACAAGAAACTTACAAAGCAGTTCATTTATTCATTGTTGACAGAAAAGCTTAACACTTTACAACAATATCTGAAAAAAAATATGTAAAAAGAATTCATTAGAGAATTGCAATCATCAGCAGAATACTTAATTCTGTTTGTTTTGAAATTGAATGAAAGTCTAAAACTATATGTTGATTACAAAGCATTGAATAACATCATGATTAAAAACAGCTATTTGCTATCGCTCATATCTGAACTGCAGAACAGACTGCAAAGAGCACAGTGATTTACGAAATTTGATATATTTAAGACATTCAATTGAATACAAATTAAAGAAGAAGATGAGTAAAAGACAGTTTTTTACACTCAACTAAAACATTATGAGTATTTGATCATGTCTTTCAATTTAATCAATGCTTCAGTCATGTTTCAGACTTTTATGAATAATGTACTATGATGTTATCTGAATCAATTCATCATAGTATATCTGAATAATATACTAGTATATTCAAAGACGAAAAAAGAACATGTGCAATATGTTAGAAAAGTTTTATAGATTTTAAAAGAAGTTGATCTGCGCATTAAGTCAGAAAAAAGTGAATTTCATGTACAAAGTGTACAGTTTTTGAAATTCATAGTTACATCTCAGAATTTAAGAATGAACTTAAAGAAGATAAAAGTTGTTATGACTTGATTGATGTTAAAGTCAAAGATCGAAGTTCAATTCTTTCTAGAATTCGCGAACTTTTATAAATGCTTTATAAAGAGATACTTCAGAATCATCTTGTCACTTATGAGTTTTATGAGAAAGAATGTATCATTCATGTAAACTGAGAAAGCAGAAGAAGCTTTTAAGAAGCTGAAGAAATTATTCATCTTTCAGTCAATACTGATCATGTTTGAATCAGAAAAATCTATTACACTTGAGATGAACGCGTCAGACAAAGCTATTGAGACGTGTATCAGTTAATCAGATGATAAAAGATGTCTGCATTCTATTGCTTATTACAGTTGTAAACTTACAGTCACTGAATTGAACTATGAGATACATGATAAAAAGCTATTAGCTATTGTTGACTCTTTCAAACAATGAAAAGTGTATTTAAAAGAATTTAAACATCAGATTCAAGTATATACAGATCATAAGAATCTGTTATACTTCATGATCACAAAAGTTCTAAATCAAAGACAGATTAAATGATCAAAGAAATTGTCATTATACAACTTTCAAATTCAATATCAAAAGAAATCTGAAAACTTAAAGATCAATGTCTTAAGTAGAAAAGCAGATCACATGACAGATAAATCACAGATAAATCAAACTATCTTACAACAGAATCAAGACAATTTCATTGTTTACAATAAACAGAATGCAGCTACGCTATGAATTTACAATCAAGATCTTGAGAAATGAATAAAGCTAAAGTTAGCAAAGAACTCAGTCACGCAGAATATTATAGAAAATATCGCTGACAACGTGAACTTTGAGATAACTAATGAAATACTAACATTTCAAGATCTCATTTATGTTTCAATAAGATGCAGACAAGAAATAATAAATAATTATCATGAATTAATGATACATGAACATCAGAATTTGAATAAAATTATTGAAAAGATATCTAGAATCTACTACTTCTTTAAAATGAGAAAACAAGTAGAAGATATTATAAGAAAATATGACATATGCATTTGAACGAAGCATAGTTGACACAGATCTTACAAATTTTTGAAAAGTTTCAGCACATCAGATCATGCATGAAAAAGCATAGCTTTGAACTTCATAATTAAGCTATCAAAATCAAAGAAAAAAGTTACAAGAACAACGTATGATTCTATACTGATGATCACAGATAAACTAATCAAGTATGAATATTTCTTGTCATATAAGAAAGCAACATTCGCGAATGATTTGACTTACACATTCTTGAGAATGATTGTAGCAAATCATGATTTATCAAATGAGATAATTTCAAACAGAGACAAGTTGTTCACATTGAAATTCTAAAAATCATTAGTGAATCAACTAGAAATTCATCATAAGCTGTCAATAACTTATCATTCACAGATGAATGAACAAATGAAAAGAATGAATTAAACATTGAAACAGTATCTCAAATGCTATATCAACTATAGATAGAATGATTAAGTACAGCTACTATCAGTAGCACAGTTGACTTTTAATAACACAATGATGAAAGTAATTAACATGTCATTATTCTTTGCAAACTACAAGTTTAAGTCAAAAACTCTTAAGAAATCATGTGAATGTACATAATTAACTTAGAAAGTTACAATACAGATTGAATAAATACATTTGTTGCATAAGAAGTTGCAAAAGAACATTCAGTTTCTAAGTAAGTGCATGACTTTGTATGCAAATAAGAAAAGAGATAAAAGATCTACTTTTAAAAAGAGAAATAAAACTTATTTGCTAAGACGAAATATTAAGACAAAAAGATCAAGTAACAAGTTGAATTACATAAAACTAGAATCATTTGAAATTCTAGAAGAAAAGAAATTAATTAACTATAAGTTGAATCTTTCAGCATTTATGAAAATACATTTAATATTTAATATTTCTCTTTTGAAGTTTGCAGACTCAAATACATCAATTCAAACAAAATCTTCAGAAATTAATTCAGAGAGTCAAAACATTAAATACGAAGTAGAAAATATACTAAATCAACAGAATATCAAAGATCAATCTCATTGATTAGTCAAGTGAAAAAATTACAAACATATCAAGAACACTTGAAAATTAAAGAGAAATCTTAAGAATTGTCAGATGCTTCTGTGACAGTTTCAGTTAAGAAATTCAGTCAATCAAAGTCTGATGAAATCTTAATCTGATTGAAGAATACATCAAAAAGAAAATCATTCAGCAATGATTCACTAGTCTTTCTTTCATTTTTCTTAAGCTCAACAATATTTTGAAACTTTCGTTCAATCATTATTTGTTTCTTGTTCTTCAGAAACTTAAATTGATTTTGCAGATAAGTAGCTTTTACAAAGATTTCTTGCATCTGCTTGTGAGCATTTAGCTACTCATGAAAAACGTGATTGCATTCTGTCTTTATTCTTTTTCACTTCATTATTGAAAAAGTAAGATTGCATTTGTGATCAAAATGCATACACTCAATGCAATGATTGAATTTATTGTTGACATGACATTTCTTTTGCAAGTGACTGCAGTGTTCACAGAAACGCATGATAGCACGCTCAGAATTTATACGCTCAAGAAGATTTTTGTGACGTAAGATAAAGTTTTTCGTTGTGCAATGAAAAAACATGAAGAAAAAGTGATTTTCAAACCGAAAATCTTAGAAGAAAATCTAGTGTTAAAACTCTTTTGCATGAAATTATGTAACAAGCAATGATTAAATAATCATTGAGTAATTAAAGTCTTGAAAGTAATTGCTCTGATCACTTGAATCAGAAGTGATCACAGTGAGCATGATGAGCATGATGCTCATTTCGCTCATCTTGCTTAAAAATGATTGAAGTGATCATTCAGAGCAGAAATGACTTGACATGATTCTTTTATATTTATATAACAAAGATCATTCTCTTAAATAAAAGCTTTATGCTTAACTCATGTAATAATCAATACAGTTTATTGTTTTAGTTATTCTCAAATCTTCAATCTAATGTTTAGTTTGTTACTACATTGATCTTTGTTTATATCTTGTGTTGTTAAAGAAACAATCATTACAACGTTAACTTCTTAAACTATCAAATAATTATCACTATCATGAAAAGTCTCAGAGCAGCTGTAAGAATGATGATGAAAATGAAACTTCTGAAGCAATTTAAAATGACTGAGTTACTTATTTTTTAACGTGCAATTAACGTGAACTAATTTAATACATAGTTTCATAATAATAGTTTCAACTGCATAAAGCAGTTGTATAAACAGTGAGTGATTTTCTATTTTAGAAAGTTTTATTCACTCAATATAAATAGCATAAAGTTTCTCATGAGTCAACTTAATCAATGTTATAAAAATGTATAAATTTATTATTATTATTATTAATCTCAAGATCAGCGATGAAACTCATCTGTACGCGATGCTGACTACAAATCTACTGTTTAGCTACAGTAGAGTCTAAAGATTATCAAAAGTTTGAATGACATTGAGACGCTGCGTGATGATGAAGCGCTGTGCGTTGATCGCGTGCAGAGTTTTCGCGATCGCGCAGACTTTGATAATCTCAATGCGCATGCTACAAAAAGCAATTTGCACGCAGATAAGAAAGTCAAATAGAACGCAGAACTACGAGGGAAATCGCTTATGAAAATCATTCGATTCAGTATCTTGTCGTCGCGATGACAAGAACTGAGACAGAACATTCTCGCGTTTGATCTGTTGAGAGTGATTAGCAGAAAGAACTTGAATCACGAACATTCTTTGAATCTACGTGCTAACTACGTATAGATCTTGTTAAGACTGCGTGCCTGTTACTACAACATGAGCAACTCACGAGACTCATTAAGTTCAACATGAGCAAACTCGAGAGTCTCATTAATATCATTTAACAGATGTTCAGACACAGACATTCTATACGTGAGCGATACGCTGACGAGAAGACTTCGTTAAGAGAAGAGAAACACAAGCAAGTTAGTAGAGAATGATCGAACTACGCTGTCTGATTAAAAGTGTAGCATACGAACATTTCTGCAAGACATGATCAGTCTGCATGAGAAAGATCTCTGCAGATAACGCGAAACAGATGAGTTGCACGCCTTACAAGCGAAGCGAGCGTCTACGAGACGTGATATACAATGATGATGACTGTTGATCTCAAGAATCTCATTTCTTCACTAAACTCTGACTCTCAAATGTCTTGATGATAGAATCAACTTCTAGTCAAAGACATTGTCTGTATAGCTCGAGAGAACAGTAGCGCGTGTCGATGTAGTTAAAGAAGAAATCGACTGCGATACGTCTGCAACTCATGCTTAAGAAGTAAACTGTTGAAATCTGAGCAGTGAGAGATCTCGTTCGCCTTGAACTGTAAATCTGTCGCGAGAAAACTCTCTGAGTAATCTCTCGAGCCTAAGAAGAAAACCAGCATAGAGATCGTGCTCTATGTATGTTGCATGCAACGTATACAACATATTTTCGATAGATGAATCGATTAATGAACGTGAGCATGCTGAACTTGTATCAAGAATGTGCATGCAAGCTATTCAAAAAGAACTGTTGCATCACACAGTGCTTCAAATGTCACGAATTTGATCACATGACTAAGATCTGCAGAAAGAATCAGCGCTGCGAAAAATGCGCAGACAAGCATCACATAGAGAAGTGTGTGATGTCTTCGAATAAAAGACGTTGCGTCAACTGCAACGAAAATCACGAACTCTGAAGATGCATCTGTCTCAAGTGACGACAGCAGATGAAACAAGCGTCTGAAATCTATAGAAATAAATCGTTCAGATACTCTGAGACGTCTAAATACAATTGCACACTCTTCTCGCTGTCTCTGAACTCTTTAGATTCAACGAACTCTTCAGATTCAACAAATTCTTTTGATTCAACGAATTTCTTGAGCTCAGCAAGAGTCATGCTGAAAACACGCAGTTGAATCGCTGATGAATTAACTTGGCAGATAGTAGAGATCAAGAAGAAACGAGTCGATCTTTTCTCTTGCGTGAGTAGTGACTCAGACGAGACGACATCTGAGCAGATTCAGAAACGTTCAATCAGAAAGCGAGAAAGATCGTTGATGATTGAAAGCATACAAAGAGTCTTCTCATTGCAAAGTCAACAACAGCTACGAATAACTTTATGACGAAACAGTCTTTTCTACGAATTCTACAGTACAACATCAGAAAATCATTAAAAATTCAAGAATCATTTCTAATTAACAGAGAAGTTCGCGAATTCAATATAGTAGCTATACAGAAGCAAGATTGCAACAACAACGACTTGCAGTCATTTAGCGCAGCACACAACTTCTTTCATCTAGTGAAAAACTCGTCATCTCAATCAAGAACATGCATATACGTTAACAAACATCTAAGACTCGATCAATGAATAGTAGAAACAACTGAGTCAGACATTTGCTCAATCAGAATATTAACTCGCAACATAAATGACGAAACGCAGATGCTAAGACTTCTAAACGTCTACAACTCATGCTCACTGTCTACTACATTCACAGAGAAATCTTCAATCATTTCTCGTTTGAACGAACTACTCAAGAATGACTGCAAACAACTGATCATAGAAGATTTCAATCTACATCATTCTCACTGAGAGAGGCGAAAATGCTTCACTCGTCATACGATGACTGATACTCTACTAAACGTCATTACAAACGCAAGACTGAAATTATTACTGAAATCAGACACTATTACTCGCGAAGCTCACAATCAATCTACGACGATTGATCTAGTCTTTAGCAGCGAGAAAATACAGTTCATGACACGCAAGTGCAAGGTACGAATCAATCTGCATCAGAGATTGAATCATCTTTCGATCATCACAGAGCTATGTCTACAAACAATCTCAGTGCAACTCTCAACTCAACGACTTTGAAAGAAAATGAATACAGAAGCATTGAGTGCTTATCTGCAAATACATCTATCTTTGAAACACTCTCTAGACGACAAGACTATGATGAATGACAGAGTGTGCAAGATTATCAGAGTGCTACAGAAGATCATTGAGAAATTTACTCTCTTGACAAAGTCATCAAATCGAGCAAGAGACTTTTGAAATCAAAGCTGCTTCGAAGTAGTAATGAAATCAAGATGACTGCGAATCATATGAAAAACGCAAGACACATTAGAAGTGTGAAATAAATATCTGAAGCACAACGATCATAAAAACAAGATCATTCGACAAACGAAATGCGCACACTTCAGAACACAAATGCATGAGCTGAGCAAAGCACTCAAATCGATATGACGCTTTGCAAAATGAGCTAGAATCGAAAGTCAGCTATCTAAAAAGCTTTCTCAGTTTTCGTCACTGAAGCGAAGCGACATCGATCATATGACAACGACGTTCGAGAAAAAAATCGAGATACTGCGAGAAAAGTTCTTTTTCTCACCTTCTCAAGCGAATGTCAGCAACATCGCAGAATCATTCATATCTCTGACAGTCTCATTCAATTCACGCATCACAGAAGATGAAGTGAAGCAGACAAAGCGTTGAGCGCTTCAGATATTTCAAACAGAGCGCTTCAAGCGAGTCTTGCAGAACTGATCTCAGTACTGACGAGTTTATTCAACGCATGCGTAACACACAAGTATCATTCGAAGCAGTTCAAAAAGACTCAGACAATAGTACTACGCAAATTGAAGAAAAGCGACTATATTGATTTGAAGACGTATCGACTCATTGCTTTACTCGATATCATGAGCAAAGCGCTGAAGTCGATCATGATCAAAAGACTGAGTGACATAGTCGAGACTCATCGCATGCTATCAAATGCTCAAATGAGAGCGAGACGCAAGCAATTCATGATCTCGACGTTAGATTTACTAGTAGATCAAGTTCACACAGTGTGAGACTGTGAAATCAAATATGTGATCTTCATGCTAAGCTTAGACGTTGTCGAAGCGTTTGATCGAGTCTCACACGTCAGACTTCTGCACACGCTGAAAATGAAAAGAACGTCGAGCTACATAATTGAATGAACACGCAGCTTTCTAAAGAATCGAGAGACGTCGCTAATATTTGACGAACAAACGAGCGACATGCGCGAGATAAACGCAAGCATATTGCAGAGATTTCTCATTTCATCGATTCTCTTTCTATTCTTCAACGCAAGTCTAATTGAAAAATGCGAAGCACTAAAAATTAAAATCGAAGTGCTTGACTTCGTAGACGATATTAACATTCTAGTCTACGACAGATTCACTGAAGAAATCTGCAGAACACTGAGCAAAGCACACGACGTCTGCGCGAAATGAGCTTGCACTCATGACGCAACGTTCGCATCAGAAAAGTACAAGCTCACGCATTTCACTAGAAAATCGAAGAGATTCGACATGACGACTAGCATACAAATAGAAAGCTCAGTTATCAAATCAAAATCAGACGTACGAGTTCTAGAGATGCAACTGAACATGAAACTGCAATGAGACGCGCATCTTTGACAAATAGAGACGAATCACGTCACAAGAATGCTGACACTTAGTCATCTTGAAGTCTTCACATGAAGAGCTATCTTCACAAAAGCGAGGCAAGTATACTCAGCAGTAGTGAGATCAGAAATTGTATTCGAAGCGTCAGTCTGACATCAGCGCGACAAGAAAGATGAACTGTCGAGCAAAGAATGCAGACTAGAAACACTTCAGAATCAGACTCTGCATCACGTAACAGAAGCATTCAAAAGAGTAAACATCAAAACTCTAGAGACAGAAACATACATGAGTTCGCTACATGTTCATCTGAATATGCTACAGAACAAGATCACGCTACACAGTTGAGTCAACGATCGAACGTAAGAGATCAGACAAGCATGCGAACTAATACGCGCTCGTTTGACGAGAGTTAATCGCGTCATTTCTCGCTCACTCGTCATTAAGAAAATAGTACTTCTGAATGTCTTCATTTAAGAAGATGCGAAGATACAGTCGAGACGCAAATGATACATTCTCTTCTTCACAATGATTTCAACAAGCGATAGCATCGCAATAACGCAGTATCACAAAGATCAATGAAATCAATGATGAGAAAAGTACAGAGAACGCGTCGCAGATGTCAACGCAATCTCAGTACAAAGATTGCATCTGAGCAATAAGACGATAAAGATGCGTGATGATCTTTAAAAAGCAGAAAGCACTCTCGTAATGCACATCAGAATTGAACGCATAGATCTGAATGCTTATCTGCACTCTAGAAACATTTCAGGCACGAATAGCTCGCGATGCGACTGCGAATGAAGTCATCAGACGACGAAGCATGTACTCATGCACTGCTCGAACTGATTGCATCTGCGATCAAGAATGCTACAAGATGCTGACTTCTTGAACTATTGAATAATCGTCGTCATCACGAAGAATCTTAAAGCAGTAGCGAAGATGATGATGAAAACGAAGCTCTTGAAGCAATTTAAAGTGACTAGAACACTCGTTCTCTAACGTGCAATAAACGTGAACAAATTTGATACATAGTCTCAAAACTCACTGTTTCGACTGCGTGAAGCAGTCGTGTAAACTGCGAGTAATTTTCTATCTCAGAGAGTTTTGTTCACTTGATACAGATAGCATAAAGTCTTTCATGAGTTGATTTAATCGATGTCACAAGAATGTATGAATTTATTATTATTATTATTATTAATCTCAAATTTCTTGCAACGATTTTGCATTGACAACGTAACATCAACATTGAAAACAAAGATTTTCAAATGATGTTGTTGACTTTTTGTTTGCTCTTTTCGCTCAGTTGTTAACGCGTCTCTTCTTTTTCGCGAACTTCTTTTCAAGTCTGCTCATTATTTTTTTCAATCTCTTCAACTAATTCTTCATGCATCAATTGACAGTTGATGCAGTGACATGTTGATGCATCAGCTTTTCTATCATCTCTGTCAATCTTTTCATCTTTTCTCAGAGCATTAGCTCGTTGTTTTCACGTTCGTTGAGCTTATAAAGTACTCGCGACTTGTTTAATTTCTCATGTATATTCTTCGTCTTAATTAAATTCTTCTGCAAGATAGTAATACATGCTTCTCACTCACTTGCTGATATCACATCAACAATGCTTATCATTTGTCTTTGATGATCAGAATGAGACGTGAGCATCATGTCAATGATGTTTTTATTCTGCTCTTGATTTTGATAATAATTATTCTTTGAATAATCATGACTTTTTTAACAACTTTCAATTGATTCAAAGCGTTTTTCAAATCAATGAGATTTTTACTTTTGAACTTCAACAAAGCGATTTCATATATTATATAAATGTAACATATGTAAAAATTAATGAAATCTTTTGAAGATAAATTTTGAAGATTGATTAACATTATTTGACTGATCAACTTACTTAAAGTGAACACATTAAAAGCAAATTTGAACAGATAGAATCATTCTATTGAGTGCATGATGATAATGTATGTTTCAAAGAAACTGTAAAGCTTTAAATAAAGTTGTCAAAGCTTTCAATAAAGCTTTTAATGAAGCTTTTAATGAAAAAGCTTTTAATGATGAAACTTTTGAAAAAGTCTTTGAAAAAGCTTTTAATGATAAAGTTTGTAAAAAAGCTTTGAATGAAAAAGTTTTTAAAGAAGTTTTTAAAGAAGCTTTTAAAGAAGTTTTTAAAGAAGCTTTTGAAGAAGTTTTTAAAGACAAAGCTTTTGAAAAAGCTTTCAGTAATGTTTTTAAAAACATGATTTCAAGAAGATTTAATTATTCTTTCATCATAAGTAATTGTAAGAATGCATCTCATTAACTATAAATGATGTGTATCTGCAAGACTAGCTCGCGAGATTAAATTAAAGAAACTAATGAGTGAATAGAAATAATGACTTGACAGAAGATGAAAACTCTGCAAGCTTTTGCTTTCATTTCTTAGCAATTAGTTCTATCATCAATAGAATGCTATCTTATTATCTTCTACTACGCAGTTTCACGTAAAGAAATCTTATCATCTCACAGTTTTAATTACTTTATTTGCATGAGACTGTTCAGTAAAAGATGTCAAACATGCAACGACTCATCAAAAGTTGCATGATCAAAAGAAGTAATAACTTCTCTTACATTAAGAATTTATCGTCTCATCAGAACAGATCTGAGAATCATGCATTCAAACATGCAGATGAAAAGTTTGAATTGCAAGAATTTAATGAATAAACAAATTATATCTTTTGACAATCAACAAGTGAAGTATGCAAACAGTTAAAGAATCTGAAGATGCAGAATGTACTGCTTGCTTTACAACTTCATGTATCGAAACTTAAGCGAAAAACTCGATCAATCTTTGATCATTGATATCAACATAATGATGATCACTATTGAAGCAATGCACGCAAGCGTGCTAATTGATTTTGCAAGTTTAAAGAGCAAAGCATCATGAATTACAACTTCTTGATGTTTTAACTGCAAGACTGCAAAGACTTTATAGTTGTGACATTATTTGATTTCATCATGAAACAAAAGAAACTGCAATGATCTGCATCATACTTGTCAGAGAAGTCTTGCAATCAGTGATGAGATCATATGATGAGCATGTATAATCATGATGAGAAACTCAACTAAAAGTACTACATTGAATACTTGCATGCTAAACTTAGCAATTCTGAAATTCGTAACTTTAAACAAAATGTTGATTCAAGACTGCAAAGCAGCAAGTTGATCAAAGCATCATGAATTTCAAACAATATCTCATCAGATTGTACACAGATCTGAACTATTATATATTCAATGAAACTTACATGATGTACTTGCAAATGAAGATTAACAAGGTTATCATGAACAAGTTTCTTTACATTTCATACATCTTTATTAATTATGTTAGTTTGCTAAAGCATCTTATAAACATTGACTTGCATCTGCAAAACATTAATGCATTGTTGAAGTTACATTTGCAGCAAAGTGAAAGTGCAGTGTTTCAGAAGAGTTTTTAATTCTTGCATGAAAAGATGAAGTCTGTTGCTGCAACAAAGAATTCAAAGTTCTTTGCTTCAAGCACGCAGTCTAAAGACGATGCAACATTTAAGTTCAATGAGTTCAAGCAAAATGTTGCTTCATTCAATCTTACATGCTGATTATGCAAGAAGCTGAGATACAAGATTGATAATATAATGTGTTTTAACTACACATTCAAATAAGAAACTTGCAATCATGATGAAAAGATGAAAAAAGAGAAAGTTTAATGTTCATCATTGAATTATTAAATATAATTATAAAAAGATGATTGTTACATGCATTGATGATATCAGTATTGACAAATGTCTCTGAGAAAATGCGCGAAGCTCACTGTTTTATTGACTCTGAGATCAAGCGAAACTTTATATTGCAATTGTGAATAAAAAAGCATGAGTTATCAAAGAATCATGCAACTCTGAAACAGATTCAGACAATCAATAATCATTGAATTTTCTGCTATAATATGCATCAGATCAATATCAAGTTGATCAATCATAAGAAAGTTTGCAAAAGCTGAAACATTGAGTTTCATGCTGTGAACATGCAAGAATATGATATGATTCTTGATTATTTATGATTAAATGAGATTGATTTGAATATTCATTAATGTAAGCATTGCTGATCATATCAGGAAAACAGCACTCAGCATGCAAAGCAAATATGAGTTAATCTGTGCAAGACATTGAAATTTGTTAAGCTGATAATGCTTGCAGCTAAGAAAAGAAGAAAGACTTATGTAGCTTTGCTTTATCAGCTGCTATCTACAGATGACTTATTGCAGAATGCAGATCATCAGACTGCAAGATGCAATGCACTTTAAGCAAAAGAATCAAAGATATTCTTTGCTATTTAAGATCTCAAGAAAGTATTTTCTGAGATTCTTTCTAATAGTTTGAACATGCATGATCAGATGAAACATTTCATTAATCTGATGAAGAGCAAAATGTCTTGCATTGAGTTTATTTACAAAATGACACAAGATGAGTTTGCTGCAATATGAGACTATTTAGACAACGCATTAAAGAAGAAATGAATTCATTCATCAAGTAGTTTTGCAGAAGCATCTGTGTTGTTTATAAAAAAGGTTGAACGAAAGTCTATCGCGATCTCAATGAAATAACAGTAAAGAACAATTACTCATTGTCTTTACTGTCTGAAATGCTGAATCACTTTGCTTATGCAAGACATTTTATCAAAATTGATATTTGCAACGTTTATCATTGCATTCGAATTTGCAAGAACGATGAATGAAAAATGACTTTTCATACATGCTATGATCAGTTTGAGTATCAAATGATGCTCTTTGAACTGATAAATGCTTCTGCAATCTTTCAGTTTTATGTAAATCACACACTTAAGTTATTTATGAATAATTGCTACGTGATATATTTAAATAACATTTTAATATACTTTGAGATGAAAAAGCAGCATTGAGAGCATGTGTGTAAGATTCTTCGCATGCTACTGAAATATTGACTGTATATTAAGCTGTTGAAATGCACTTTCAATCATAGCAAAGTTATCTTTCTGAAATTTATAATAAAATGAAAAAGTATTCAGATGAAACAATCTTGTATCGATGCAATCACTAGCTGATCTGAGTTTAAGTCTGTAAAGAACATTCTCATATTCTTGAAATTTGCAAGATTTTATCAAGAATTTATAAGAAAGTTCTTTCAAATCATCGCGTTCTTAACAAATTTAATCAAGAATGCAAAGAAAAGAATGATGCATTTGTTCTTTGCAATGATGTTAAAAGCAAAAAAAGCTTTTGAAAAATTGAAAGCAGTTTTTGTCAGTGCTCTCATTTTAAAACACTATGATTGAAATGCAAATTTTTGCATGAAAATTGATGCATCAAATCGCGAAGTTGAAGACATGCTTAGTCAGAAGAACAAAACTGATTAATGACATTTCATTGCATACTATAGTTATAAGTTCAAAGAAGTTAAAGTATGATGAGACATGCATGATAAAAAGTGATATGCTATAGTTCTCGATTTTAAGAACTGATGACACTATCTTCAGAGTAGTAAGCAACTCATATGTGTGATAACAGATCATAATAATCTTCGTTACTTTATAATGATAAAGAAGCTCAATGCACAACAGATGTGTTAAGCTGAGAAATTAGCTGCGTTTGACTTTCATATAAAATATCACAGAGACAAATTAAACTTTGCGAATGTATCATTAAGAAGACTCGACATCATGAAATTGAATGATAGCAAGAAGAATAATGATTATTTTCTATCTACTTTGCAAAACAAACCTTGCAATCAAAAATATCAATCTGAGCTGCTAGAAAATAAAGAAGTTTCAACAATAATCAAACTTACAGCATTGATGATGCAACTGAATGACATAGTCATTGCAGATACTTGAGTCATATGTTTGAATGAGAAAGTACTTACTAGATTTTGCAGAATTTTAAACACTGCATCATCTCAACTTCTGATTCATCAGATTATGAAGTTGAAAAGATTCTATTTGAAGATGAGTGAATCAATGACTGCGTGATTGCTGAAGTTACAACAAAGAAACGTTTTTGTTGTAAATGAGAAGTGATGTCAACAATTTACATCTAGAAAGAATGAGCTTTTGAAATAAAGTATGAGAAATGATGAACTGCTATGTCGTGATCTTGCAGTTTATGTACTCAATGACTCTGCTACAAGAAATGAGATTCTGCATATGAATCATGATGATTTTGAAGCAAATCATTTTGCATACGCTTGTATTGAGACTGCAATAAGAAGAAAATATTACTGATTGAAAATGCTTAAAAAGATGACAGAATATGTTTGCATCTGTTCAAACTATCAATGAGTGCAAGTGCATCATCATAAGTTTTATGAGAAGCTGATGTTTATATCTTCAGAAAGTGTGAATTCATTTCACATGATGATCATGAATTTCATAATAAACATGCTTTTTGCAAAGAATTTGTACATCGAAAAAACAAGTGATGTTATATTGATAATAATAAATAAGTTGATCAAGCATGCAATTTATATTTCAACAATCAAAGATCTGAACATTGAAAGACTTGTGAATCTGTTATGACGAAAATTCATATCTCAGCATGAAATAATGCAAAGCATTATATTGAATTGAGACTCATTGTTTATCAATCATTTCTGAATCACTTTATGTTGATATCTTGAAGCAAAGTGAAAGCTAAGCACTGCATTTCATTCGCAAATCGATGATCAAACAGAAAGACAGAATCAGATGCTTGAGCATTATTTGCGAGTGTATTTCAATTACAAGATGAATAACTGATCAGAACTTTTGTTGATGATGATGTTTGCATATAACAACAACGTACACGCTAGTAGTGAAAAAACTTCACATGAGCTTTTAAAGAAATACACTGCAAGCTTTGCAGAGACATTTAAGAACAGAACTTTAAAAAGAAAGACATTCTTAACTATGAAGTGAGCAGAATGACTACGAAGTATCAGAGAACATTTAATAAAACTATGAAAGCAAGTAGCAGAGCAGCAAACAAAGTATTATAATGCTCATCATAAAGTTGTAAGCTTTCAGATGAAAGACAAAGTGCTTTTGCAAAGTATAAAAATTCATATGCTTCAATCAAAGAAGAAGATTGATCACAGATAACTGAAATCATTCAAAATATTGAAGAAAATCAACACATAAGCATATAAGCTTAAACTATTTGAGAAATATGATGCAATTCACTCAATCTTTCATGTTTCTTTATTGAAATCTTGACACTCACGTGATGAGAATTCAAAGTTGCAGATCATTTTCATGAAAGATAAAGAAGATACTTAATCAGTGAATCAAGAAAGAAAAGATTAAATATTTAGTTCAATGAGCTGATTCATCTTTCTACGAAAACTTCTGAAAATCAATGAAAAATCTTAGCAATGCAAAGAAGATCATTGAGAACTACAAGATAGAAAGACAAGTACATCAGTTAACTGTAAAGAAGTCAAAGAAAAAAAAGAGAAATAAATCACATAAAAATCATGATTGAGAGAGTATCAAAAGCGCAAAAACGTGAGTTTAAGAAGTTGATATTAAACTACAATTATAAAATCTTATATAATATATATCTTTTAAAAAAAATGATGAACGTCGTGAAAGAATGAAGAAAAGAAGCAATCAATGATCACAAGCGAGAATGTCAAAGTGAAGAAGAAAGCTATTTATTCATCAGCGAATCTTGTCATGCATTGCTTACTTCAGTTGATACTTACGAGATGAAGATGAAGCAACATGATAATGATGAGAAGTGATGAAGATGAGAAAAATAAGAATCTCTACTTAACTGTTAAATACAATCTTACATACTAAGAAAGAAAACTACTCACTTTTTCATTGTCAAAGATGAAGAGTGAGATGATTCTGAGCATGAGTGATGAGATGTTAAATCATTATTCACGCAGCGTAATGCATCATCAGCTGAAGAAGATGCAAGATTAAATTCATCATGCAATCATGCTTTTTTTCAAAGCAATGCTTGCATTTGCGAGCACACTCGATGAGAGCACGACACATGTGAATTATCACTACGCTCAGATGATGAACACAGCGACAGCATCAGATCTTTTGATCATAATGATTTAATATACATCAGCAGTTATTAAAACATGCAGAAATAAATATGTTTATCAAAGATTGTGAGTTCAATCATTAACGTAACAGACGCAAGAAAAGCAGAAGAAGCAGACGTGATAAATATTACAGTGATGATGATATGAAGAGAAATTTACACTTTAAAAAAATAAACAGACTTCATGAGCATGTTAGCATGATCTCAGTGAGCGCAAATGCTGCTACTTATCATGATAGTGATGATGATGATGATGATGTTGATACTGCTATGTCATTCACATTAACTCATGAATTAACTTGCATCACAACAACGCTGCAATGAAAGAAGCTCATATCATGAGTTGCAAACTATGCAAACTATGCATAGCAGATCTCATGTTTTATCAGTTCAAAAAAGCAGTACTTATGAAAGAATATGCTGAAACGAGACAAGAAGAAAAGAAAGAAAGAAAGAAAACAAAGTTGAAAAGTTGATATCAACAATCTTGCACTAGCTTTGTTTATGCTTATTAACATGATTAGCTCATGATACTTTTATACAAATGCTAAAATGTTGAAGAAGTCATGATTATGCTATCAACTATAAAAAGACAATATGATGCTATGAAAACTCAGAAATTAAGTCTTTAAGAAGAAATGCAATTGTGAGAATGCATTTCATTGACTATAAATGATGTGTATTTACAAGACTAGCTTACGAGATTAGATTGAAAAGATTAACAAGTGAATAAAGATAACAACTTGACAGAAGATGAAAACTTTATGAGTTTTCACTTTCATTTCTTAGCAATTAGTTCTATCATCAATAAAGTGCTATCTTATTATCTTCTACTACGCAGTTTCACGTAAAAAAATCTCATTGTCTTACAATAATTTGAATGAATGAATTTAACATCATCATTTAATTTATGATGTTATCATTCAACTTCTGAATTTGCTTTTGTTGTTTCTTTGCTGACTGAACTAGCTTTGTTTATATTGAGCTTATAAATGAAGAAAATAATAAGAGAATGAATGCAGATGAAGCTTTTTTCATAAAACTTCGCTGTTTAAAAACATGTTTTGCAAAGAATTTAAAATCAGCAATGATGAAACTCTTTAGTCATTAATTTAATAGCATGTCATTTTACTTATTGAATTTTTCTTAAGTTTTATCTTCAATCTTCTGATTTCACTTCTTAATGATTTCAAGATTCAGAATTCTAGCGTCAATATAATGATCTTTGAAACATGTGACATGTTCATGTTAATGATGAGCAGCTAAAAGTAAATCTTCATTAGTACTTTAAAGAAGAACAGATGTAGCATAAACAGATTTGCATGTTTTAACAAGCTTCTTCAAAGCTTAAGCTTCAGCAGCAGAATCATTATTATTAATTATTTACTTCATGAGCATATTCATTTTAGTAATGTTGAATGAGATAAATAATATTGAAAATGATATATCATTTGAACTTTGAATTGTGATAATAATAATAATAATAATAATAATAATTCATACATTCTTGTGATGTTGATTAGATCGATTCATGAGGAAAATCTATGCTATGTGTGTTGAGTGAACAAAACTCTCTGAGGTAGAAAATCGCTCGCTGTTTATACAACTGCTACACGCAGTCGAGACAATAAAACTGAAACTATGTATTAAATTTGTTTGCGATGATTGCATGTTAAAGAATGAGTGTTCTTGTCATTCTAAACTGCTTTAGCAGCTTCATTTTTATCATTGTTCTCGTTGTTGTCTTGAAACTCTTCGTGATTGAGATGATGATTCAATAGTTTATGAAGTCAACGTTTTGTAGCTTTTAAATTGTAATATTTGAAGAAGTGATAGAATGAGATTTAATAATGATAAAAAGCTTTAATAAAACAATAGTATAATTTAAAGATGTTAAATTAGATTTGACTCAAGCACTTTGTATGTTACTTATCATCAAAGTAATCTTTTAAGTTTGCAAATACAATTTTATGAAATTTGACTTGTTAATTGAATATTCAGCACTCAATCAAGTAAATGCTTTAAGCTTCAGCTTGTAAATAATGATCAATGATAGAAAGACTTTTATATTCAGAAATTGAAACAAATTTGATTTGATTTGATTTGAATTTGATTTGAATTCATACATTCTTATAACATTGATTTAGACTCGACTCATGAAAAAAAACTATGCTATGTGTATCAAATAAATAAAACTTTCTAAGAGAGAAAATTACTCATTGATTACATAATGACTTCACGTCATCAAAACAATAAAATTGACGTTATGTTATTAATAATGAATTTATAGCTTCTATTCAGCATGTGATGCTTAAGTAAACTTTTATGAATGTCTGTGTTATTTGTTGTAACACATCGTTTTTACTCTGCTCTTTATTAATGATATTTTATACAATGATGTTTCAATTCAATTCTTGATTTAACGATGAAAGATGTTTCTTTGCACTCATGATGCTCATGATTGTAACGCAGAAACTGTGTTCTCTTGCTTAATGATTATTATTTATTGAGCAGAGAAATGTGTAATGAAAGAAAGATGTACATAATAAGAAGATAAAATGTGATTATATTAAATAATTCTTTTCTTCTCTTGATTTGATTTATGTCACGTAGACGTTGAATAGATTGTTAGTATAAATGTGCAATCATAATCATTTGATGCTTAGTTGATCAATAGTAAAGATGTATTCTGATCATTCTTATGCATTCTCAATTTTTCACGTAGATAAATGTATGACTTGATATCAAGTAAAGAAGATGAGTTCAAGCTTTCTTAGTATATCAGCATGATCAACAAGTTACTACTTTTTCAAACACATATAGTTACAAACTTAAGACTCATTATCTGATTCATTTATTCTATCTGATATCTTTTTATCAATTACTTGATAATACTGTTGATGTAATGAAAATGTTTTAATATCAATGCAGTTGATGAATTATGAATTCTTCAATCACTTGTAATCATGACTTTCAGACTCTTTATCTGAGTCAACTATTTTACTAGTAGTATCTTCTTATCTTTTACATAGACAAAATCATGAGAGAGAAAAAGTTGATATTAGCTGATTTTTATCAACTTTTTCTGAGTTAACTGTTAATCTTATATGTCAGCTAATGATCAAAATTAGCTGACTCTCTCAGTTATTAACTGACTATTAGCTGGTTTTTAGCTGATTTAACTGTACACTCAACTAATATTGATATTATCTCTTTTGTTGACTTCTTTAACATTTGCGCATTTTGCTTATTAACAATCAAATATTAAATTAATGACTAGATAGTTATTGCGCTTGTATAATAAATTTATTAATTATTAATTTGACTATTGTTGAGAAGTGCATTGATAAACTTGTTTCTAGCAGCTTATTGTGATAGCTCTGAATTCAGTCAAAATTCAGTCAGACTTGTTTCTAGCAGCTTTCTTTAAACTAGCATCAGAGATAAAGTTGTGTGCTGCAACTTTGTCATGCATGACAGTATATAAATAGAGCAGTTTGTGACTTCTCTTTATAATCAAGATAGATTTCATCATATGTGATACTGTTTACTTTATTCTTTCAATAAATTATGAGCATCAATTAGCAAGAAGCTTTCAACATAATTAGAACAAAACATTTTAAGCATTTGATGCTCAACAACTCAATATGAAATTTATTCAAATGAGCAATCAGCGATCACTTACTACGTGTCTCACAAGAAAACAAATAAGTACATTGACTTAAAAAAGTTCAGTGAAATTCAACAGCTTATTACACATCTTACAAGAAGATAAATAAGCATTTACATCAAGTTAACAGTTTATTACAAGTTTTCAAGAAAGTGAATAAATTAACACACTTAATTGCGTTGAAGAACGCATAAACTTTTATCATCACTGACGAGATTAAATTCTTTTCACTTCACTCGTCAATCTATTTAATATCTTTTTTTAAATTCTAACAACAAGCTGAGTTTACATTGCATGTCATGAACTTCAATGACTTTTTCATCAAACAACAATCTGTTCTCATTCTCACTTGCAAGAATTACAATCAATGATTTTCTTTCATGAAGAGATGATTCATTGAGAAAGACTTGTGATTCATTATTGAAAATAAGTCTGACTTAAACATACTCAACAATATCATTAGCATCATCAGTGAAATTTAATCTCTTGACTTTGAAAGTTAAAAGATTGATGCAAAAGCTCATTACTGACTGATCATTTACATCATCATCAATGATCAAGAACACATTGCAGACAAGATATCAACAAAAAAGATTTGAAATGCTTTGAGTTATAAATACAAAGAGAAGTTACAAATCACTGAAAAACAATATTTGATGAACTTCATTGATTACAGAATATTGACGAATATCTTCATTGAAAAAGCATGAACACATCTTATCAAGTTGACTTGAAAGATCGTTGCAATACAGAAAGATATAAATGATTTATTCAAGTCAAAACATCACTTTCAAGTCTTACTTCAATTGCTATCAGATGAATACACAGTCATTCAAGATATCATTGATGCACAGAATAAGTTAAACATCAAGAAAAAACTTCAAAAGCTACAAGAGAAGAAAGCACAATTGAAAATAACAAAGACTGCGTTATAAGTCAAGCAAGAGAATGAATGCAAGCGCACTGATCATAAGCAGAACAAACGCAAAATCAGTCATTGTTGCAAAAGTCTTTCAGACTTCAACAGCAATCAATTGCATCATCATCAGTTGTAATGATTTTTAAAATGTTTTCTCTGTGAAGATAAACATCATCTAGTCGATTGCTTTCATCTGTCTGCAGCTCAAAAGCTTGTGAAGAAATGCAAAGATAAAGACAAAACAAAGCATAAGAATGTTGATGATTTTCAAACTTTCATTGAACTTCTGAAGAGCAAGCACAAGAAACACAGAGTTTATAATGCAAAAAGCGATAATTCTGAAATCTTTGATAATAATGAGAAAGATAAGAACAAGAAGAGCGAGAATATTGCAACTTTGTCAAAGAACATTGTCAGTAAGATTTTTGAATTCAACTGAATTGTAAATTCTGATGTTTTCTCATATATGACTGATCAACTTCAACTTTTTAATGATTCTTTAGTTTGCATTAAAAGATGCATCATTAAAGTTGAAGAGAAAAAATTGTATATCAATCACTGTGACACAGCAGTCATGCAAAATCATTACAAAAACTCAGTTAAATTGTTTTCTATTCTTCATATTTCTAAGCTTGAAGTGAATCTTCTTTTTAAAAGAAAAATGTATAAGAAAGATTTGCAAGAAAGATTTGATGATAAAGATCTGTACGTGCATGACAAGTAAAGAAAGCAAATGATTAAGATTTTAGAATGTAAAAACGTTTACATAGTAAAGAGAATTGCAAACGATCTTGATGAATTTGCATTACTATCAGCTATGTAGTGTGACATTTCATCAGCATTTTCAGCAATGCACAATTCAATGAATCTCAACAATTTAATGAATTTAAATCACTTCGCGTCTTACATTGATGTGATTCATCATGAGAACGAGATTGAAGTTAATTACGATCAACTTAGTTTTGCAAATGACAAAAGCTTCAAGTTGTATAAGTTGTGACATCATCGTTTCACTTATTTTGAATCAGCAAAGCTTCATCAACTTCATAAGATCATCACTTTGAAAAAATCTATTTTCATTAACAACAATCATGAGAATGTGTGTGAAATATGTGCGCTCATCAAGTTCATTAACAAATGAGAACATAATGTCAGCAATTGAAAGACAAGTATCTTGACTTTCATTTTCATAAACATCTGTGAATCACTATCATCATTTCTTGATAGCGAGTTGTACTTTCTAAAAATAGTTAACAATTACTTCAGAAAGACTTGATGCATTTCTTTGAAGCAATGATTTGATGCATCAGATGCTCTGCAAAAATAAAAACTCAGCATAAAGTTTTACAGCAATGTCAAACTTCTTTCAGTACACAGTGATAATATCATGAAACTTAAAGTCATCTTAAATGATTAATGTTCATTAATTGACATTACTTCTTAATACATTGTTTCACACATGTTGATTCAAAATGAAGTAGTTGAAAAAATTATACACATCACAGAAAACTCAATGCAAATCATGATCAAAAATGCTGAACTTTTCATTAAATTTTAAACAAAAGCTGTAAAAATAAATGTTTATCTGCAAAATTGAATCATCATGAAACTTTTAATTAATGAAGTTTTCATGATTTTAAAGAAAATATTCATCGAGATCAAGCTCTTAATTGATCATGTACAAGTATGAGAATGCAAATGTTACTCATATGTTGATCTCAAGTCATTGTCAGTCAAAGATAAATGAGACAAATTCATGAACAAAGACAGATTCAACATCTTCATGAAATATGTGAAAAATATCAATAAACAATATTATTTCTGAGTTTCAGATCTTGATCAAGTTATTAAAAGTCACGCTGTCAAGTTCATTAAAGATGAAAAGAGTAAAAACATGAATTTGCAACTTTGCAAGCAAACATTCAATGTTTTTTTTTAATTCTTACTCAATTCAACACTCATGATGAATTTATGCAAGATTCTATATAATGTAGCAAGCATCGCTTTAGCACAGCATTCTTTTTATTTATAAAATCACTTTTTTCTGCACTTTATACTGTAAGTGTTCTCAATGCAAGAACTTTATGAGTTTATTTCTTCTTCATTTTTCTCTTCTTTCATCTGATTCTTTGATGATGTTACAGCTTGAAACTGATTCAGTATGATTGTTGAGATCATCATTTGAATCATTGCTGTCATCATGCTTGCAATTTCTAAGAGCATTTTTAAGTTCATGATGTTTTTCTTTCATTGCATTGATCTTCTTTCTATCTTTCATTTGAAACATGTTAACAAAACATGTTTGATTGACATTCAATCATTATTGCACTTGCATGTTGTCATTGTGACATTGAGTACACATCTTTTATGTAGAAATTTATTGAAGTCAATCTTTTCAATTTGTAGCTGCGTCAGTAATGCATTGTGAAACTTCACTCAATCTTTGTATAGATGCAGATGTTGATGAGTCACTTCTGACATTAAATATTGAAAATGAACTGCGTTAGATTTCTCTCTTCAAATTACTCTTCATGTTTATCTGATTTATTTCTATATGAGTGTCAGTTACATCATTATTTTTGTACACTAATGCTCAATCAGCAATAGCAACAGTTTGTATGCATCATTAATTATCTTGTCTATCGCTTCATTTTTGAGCATTCTTGCATGCTTTGTCACTTAATGCAACTTCAGCGTGATTTTCTGAAAGCAAATGTTCTCATGCACAGTTTAAATTTATCATAGATGTGTCTGATTTCTTGTTGATGTTATGACTTTCACTGTTTTCAGAAAGATCTGACTATCACTGTACATCTTGTATATCTTTTCATAACTCTTTTGATTCACTGTTGCTATGTTTGCAAAATGTTTCACTTTCGCGATTAATCTCTTCAGTTTCTTATGATGAGTGATGATTAAAATCAATTCTTTCAATCTTTTATTTAACTTTCAGTTAACTTTCATTGCAATCACTGTGATGTCATCTTCATTATTGTTATCATTCAAGTAAACTCTTTGTTTCGATGCAAATATATCAAGACTGTGTTTCTTTATTGATATTTTCTTGTTTGCATCTATAATCATCTTCAATGACTTTGTTCAGAAAAACAATGTGTAAAAATGATTTCAATTCATCTTCATTCATTTAAAAGTTTCTTTCATTTATTTTTGCTTCAGCTGCAAAGATGTTTTGTGCAGTTTTGATTTTCAATCTCTTTTTAATATCAAGTTGTTGCAAATTTAATGTATCATTGCTTTGATAACTTCATCTGATTTTCAAGAATTCATGTTTATTATTGATCTTTGTATCAGCTTTCATAAGTGAATATTTATCAATGCTGTGTTTGTTTCTACTTATAAAGCTTTCGTTGATATCACATGATAAACATTGATGATTTGTTGCAATGCTCTTTCTTATACTGATCTTAGCTTAACATTCAAATCTTTTCAATGATTCTTCATCTCTTATGATGTATATCATACAACAACTTCGTGACTAAGCAGAAAGCATGTCATCGCGAAGTATATTTGCTTTCTCATCATCATTAATGAATCTCAAGTAGATTTGATGATTATCTGCATGATTTTCTGTTTAATCATCAACTTTGCTTTGACATGATGCATGTGAATCACTCATTTTAACTTAAAGTTGAGTTGAACTTTTAAAATTCTGATGTTTGATTTTGAATTAATCTAATGTTCTGTCAGCTTTAAGCTTTCATTCATATTGAATCACTTAAAAGTTCTTGTAAAATGAATCAACTCATGCTTTGTCTTTAAAAATTTGATGTCATATGTTTTTAATCATTGTTCACATTTATCATAAATCTCATCAAGAACTTTGCAGTTACGCTTTGTAAATTCTTTGTATGTTAGAATATTGACATTGTTTATGAAGTTTGTAAAGTTAGTTTTTAACTTAATGTTGTTACATGCTTCTAACAAGTTTATATTGTAGAACAAGTATAATATCAATGACAGTGAAGAATCTTGTGATATGTTAATGTTCATGCTGCATTTTATCATCATGTAATCGTCAATTATGATGATGATGCATCAATCTTTCAGAAAATTCTTCACAAATTTGAGAAGCAGTCTGAGAATTTATCTCTTTTTTATGTTGTGTAAAAGTTTGTCATGTATCACATTATTAAACGCATTCTTCTCATTCAGACTCAGCAGTGAAACTCTTCTTTTTCTTGTATCACTTCATACAATGTGTATCTTTTTTATAATAAGTTGCAAAGTTGTATCTGTTGATCTGTGCTTATGAATTCTCATCTGAATGTCTGATATTGAGTTGTAAGCTTTCATAATGTTTTGCAAACATTCAAATATGATGAACTTCAGTATTTTGCTCAATGTATCAAGTAATATAATTAATTTATATGTTTTTGCATTAAAGTAATCTTTCTTGTCTGACTTATACATCACTATTGTGATTGCACTTTTGAACTAAGTGAACTGTATTTCTTTCTGTAAACATCTTTCAAAGAGAGAGTGTATTTATTCTGACGTGTTGTTGATGAGTCTGCACATTACTTTATTCATGTATTTCATGTATTTCAAAGTCTTGTCAGATGTCATTTTGTAAATGACTCTTTTAATCTTGCAATGCATCAATGAAGCATCATCTTCAATCAAGAATGAATATTCAAAGTCTTTCATGTTCAGCATGAAAATTTCTAAAGATGATGAGAAGTGAGTATGAAACATCATCTTTGTCTTATTTTGTGCTGTTGTGATGATGTTGAAGCATTCTGATTTCGTCAGAGAGAAAATCATCACTTGAGTCAATGTGTCTGAGACTGCATTTCTCACTCATTTCGTAGTTTAAAACAGTTTTCTTGAGAATTGCTTAACATTCTGCATGATCTTTCAATATTCACTGCATTTCTGTTTTCTGATAATCTTGCTCTTCTTATTGCATGCTTGAATGTATTCTACTCAGTTTTTGATGATTCAACAGTTTCTTTTCATTCATTGTATATTCTTGATGATCTTTGTGCACTCTCTTGTTCACTTCACTTTGATCATTTCATGTAATTTCGTTTAAAGAATGAAAGTTTTAATGATTTTCTTTAGTGCATTCAGCAACTGTTTTGTATATTCATTAATATGTTGATGTTTCACTTTCTGATCTGACAGTGATTTTGACATTTGTTCTTTCAGAGTATTGATGAACTTCTCTTCATTCATTATCTTTTAGTTGCAACGCAATCTTTGCGCTGACTTTTCACGAACTCTGAAATTTATAATTGTCTGTATTAATAAATGATTTAAAAAGTTTTTTATTTTCTTGTTAATTTTGCATCTTATCAATCTGTTTATGATGTTATCTATCATGAAGACTAAATTTATCATTGTTTAAGATTCTTGATAATCTCTCATAATTGTGTCTCAAAATAGCATCAATGATGCTTTGATGCTTGTGATCATTTCAATTAAATCATTCAACAATGAATGTTATCTTGAATAAAATGACTTTTCTCATGTGAAGTGATGCAGATTGAAGTCTTTTACAAGAATGCATTCTTTTGACATATGCAGCGTCTTTTCAATGTCTGAAAGATTTTCTTTTTCATGAATGACTTCATGATCTTTGAATGATAAATTGTATGCTTCATAAATGTGTATAGCTTTCTGAGTCATTTGTGCATCATTTATTAATGTTTATAATATAATTGTATCTACATCTTTGAAGTGTCATGTTGAATATCAGATGTTGCTGTTAATTTTCTTGTTTATGTAGAAACAGATTCTATCTTCATTATTCTTCAATGTGAAGTCAATCATTGCTGAACAATATGCTTTGAAAATGTCATTAAATCATCAAAGTTCTTGAAGAATCAAAATGTCATAATTTTTTAACTTTTTCTCATGTAGTAACACTATCATCATCTTGTTTCTGAACTTGTGAACATTGTACTGTAGTATTCAAAGCTTCTTTTGCTGAAACATTAAAGTTCACATTTTAAACTGTTTAATATTCTTTTGAATGTTTGCAAAGCATTTGCTTCACTTGTAAAATTCTCAACAAAAGATGACATTGATAACAACATGATTAACATTAACTTTAATTCATTTGATCTTAATTTCTTGATTAAGTGATTCAGTATAATGTTTTCTGATGTGATGACTGTGCTGAGCAGATGACTTTCATTCATTGAGCATTTCTGCTTTCTCTTCAAGTCATTGTTCATCAGCAATTTTAAACTGATAAATGTTTCTATAAATGTCTTTGATGTTATTATCTTGAGTTTTTTCTGTTTTTGTAAAACATGATATAAAGATCTGTGCTTTGTGACTCTCTTTATTCTTTCTTTTTCAGCTTGTTGTTTATGACATTGAGAGTCAAAGATTTTGTGTATATCTTAACATGCTTCACATTTTCACATGTCTCAAGTCTGTTTGTAAGAATAATGCTTCAAGTGATGATTTAATGTGCAGTGAATACATTTCTGCTTGTTTTTGCATTCATACATCTTGTGATCATATTCTTAACACTTTAAACATTGATGCACTCTGCAGCTTGAGTTGTAAAACTGTGTGATCTTTATGTTGATCTTATGACATACTTTCTCATTAATCAGCTTGTTCATCATCTCAGCGCTGATTACATTTTATTATCAGCAAGATGTATTTCTTCTGCTCACTTTCTTTTGTGAGTCACTTAATCTTCTTGATCATTATTTCTGAATGTATGTTTTTGTTGATCTTGATGAGCATTTTCGCTTCTTTCTTCTTTATGTTCTTAGACATTTCTTCAATTCTAATTTCATGTATCACTACTTTAAAACTGATCTTATGCAAACATGCATTCAATGATATCTTTTTGATTCAAAAATCATTTTTCTTCAGTGTTTTCTTACTGTTCTTTGTCTTGACTCAAAATATCAGCAGTTTTGATCATCTCTTCATCATCTTTATGTTCTTGCACATCAACAGCATCTTGTCGACGTCAATCTTTCTCACTCACTTCACTATGTTCTTCATTGTTATCATCATGATTCTCTTTACTTCTTTTTCTTCTTTGATGAAGATTTTTACTTCAAATTTCTTACAATGATTTTGCACTGATGATGATATGTTGATGTTAAACACAAGATAACTCTCAAATGATGTCATTGATTTCATGCTCATTCTCTTCGCTCAGCTGTCAATGTGTTTTCTCTTCTTCATGAACTTTTTTTCAAGTTTGCTTGTTATCTTTTTCAATCTCTTCAGCTGATTCTTCATGCGCTGATTAATAGTTGATGTAATGACATGTTGATGCATCAACTTTTCTATCATCTTTGTCAAACTTCTCATCTTTTCTCAAAGTATCAGCTCGTTGTTTCTATGTTCATTGAGTTCATAAAATACTTGCAGCTTGTGTAATTTCTTCTATATATCTTTCGCCTTGACTGAATTCTTCTGCAAGATGATGATAATCACTTCTCATTCACTCATCAACATCACATCAATGATGCTTCTCATTTGTCTCTGATGATCAGAATGAAGCGCAAGCATCATGTCAATAATGTGCTCTGTCTTTAAATAGTTTAAGTAATTCGTTTTAATTTCTATATTTATGCAACAAATGCTCTCAAACATTCAATGTTCTTTCAGAGCAAAGATCTGTAAGAAAATCATCAAAGAATAATATTTCAATTAATGTTTTAAAATTTAATGCTTTTATGATTGATGTTTTCTCTGAATCAACTGATGCATTGAAGACTATTGCAATCAACTTGAATGTACTTAATTCTAAGATCACGTCACATGCATCAGATGAGCACGAAGTTCACATAAATGTTCAAATCACTCAAAAAGTCTTTGCATCAAGCATGTTTAAGTCAGCAGCTCAAACATTTCTGCATGTAGTCATTTCAAAGAGAAAAAGAGACAGCAAAAATCAACAATTAAAAGAATGTGCATTTAAAATCTTGCAAGCTATAATAATTTAATTCATTATAAAGAAAGTTAATGATGATGAGAGTAATTCTGACATAAGCATATCATAAACATTATTCAACATTGATGAATTTGATTCTTTTAAAGTAATAAGAATTCTTACATTGAACATTTACAAAGACGTAGTGCAGAATTCAGTTTGAGAAAAACTTTGAAAAGAAGCAATTAATGTAGAACTTGTGACGTTAGTCATTAATGAAATCTGACAAGAAGAAGTGTCGCTCAAAAAGATCAACATCATGATAAGCAAATGAGTTTTTAAGTCAAAAATGCACATCAATAATTCTCTTGATAAACTAAAGATAAGACTGATAGTCAGAGATTTCTTTTAAATTCATGAAGTTGACTATGAAAATACTTTCACATCAATTGTTAAGTTTGACACTCTGCAAGTCTTTCTAGTTATTGCAACAATGAAGAATCTTGAACTTCATTAAGTCAATGTAAACAATGCGTTTACTGAGTCATTTCTCAAAGAAATCATTTACATGTTTTCTTTGTCAGAAGTAAAAGTCAAATTCAACTGTATTTTAAGAATTCTTTGAAGTCTTTATAATTTCAAGTAAGCTGCATGAGACTGACATGATTGCTGTGTAACAGTGCTGTCTGAACTTGACTTCACTCAATGTGTTGCAGACTCATGTCTTTTGATTCATGAATCAAAAGAAATCATGTTGTTACTATACATTGATAACATAATTATTGTTTTCAAATCATTAAGCAACGTTAAATGATTTAAGCATGAGTTTCAATGTGTTTTCAAAGTCAAGAATCTGAGAAAAATGAAGAAAATTCTTAACATTCAAATCACTTGCAACAGAAAGACATGAATTTTATAAATAAATTAAACTCATTATCTTCATAATGTTCTTGAAAGACTCAACATAAAACAAGACAAGCATAAGACAACAGATTTTTCAATGAATGAATATGATGTTTTTCGCTCAGCTGAACTTAAAGACGTGAGAATCAATCAGCATGAATATCAACAAGTCATTAAAAGTCTCATGTATGCTGCAATTCACACTTGTTTTGACATTGTTTTTGCTCTCAATCAATTAAGTCAATATCTCAATGATTTTGCAAAACATCATGAACACACTTTAAAGAAGTTGATGTGATACATTTGTTTCATCATTGATTTAAACATCATGTATAAAGTCAGTGAAAGCATGAAGTTAGTAGAATACTCTGACTCAAACTACATTTCAAACAAACTAGATTGCAAGTTGATTCTCATTTATATTTACATGCTTAATGAAGAATCAGTTTCTTGAATGAGTTAAAAGCAAAAGTTCATTGTCACATCAATCATTGAGACAAAGTACATGACTTTATCAATCTGCATCAAGAAAGATTTATGAATCAATCAAGTGCTTAAAAACATAAATTTGACAAAGTATTTAAGCATCAGTTACAGTTACATTGATATTCTTAAGAAGATTACTCATCAATCTGTCTCATTCACACAGCTCAAGAGAAATAATCAAGCATTTCTTATGCTGATTAAGAATGTTCATATTCACGAAAGATTGAAGCACATTGACATCACTTATCATCACATTCAAAATCTGCACAAGAAGAATCAGATTTCAGTGAACTTCATCTTTAATTAAAATATGATAGCAGACGAATTGATCAAGTCACTATCTCAACAGAACTTCAAGAGATTCATTGAATAATTAAGATTGAAAAGCAGTGAAAGCTGAGAAACTTGCAAGCATCAAGTGAAAGTGTTGAGAAGTGCAATGACAGACTTATTTCTAGCAGCTTATTGTGATAGCTTTGAATTCAATCTAAATTCAGTCAGACTTGTTTCTAGCAGCTCTCTTTAAACTAACATTAGAAGTAAAGTTGTGTATCATGACTTTGTCATGCGTGACAGTATATAAATAGAGCAGTCTGTAACTTCTCTTCACAATCAAGATAGATTTCATCATATGTGATACTGTTCGCTCTATTTTTTCAATAACTATCTAAATAATAGCTATTTACACAGTGTAATATATGCGCTGAGAAAGTCAATGAAGAAGTCAATGAGAAAGTCAATGAGAAAGTCAATGAGAAAGTTAATGAGAAAGCTAATGAGAAAGTTAATGAGTAAACTAATGAGGTAGAAAGTAATGTAGAATGTTCAATAAAGAGTCATGTAGAATGTTTAATAGAAAGTCATGTAAAGTGTATGATAGAAAGTCATGTAAAGTGTACAATAAAGTCATATTTAATGCTTAATAGAAAACAAATTTGATTCTTGAATGCAAAGCAATTTAAAGCTTGGTAGAAAGTCATGAAGAAAGTCATGAAGAAAGTCATGTAAAGAGTCATGTAGAAAGTCATTGAGAAAGTTATGTAAAGAATCATGTAGAAAGCATTTTTTGAAGCACTGTTTGACTTATATTATGCGTTTAATCGACGCGTATTTTGAAGCATGTAGAATGTTTAATAAAGTGTTTAATAAAAAGATCAGTAGAAAGATCAGTTGATAGCTCAGTTGATAGCTCAGTAGAAAGATCAGTAGAAAGATCAGTAGAAAGCTCAATCAATAGCTCAGTAGAAAGATCAGTAGAAAGCTCAATTAATAGCTCAGTAGAAAGATCAGTAAAAAGCTTGATTGATAGCTCAGTAGAAAGATCAGTAGAAAGCTTGATCAATAACTCAGTAGAAAGATCAGTAGAAAGCTTAATTGATAGTTCAGTAGAAAGATCAGTAGAAAGCTCGATTGATAGCTCAGTAGAAAGATCAGTAGAAAGCTCAATTAATAACTCAGTAAAAAGATCAGTAGAAAGCTTAATTAATAACTCAGTAAAAAGATCAGTAGAAAGCTTAATTGATAACTCAGTAGAAAGATCAGTAGAAAGCTTGATCAATAGCTCAGTAGAAAGCTTAATTGATAGTTCAGTAGAAAGATCAGTAGAAAGCTCGATTGATAGCTCAGTAGAAAGATCAGTAGAAAGCTCAATTAATAACTCAGTAAAAAGATCAGTAGAAAGCTCAATTAATAACTCAGTAAAAAGATCAGTAGAAAGCTTAATTGATAACTCAGTAGAAAGATCAGTAGAAAGCTTGATCAATAGCTCAGTAGAAAGATCAGTAGAAAGCTTGATCAATAGCTTAGTAGAAAGCTTAATTGATAGTTCAGTAGAAAGATCAGTAGAAAGCTCGATTGATAGCTCAGTAGAAAGATCAGTAGAAAGCTCAATTAATAACTCAGTAAAAAGATCAGTAGAAAGCTTAATTGATAACTCAGTAGAAAGATCAGTAGAAAGCTTGATCAATAGCTCAGTAGAAAGATCAGTAGAAAGCTCAATCAATAACTTAGTAGAAAGATCAGTAGAAAGTTCAATCAATAGCTCAGTAGAAAAATTAGTAGAAAGCTTGATCAATAGCTCAGTAAATAGCTCAGTAGAAAACTCAGTAGAAAGTATTGTTTAAAGCATTGTTTGATGCGTATTATGCATTCATTCAACGCGTATTTTGAAGCATGTAGAAAATTTGATAAAGTGTTTAATTGAAAGTTTGATATTAAGTCATGAGAAGTGCATTCTATTGAGTTAATTAGCATTATTTCGTACGAAATAAAAAGTAGAAACTACAAAAGAAAGAAGTGAGAAGAAGTAAAAACTTCAAATCTTCTGAATTTTCTAGCGTTGATCTTTGACTGAAAGCGAAGTTTACTAATCATGAAAGTAACAATACTGTTCTCAAGTCATGTAAAAAGCATTGTTTGAAGCATGTAGAGCGTTTAATAAAGCATTTAATAAAGAATTTGATAGAAAATTTAATAGAAAATTCGGTAGAAAATTTGAGTAAGCGAGTAAATGAGCGAGTAAATGAGCAAGTAAATAAGCGAGTAAATGAGTGAGTAGATGAGCGAGTAAATAAGTGAGAAGATGAGCGAGTAAATGAGCGAGTAAATGAGTGAGTAAAGTGATGAGCATGTAGAATGATGAGTAGAATGATGAGCATGTAAATAAATGAGCATGTAAATAAATGAGCATGTAGATAAATGTTTTAGCTAAATTAGCTGAATTAGCTGAGTTAGTTGAATTTAGCTGAAATTTAATTGATTAGTCAGTTGTTAGCTGATTATTAGCTGAATCAAGCTGACTTTTTTAAATTCTGTCATTGAGCAAAAAGTTAACTGTCACTCAAAATGTCAGTAGTATTGACATCAACATGTCATTAATCTTCTTTGTAAATTAATTGTGACTGTTAAAAGAGATGTTGTCACGTAAATGAAAATGCTCTATGATAATCTTTATGATTAATCAGCAATGAAACTCATCTGTACGTGATGCTGACTAGAAATCTACTGTTTAACTACAGTAAAGTTTAAAGATTATCAAAAGTTTAAATGACATTGAGATGTTGCGTGATGATGAAGCGCTGTATGTTGATTGCATGCAGAGTTTTTGCAATTATGCAGACTTCAATAATCTCAATGTGCATGCTATAAGCAATCTGTATGCAAATGAGAAAGTCAAATAAAACGCAGAACTACAAGAAAAATTGCTTATGAAAATCATTCAATTCAGTATCTTGTCATTGTGATGACAAGAACTGAAACAGAACACTTTTGCATTTGATCTGTTAAGAATGATTAGTAGAAAAAACTTGAATCATGAACATTCTTTAAATTTACATGCTAACTATGTATAAATCTTGTTAAGACTACATGTCTGTTACTACAACATAAGTAACTCACAAGACTCATTAAGTTCAACATGAGTAAATTCAAGAGTTTCATTAATATCATTTAACAGACGTCTAAACATAAACATTTCATACATAAGCAATATGCTGATAAGAAGACTTTGTTAAAAGAAGAGAAACATAAGTGAGTTAATAAAGAATGATTAAATTATGCTATTTGATTAAAAGTGTAACATATAAACATTTTTGCAAAACATAATCAATCTGCATGAGAAAGATCTTTACAAATAATGCAAAACAGATGAGTTGCATGTTTTATAAGCGAAGTGAGCATCTGCAAGATGTGATATACAATGATGATAATTATTAATTTTAAGAATTTTATTTCTTCACTGAGTTTTGACTTTTGAATATTTTAATGATAGAATCAATCTTTAGTTGAAAACATCATCTGTATAACTCAAGAGAATCATAGTATATATTGATGTGATTAGAGAAGAAATTGACTGTGATATGCATGCATATCACAGATGAAACGTCTGCAACTCATGTTTAAAAAGTAAACTGTTGAAATCTGAGCAGTGAGAAATCTCGTTTATCTTGAACTATGAATCTGCTGCAAGAAACTATCTCTTGCTAAGAGAAAAATCAGCATAGAAGTTGTGTCTTATATATGTTGCATGCAACGTATGCAACATATTTTTGATAGACTTCACAAACTTCATAAATGATGTTAACATCTTAACATACAAGAAGTTTATGAAGCACAACTGCAAAGTTCTTGATGAGATTTATAATAAATGTGAACAGTGATCAAAAACGTATAACATCAAATTTTCAAAGACAAAGCATGAGTTAATTCATTTTATGAAAACTTCTAAATAATTTAATATGAATGAAAGTTTAAAGCTGATAGAACATCAGATTGATTCAAAATCAAACATCAAAGTTTTGAAAATTTAACTTGATTTCAAGCTAAAATGAGTAATTCACATGTATCATGTTAAAGCAAAGTTGATGATTAAACAGAAAATCATGCAGACAATTATTGAATCTACTTGAGATTCATTAATGATAATGAAAAAGCAAATATACTTCGTGATGACATGCTCTTTGCTTAGTCATGAAGCAATCATATGATACACATCACAAGAAATGAAGAGTTATTGAAAAGATTTGAATGTCAAGCTAAGATCAGTATAAGAAAGAATATTATGATAAATCATCAATGTTTATCGTGCAACATCAACAAAAGCTCTACAAGTAGAAATAAATACAGCATCAATAAATATTCACTTATGAAAGCTGATACAAAGATCAATAATGAAGATGAATTCTTGAAAATCAGATAAAGTTATCAAAGTGATGATACATTGAATTTGCAACAACTTGATGTCAAAAAAAGATTGAAAATCAAAACTGCATAAAACATCTTTGCAGCTGAAGCATAAGTGAATAAAAGAAACTCTTGAATGAATGAAGATGAAGTGAAGTCATTTTTACACATCATTTCTTTGAATGAAGTCATCAAAGATGATTATAGTTGCAAACAAAAAAATGTCAATAAAGAAACACAATCTTGACATATTTACATTGAAACAAAGAGTTTACTTGAATGATAATGACAGCAAAGATGATGTCACAACAATTGCAATGAAAGTCAATTGAAAGCTAGATAAAAGACTGAGAAAATTGATCTTAATCATTACTCATCATAAGAATCTGAAGAAATTAATTGCAAGAGCAAAACATCTTGCAGATGTAGTAACAGTGAATCAAGAAAGTTATGAAAAGATATACAAAATATACAATGACAGTCAGATCTTTCTGAAAACAGTGAAAGTCATGATATCAACAAGAGATCAGACACGTCTGTAATGAATTCAGACTGCGTATAAGAACATTTACTTTTAGAAAATCATGCTAAAGTTGCATTAAGTGACGAGACATGCAAAAGTGCTTAAAAATGAAGTGACAGACAAGATGACTGATAATGTACATAAACTGTCGCTATTGCTAATTGAGCATCAATATATGAAAATAACAATGCAACTGATGCTCATACAGAAACAGATTAAACAAACATAAAGAATAGTTTGAAAAGAAAGATTTAATGCAACTTATTTTTGATATTTGATGTCAGAAGTGACTCATCAACATCTGCATTTACACAGAAGTTGAATAAAGTTTCACAGCACATTACTGATGCAGTTACAAATCAAAAAGATTGACTTTAATAAATTTCTATATGAGAGACGTGTATTCAATATCACAATAACAATGTGCAAGTGCAATAATGATTAAATGTTGATCAAACATGTTCTGTTAACATGTTTCAAATGAAAAACAGAAAAAAGATCAATGCAATGAAAGAAAAACATCATGAACTTGAAAATGCTTTTAGAAATTGCAAGCATGATGACAGCAATGATTTGAATAATGCTCTCAATGATCATACTGAGTCAGTTTCAAGCTGTGATGTCATCAAAGAATCAAATGAAAGAAGAGAAAGATGAAGAAGAAACAAGTTCATAAAGTTCTTGCATTGAAAATACTTACAGTATAGAGTGCAGAAAAAAGTGATTTCATAAATGAAAAGAGTGCTGCGCTAAAGCGATGCTCGCTACATTATATAGAATCTTGCATAGATTTACAATGAATGTTGAATCAAGTAAGAAATAAAATAAAATAAAATCTTCATAATCACGTAATGTTTTAACATTATTTGAACTGCATTGAATTAAGATTTCTTAACTTTTCTGACTTTTATTTGAACACAAAATAGAATCAAAAAATTCATAATCAATATCATATACAGATGAATCTTATTATTAATTAATTGAAGCAAATTAATAAAATGTGAAAAAAATATAATAAAATGATGTGATTCTTCTTGCAAAACATGATTGCTTCGCTAGTTAAATGAGAGATGTGTTCATTGATTATCAAGAAATAAATTTTTTCTCAGTTATTATCATTTTGCTGATTCAAATTCAAAGCATTTTTGAAGTTAATTAAGATTAATTTTGTTGCTAATTTACTCATTATTGCTAACAGTTATATGATTTTTCTTTATTTCTTCTACATTTTTTACATTTTTAAAAGCATTGAATTAAATCTTCAGATTAAACTGATTGCATTAAGTTAAGTCATCAAGATCGAGTCGAGTTCTTATCTCATTAAGATTCAATTTGAATCAGAATTCTTAACTTAAGTATTTGAGTTAAGTTGAATTGTTCAGTCTAAATATTTAAGTTGAGTCAGAGAATTGAAATCAAGTATCAACTTGAAATTTTCAACTCAACTCATTAAGACATAAAGATGAATAGATAAATATTTTATTATGACTCTCTATTATGACTTTCTATCATGACTTTTCTTCATAACTTTTCTTCATAGCTTTCTATCATGTTTCTCTATTATAGCTTTTCTTGATGACTCTTCTTTATGACTCTTCTTTATAATTTTTCTTCATGATTCTTTATTAAATAGTCTTCATATTTTCTCGTTATGACTCTTTATTATAACTCTCTATCATAGCTTTCTATCAAAGCTCTTTATCAAATGATCTTCATGTTTTTCTTTATATTTTTCTTCATGTTTCTCTTTGACTTTCTATCAAAAAGATAATGCAAAGACGAAAAATTGAAAAAAATTCTATATTTAGTTTTCTTCAATCTCATTTTCAATTACTTGATGAGTTAAATTAAGAACTTGAATCAAATTCTGACTTGAAATCAATATTAAGTTGAATCATGATGTTGAAATCAAGTATTCAAGTTGAGTCAGAAAGTTGATATTGAGTAATTGAGTTGAGTTAAAATGTAAATATAAAAACTTGACTTAATAATCAGTTTAATAATGAGAACTACACTATCTTTATTATCTTTTTAGAAGCATATAAATTAAAGATTTTATTCTTTAAACTTATCAATAATTCAATCTTGTTTTAATGATCAGTGATGAAACTCATCTGTACGCGATGCTGACTATAAATCTACTGTTTAGCTACAGTAAAGTCTAGAAATTATTAAAAGTTTGAATGATATTAAAACATTATGTAATAATGAAATGCTGTACATTGATTGCATGCAGAGTTTTCGTGATCACGCAAACTTTGATAATCTCAATGTGCATGCTATAAAAGCAATCTGCATGCAGATGAGAAAGTTAAATAAAATGCAGAACTACAAGAGAAATCGCTTATGAAAATCATTTAATTCAGTATTTTGTCATCATAATGACAAGAATTGAGATAGAACATTCTTGCATTTGATCTGTTGAGAATGATTAGCAGAAAGAACTTGAATCACAAACATTCTTTAAATTTACATGCTAACTACGTATAAATTTTGTTAAGACTGCGTGTTTTTTTTTCTCTTCATTAAGTGCATGCAATTTATGATTATGATACTGTTTAAACGCTGTATATATGCTACGTTACATGTAATCTGATCAGAGTCACAACTTTATATCTTCTTGTTGATCAATCACATTGATAGTTTGTACATATAAGTGCTTTCACTCAAACTCTCATCATCATACTTTCGTTTTTCTTTGTCTTTTCACACTTTTCGCGTTCTACTCTTTCGTTTCTAATAGTCATTTTCTTGTTGTAATTCAAGTATTTTTCAAATACTTTAATGTTATGATTCTTTCAATCTTGATGATGAACAGTATCAGTATAATGTCTGTGTTTTTGAGCTGAGCTTTTTTCTTAAACTTTATCTGCTTTGCTCTATAATGTTTGCAGTTCAGCAGTAAATGCTTCAACGTTTATCTTGCATTGCATATTTCATAGCATTTGTTCAAATTATTCTCTGATAATCGATGCAAATAGCTCTTGAAATAATCATGTCTCATTTTCAGCTGAATAAAGATTGAAAACGTTAGTTTATCGATTTTTCTTCGCTCTTTTAATGATTTATGACTTAGATTTACATTCAATATGTGCTTTCAATACTGATTTTTCTTTTTGATACTGATATTTCAGACATTTAATCATTGTAATTTCGTCTCTTTGCAAATTTACTTTTTGACGAAGTTTATGATGATTATTTTCATGTTATCAATAATTGATACTTCTTGAGCAGCAATTTTGATCAATTGATTCACTTTTTTATTCTCAATGATGTTTTTGTATTTATTAAAAAAGCTTTTAAGAGAAAAATCACGAAAATGAATTACTTAAACTATTTAAAGATAAAGCACATCATTAACATAATGCTCACGCTTCATTCTAATCATCAGAGACAGATGAGAAGTGTTATCAATGTGATGTTAATAAGTGAACAAGAAATGATTATTGCTATCTTGCAGAAGAATTCAGTCAAGACAAAAAATATACAGAAGAAATTATATAAGTTGTAAATACTTTATGAGTTCAATGAATGTAGAAACAATGAGCTAATGCTCTGAAGAAAGATGAGAAGTTTGACAGAGATGATAGAAAAGCTGATGCATTAACGCGTCATTGCATTAACTGTCAATCAGTGCATGAAAAATCAGCTGAAGAGATTGAAAAAAATAATAAGCAGACTTGAAAAAGAGTTCATGAAGAAAAGAAAACACGTTGACAGTTGAGCGAAGAAAGCAAGCGTAAAGTCAACAACATCATTTGAAAGTCATTTTGAATTCAACATTAGCATATCATTGTCAATGCAAAATCATTGTGAGAAATTTGAAGTAAAGATTTTCATCAAAAAAGAAGAAGAAATAAAGAGAATCATGATAATAACAACAAAGAACATAGTGAAGTGAGCAAGAAAGATTGATGTCAACGAAATGTTATTAACATGCAAGAACATAAAGATGATGAAGAAATAATTGAAACTGCTAATATTTTGAATCAAGATGAAAAGTAGCAAAAAAACATTAAAGAAAAATGATTTTTGAATCAAAGAAATATTGTTGAATGTATATTTATGTGAAGTTAGTTTTGAAGTAGTGATACATGAAATTAGAATTGAAGAAATGTCTAAGAACATAAAGAAGAAAGAAGCAAGAACGCTCATCAAGATCAATAAAGATATACATTCAGAAATGATGATTGAGAAGATTGAGTGACTCACAAAGAAAAGTGAGCAAAAGAAATACATTTTGCTGATAATACATGTAATTAGTGCTGAAATAATGAATAAGCTGATTGAGGAAAAATAATGTCATAAGATTGATATAAAGATCACACAGTTTTATGACTTGAATTGCAAAGTGCATCAGTGTTTAAAGTGTCAAGAATATAATCACAAAACATATGAATGCAAAAACAAGCAGAAATGCATTTACTGCATGCTGAATCATCGTTTAAAGCATTGTTTTCACAAACAAACTTAAAACATGTGAAAATGTGAAGCATGTCAAGATATATACAGAATCTTCAACTTTCAATGTTATAAACGACAAGCTGAAAAAGAAAGAATAAAGAGAGTCACAAAGCACAGATCTTTATATCATGTTATATGAAAGCAGAAAGAACTTAAGATAGTAATATCAAAAACATTTATAAAAACATTATTTAATCTGAAATTGCTGATGAACAACGACTTGAAGAGAAAGCAAAGATGCTTAATGAATGAAAGTCATCTGTTCAGCGCAGTCATTATATTAGAAAACACTATACTGAATTACTTGATCAAGAAGTCAAGATCAAATGAATCAAAGTCAACGTCAATCATATTGTTATCAATGTCATCTTTTGTTGAGAATTTTACAGATGAAGCAAATGCTTTGCAAACATTCAAAAGAACATTAAACAGCTTAAAATGTAAACTTTAATGTTTCAGCAAAAAAAGCTTTGAATACTACAGTACAACATTCACAAGTTTAGAAACAAGATGATGATAGTGCTATTACATGAGAAAAAGATAAAAAACTATGACATTCTGATTCTTCAAGAACTCTGATGATTTAATGATATTTTCAAAGCATACTGCTCAGCAATGATCAACTTCATGCTGAAGAATAATGAAGATAGAATCTGTTTCTACATAAACAAAAGAATTGACAGCAACATCTGATACTCAACATAATACTTCAAAGATGTAAACATAATTATGCTATAAACATTAACAGATGATACACAGATGATTCAGAAAGTTATACATATTCATAAAGCATACAATTTATCACTTAGAAATCATAAAATTATTCATGAAAAAGAAAATTTTTCAAACATTGAAAAGATGCTGCATATGTTGAAAGAAAGCATTCTTGTAAAAAACTTCAATCTGCATCATTTCACATGAAAAGAATTATTCTATTCAAGACAACATTTATTGTTAAATGAGTTAATTAAAATGATCATAAACATTAATGCATCATTAGCATTATCTTGAAACACAATTACAAGAAATTATTAAGAATCTCAAATGACAATAAATTTAATCTTTACAACAGATAACATTATAAATCAATTAATATAATGTGAAATCAACAAAGAAATGAAAAATCTTTCAAATCATCTGTCAATACAGACAATTATAAATTTCAAAGTCTGCAAAGAGTCTGCGTGAAAATTGCGTTACAACTGAAAAACAATAAATGAAGAGAAATTTATTAATATTCTGAAAGAACAAATGTTGAAATCATTGTTGAATCATAAGATGAAGCATTAATGCATAAATGAATACATCAAGCAATTGCTGAATGCACTGAAGAAAACTGTTAAGATTTTCACTCTTTAAGCAAGATTACATGAAATAATCAAAGCAGAATGAACGAAGAAGTGTACAAAAATCATTAAGAGTGTGCAATGAATGAGAAAAAGCTGTCAAATCATCAACAATTAAGTAGAGTACATTCAAGCATGTGATAAAAAGAGTAAAATCATCAGAAAACAGAAATGTAGTGAATATTGAAAGATCATGCAGAATGTTGAACAATTCTCAAGAAAACTGTTTAAAACTGCAAAATGAGCAAGAAATGCAGTTGCAAACACATTGATTCAAGCGACAATTTTCTTTTTGATCAAGTCAGAATGCTCTGACATCATTATAATAGCACAGAATAAAGTAAAGATGATGTTTCAAACTCACTTTTTATCATCTTCAGAGATTTTTATGCTGAACACAATAGACTTCAAGTACTCACTCTCAATTGAAGATGATGTTTCACTGATGCATCATAAGATTAAAAAAGTCACTTACAAAGTAACATCTGATAAAACATTGAAACACACAAGATATATAAATAAAATGATGTGCAGACTTGTCGATGATACATTAAAACAAATACACTTTCTCTTTGAAAGATGTTTATGAAAGAGAATACAGTCAACTTAGTTCAAGAGCACAGTCACAATAATGATGTAAAAGTCAAATAAGAAAAACTACTTTAATGCAAAAATATATAAATCAATTGTGCTACTCAACACACTGAGCAAAATACTGAAATTCATTGTATTTGAACATTTGTGAAATGTCATAAAAGCTTGCAACTTAATATTAAACATTCAGATGAAAGCTTGCAAGCACAGATCAATAAATACAACTTTGCAACTAATTATAAAAAAGATACATACTGTGTGAAATAATACAAGAAGAAGAGTAGTCTCATTACTGAATTTAAATGAGAAGAGTGCATTTGACAATGTGATGTACAGCAGACTTTTATACAACATGAAGAAGAGAAAAGTTTCTAGACTGCTTCTTGAGTTTGTGAAGAACTTTTTGAAAGATTGATGTATTATGATCACAATTAATGATTACACAATGATGAAATGCAATGTAAACATCAACATCATTGATCATTTGACGAAATTAGCTAAAACTGACTACAAGCTCATCAAGCTAGCATCAGTCAAAAATATCTGTTTAGTCAAGCTTCTAGCTCACAAGCTTTAATAGTCACTCATCAACAACTAATAACTAGCTACAAGCGCTTGTATCTTTTGATAACAGTCATTTGCTCAAAAAATATCAATTGCTCAAAAGATATAATGTGCAATACATGTTCACTTTTCATACGTTTCTATATTTAAGATTCGTATGTAATCAAATAAATCATTTGATGAATTGATTATTTAAGTAGCTATTTAATCATTTATTTAAACATGAAGAATGCTTGGTAGAAAATCATGTAGGAAAACATGAAGAGCGCTTGATAGAGTGCTTGATAGAGAAACATGAAGAACGCTTGGTAGAAAAACATGAAGAGTGTTTGGTAGAATGCTTGGTAGAAAAACATGAAGAGTGCTTGGTAGAAAAACATGAAGAACGCTTGATAGAGAGTCATGTAAAGTGCTTGATAGAGTGCTTGGTAGAAAAACATGAAGAGCACTTGATAGAGAGTCATGTAGAAAGTCATGTAGAAAGCATTGTTTAACTCATGTTATGCGCTTGATCGACGCGTATTTTGAAGCATGTAGAATGTTTGATAGAGTGTTTGATAAAAAGCTCAGTCAATAGCTCAATAAATAGCTCAGTAGAAAGATCAATAGAAAGATCAATAAAAAGATTGATAAAAAGATTGATAGAAAGATTAGTAGAAAGATCGATCGAAAGATCAGTAGAAAGCTCACTAGATAACTTGATCAAAAGATCAGTAGAAAAATTGATCAAAAGATTAGTAGAAAGCTCAGTGAAAAGCTCAGTAGAAAGCATTGTTTGAAGCACTGTTTAACTTATGTTATGCGCTTAATCAACGCGTTTTTTGAAGCATGTTTTGAAGCGAGTAAACTGACTAGTAGATAAACGAGTAAATAGCTGAGTTGATAGCTGAGTTGATAGCTGAGTTGATAGTTGAGTTGATAGCTGAGTTGATAGCTGAGTTGATAGTTGAACATGTTGATATTTTGATTGTTGTTGTTCTAGAAAGTAGAAACTATGAAGGGAAAAAGAAGATGAAAACTTCAAACTTTCTAACGTCAACTTTATAAAGCTTGAAGCGAAGATTATTAAGTAGATAGTTGAGCATGTAGAATGATGAGTAGATAGAAAGTCATGTAGAAAGCATTGTTTAAAGCACTGTTTGACGTGTTTTATGCACTTAATTGATGTGTTTGATAGAGAGTAAAGTGAAGAGTAGATAAATGAGTAAAGTAAAGAGTAAATGAGTGAGTAAATAAATGAGTAGAATGAAGAGTAAATGAGTGAGTAGATAGACGAGTAGAGTGAAGAGTAAATGAGCGAGTAGAGTGAAAGTAAATGAGTGAGTAGAATGAAGAGTAAATGAGCTAGTAAATAAATGAGTAGAATGAAGAGTAAATGAGTAAGTAGATAAATGAGTAGAATGAAGAGTAAATGAGCGAGTAGATAAACAAGTAGAGTGAAGAGTAAATGAGCGAGTAAATAAATGAGTAGAGTGAAGAGTAGATGAGTAAAGTGAAAAGTAGATGAGCGAGTAAATAAATGAGTAGAATGAAGAGTAGATGAGCGAGTAAATAAATGAGTAGAATGAAAAGTAGTGTTAAATCAGCTAAATCAGCTTGTAGCTGATTTATGTAGCATGTAAGCTAATCAATGATGCAAACTCAGCTGACAGCTAACTTGTAGTAAACGTCTCATCTAGTAGCTAGCATATGCGTCTTGAGCGCATTAGTATTGAATGAATTCTGCTCACTAGCTCACTAGCTATCTAAGCTCTTTGTTGAAACGTCGATAATATCACAAGATTCTTCACGATCATTAATATTATATCTGTTCTACAATGCAAACTTGTTAAAAGCATGTGATGACATCAAGCTGAGAATTAACTTCACAAACTTTATGAATAATGTTAATATCTTGATATGCAAAGAGTTTATGAAATGCAATTGCAAAGTTCTTAGCAAGATTTATGATAAATGTAAACAGTGATTAAAAACGCATGACATTAAATTCTTGATGACAAAGCATAAGCTGATTCATTTTATGAAAACTTTTAAATGATTCAATATGAAAGTTGATGTAAAACTAATGAAGCATCAGATTAATTTAAAATCAGATATCAGAATCTTGAAAGTTTAACTGAACTTCAAGTTGAAATGAGTGATTTACATGCATCATGTTGAAGCAAAACTAGTAATTAAACAAAAGATCATGCAGATAATCATTGAGTCTACTTGAAACTTGTCAATGATGATGAGAAAGCAAATATACTTTGTGATGATGCACTTTCTGCTTAGTCATGAAGTCATTATATAATATACATCACAAAAAATGAAAGATCATTGAAAGAATCTGAACATTAAGCTGAAATCAGTACAAGAAAGAGCATTGTGACAGATCATCAATGTTTATCATGCAACATTAACAGAGACTCTACAGATGAAAATAAACATAATGTTAATAAATATTCACTTATGAAAGCTGATACAAAGATCAATAATAAACATGAACTCTTGAAAATCAGACGAAGTTATTAAGACAGCAATGCATTGAATTTGCAACAACTTGACATTCAAAAGGGATTGAAAATCAAAGCTGTGCAAGACATCTTTACAGCTGAAGTGAAAGTGAATGAAAGAAACACTCAAGTAAATGAAGATGAATCAAAGTCATCTTTACATAGTGACTTTTTAATCAAAATTATTTAAGATAGTTATAATTGCAAATAAGAAAATATCAATAAGATAACACAATTTCGACATGTTCACATCAAAACAAAGAGTTTACTTGAATAATAGTGACAGCAGAAATAATGTTACAGCAATCATGATGAAAAGAAACTGAGAGCTAAATAAGAGACTGAGAAAATTGACTTTAGTCATTACTCATCATAATGAGCTGAAAGAATTAGTCGTAAAGATGAAACATTTTGCAGACGTAGTGACAGCAAATCAAGAGTGTCATGAAAAGATATACAAAGTATACAGTGATAGTCAGACTTTTCTGAAAACAGTGAAAGTTATGATATCAACAAAAGATCAGACACATTTGCAACAAGTTTCAATTACACATGAGAGCATTTGATTTTAAAAAGTCACGCTGAAGTTACATTGAGTGATGAAACATGCAGAAGTACATAAAAATGAAGTGATGAACAAGATGATTAATGATGCATATGATTTGTCTTTATTGCTGACTGAGCATCAATGCACTGAAGTGATGATGAGATTGACACTCATACAGAAATAGATCAGACAAACATGAAGAATAGTCTGAAAAGAGAGATTCAACGCAGCTCATTTTCAATATCTGATATCAAAGATGACACATCAACATCTGCAACTGCACAAGAATTATATGAAGTTTCACAGCGCATTATTGACGCAGTTACATATCAAGAAAATTGACTTCAATCAATTTTTACATGAGAGATGAGTTCTCAATGTTGATACAATGACGTGCGAATGCAGCAAAGATTAAATGTCGATCAAGCATGTTTTATTAACATGTTCTAAATGAAAAACAGAATGAAAGATGATGCAATATGAAAAGAACATCATGAACTTGAGAAAGCTTCTAGAAATCAGAAGTGTGATGATATCAATCATTTGAATGATACTCTTGATAAGCATACTGAATCAATTTCAGACTGTGACATCATTAAAGAATCAGATGAAAGAAAGAAGAAGTAAAAAAGAAACAAGCTCATAAAGTTCTTGCATTAAGAACAGTTACAGTATAGAGCGCGAAAAAGAGATAGTAGATACAGAAAGAACGCTACGTTAGCACAGCGCTTGCTACAATATATAGAATCTTGCATAAACTCATAATGAGCGTTGAATTGAGTAAGAATTTTCAAAAAAATTTGATGTTTTTGCAACTTGATACTCACTGTATGCAAATTTGACACTGATTTTGACGTAAATTAATTAAGTTTTGTTGTATGTCATCAAATAATCTTGAATTAACATTACTCTTTGCATTTAATCTTTGCAAAATCATTTGACTGTTTATGTACATTCAAATTTCGCTGTTTTTGAGTGCTTTTTTGCTGCATATTGCGATTGCATCGCTAATAGCTTGCAGTTTCGTCTTTGTTCTGATTATTTTGTCAGAAACGCTTGTCACTTTGCTAAATCTGACGAATTCATGCGTGAATAAATTGACAACGAGATTTATCTGTACAAGATGCTGACTACAAATCTTCAACAAGTTATGCTTGTCAGAAGAGCTGAACAATCTCATCAACATCAACAAAGCAGTAACAACGCTGTATTCACATGTTGAGTTCATACACAGTTGAAAAGTGAGATAATAACAACGTGATCATCAACATGTTGAAACTCACATATACACAGAAGAACAGCAACGTTTTTGCATACATGCTGTAACTCATATACAACATATACATATATATTGCGAAGGCACGACTCAGCTTTTGCACACATATGAACAGATGTGATGCAGTAAATTAATTGATTTTTCGCATTTTCAGGTTGATTTACACGCAGCGCAATCACATACAAAGCAGTAACAGCGCTTTATTCACATGTTGAACTCATATATGACATATATACATATACTGCGAAGGCACGACTCAGCTTTTGCGCACATACACATTGATGCAACACAGTAAATCAATTGATTTATTGATTTTCTGATTGACTTACATGCGTTGCAAATACATACACTGCAAAGACAGAAAGAATCATCAATTCAGACAGTAATTTAACTGATAAATCAAAGAGCAAACTTACATGAAAAGAACAAGTCATCAATCGACTTCAGAACAGCACAGAAGACTGCGTACTGATACAAAAATCAAAATCAAACTCTTTTGTGCTTGAAGATTGCACAGAGAACAATGTTGTTTCAGAGAAGTACAGCATTTCTTATCAAATCACTATCTATTTTATCTTTTCTTGATGTGCAAGACAATAAGTTGAGATCAGTCGTTACTATTTTGAGCGAGATAATGCAACTACTTTGATACATGAAATATAAAGCAATTGCGTCAAGCATTTTCTATCAAAAAAAGTAATCTAGACTCTTGCAGACTAGATTTATATCATTTTCATCTGACATAAGTTAATAATAGAAGACGATTTATTGCAGATTTCGAAATAGAAATTGAAAAATCTCTACGCTAAAGTTACTGTCTACGTGAAACGCTCTGAGTAAGAGATTAAAAAGATATTTAAGTGATGTCAAGTGAATTTTCTAGAAGCTTAAAGCTTGAAACTCAGAAAAACTCTCTATGAAAAGAAATATAAAGAGTTGCTTTATGCATTCTTTCTCGCTTCGTTTTGCGAATAGTAACGCGAAACTTAGCAGAAGCAATAGCTCAGCATCAGAACTCAAAATGTCAACAATAGAAATCAAAAAGTCAGCATTAAAGATTAAAATAAATTTATGAGATGAACTTAGCATGAGTTCATCAACAAGCAAACAACTGCAGAATGACATTGTTGATTTATTTTGCAGTCAACAAAAATTGCTCACATCAGCAAATAGAAAAACGCAATACATGTTTAGTTCACTTGATGCATTGATGCTAAATTCACATGCAAATGTGCATAATGACAAGAATACAATCAATTTGCAAAATGCAAATTCGCAGCAAAAAGAGCAAACATAAGCGATTGTGAAATTCAAAGAAATGAAAAAGCGAAAAGCGATGAAAAGTTTGCAAAAAGAAGCTAGCATCGAAGTTAGTACTAGCAAGTGCTATGATGTCATCTTTAAAGAGATGCAGATAAAGAGACTGCGTGAAAGAATTGAATTTGCAGTTAATCAGCTAAGACAAGCAATATCAGAACAGAAAAAGACTATAAATTATAGCTTAATTTACATTCGAAGAGCATACAACAAAAGCATAGAAAACTCAATTCAGAAGCAAATTGATTGACTTCAAAGTCAAACAAACAACAAACTGAAGATCATTCTACAATTAATTCAACAAAATGCTAAAAACATCAAAAAGAAAATCAACGCAAAGCAAATGACAGAGAATTCACAAATCTTGCAGAAGACGCAGGTTTTGCAAACGTTGCAAGTCATGCAAAATTCGCAAAAATCAACGCAGAAACTCACATATGCATAAAAAGCAGCTCAAGTCACAAGCGCAAATGCAAATGCAAATGCAAATGCAAATGCAGGCGAATGAAATCTAATTATCAAAAAACCCTCGTCAAAGTCACAAGAGATATCATATCGTGAAAGAAGATTAATAGTCACTTTGAAAATTGAGAACTGAATTTTACAAGCGATGAAAATGCGCAATGCAGTGAACAACGCACTGAAGAAGACAAAGTCTGACATAATAGTCGCTACAGTGACTAAAACATAAAGAAATAACAATATTACTTTAATGATTTCAGAGAAATACATCACGAAAGCTCTACTGAAGCAAAGAGATATATGAAAGCATATATTTGAAGTCAAAAGTATCAAGAAGAATGAAAAATGATACAAGATAGT
>JAABUR0100001082.1_pt1 | contig 51653 bp, 51 predicted proteins | sample 5560091 | NCBI WGS metagenome assembly JAABUR01 (sample SAMN10711879, study PRJNA513375) | rock metagenome | isolation source: Antarctica rocks | place: Antarctica: Victoria Land, University Valley sud | reverse complement strand
CCTATGCGGTTGTGGACCACCGCGCGGGTTCCAGCCGCGCGGCTGAACGTCAACCCCACGAACGACGCGGGGGGACCGGCCCCTTCTACACAGCGGGCCGGACGGACAGTCAATCCATATTGTCTAGTCGCGCGCAGCCGCCGGATCTCCGCTGCCGCGCCGCCTCCGTAGTGGCCGGGCTCGCCCAGGAGCCCGTCTATGCGGGCGGCGCGAGCGTGCTGATCGCAAGCCAGCTTCCGCTCGGCTAGCCGTCGCAGGAGCCCGCTTCGGCTCGTACCGTGGTCGCGGGCATAGTGATCGAGCTGATCGAGCAGCTCGCGAGGCAATGAGAGTCGACCGGTCTCGCGAGGACCAGGGGCGGGACTCACAGCCGCGTCGCCGTGGTGGACAGCTGGTGCCATGGGTAGCGTCAGATACGGCGGGTCGGGCGGATCGCCACTACGGTCTGATGCGTGGCCTCCGAGCAAGCAACCCGCCCGGTCCAACAGTTCGGAGCGCCCGCAACGGCCCGAGCTGACGCCATCCAGGTGGTGCTCGACACCGACATCGGCGGGGACGTCGACGACGTCATCGCCCTCGCCTTCTGCGCTCTGCATCCGCGGATTGACCTGCTGTGCGTCACGACCGTCAACGGCGACTGCGAGCGTCGGGCCCGTCTCGCCCGCAGCCTGCTCGATCTCCTAGGGTGCGGCGACGTCCCGGTCGGGGTTGGCGCCTCGGTCGGGCTGAGTGGCCGCGGGCACGACACCATGCCCGCAGGCCTGAACCACGGCGCTGACCTGATCGACGCCACCAAGCTTGTGCCCACGAGCGCCTCGACCGTGCTCTCCGCAGCGCTGGAGCAAGCCCCGGGGCCCGTCGAGGTCTGCACGATCGGCGCCGTCACGAACGTGGCCGCCACCCTGTCGGCACGACCCGACCTCCTCGATCGGGTGGCCGGGCTGCATGTCATGGGCGGCTGCCTGGGCCCGGTGTCCTTCGGCGACGGCGGCGATCCGCCGGGCGATCCGTTCTCAGAGACCAACCTCGGCGGTGATCCCCTGGCCACGGCCATCCTTTGGGCGCTGCCGCTCCCCATGCGCCTCGTTCCGCTCGACGTGACCATGCCGCTGGCCTTCACGAACGACGACCGCGCCACCATCGCCGGTGCCGGGCCCGTGGGACGCGTGCTGGGTGGCCTGATGGACGAGTACCTCGCGGTCGAGCGGCAGGCCGGGGCGCGCCCGGCCGAGCTCGCCGCGGTGCGCCTGCACGACCCTCTCACCGTGGTGGGCCTCGCGGTGCCTGAGGTCGAAACGGTGCAACTGCGTCACCTCGCCGCCTTCGGCTCGCCGGGGAAGGTGCGCACGGTCGACGCGGCGCACGGGACGGCCGGTGGTCGCGTGCCGCGGCGCCGACGGAGCCCGTCTGCGGGCGGTGCTTGTCGAGACCCTGGGCGCTTGACCTACTCCAGCGTCCGCCGCGGCGCGTCCCCCCAAAGTGACTCCAGCCGGTAGAAGTCGCGCGTCTGGGGGGTGAACACGTGGATCACCGCGTCCAGGTAGTCCATCAGGATCCAGCGCGCCTCCCCCACCCCCTCCACGCGCCGCGGCAACAACCCCAGGCGCTGCTTGAGCCCGAGGTGAACGGCGTCGTGGATGGCCTTGACCTGGCGCTCGGTGTTGCCCGTGCCGACGAGAAACCAGTCCGTGTAGCCGACGATGCCCCGCAGATCGATCTCCACGACGTCGATCGCCTTGCGGTCGAGGGCAAGCTCCGCGGCCACGGTGAGCACCGAGGGCCGGTCATCGGCGAGCTCAGGGGCGGGACTGCGCGCGGCTTCGGACGCTCCGGGCCCGATCATCGGACCGCCGCCACCAGAGGTGACCGGTAGAGCCCGGCCCCGGCGATGCGCTGGGCCACGGCGTCAGGCACCAAGTGGCGGACCGGGCGCCCCTCGGCCACGCGGCGGCGGATCATCGATGAGGAGATGTCGATCCGGGGGGCGTCGAGGAAGATCACCCGGCCAGGCGGGGGGGCCAGCGGCGCGAGGCTGGCCAGCACGTCATCGCGCCCCGCCCCGGCCCGCTCGGCGACGGCCAGGCGGGCCAGCCTCAGCACCTCCCGAGGCTCGTGCCAGGAGCCCAGCGACTGGGCCATGTCGCCTCCGGCGATGAAGGTCAGCTCGGCTTCCCGCGAGCGCTCATGCAGAGTTCGCAGGGTATCGACGGTGTAGGACGGGCCGGGACGGTCGATCTCGAGGCGCGAGACCTCCAGCCGCGGCTCGCGGGCGGTGGCTCGGCGGCAGAGCTCCAGGCGCTCCTCGGCGCCGGGGTCGTCCAGCTCCTTGTGCGGCGGGATCCCGGCCGGCATGAGGAGCACCTGGTCGAGGCCGAGCTGGTCCAGCGCCTCCTGGGCGCAGACGAGGTGACCGAGATGTGGCGGGTTGAACGAGCCGCCGAGGATGCCGACGCGCGCGGCGGTCAAGCGCGGACCTGGCCCGTGCCCTCCAGGAGGTACTTATACGTGCACAGCTCGCGCAGGCCAATCGGGCCCCGCGCGTGCAGCCGCTGGGTGGAGCTGCCGATCTCCGCCCCCATGCCGAACTCGGCGCCGTCGGTGAAGCGCGTGGAGGCGTTGACATAGACGCACGCGGCATCGACCCCGAGCTGGAAGGCGCGCGCAGACCCCGTGTCCCGGGTGACGATGGCCTCGGAGTGCTTGCTGCCGTGGGCGTTGATGTGCGCGACGGCCTCCTCGACGGAGTCGACGACGCCGACGGCGAGGGTCAGCGAGAGGTACTCGCGGTCCCAGTCCTCGGCCTCGGCGTCACGCAGCTCACCCTCCAGGCCCGGGGCCAGCGCGCGAGCGCGTTGGTCGACCCGCAACTCGACGCCCTGGTCGGCCAGGGCGCGGAGCGCCCGGGGCAGGAAGGCGGCGGCAACGTCAGCGTGGACGAGCAGCGTCTCCGCCGCGTTGCAGACCCCGGGGCGCTGCACCTTGGCGTTGACGATGATGCGCTCAGCAGCATCGAGATTGGAATCGGCGTCCACGTAGACGTGGCAGTTGCCGGCCGCCGCATACATGACCGGGACCCGAGCCACCGCCTCCAGGGCTCGCTTGAGCCCCTCACCCCCTCGCGGGATGATGAGGTCCACGACCCCGGTCTGGGTGGCCAACGCGGTCAGCTCCTCGCGTCCCCCGCCAGCTACGAGACCGAGCGCCCCGTCGGGAAAGCCGCCGCTGCGCAGGGCGTCCCCGGCGATCCCCGACAGCACGGCGTTGGAGAAGTGAGCCGCGGAGGAGCCGCGCAGGACGATGGCGTTGCCCGCCTTGAGGGCGAGCGCGGCGGCGTCGATGGTCACGTTGGGCCGCGCCTCGTAGACGACGGCGACCACTCCGATGGGCACGCGGACGCGCCGCACGTCGATGCCGCTGGGCAGGCGGAAGCCGTCGATCACCTCCCCGACGGGATCGGGCAGCGCGGCGATCATCCGGAGCCCGGTCGCCATCGCCGCGATCCGCACGGGATCCAGGCGCAGACGGTCGACCAGCGCCGGGCTCAGGCCGGCGTCGAGACCCGCCTCGAGGTCGCGGGCGTTGGCCTCGAGGATCTCCTCCTCGCGCTCGAGCAGGGCCGCGGCGATGGCCAGCAGCCCGGCATCCTTGGTGGCGCCGTCGAGCGCGGCCAGCGCCGGGGTGGCGCGGCGCGCCGCCCGGCAGACGTCGGCGACGGTGGGGACGGTGACGGCCATCGCTGCACCCAAGGGTAGTGGCCTACCCGAGGACCAGGTAGTCCCGGTGCACCGCCTCCTCCCCGGCGCGTGGCAGCAGCTGGCGCACCGCCGCCGACTTCAGCCCACGGACGCGGCGCAGCTCCTCGGAGGAGAGGTTGGACAGTCCCTTGCCCACCCGGCCGTCGCCGGCCTCGACGATGTCCACGGCGTCGCCGGCGTCCCAGCTCCCGTCCAGCCCGATGACCCCGACGGGCAGCAGGCTCGTGCCGCCCTCGCGCAGAGCCCGCGCCGCCCCGACATCGACCTCGATGCTCCCCCGTGCCGGCTTGGCGTACTTCAGCCACAGCTTGAAGCTGGAATGCCCCCGAGGCCGCGGGGCAAAGCGCGTGCCGACCGGACGCCCGGCCACGGCGGAACCGAGGTTGGCTGACCGCAGCCCGTTGGCGATCACCACCTCGATCCCGGCGGCGGTGGCCATGTCGGCGGCCACGACCTTGGAGCGCATCCCCCCTGAGCCCAGCGGCGAGGTGCCCGTGCCGATCTCCAGCTCACCGAGCGCACTGATGTCCTCCACGCGCTCGACGAGGCGAGCGTCGGGATTATCCCGCGGGTCGGCGGTGTGCAGGCCGTCGATGTCGGTGAGCAGCACCAGCAGGTCTGCTCCGATCAGGACAGCAACCTGGGCGGCGAGGAAGTCGTTGTCGCCGAAGGAGATCTCGTCGGTAGTGGTTGTGTCGTTCTCGTTGATCACCGGCAGTACGCGCCACGCAAGCAGGCGGGCCAGCGTCCGGCGCGCGTTGAGGTACTGCGCACGCGCGCTCATGTCGAAGAAGGTCAGCAGCAGCTGAGCCGAGACCACGCCCCGGGCGCGAAGGAGCTCGTCGTAGACGCGATAGAGCTTGCCCTGGCCAACGGCGCTGGCCGCCTGCAGCTCGTCGATGGCCCGGGGGCGCAGAGGCAGCTCGAGCAGGCGCATCCCCCGGGCGATCGCCCCGCTGGTCACGATCACCACCTCCTGGCCGGCGCCGTGCAGCGCGGCCACCTGGTCGCCGACCCCCTCCAGGATGTCGAGGCGCAGCTCGCCGCGCTCGTCGGCGACGATGCTCGATCCCAGCTTGACCACGATGCGCACGGCGCCAGTCTGACGCTCGGGCCCTTCTCCCCCGGGCGTGACCGCCGCCGTGCACGACATCGGGGCCGGGTAGGGCGAACCCCCCGGCCCCGATCCCTTGTCGCGCCGCCGACGGCGAGCGCCGGGGGGGCCGGCGGCGACCGGGGAGACCCGACAGCCCCCCGGTCACCGGCCGCCGGTGACGGGCCGGCCCGGCTCAGCGCCGGCGGCGCGGTGCGCGCCGGGCGGTGACGGCCACGCGGGTCACCGGCGTTCCCGCGCCCCCGTGGAGGTCGTCCCCCCGCCACTGGGCCACGATGTCGATGCTGGAGCGCACGCCACCGAGCGTCGTGGAGAACGCCCCATCGGAGGCCACGGTGACCAACTGCTCAGACCACCGGCCACCCAGCGGGCGCCAGGCCACCTTCACCGTCTCCCCTCCGGCCGCCGGGGTGAGCCGGCCGCCGACGTGGATCCGGCTGCCGGCCCGGCGCAGCGCCGCCGCGCTGCGGCGATGAGGCCCGACGGCGAGGGTCAGCGACGACGACGCCGGACCGCGACCGCCGTTGGCGGTGGCGAACAGCTCACCGCCGGAGTCCAGCGCGTAGTCGACACCCTCGCCGGCGATGACCCCGGCGATGCTCTGGGGACCGATGAGCTGGGGCTGGAAGGAGTGGCCGCCATCAACGGTGCGCAGCACCTGCGTCCCGCCGACGCCGAAGAGTCCCTGGTCGGCGGTGGCCACATAGCCGACACGGACCGACGAGAAGCTGAGATCGCTGATCGCACCGATACCCAGCCCGTTGACCTCACTCCAGGCCCGACCGCCGTCGCTGGTGAAGAACAGCCGCGCGCCACTGGCCGCGTAGCCGGTGGTGGCACTGATGAAGCTCACCCTGTCGATCGCGGTCCGCCTCAGCGGCGGGGCGACGAACCTCCAGGTCCGGCCAGCATCGGTCGAGACGATGACCCCGCTGGGACCCTCGGCGACGAGGGCGCCGCCGGCCACGGCGCCCGAGGACAGCGACAGCCGCGAGATCCGTGCTCGGGCGCCACGCAGGCGCCGGTGACCGCCACGCCGGGCCGGCGCGAGGACCACCGATCCCCCCACCGCAGCAAAGCTGGCTCCGCCGTTGACCGAGCGCAGAAGCCCCTGGGGACCGACAAGAATGACAACGAGCGGCGACGGCGCCAGCACCGCACTGGGGACCACGTTGGTTCCCTTGTCCAGGATCCCCCAGCTCGTGCCGCCGTTGACCGTCCGCCGCAACGTCCCGCCCGCGTCGAGCGCGAAGCCGATCTGGGCTGAGGGGAAGGCCACGTCGGTGAGCGGCGCGGTGGTGGGCACCTGCAGGGCCGCCCACGTCCCCCCGCCATCACTTGTGGAGGCCAGTCGCCCCCGGTCTCCCCCGGCATAGGCCTGCCTCGCCGCGGCACCCCGGCGTAGGAAGGCCAGTCCGGCGGGCAGGCTGCTTGACACCGCCGTGGGAAAGGTCGACCCGCCGTCGTCGGAGAGGACGGTGGCTCCGCCGTCGCCGACGGCCACCGCCCGGCTCGCCGTGGCAAAGGCCACGGCGAAGAGCTTGCGACTGGACGGTGTCACCAGGGTTCCGGTGCCACCGCCGTCGGTGGTACGGACCAGCGTTGTGGCGTCCCGGGTGGAGATCAGGCAGGTGCTGGGGTCACTGCAGGCGATGTGCAGCAGCGAAGGAGTCGCGCTGCCGGCGGGCAGCGCGAGCGGGCGTGAAGCCCAGCTCGCACCCCCGTCGGTGGAGCGAAGCAGTCTCGCCCCATCCCCCACGGCATAGGCTACGGTCGGGGTGACGAAGGTGATGCCGCTCAGGGGCTGCGACGCGGTGGCCACCTGCGTCCAGGATCCGGCCCCGTCGGTGGTGCGGTAGATCCGTCCCGATCCGGGCGCCCCGGTCACGGCGAAGCCCGTGGTCGGCGAGGTGAAGTCGATCTCGGCGGCGCTTGCCCCGTTGAGGGGGACTGCCGTCCGGGCCGCCACCGTGTGGCCGGCGTCCTGGGTCAGAAAGATCGAGCCGTCGGTCTGCTCGACGTAGCCAGTCATGGCGCTGGTGAAGGAGAACGAGACGGTCTTGGTCTGACAGTCGGTCTCGGACTCGTTGATCGGCAGGCGGGTGAAGCTCGCACCGGCGTTGGTGGACTCTCTGACACTGCACCCGCCTCCGACCACCACCGTGCTCGGATCGACCTCACGCAAAGTCAAGAAGCTGCTGACCGTCCCGCTGGCCAGCCCGGCCCAAGTCACGCCACCGTCGTCGCTGCGCAGCACGGTGCCAAACGCACCCGCCGCGTAGCCGCGCGAGCCGATGAAGCTCACCGCGTTGAGCGTCTCGCCCTGGGGCGTCGGGTTGCCCCACGCCCAGCCTGAGTGCCCCACCGACACCGGCGCAGCGTGCGCGCCGGAAGCGACTGTGAACAGCATGATTCCAAGCAGGGTGAACCCTGCGCCGGTCTTGGCTCGCATATGACTCTCACCTTTCTCCGACCGCCCTCCCAGAGGCGTCCGGCACGGTTGCCTGATGCGACAACGGGCTCAGGCGATGAAAGGTGTGACCTTTCTCAAACTGACAAAGACCCGGGGCCGATGCGGGTCGCTGCTAGGCGGGCGCCTCGGGGTCGAGCTCGAAGAGCCGACCGGCGATCTCAACTTCCTCTCCGGGGCAAAACCCCTGCGCCTCCAGGGCGGCGATCACCCCGGCCCCGATCAGGCGCCGCTCCAGGTAGGCCATGGCCTCCTCGTTGTCGGGGTCATAGCGCGCGACGAGACGCTCGACGCCGCGGCCGCTGACCATCCAGCGACCATCCCCCGCCCGCCGGACGGCAAGGCGCCGGTCGGCGGCGGGCGCAAACAGGCGGTACTCGGGCAGCGCGTCGGCTGGAGCGACAGTCCGGCGATCGGAGGCGCTGGGCCCATGTCGGAGACCATCGCCGGCGGCGATGAGGGCGAACAGTCGGTGCGTCAGGGCCTCGATCCCCGCGCCGGTGGCGCTGGAGGTGATGAGGACGGGGGCCCCCCCCAGCCGCTCGCGCCAGTCCTGAGCGGCCGCCTCGGCTTGCCGGGTCGGCGTCAGGTCGGCCTTGGAGAGGGCAACAACGCGGGGGAGCGCGGCGAGGCGGGGATCGTGGGCCGCCAGCTCGGCCTCGATGGTCTCGTAGTTGGCGGCCGGGTCGCTGCCGTCCAGCGGCGCGAGGTCGAGCACGTGGACCAGCAGCTGGCAGCGCTCGACGTGGGCCAGGAACTCGTGTCCGAGACCGGCCCCTGAGCTGGCGCCCGCGATGAGGCCCGGAATATCGGCCAGGACGAGCTGACGGCCGTCGAGCTCGATGGTGCCCAGCACCGGCTCCAGCGTCGTGAACGGGTAGTCGGCGATGCGCGGCCGGGCCCGGGTCATCCGGGCCAGGAGTGAGGACTTGCCGGCGTTGGGCACCCCGACCAGGCCGATGTCGGCCAGCAGGCGCAGGCGCAGCTGCAGGGTGCGCTCCTCGCCCTCCAGACCCCGCTCGGCGAAGCGGGGCGCCTGACGGGTCGGGCCGGCGAAGCGCTTGTTGCCGCGCCCGCCCGAACCGCCCCGCGCCACCACGGCGCGGGCACCGGGATCGACGAGGTCGTGGCGCGAGCCATCGTCAGAGACCACGGTCGTCCCCGGCGGCACGCCAACCTCGAGCCTGGCGCCGTCGGCGCCGTGGCGCAGGGCGCCCTGGCCGTGACCGCCCCGGCCAGCCCGAAAGTGGGCGCGACGGCGGAAGCTCTGCAGGTCGCGCAGCGAGTCGTCGCAGCGCAGCACCACGTCGCCCCCGCGGCCGCCGTCACCACCGTCGGGGCCGCCTCGCGGCACATGGGCCTCGCGACGGAAGCTCATCGAGCCGTCGCCGCCCCGTCCGGCCCGAGTGAAGATCGTGGCGCGATCGGAGAGCATCGAGGCCCATCGTCGCAGCGCGGGACGCCGGGACGCCGGGCTCGTGCCCCGACCGGGACCGTGGCGCCCGATGCGCTAGGGTCGCCGGCCGTCGTGGCCGATCCCGTCCTGCTCATCACCGGCGCCTCGACCGGCATCGGCGCGGCAACCGCCCGCCACGCCGCCGGGGCCGGCTACCGCGTCGCCCTGGGCGCGCGCTCCGAGGACAAGCTCAACGCGATCACCGCCGAGCTGGGCGGGGGGCAGCGGGCCATCGCCGTACGCTGCGACGTCACCGAGCTCGCCGACCTCCAGACGCTGGCCCAGCGGACGCTCGAGGCGTTCGGGCAAATCGACGCCGTCTTTGCCAATGCCGGCTTCGGCGGCCCGCGCGGCTTCGAGGCCGGCTCCCCCGAGGACTGGCGGGCCATGGTCCTGACCAACGTGCTGGGCTGCGCCTACACCATCCGCGCCACGCTCCCGGCGCTGCGCGAGAGCCGGGGTCACGCGGTCCTGACCAGCTCGGTCGCCGGCCGGCGACCCCTGAAGGGCTCCTTGTACTCGGTGACCAAGCACGCGGTCACGGCGATGGGCGAGGCTCTGCGCCAAGACGTCGACGGGTCGGGCATCCGGGTGACCCTGATCGAGCCCGGAATGGTCGACACGCCGTTCTTCGACGAAAAGCCGACCGACGCCCTGCACGCCGACGACATCGCCGAGGCCGTGATGTTCGCCCTCACTCGGCCGGCCCATGTCGACGTCAACGAGATCCTCGTCAGGCCGACGGCGCAGTCCGGCTGACCGCCGCGCTCAGAGCCGCGCGGCCGGCTGACTGACGCTCTCGAGGCTCTGAGCCCGGGGCCGGGCCACAGGCTCAGCGGGTGACGACCAGCATCGCCACGGTGCGGACGTGGTCGGGCCAGGCGCCGTCGACGCTGGCCTCGACGCCACGGTGCGGTGGTGGGCCCGGCGCCGACGCCCGGGGGGCGCTCCGGACGGCCCGGTCGGGCCCGTCGCACTGGCCGGCCCGGTGGCCCCGGAGACCGATGACGCCGGTCCGGATGGACCGCTGCCCTGGGCCACGGAGCGGTCGCGGTGTGAGCCCCCGCCGCAGCCGCCCACGGCGGCGGTCAGCGCCACCGCCCCCACCGTCACCGCGCGTCGCACGCCCTGACGCCAGACCCTGAGCGCTGACTATTCCGCGGCGCTCACGGAGATGACGCGTCCGCGCCGGCCCTCGCTGAAGACCACGGTTCCCGGGCGCGAGGCGTAGATCGTGTCGTCGCGGCCGATGCCTACCCCGTCACCCGGGCGGAAGCGGGTGCCACGCTGGCGGACGATGATCTCCCCGCCGGTCACCGCCTGGCCGGCGAAGACCTTGACCCCGAGGCGCTTGGCGTTGGAGTCACGTCCGTTTCGGCTGGAGCCCAGCCCCTTCTTGTGCGCCATGGCTAGGCCTCCTCGGTGGTCGTCGTCGATTCCGGCGCGGCGGCCGGCTCACCCCTGGCGCCCGGCTCGCCCATGGCGGGCGCCGACGTGGCCGGCGCCGTGGCAGCGCGACCGCCGTCTCGGGCCCGACCCGAGCCACCCTTCAGGGCGATGTCGCCAATCTCCAGGCGGGTGAGGGACTGGCGGTGTCCGGCGCGGCGTTTGTAGCCGCGCTTGGGCTTGTACTTGAACACGCGGATCTTGGGCCCGCGCTCGTGCCCGACGACGGTGGCCGACACCGACACGCGTCCCAGGCCCTCGGCGTCGAGCACGACATCGTCGTCGCCGCGGTAGAGCAGCGGCTCCAGGGCCACCCTCTGGCCGACCTCGACGGCCAGCTTCTCGACGAGCAGGGTCTGGCCGGAGTGCACGCGGTACTGCTTGCCGCCGGTGCGGACGATGGCGTAGGTGGGCGTGGGCATCGGGGTGCGGGAGGTGGGTCGATCAGGCCTCGGCAGGATCAGCCGCGGCGCGCGGGCGGCGACGGCCACCCCGGCGGCCACCACGCCGAGCGGGAGATTGTAGGCCATCGGCGTCGTCGTTCGGAGCGGCGGCGGCGCCCTGGCCAGGTCCGGCTCCGTCGCCCCCGGGCTCGTCGACCAGCGTGGCGATCGCCGCCGTGCGACCCACCTCCTCGATGCGCACCAGGCGCTTCTGGCCGACGTGGATGCCCCCTCCCACCACCGAGATGATGTAGCCGTCGACCTTGGCCACCGCGTCGTCGACGGCGTACATGTGGGGCTCGACGATCTCGACGTGGACCTCGTCGCCGACGGAGAAGGGCACCGCCCGGGTGGCCACATCCTCGGCCGAGCCCTCGAGCAGGATGTCCCAATGCTCGGCGGGGAGCCCCTCGGAGCCCTCGAAGTGAAACAACGCCCCTGTCTCGGCCTCCAGCGCGTGCAGCGCCCGGCCGCCGTTGCCGGTCAGCTGGGAGGAGACGCGCGGGTTGACCTGGATGAGGTAGGCCTCCGGCCCCTCCGACCCACGCTCGCGGGCCAACCGCCGCAGACGGCGCTCGAGCTCGTGGGCGATGGTCTCCTCGGAGCGGATGACCCCCTCGCCCGCGCAGGTCGGACACGGCCGCGTCATGATCTCCCGCACCCCGTCGGTCACGTTCTGGCGGGTCATCTCGACGAGCCCGAGCTTGGAGATGTCGGCGGTGAACGTCTTTGTGCGGTCCTCGTCGAGGGCCTGGCGCAGGGTCTTGAGCACGGCCTCCCGGTTGCGCCCGCGCGCCATGTCGATGAAGTCGATGACGATGATCCCGCCGATGTCGCGCAGGCGCAGCTGACGGACGACCTCCTCGGCGGCCTCGAGGTTGGTCTTGGTGATCGTGTCCTCCAGCCGGGCGCCCTTGCCGCGACCGATGAACGACCCGGAGTTGACGTCGATGACGGTCAGCGCCTCGGCGTAGTCGATGATCAGATAGCCCCCCGACGGCAGGTCCACCCGCCGCGAGAGCGTGCCCGAGAGCACCTCCTCCACCCCGAAGCGCTCGAACAGCGGCTCGTCCTCGGCCTGCTCGTCGTAGAGCTCGACGCGGTCGACGAGCTCGGGCGCGGTCCGGGCGAAGAAGGAGGTGAGCCGATGGTGCTGCTGGGCGTCGTCGACAACCGCGCGCTCGAAGTGGGCGGCGAAGATGTCGCGGACCACGCGCACCGAGAGATCGGCCTCCTGGAAGACCATGCTCGGCGCCGAGCTCTCGGCCACGCGCTTGGCCAGCACCTCGTTGAGCTTGAACAGGTACTGCAGCTCGCGCTCGAAGTCCCGGCGCTTGGCGCCGTGGGCCGCGGTGCGGATGATCGCCCCGCCGCCCCCCAGGTCCAGCGCCTTGGCCTCGCCGCGCAGCCGGTCGCGCTCGGCGTCCTCGAGGCGCCGGGACACCCCGACACCCTCGCCGGTGGGCGCAAAGACCATGTAGCGCCCGGCGATGGTCAGCTCCATCGACAGCCGGGCGCCCTTGGTCTTCAGGGGATCCTTGACCACCTGGCAGACCACCGCCTGGCCGGGCTTGAGCAGATCAGCGATGCCCTGGCCACTGCCCCGGCCGCGCCCACGGCGGGGCACCTCGACCCCCGGCAGGACGATGTCGTCGACGTGGAGGAAGCCGTTCTTCTCCAGTCCCACGTCGACGAAGGCGGCCTCGAGCCCGGGAAGCACGTTGTCGACCCGGCCCTTGTAGATGTTCCCGACGATCGAGCGCGACCCTCGCCGCTCGATGTACAGCTCAGCGACCCGGAAGCCCCGGGTCGGGGCGGACCGGCGGCGACGCCGCCGGATGGCCGCGGTGGACGCCGGGTCGCCCTCGGCCTCGAGCAGCGCGACACGGGTCTCTCCACGGTCCACGCTGACCAGCACTTGCTTCTTCAAGGTGATACCTCATGTTCATCCGAGGGCCAGGAGTCGACCCTTGTTGGCGGCCGCGGCTCGTCCCTGCACATAAATCGATTGCAGGAGGCCAGCAGCCAGAAAGGTGACGAGCACGGAGGACGGTCCGTAGCTCATGAGCGGCAGGGGCACGCCCGTGATCGGCATGATGCCGACGGTCATGCCCGCGTTGACGATGACCTGGAAGAGCAGCATCGCCACGATTCCCCCGGCGACCAGCGAGCCGTAGAGGTTCTTCGCCAGGGTGAGTATTCGCAGGCCGCGCCAGATCAGCAGCGCATAGAGCGAGAGCACCAGGGCAGCGCCGACGAAGCCGAAGCGCTCACCGACCACGGCGAAGATGAAGTCGGTGTGGTGCTCGGGAAGAAAGTTCAACCGGGTCTGGGTCGCCCCCGCCTGGCCCCGCCCGGTACGCCGGCCCGCCCCGATGGAGATCTCGGACTGGGCCTGCTGGTAGCCCTGCTTGCGGGGGTCCTGGGTCGGGTGCAGGAAGTTGGTCAGCCGGTCGACCTGATAGGGCTTGAGCAGGCTCACGCCGGCCGCCGGGGCGACGGCCAGGACCAGGGTGATGGCCACGGCGCCCAGGGCGAACAGCGCGGCGAAGTGGCGCGCGTTGGCCCCGGCCACGAAGAGCACGGCCAGGGCGATGATCACGTAGACCAGGCCCGAGCCCAGATCGGGCTGGACGAAGACGAGCATGGCCGGGACCAGGGCCAGCAGCATCGTCCGGGTGGTGGTGTCGCGGTCGCCCAGCTTGCGCACCCGGCCGACGACGAAGGCCGACAGGGCGAGCACGAGCAGCAGCTTGCCCAGCTCGGAGGGCTGGAAGCGAAACAGGGGGAAGTCGATCCAGCGCTTGGAGCCGCGGGTGGCCGCTCCGAGGCCCAGGACGAGCACGATGGGCGCGAGCATCAGAGCGTAGATCCCGTACTTCCACTCGCGCAACCGCGAGTAGTCAAAGCGGCTGAGGCCGAGCATGAGCACGGCGCCCAGCGCGCAGGCGAAGCCCTGGCGGGTGACGTAGTAGTCAGGGCGCCCGTGGATGTCGGTCCGGGTCGCCCCGCCGATGGTCACCAGCGAGCAGACCGTCAGCCCCACGACGGCCGCGAGCAGCAGCCAGTCCAGCTGCACGCCAAGGCCGGCACCGAGCCGGGGGCGCTGCACCTCGTCCAGCGATCGTGGAAGGGAGAAGGCGTTCATCGGGTGGTGGAGGTGCCGGCGACGAACTTAGATGCCGCCCCGACCCACTTGGAGAGGATCAGCCGGGCGGCCGGAGCGGCGGCCTGGGCACCGAAGCCGCCGTTCTCGATGGTGGCAGCCACGACGAGCGGGCCGTGGTGGCGACCGTTCAGAACGCCGCCGTTGACCCAGCAGACGAACCACGACTGGTCGCCGTGGGGCGGGCGCTGGGCGGTCCCGGTCTTGCCGAAGACCGGGACGGGGAAGTTGTTGAACACGTCGTAGGTCGTTCCCCCCGGCTGGCTGGTGGCGTCGTGCAGCCCCTGGCGGATGGCCGAGACCCCCGACGGCAGACTGACGTGGTGGGAGGCAGGGACGTCGAGCTTCTGGACCACCGCACCCTGATTGTCGTCGACCTCCATGGCCAGGTGCGGGGTGACCACGGTGCCGCCGTTCTGAAGCGTGGAATAGGCCACCGCCATCTGCAGCGGCGTGGCCTGCAGGTCGCCCTGGCCGACGGCCAGGTTGACGCTGTCGCCCACCGACCACGGCCTACCGTCGGAGAACAGCGGCGCGCCACCCGCGGTGCGGCAGTGCAGTGAGGCGTGACCGTAGCGCTGCTCGCAGTCGCTCTGCGCCTTGTCGATCCGCGCCCGCCAGGCGCGATCGGGGACGTTGCCGTTGAGCTCGCCGGGCAGGTCGATGCCGGTGGGCTGGCCGAGCCCCAGACGGTGGGCCCAGTGCTGCAGCGGCTCGGAGAGGTTGCCGTTGAGCTTGGCGCCCACGGTGTAGAAGTAGACGTCGGAGGAGACGCGAATGGCGTTGGTCAGGTCGACGGAGCCGTTGGCCACCTTGCCCGAGTTGCAGAACTGGCGGTTGGAGATCGTGATGCAGCCGCCGTCGTCCACCGTGTAGCCGGGGGTGATGGCACCGGAGGCCAGCGCCGCCGTGGCGGTGATCGGCTTCATCGTGGAGCCGGTCGGGTAGGCGCCGGCGATGGCGCGGTTGTACAGCGGCGCCGGGTCCTGCTTGGCCAGGCGGTCGAAGGTGCTCTGGCTCAGCGGCCGGGAGAAGACATTGGGATCAAAGCTCGGGTAGGAGGCGACGGCCAGCACCTCGCCGTTGCGGGGATCGAGGGCCACAGCGCCACCGGCGTCGCCGGTGCCCTGGCCGATCGTCGTGCTCAGCGCCTGCTGGGCGGCGCGCTGGAGCGAGAGGTCGATGGTCAGCTTCACCTGCTGGCCCTCGGTGGGCCTGGTCCGCGCGATGGTCCCCTTGGGCTCGCCCAACGCATCGATCTGGACGCTCTGGGCGCCGTCCTGGCCCCGGAGGTAGTGGTCGTAGGTGCGCTCGATGCCGTCCTGGCCCACGACGGTCCCCAGGGGCACCCCGCGGTAGTGGGCGGTGTCCTTGAGCTCCCCCGGGCTGACCTGGCCCACCGTGCCGAAGAGCTGGGCGGCGAGGTCTGTGTGGGGATAGTTTCGGGTGAAGATCGGGTTTATGACCACCGCCTGCTGGAGCTCGGCCTGGTGCTCGGCAACGTAGTCGTAGACGCTGGGGGTGGCGTCGGTGCTCAGGGTCACGGCGGCGTAGGGAAGCCCGTGGGCGGGATCTGTCTTGTCGCGCACCGCGGCATCGATCCGTGCCGCGGGAAGCCCGAGGACGCGCGAGAGCCGCCCGTACAGCGCGGCCCGAGCCGGGCCCGGCGGCGGCAGCATCTGGGGGTCGATCTGGATGGCCTCGGCGTGCCGGTTGGCCACCAGCACCTTGCCGTGGCGGTCGACGACGAGTCCGCGGGGCGCCTGCACGCGGATGTCGCGCACGCGGTTGCCGTTGGCCTGGGCCAGGTACTGATCGCCGGAGAGAACCTGCAGGTACCAGAGCCGGAAGAACAGGATGGCGAAGAGCGCCAGGGCCACCCCGCCGAAGAGCGCCACCCGCAGCGCGAGCTGGGGCGTGATCGGCGGGCGGCGATCCTCGAGGGGCTGGATCACGGGCGCGGATTTGCGGGACGGGCCACTAGAGGCGACCCCGGGTCAAAGGGCTCAGGCCCCGGCTGGCGTAGGCCCGGCGCCGGCGGCGGCGCTCGTCGGGCAGGGTGGCGCCCAGGGCGCGACGCACCGCGGCGTACACGGGCACGGCCAGCAGAGTGTTGACGATCACCCCGACGACGATCTGGCGCAGCAGCAGCCAGGAGACTGGAGCGTTGACCCCCAGCGAGAACTCGATGAGGGCGAGGCCCAGGGCGACCGTGAGGGTGGCCGCCGCCCCGCCGGCGAGGGCGACCAGGGTACCGTCGGGATCGCGCAGCTCGCGCAGGCGCCCGGCCCCATAGCCCACCACGATGTAGAGCAGCGAGTCGATGCCCAGCGTCTGGAGCAGGGCGGTGTCGACGAACAGCCCCATGGCGAAGCCCATGGCCGCCCCGGTGATCGACCCGGACAGCAGCCCGACGGTCATCACCACCAGCGGCCCGAGGTCGGGCGGGACGCCGAAGATCGTCAGCTGGGAGACGAAGACGATCTGGACGATGACCGTGGCCATCCCCAGCAGGGCGAGGCGGACGGGGAAGGCGAGCGAGGGGCTCAGGGGGTCACGGAGGCGCGGGTGCCGAGGTCGGGGTTAGGACGGGTGAGAACCTGGACGTACTCCAGGCGCTTGACGTCGGCGAAGGGTCGCAGGTGGATGTTCTGGCCGACGGTGGCGTCGCCGGGATCCACCTGGGTGACCTCGCCGATGGGGATGTTGGGCGGAAAGAGCGAGTTCAACCGGCCGGTCGTCGTGCCGGCGGTGACCACGTAGTCGTGGGACATGACCTGGTCGCCCTTGTCGACGTAGTCGAGCAGCAGGTCGTCGGGCGCCCCGACCGCGGGGTGCATCACCCCGGTCGAGGTCCCGTGCGAGGCGTCCTGGCCGTTGCGGTAGACGACGCGGGCCGAGACCCCGGTGGTGTGGTCGGTGATGAGCGTGACCTGGGCCGCGTTGGAGGTGACCTGGGAGACGCGTCCGACGAGGCCGTCGGAGTCAACCACCGGCTGGTCGACGGCCACCGCGTCGCCCGAGCCCTTGTCGACCTCCAGGGTGGCATACCAGATGGTGGGCGAGCGCACGATCACCCGAGCGGTGACCGGCTGGTAGCGCTCCAGGCCCGACTCGCGGTCGCGCACGGCAAGCCCGGTGAGCTGGGTGCCGGTGCGCGCGGCGGCGTCGGCCTGGACCAGCTGCTGGCGAAGCTGGGCGACCTGCTTGCGCAGGCTGTCGCGCTCGGACTTGGCGTTGAACGTGTCACCGAACCAGCCCACCAGGTCACGAGCGGGCTTCAGGGCCCGGCTGGCACCGTTCTGCACGGGCGCGAAGATGGTCAGCACGCCCCGCTGCAGAGAGTGCAGGGCGCCGCCCACCGGCTCGCCGAAGTAGGCGGTGAGGAGCAGCAGCGAGAGCCCGACGAGCGCCCCGAGCACCGCCCGGCGACGGCGAATCCTCTTGTCGTACATGCCGCGGGCTCCCCCGGAGCTGGCTAGCGCCGCGAGCGCCGGTTGTTGCGCGAGGGCCGATTCGAGCGGTGGATGGCCTCGAACTCCTCCAGCGATCGACCCGAGCCGACCGCCACGCAGGTCAGGGGTGACTCGGCGAGATGCGCGGGCATCTGGGTCTCGTGACGCAGGCGCTCGTCGAGGCCCTGGAGCAGCGCCCCCCCGCCGGCCAGCATGATCCCACGGTCCATGACGTCGGAGGCCAGCTCGGGCGGCGTGCGATCGAGCGTCTCCTTGACGGCATCGATGATCTGCCCCACCGGCTCCTCCAGGGCCGTGCGGATCTCCTCGGAGGTGAGCACCACGGTCTTGGGCAGGCCCGAGACCATGTCTCGACCGCGAATCTCGGCCTGGACCTCCTCGGCCAGCTCAAAGGCCGAGCCGATCTCCAGCTTGACCTCCTCGGCGGTCTGCTGGCCGATCATCAGCTTGTACTCCCGCTTGACGTAGTTGATGATCGCCTCGTCGAGCTCGTCGCCGCCGATCCGGATCGACTGGGAGACGACGATCCCACCGAGGGAGATCACCGCCACCTCCGACGTGCCCCCGCCGATGTCGACGACCATCGAACCGGTGGGCTCGCCGACGGGCAGGCCGGCGCCGATGGCGGCGGCCATCGGCTCCTCGATCAGGTAGGCCTGGCGCGCTCCGGCCGACAGGCACGCCTCCTCCACCGCGCGCTTCTCCACCCCGGTCACCCCCGAGGGCACGCAGACCACGACGCGGGGGTGGGCCCAGCGGTTCTGGTGGACCTTCTGGATGAAGTGGCGCAGCATCTCCTCGGTCACGTCGAAGTCGGCGATGACCCCATCCTTGAGCGGGCGGATGGCCGAGATGGTGCCGGGGGTCCGCCCGAGCATCCGCTTGGCCTCGATGCCCACGGCATGGACCTCCCCGGAGCGCGAGTCGACCGCGACGACCGAAGGCTCGGAGAGCACGATGCCGCGGCCGCGCACGTAGACGAGGGTGTTGGCCGTGCCCAGGTCGACCGCCATGTCGCGGCCCCCGAAGCCGGTCAGGTAGGTGAAGATGCCCATGGCGGGAGGGAGGCGGTGTCATCCGGCGGAGCGCGCGAACCGGCGGTCCGACCGCACGAAGGATGACCGCGGACCAGCCCCTCGCCCCGGCGGCGGCTGACCGTCCGAGCGGCGGATTGTAGCGGAGCAACCCCCGCGGGCCCGGGCGTTGCAAGCGGGTTCTCAGCAGGCAGAATCAGCCGGCCAGCAGGCCGGGAACGAGGTCCAGGAGGGCCCCCACGGGCAGCCCGATCACCGTGGTCGGGTCGCCGCGGATCTCGCGCACCAGCGCGGCGCCGCGGCCCTGGATGGCGTAGCCGCCGGCCCGCTCGCGCCACTCCTGACAATCGAGATACCAGTCCACCAGCGCGGGGCCCAGCGCGCGGAAGCGGACATCGGCACGCTCGACGTGCAGGCGCGGGGGCGCCCGACCGGGAAGCAGGGCAAGCCCGCTGAGCACCTGGTGAGTACGGCCCGACAGCCGCTCCAGGGTGCGCCGGGCGCCGGCGCGATCGGTCGGCTTGCCGTAGGGGACGCCGTCCACGGCGACGACAGTGTCCACCCCCAGCACCCAGGCGTCCGGGCCGGCGCTCGCGGCCACGGCGCGGGCCTTGGCCAAGGCGTTGTCGCGGGCCAGCTCCACCGGCTCGCCTCGATCGCGCTCGCGCACGTCGGCCGGGGCCACCGTAAAGGCCACGCCCAGCCCAGCGAGCAGGGCCCGCCGCTGGGGCGAGCGCGAGGCCAGCAGCAGCTGGGGCACCCGCGCGGCGGGCTCGCGAGCGCTCAGAGGTCGCCGAAGAAGAGTCCGGCCTCGCGCCGAGCGGACTCGGGGGCGTCGGAGCCGTGGACCATGTTCTGCCCCACCTCGAGGGCGAAGTCCCCGCGGATGGATCCCGGCGCGGCCTCCAGCGGGTCGGTGGCCCCGATGGCCTGGCGGGCGGCGCGGACCGCCTCGTGGCCCTCCAGGATCATGGCCACCAGCGGCCCACCGGTGATGAACTCGACGAGCTCGCCGAAGAAGGGGCGCTCACGGTGCTCGGCGTAGTGCTCCTCGGCCAGCTCGCGTCCGACCTGCATGTGGCGCAGGGCGACGATGCGCAGGCCCTTGCGCTCGAAGCGAGCGATGATCTCGCCCGTGAGCCCGCGCGCGAAGGCGTCGGGCTTGACGAGGATGAGGGTCTGCTGCACTCAGGCCTTGGGGGCCGGAGCATCGACCGTGGCCTGCTCGGAGGTCGGGCCCTTGCGCGGGCGGCGGCGGGTCTTGGCCGCCCGGGCGGGCCCCGCGAAGTCGTACTCGCAGTAGGGGCAGACCTGCCAGGTGGGGTCCAGCGGCCGGGTGCACTGCGGGCAGGGGTCCTTGAGCTTGCGCCGGCAGCTCGGGCAGCTCAGGAAGTCGCGCTCGACGATGTAGTCGCAGTGGGGGCACAGCCGGAAGTCCAGCTCGTGCAGCCGAGCCTCGGCGGCCTGCATCTCCAGCTCGCGCTCGCGCACGTCGTCGAGGTACTCGGGCGGACGGACGACCATGTAGACCAGCGTGCCGACGAACGGGAACAGCGACGCCGCCGTCGCGCAGGCGACGAGCATCGGGTCCTCGATGCGCCGGCGGGCGTCGGCGTAGGTGCGGTAGACGAGCGCCAGCCACAGGACGATGAGGACGAGCAGCAGGAGGTTGACCGCCAGGTCCAGCGAGCCGTTGGTGATGCCGAAGAGGGCGAGCATGAGCGCGCGAGTCTAGAGGCCTCAGTGGGGGTCAGTGCGCAGCCGGGTCACAGGAAGAGTCGTCCGAAGCCGTAGCCGATGGCGAAGAACACGAGGATCACCAGCGCCACGATGCCGGCCACGAAGCCGATCATCGTGAAGAAGTGTGGTCCGTCGTCGCGCATGGGGGATTCGCCCTCAGATCCTCGACCCCTGCCCGGCGGCGACCGGCCGGCGCAGGTCGGCGAGCAGGTAGAGCGAGCCGGTGACCAGGACGCTGGCGCCGGCCGCCGCCGCCAGCTCCCGCGCACGGCGCTGGGCGGCGCGCGGGTTGGCCACCAGCTCGGCCGGGGGTGCGGCCGCTCCGAGGAGCTGACGGGCGAGCGAGGCCAGGGTGCCCGGCGGCAGGGCGCGCGGGTGGGCCGACGCGGTGAGCACCACCGAGGCACAGTAGGGGAGCAGAGCGCCGAGCATCGCCGCCGCATCCTTGTCATCGAGCACGGAGACCACGGCGACCAGGGGCCGGGCGCCGGTGACCTCGGGCAGGGAGGCCGAGAGCGCCCGCATGCCCTCCGCGTTGTGGGCCCCGTCGTGGTAGGTCGGCGGCTCATCGGCGACGCGCTCCAGACGTCCGGGAACGCGGGTGGCGGCCGCTGCCTCGCGGACGGCCTCGGCGCTCAGCGGGCGACCCAGCAGGGTGGTGGCTGCGGCCCGGGCCACGGCGAAGTTGTCGCGCTGAAAGCCGCCCAGGGCAGCGAGAACGGGATCGGCGTCATCGGCGTGAGCGCGGATGATTGGCGCCCCGTGACGGGCGGCGGCGCGCTCGGCCTCGGCCTCGGCGTCGACGTGCAGCGGCCCGACGACGAGGGCGGCGCCATCACCGAGGACCGCGAGCTTCTCCTGGGCGATGTCGCTCACGGTGGGGCCCAGCCAACGCTGGTGCTCGAGCCCGACGTTGGTCAGCACGACAACCGGGGCGCCGACGACGTTGGTCGCGTCCCAGCGGCCGCCCAGGCCGGCCTCGAGCACGGCGACGTCGACCCCGCGGCGGCCCAGCTCGGAGAGCGCGGCGCCGGTGAGCAGCTCGAACTGGGTTACCCGCTCGTCGGCCGGGGCGCTGCGCTCCACCAGCTCGGCTGCGCGCGCCGCGCGCGCGACCGCGGCGGCGAAATCGGCACCGTCGATGTCGCGCTCGCCGACCCGGATGCGCTCGGTAAAGGAGACCAGGTGGGGCGAGAGGTAGGCGCCGGTGCGCAGCCCCTCGCGCTCGAGCAGGGCGGCGATCATCCGCGTCGTCGAGCTCTTGCCGTTGGAGCCCACCACATGGACGGCGCGGAAGCGGTCCTGGGGCCGGCTCAGAGCGCTGGTCAGCCGGCGCATGCGGTCGAGACCGAAGCGCATGCCGAAGCGCTCGAGGCCGAGCAGGTGGCGCTCGGCCGCCGCCTTGTCCCAGCCCCCGGCGGCTTGGGGGTCGCGCCGGCTCACCCCGCGGCCAGCTCGATACGCAGGGACTCGAGCTTGTGGCGTTCGTGGGTCACCAGGTCGGCGGGCGCCTTGGCCACGAAGCCCGGGTTGGCCAGCCGGCCCTCGGCCCGGCCGATCTCGGTGCGCAGCCACGCCCGGCGCTCCTCGCGCCGGTGCTCGGCGGCGGCCAGGTCCAGCCCATCGCCGCCCAGGACGGCGACCGATCCTCCGGGGATGGCCACCGTGCCCAGCGCCTCGCCGCCCTCCGCCGACCAGTCCACCCGAGCCAGCTGGGCCACCGCCTCGGCCACCCCCCCATAGCCGTCGGCCTCCAGGCGGGCGGAGATCCGGGCGCGGGGCACGGCACCGACCTCCTCGCGCCAGGCGCGCAGGGCGGCGATGGCCTCCATGGCCCGCCCCACTTGGGCCTCGGCGTCCGGATCGATCAGCTCGGGGCGCACCGCGGGAGCCCGCGAAGCCGCGAGCAGACCAGCCCCGCCGGCCGCGCCGTGGAGCTCTTCGGTGACGAATGGCACGATGGGGTGCGCGAGGGTCAGGGTCTCGGCCAGGAGATCCAGCAGGACGGCCGACACGCCCTCTCGGCGGTCGGGATCGGCGAGGCGCGGCTTGGCCCACTCCAGGTACCAGTCGCACAGCTCGCCGTAGACGAAGTCGTAGAGCCCGAGGGCGGCCTTGGCGAAGTCGTACTCGGCCAGACGGTCGGCCAGCGCCTGCTTGGCGCGCTCACAGCGGGAGAGGATCCAGCGATCCTCCACCGTCTCGGGGGTGGCCGCGGCGTGGGCGTCGGGGTCGACGCGCAGGAGGATGAGCCGGGCGACGTTGAACAGCTTGTTGGTCAGCGCCTCGCCCTGGGCGACCTTCTCCTCGGAGAAGCGGACGTCCTGGCTGGAGCTCATGGCCAGCAGCCCGAAGCGCACGGCGTCGGCGCCGTAGGCCGGAAACGCGCCCCCGGCGCCGAACGCGGGCGGGCGCTGCCCGCCGGAGACCAGGTCGACCGGGTCGACGCCGGTGCCCAGCGACTTGCTCATCCGGCGCCCGTCGGGCGCCTGGATGACCGAGTGCACGTAGACGTCGCGGAAGGGGACCTCTCCGGTGAAGCGCAGCCCCATCATCACCATGCGTGCCACCCATAGGAAGAGGATGTCGCGGGCGGTGACCAGCACATCGGTGGGGTAGAAGGCGGCCAGCTCCCGCGTCTGCTCGGGCCAGCCCAGCGTGGCGAACGGCCACAGCGCGGAGGAGAACCACGTGTCCAGCACGTCGGGGTCACGCTCCCATCCCTCACCATCGGGCCCCCTGGTGCCGACGTGGACCTCCTCGCCGCGGTACCAGACCGGGATGCGGTGCCCCCACCACAGTTGACGGGAGATGCACCAGGGCCTGATCCCCTCCAGCCAGGCCAGATAGCGCCGGCGCTGGCCCTCGGGATGGATGCGCACGCGGCCATCGCGCACGGCCTGCGCCGCGGGCAGGGCCAGCTCGTCCATGCGCATGAACCACTGCAGGGAGATCAGTGGCTCGATGCGCTCGCCCGAGCGGTGGGAGAAGGGCACCTCGTGCTCGTGGGTTTCCCGGGCGCGCACGCGACCCTCGTCCTCCAGCGCGGCCACCACCGCCTCGCGCGCCTCGAGCACGGGTAGCCTGGCGAACCGAGGCCCCGCGTCGGCGGTCATGCGCCCGTCCTCGCCGATCACCGCGAGCTCGTCCAGCCCCTGGCGGCGACCGATCTCGAAGTCGTTGGGGTCGTGGCCCGGCGTGATCTTCAGGGCCCCGGTGCCAAAGTCGGGCCGGACGTAGGCGTCGGCGATGATCGGCAGCTCGCGGCCGACCAGGGGAAGCACGCAGCGCCGGCCGATGAGGTGGGCGTAGCGCTCGTCGTCGGGATGCACGGCGACCGCCGTGTCGGCCAGCATGGTCTCCGGGCGCACGGTGGCCACGACCACCTCTCCCTCGGCGTCGGCCAGGGGGTAGGCGATCGAGTAGAGGGTGTCGGTGACCGCGCGCTCCTCCACCTCGAGGTCGGAGATGGCCGAGCGCGAGCCCGGGTCCCAGTTGACCAGGTAGCGGTCGCGGTAGATCAGGCCATCGTGGTGGAGGGCGACGAATACCTCGGTCACCGCGCGTGCGTAGCCCTCGTCGAGGGTGAAGCGCTCGTCGTCGTAGTCGCACGACGCCCCGATCCGCTTGAGCTGGTCGACGATGCGCGAGCCGTGACGCTCACGCCACTCCCACACCCGCTCGACGAAGGCCTCGCGCCCGATCTCCTCGCGGCCCGAGCCCTCGGCCCGGAGCTGGCGCTCGACCTGGGTCTGGGTGGCGATCCCGGCGTGATCGGTGCCCAGGATCCACTTCGTGCGGGCGCCGTGAAGCCGGTGAAAACGCGCCAGGGCATCCTGGATGGCCGAGTTGAGCGCGTGGCCCATGTGCAGCGCCCCCGTGACGTTGGGCGGGGGGATGGCGATGGAGTAGTTCTCCGCCGGAGTGCCCTCCGGGGCCGGGTGGTGCAGCCCGGAAACCATCCAGCGCTCGAGCACGCGCGGCTCGACCTCGGCCGGGTCGTAGCGGGTGCGAGATTCCAGGGCGGCGCGGTCGATCGGCACGGGCTCGGCAGTCTAGGAGCGAGCTGGTGGCGGGTCAGGCGGGCCTGGCCCGGTTCGCGGCCCCGGCCGCCTGATGGGGGCGTGCGTGGTGGGCTCGGGCGCTCGTGGAGTCGGAAGCCCCGCTTCCGTCGTTCCCCCGGCCCGCCCGGTCGGGGCCAGGTCGTGCGGACAACCGCGTCGGCGAGCGGAGGCGCCGGAGCTGGGAGCCGAAGGCGGGCGGGATCGCGACCACTCGTCGTCGAGACTGTGCCGAAGCGCGCCGTCGTGCGGCTCCTGAGGCGCACGCCTGTCGCTCCGCGATGCTGCAAGCGGGCGCGGGCTCGTTTGAGCAGCCGGCCGGCCGTTGTCCGGGGGTCAGGATGAGCGGGACCGGACGAGCTGCACTTCAATGTCGAGCTTGAGCTCGGCCCAGGCGTGTTCGGCAGTCATTGCGGGGGCGTCGAGCCGGTGCGCCAGCGCGAGACACGAGCGGTCACCGAGTGACAGCCCCTTGCCCGCGGTCTTTGGGTACAGCGCGGCGGCGGTTAGCGCGTCAGCGTCGGTGAACGACTCGACCGCGAGCTGTTCGCGTACAGGGGCAAGGATCTTGTCGGGGTCCTGATCGTGGCGTACGAGCACGGTCGCGACCTCGCTTAGGTTGACCGCGCTCATCGCCGCGGCGCCGGCGACCGCGTCGGCGACTGTGTCGGCGCCGGGCTCGTCGAACAGCAACGCCAAGAGCGCGGAGGCGTCGATCACCGCGGTCACCGCGAGCCGCGCTTAGCGTCGTGATCCTCAGCGGCTGCCTGGCGGCGGCGCTCTGCCCGCAGCTCTTTGACCGCGGAGCGCTTCGCGCGGCCGGCTGATCCGATCAGAGCGCGGGCGGCGGCGCGGCGACTCTCGAGGCGCAGAACGCCGTCGGCTTCTTCGCTGATCCTCACTTCGTCGCCGGGGCGGAGACCGAGCCGCCGGCGCAGCCCGACTGGGAGCACCAGCCGGCCGCGCTCGTCAAGTCGTGCCGTCCCACTTGATGCGATCACATGGGAGATGGTATCACTATCCCGCGCGATGACCGAGGTGGGAACCCACAACCGCTCGAGATCCCCCAGGACCGCGGAGCGCTCATCGGTCCGACGGCGTGGCGCAGCCGAGCAGGGTCAGCGTGCGGGCGATGTTCGTCGCGGAGGGCCTCGAGCAGTTCTTCAACACCCGCCTGCCCATCGGCCGCCAGCGCCCATATCCATGTCAGGCCCTGCTCGGAGCCGACGCCGCCGGCGAAGTAGTCATAGACCGCCAGAGGCAGCGTCTCGGTAGCGCGGGCCTCGTTGCGCGCGGTGAGGGCGAGCGGGCCCTGGGGAGGCGGGAGCGCGGTGCTCAGGGCGTCGCGGCAATCCTGCGGCGAGGTCGGCTAGGCCGACTCCTCCTGCAGCTCGTCGCCCTCCTCGTCGGGGGCGGCCTCGGTGACCAGGGTGGGCTGGAGGCCGCGTTCGACGGTGTCCTTGGTCACCACGCACTTCTTCACGTCGCGGCGGGAGGGCAGCTCGAACTGCACGCCGAGCAAGGTCTCCTCGATGATCGAGCGCAGCCCGCGCGCCCCGGTCTGGCGCTCCAGCGCCTTGTCGGCCACCGCGCCGAGGGACTCGTCGGCGAAGACCAGCTCGATCCCGTCGAAGGAGAAGAAGCGCTGGAACTGCTTGACCAGCGCGTTGCGGGGCTCGGTGAGGATGGTCACCAGATCCTCGCGGGCGAGCTGGTGGATGGCCGAGACGACGGGCAGGCGCCCGACGAACTCGGGGATCAGCCCGTAGGTGATGAGATCCTCGGGCAGGCACTTCTCGAACAGGTTGCCCGTGTCGCGCTCGTGGCGGGGCTCGATGTGGGCGCCGAAGCCGATCCCCTTGTGGCCGATGCGCCGCTCGATGACCCTGTCGAGGTTGGCGAAGGCCCCGCCGCAGATGAACAGGACGTTTGTCGTGTCGATGGTGAGGAACTCCTGGTGGGGGTGCTTGCGCCCCCCCTGAGGGGGCACCGACGCCGACGTCCCCTCGAGGATCTTCAGCAGGGCCTGCTGGACGCCCTCGCCCGAGACGTCGCGGGTGATAGACGGGTTGTCCGCCTTGCGGGCGATCTTGTCGACCTCGTCGATGTAGATGATTCCCGTCTCGGCCTTCTTGACGTCGTAGTCGGCCGCCTGAATGAGCTTGAGCAGGATGTTCTCGACATCCTCACCGACGTAGCCGGCCTCGGTCAGCGCCGTGGCATCGGCGATGGCGAAGGGGACGTTGAGGATGCGCGCCAGCGTCTGGGCCAGCAGCGTCTTGCCGCAGCCCGTGGGTCCGAGCAGGAGGATGTTGGACTTCTGCAGCTCGATGTCGGCGTCCTCGGACTGCATCATCTGGACGCGCTTGTAGTGGTTGTAAACCGCTACCGAGAGGGTGCGCTTGGACTGCTCCTGACCCACCACGTACTCGTTGAGGACGGCATCGATCTCCCGGGGCTTGGGCAGGTTCTCGATGTCGAAGGTGGCCGGAGCGGTCAGCTCCTCGTCGATGATCTCGTTGCACAGATCAATGCACTCGTCGCAGATGTAGACGCCCGGGCCGGCGATGAGCTTTTTGACCTGGCGCTGGCTCTTGCCACAGAACGAGCAGAGCAGCTGTTCGTTGGAGTCTGTCGGCCGTGCCATGTCTCCTCCAGTGCTGGCGGCGCCGGGTTCCGAGCGTCAGTGCTCGGAGATCACGCGATCGATGATGCCGTAGGCCTGGGCCTCTTCGGCGGACATGAAGTAATCGCGATCCGTATCGCCCTTGACGTCCTCCACCTTCTTGCCCGTGTGGTGGGCGATGATCTCGTCGAGGCGGTGGCGGATGTCGATGATCTCGCGGGCGTGGATCTCGATGTCGGTGGCCTGGCCCTGAAAGCTCGAGGAGACCTGGTGGATGAGGATCTTGGCGTTGGGCAGGGCCATGCGCTTGCCGTGGGCGCCTCCGGCGAGCAGCAGCGCGGCCATCGACATGGCCATGCCCACGCAGATGGTCTGCACCTTGGGCTTGATGAACTGCATGGTGTCGTAGATGGCCAGCCCGGCGTACACCGAACCCCCGGGGGAGTTGATGTAGATCGAGATCTCCTTCTCGGGATCCTCGGACTCCAGGTGCAGCAGCTGAGCGACGATCAGGTTGGCGATCTGGTCGTCCACCGGCGTGCCGAGGAAGATGATCCGCTCGTTGAGCAGGCGGGAGTAGATGTCGAACGCGCGCTCCCCTCGGGAGGTCTGCTCGACAACCATCGGTACCAGTGGGCTCATGGCTGGGCTTCTCTTTCCCGTTCCCGGCTCGTTTCCTCCCTCGCCAGCGGAGGGCGCGGTCGCGAACGAGCCATGCGCGCCGGCCGAGCGGCGAGTCTACCAACGGGCGCCGGCCGGTTCGGCGGTGCCGCGGAGGGGGGTTCGGGGGTTCCGCCGAGGGCGGTCCGGCGGTTCCGGCGAGGGGTTTGACGCGGGACCGCAGCGGGCGCTCAGGCGCCCGGCGTCCAGAGCTTTGCCGGAGCGGTGGCGGCCTCGGCGGCACCCTCGCGTTCCGGCGTCCACAGCTTCTCGCGCGCGCGGGCCTGCTCAACGGAGATGGGCACCGCGCTCTCGGCGATCAGCTCGACAGCACGACGGGACTGCAGCTCGCGGCGGACCGTGTCCAGGCGTCCCTGCTCGCGCAGCTTGCGCAGGAGCTTGGCCGGTGTGGTCTTCTCATGCTCGGCCGAGTGCTCCAACGCATGCTCGAGATCCTCGTCGGAGGGCTCGACTGACTCGGCCTCGACGACCGCGGCGATCACCGCCTCGCGGCGCAGGGTCTGCTCGGCCTCGGGCCGGGCGTCCTGGACCAGCTCCTCCTCGGCCTTGCCCGTGATCTTCAGATAGGTCTCCTTGGGGATGCCCTGGCGACTGATGCCGTGGACCATCTGCTCCCACAGCTCCGCGGCGCGGGCGGCGACCAGCGCCTCGGGAACGTCGATGGTGGCGGCGGCCACGGCGGCGTCCAGCGCCGTCTCGCGAAACTCGGCGGCCACCCGCTCGTCGTCGGCGTCCCGCAGGCGGCGGCCGATGTCGTCGCGCAGCTCGGCCAAGGTGTCAAAGCCGCCGTGCTCCTCGGCGAAGGCGTCGTCGAGGTCGGGCAGGTGCTTGGCCTTGACCTCCTTGACCGTCACCGCGAACTCGGCGTGGCGACCGGCCAGCTCGGTGCCTCCGTAGTCGGCCGGAAAGTCGATGCTGACGGTGCGCTCCTCGCCGGCGCTGGCGCCCTGGAGGCCGTCCTCGAAGCCGGGCACGAGCCGGCCGGAGCCCAGCTCGACGAGCTGGTCGCGTCCCTCGCCCCCGGCGAAGGCCTCGCCCTCGATGCTGCCGGCGTAGTCCACGACCACGAAGTCGCCGCGAGCGGCCGGCCGGTCGACTGAGTCAAGGGTGGCCGCCCGCTGGCGCAGGTGCTCCACCTCGGCGTCGACGGCGGCCTGGTCGACCTCGGGCTCGCGCCGCCCGACCTCCAGCCCCTGGTACTCGCCCAGCGTAGCCACCGGGCGGACGCCGATCTCGATGGCGAACTTCAGGCCGTCGCCCTCGCGCGGCATCTCGGAGAGCTCGAGCTCAGGCGCGCCCACGGTGACCAGGCCCGCCGCGCCGATGGCGTCGACATACCAGTTGGGCAGGGCGCCGCGGACCGCCTCGTCGAGCACGGCGTCGCGGCCCAGGCGGGTGATGATCACCGGCGGGGGCACCTTTCCCGTGCGAAACCCGGGGACGCGCATGTCGCGACCGAGGCGACGGGCGGTCTGCTGGACCTGACGCTCGACCTCGTCGGGGGCCACCTCCGCGCGCACGCGCACGCGCGACTCGGGCAGCTCGGTGACCTCGGCGGTGACCCGGCTCATGCGGGCGGTGACGATAGCTACCGGCCGGGGGGTGGTGGACGTTGCGTCCGCCATTTCGTCGTTTCGTCCATGACCCCCGCGCTTGGGACGCAGCGGGCGAGCACGAGGGGCACGTCAGGCGCCGGTCCGCACTACCGTCGAGGCCATGCCCTCACGAATCGCCGGACGACTGCTCACTGGGCCCGTCGCCTTCGCGGCGGCCGGCCTCGCCGACTGGGGCGTGCTCGTCTGGCGCGTGCTCTGGGCGCGGGCTCGCGGGCGCTCACCGTGGGAATGAGCGCGGTCGCCGACGCCCCGGGTGACCAGCACGCCTCGTCGCTCACCGACATCGGTCGGGTCGCGGTGGACTTCTGGGAGAGCCGCCCGCGACAGCCGGCGGCCGGCGGGGCGCTAGACCCCTGCAGGGACGAGTCATGCTGGTGACCGGCGCCAGTCGCCGCATCGCCATCGGTGCCGGCATCGCCCGGCGCCTGGTGGCGGACGGCGCCGCCGTCGTGCTGCACTCATGGTCTGCTCATGACGCCGAGCAGCCGTGGGGAGCCGACCTGGGCGGGCCGGAGGGCCTGGTCGAGGAGCTGTGCAGCCAGGACGGACAGGTCGAGCACTTCGCCGCGGACCTCGCCGACCCCGACGCCCCGCGCGTGTTGTCGACGCTGCCCGCCGAGCCTTCGGGCACCTAGACGTCGTGGTGGCCAACCACACGCGCAGCAGCGGACAGGCCCTCGAGCAGGTGACCGCCGAGGAGATCGACCTCAGCTACGCGGTCAACACCCGGGCCACCCTGCTGCTGGTCAAGCCTTCGCCGGCCAGCACGACGGCCGGCCCGGCGGCCGAGTCGTGTTCTTCACCTCAGGGCAGTACCACGGCGCGATGCCCTCCGAGCTGCCCTACATCGCCTCCAAGGGAGCGCTGCACCAACTCACCCCCAGTTTCGCCGCCCATCCCCTCCTGTCCGACGACGCTTTGGGCACGCCACCAACGTACCGGCTGGCCGATCCCGGCTGTCACCGGCTTGGCAGGGTCACCTTCGACCGGGCTCACGCGAGCCGCTCACTGAATCGGTCATGCTGAGCGGGATGCTGCTCTACGACTCCCGAGTGTCGGGCAACTGCTACAAGGTTCGACTGCTGCTCGCTCATCTCGGACACACCTACGACCGTGTCGAGGTCGACGTCGTCGATCGCAGCGATCGCGAGCAGGTTCTCGGCAAGCTCAACCCAGCGCTACGGGTACCCACGTTGGTGCTAGACGACGGCCGGCCGCTGGCCGAGTCCAACGCGATCCTCTGGTTCCTCGCGGATGCGACCCGATGGCTTCCGAGCGACGCGTATGCGCGCGCGCAGGTTCTGCAGTGGATGTTCTTTGAGCAGTACAGCCACGAGCCATTCGTCGCCGTCGCGCGCCACTGGCTGACGATCGCCGCCGACGCCCCGGATCCCGGTGCCCTCGCCGCCAAGCACGAGGGCGGCCGCCTCGCTCTGCTCGCAATGAACCGCCACCTCGCCAATCGCGCGTTCCTCATCGGTGATCGGGCGACGATCGCCGACCTGGCGCTCTATGCCTACACCCACAGCGCGGATGAGGGCGGCTTTGACCTCGAGGACTATCCGGCGGTGGTCACTTGGCTCGAACTGGTAGCCGCTGAACCAGGACACGTCGCGATCACCGCCTGAGGCAGCGGGTGCCTGCAGCCCGAGCCGATTGCCGATCCCCACACGATGTTCGACACCGGAGATCCCGGAGTGCTCGTCAAGGCCGCGGTACGGTGACACCATGCCCGGACGTAAGCGATGGGTTGACCGAACTCCCGCTGCGCGAAGGCGTTTCTATCCGCTGTTCTCCGGGCTCTATCTCCTCGGTTCGTCATAGCGCTCGCCCTGGGGTGGAAGGTACCGGCCGTGGTGCTGGCGGTCATCGGGGTGCTGCTCGGCCTCCTCGGATGGTGGAATCCCGAACCGCGTCGTAGATAAGCCGGCGACGCGCGCCGCGTGGCCCCTTGATCAACGGCTGCGCGTCGGCGAGCGCACCGGCCAGCCGCCGGACTCCCTCGCTCAGCTCGCCGAGGTCGTGCACCGCGGCGAAGGACAATCGGAGGTGCGGGGCCGGAGGCTCGGCGGAGAAGTAGGGCCGGCCGGGGCTGACAAGCACGTCCGCGGCGCGGGCCTGTGCGGCCAGCGCCACGTCATCGACGCAGTCGGGCAGCCGTACCCACAGATGAAGGCCGCCGTCGGGCGCCCGGCCCACGCGGGCGTCCGGGAGCTGGGCCGACAGGGCCGCCAGCAGCGCCGTGCGGCGCTCGGCGAGCGCGCCTCCTAGGCGCGCCAGGTGCGCGTGCCATGCTGGCGCACTGACGAGCTCGAGCGCGGCCTCCTGGAGCGCGCGCGGGACGAAGAAGTCGTCGACGAGCCGCAGCGCTCGCAGGCGCTCGGCGACCGGTCCGCGCGCCACGAGCGCGCCAATGCGCAGGTTGGGCGAGATGGCCTTCGTCAGCGAGGCGACATGCACCACGTGTCCATCCGTATCGTCGGCGAGCAGCGGCGGCGGCGCGGGCCGCTCGTGACCGAGCCAGCGGGCGAAGTCGTCCTCGATGACGAACGCGCCGGCCTCGCGCGCGGCGGCGAGAACCTGCTCGCGCCGGTCGGCAGCGAGAACCGAGCCGGTCGGGTTCTGGAACGTCGGCTGGCAGTAGAACAGGCGCGCGCCGGTGGCGGCGAAGGCGGCTGCGAGCAGCTCGGGCTGCACGCCATCCTCGTCGGTCGGGACGGGGATCACTCGCAGTCGGGCCGCTCGCGCGACCGCGATCGCGCCGACGTACGTCGGTGACTCGAGCAGCACCGGCGCACCGGCGGGGGCGATCGCGCGGAACGCCGCCGACAGCGCCGCTTGCGCGCCGCCGGTGATGAGAACGTCCTCGGGCGAGAGGGCGGCGCCAAGCGAGCGAGCAAACCAGGCCCGCAGAGTCGCGATGCCGGTTGGCGGTGGGCGCTCGGGCGCGTCCGCGCGCCGGGCGGCGCGAGCGAGCGCGGCCCCGAGGGCCCGGTTCGGCAGCAGCGACGGGTGCGGGTAGCCGCCGGCCAGCGACACCGCTTCGATCCCCTCCGTCTGCAGCAGGAAGCCAATGCTTGTCGCGTCGATGGTGCGGTCCCCGAGCGCGAGCGTCTGCCAGGAGAGGTCCGCGGGCGCGGCGGTGTGCCGCCTGGACCACTCGGCGACGTACGTGCCGCTCCCCGGGCGTGTCACAAGCACTCCCTCCGCCGCGAGCCCCGCGAGCGCGCGTGACAGCGTGACGGGGCTGACTCCATAGCGTGCCGTGAGTTCGCGGGTCGACGGCAGCCGCTCGCCCGGACGCATCACCCGCGCGCTCTCACGCACGGCCAAGGCGACGCGCTCGATACTGCTACCGTTATGCATGGAATCAAAGAGTATCGCTACTCGCTCAAGCTCGATAGCGTTTCCAAGTCTCGGCTGGGCGGCTCTCGGCGTGCTGGCGTTCTCGTTCACGTTCCCGGCTACGACGCTGGCGGAGCGTGGATTCGACCCGTACCTCGTCGGCGCGGGCCGTTCGGTGATCGCCGCAGCCGTCGCGGGCGCCTGCCTGCGAGCTGTGCGCGCGCCGCTGCCCGCACGAGATCGCTGGCCGGGACTCATCGCCGTCGCCGTCGGCTGCGGGATCGGCTTCGGGCTCCTTTCCGCGCTCGCGCTGCGGCACACGACTTCCAGCCACGCAGCGGTCGTGATCGGACTGCTGCCCGCAGCCACGGCCGTCATCGCCGCGGTCCGCATCGGCGATCGCCCGGGTCCGCTCTTCTGGGCGGCGAGCGGGGTCGGCACGGTCGCGGTCGTCGACTATGCGCTGTCGCGCGGCGCCGGCACGCTCCACGGCGCCGACCTGCTGCTGCTCGCGGCGCTGATCGTTGGCGCCGTCGGCTACGCCGAGGGCGGCCGGCTAGCGCGGGCGATGCCGGGCTGGCAGGTGATCGCCTGGGGAGTGCTGGCGGCGCTGCCCGCCTCGCTGCCGATCACCATTGTGGCACTCGTACACAGCCCACCGGCGCACCCGAGCGCATCCGCCGTCGGCGGCTTCGCCTACGTCGGCCTCGTCTCGATGTTCGTCGGCTTCTTCGCCTGGTATCGCGGACTCGCTGAGGCGGGAGTGGCAAAGGCCAGCCAGCTCCAGCTCGCGCAGCCGCTGATGACGATCGCCTGGTCGTCGCCTCTGCTCGGCGAGCACCTCGACGCGACCGGCCTGGTCACCGCGATTCTCGTCGGGGCTTGCGTGCTCGCCACGCAGCGGGCTCGCTTCAGGCGCCGTCCGCGCGAGCGCCCCGAGGCAGGGGCGCCCGCGATGGCGCCCGGCGCTGCGACACGCACACGCATCCGCCGTCACACCGATCGCGCCGGCCACAGACCCCACGAGCTCTACGAGATCCTCGACGCTGGGCTCGTCGCGCACGTCGCGTTCATCGCCGACGCATACCCGGTCGTACTGCCCATGGGCTACGCCCGCGAGGGCAACACACTTCTCCTGCACGGTTCGAGCAAGAACCGCATGCTCCAGGCCCTCGCCGGCGGCGCCGAGCTGTGCGCGACAATCACGCTGCTCGACGGGCTCGTGCTCGCGAACACGGCGTTCACTCACTCAATGAACTACCGCAGCGCCGTCGTCTATGGTCGCGCGAGCGAGATCAGCGATTTCGAGGCCAAAGGGAGCGCGCTTGACCGCTTCGTCGACTTCGTTGTACCTGGGCGCACCGGGCAGCTCCCGGCCCACACGCGCCAAGAGCTCGCCGCCACGCTCGTGCTCGCCGTTGCACTCGACGAGGCGTCCGTCAAGGCGCGCAGCGGCGGCCCGAAGTCGGGGCCGGCGCGCCAGGGCACGGCGCCGTGGACTGGAGTCATCCCGCTCACGCTTGCCCGCGGAGAGCCGCACGCCGCGGCGCCCGCACGCCGCGCCATGAGGCGTGCGTGAAACGGGAACGTCTCAACGATCTCAGCGTGCGGGTGCACCGCGGCGAGATGCGCCGGCGCATCCGAGCGGTCGTCGGAGCGACATTCGGCGCGCTGACGGTCTGGTTCGGCGGGCTCGACCGGGCGGGTTGAACTGAGGGTCACTCGCGGCGCGCCGCCGCTTTTCGGAGGAGATCGAGATCGCCAAACTCCGCTGAGCCCTCGAGGACCGCGAGCATGTGGTCGGCCCAGGCACCCCGGGCCTCCGGGTCGAGCAGACCGAACAGCGCAGTAGCCCGCCCGTAGAACGAATCCTCTCGACCCTCGAGCTTGTCCACGATGGCCTGGAGCTCGAGCCGGTAGGCGTCGGCCTGGTCGCGGTAGTCGGTCAGCAGCTCGACGCGCTGCTCGGGGGTCATCCGCGTCGATGCGCTCCATCGCCAGCGAGGCCGCCGTCGACCCCGGGGCTCGTCGCGCACTTCTTTCATACCAAACACCAGCTCTTCCTCGACGTCATCGAGTGGCCCTTCGACCCTGAGGAAATCGTGCCCATGATCTTCTCTCGCGGGCGTGAGCACCTTGGCCGCCGCCTGGCCGACTTCCTTGTCACCGCGCTGGAGAACCCCGAGACCCGCCGGCGCATGACCGGACTGGTCCGCGCCGCCGCCTCAGAACCCGAGGCGGCCAGCATCGTCCGCGAGCTCATCGCGCGCGAGGTCTTCGCCCGCATCATCGACGCGCTCGAGGTCGACGACGCCGAGCTTCGCGCCAGCCTGCTCGGCTCTCAGGTCGTTCGACTTGTCATGGCTCGCCACATCGTCGCCCTCGAACCGCTGGCATCGCTGCCCGCAGAGCGAACCGCCGCTGCGATCGCCCCGAACCACCAGCGCTACCTCACCGGGCCGCTCGACGAGGCCTGACGTTCCCGGGCCGCGACACGTTCGCGGGTCGGCGCTGCGACGGTCTCGGTGTAGCACCAGGATCACTAGTGTCCTTTCAAACAACCGAGAGGCCCTGCCCATGATGTTCGTCTCGAGCGCAAGAGCTGCACCGGTCCGTACTCGACATGGACTGCGGTCGACGATCCTCCTCCAGGCCGGCGATACACGCGACGCCGCGCTCGCCGTGACCTGGGTCGACGTGCAGCCAGGCGCAGAGCAGGAGCCGCACAGCCACGATCCACAGCAGGTCTACGTGATCGTCGCCGGCGCAGGAAGGATGCGTGTAGCCGACGAAGTGCGCGACATCTCCGCTGGCGACCTCGTGTTCGTGCCATCGCGCGCCCCGCACGGGATCGTCAACACCACTGCTGAGACGCTCACCTACATCTCCTCGGCCACGCCCACCTTCAGCATCACCGACCTCTACGACACCGGCCAGCTCGTCGAGTCCTCGGCTCCTGATCCGCGCTGACTCCCGCGATCCGGCAGAACGCAGGAGCGGTGGATGGGCGTCTGAGGTCTTCGCAGCGGAGCCGCGAGCCCCATTCCTCACCGTGGCCGTGCGGCCACGAACTGCGCCCAGGTCTGCCGACCGTCGGCCCGGGGAGGTGTTCACCCCCTTCCGAAAGTCGCGGGCGAGGCGACCGGGGAACCGGACGTTCAGCGCGGCGCGGGGTCCCGTGGTGCTGACGCCAGAAGTCGAGGATCTCGCGGATGCTGAGTACCTCAGGGCCGCCGAAATCAGGCGCGCGGCCGAGGGGCTTGTCCTCTATCAGTGCCGCGGCGCGGGTGGCGACTTCCTCGGCTGGCGACGCTCTGGAAACGCCATGCCAGCGGTAGCGGCGCGATCGCCAGTCCCTGGACTGGGACGCGCTCGATCGGCTCGTGAAACTGCGTCGCACGGAAGATCGTGTGCGGCACGGTGCGCTTATTGCGGTAGTAGCCGAAGGCCATCGCGTCAACGCCCACGATCGAGACGTAGGGCAGATGGCGAGGTGGAGCCGCGCTCTCGAGGTGATGGGTGACGATGCGCCATCACGTTCGCGCGCGCCGGCGAGGGGCTCGTGCCAGCACGTGCAGGTGCGCCTACCGGCTGATCGCGGCCCATCGCTCCGTGGCGAGCGCAGCGGTCGGCCTCGGAGCTCGACGGTGTCGGCCGGGCCTATGACCAGGAGGGTATCTGGGTGGGCGCTGAGCTGCTCGGCTCGTCGGCCGCGAGGCTGGACAGCAACGCGAGCGCTTGTGCGCTCGAGGTGTCGGGCTCGGCGTAATAGACGGTGAGCTGCTGCCCCGGGGCGCCGTTGACTGTGAAGTAGTTGTAGCTGAGCGTCAGCTCGCCGACGAGGGGGTGGTTGAAGCGTTTGGTGCCGCTGGTCTTGTCGTGGACGTCGTGGCGGGCCACAGGCGGCGGAACTCTTCGCTCTTGAGCGACAGCTCCCCGACGAGCTCGATGAGCCGCGGGTCCTCGAGGTCGGCGCCGGCCGTGGCCCGCAGCGCGGCGACGGCATTGGGGGCAACGCGGTCCCAATCGGCGTAGAACTCAGGCGCAGCGGGGTCCAGGAAGAAGACGCGGGACAGGTTGCTGCCCTGGGTGAACCCACCGTGCAGGGCGCCGGCCAACGCGTTGTTGGCGAGCACATCCATGCGTCGTCCGAGCACGAAGGCCGGCGTCTGCGACCACGCATCCAGAAGCGTCTTCATCTCTGGGCGCACCCGTTCAGGGCGCGTTGGCGCCCGGCGGCGGCGCGGGGCGGGACGGGACGGGCAAGCTCGTGCAGGTGCAAGGTGGCGTCGTCTTCCAGAAGAGCGCGCGGGCCAGCGCGTCGAGCACCTGCTCGGAGGGATGCTGGTCGCGGCCTTGCTCGAGGCGGACGTAGTAGTCGGCGCTGACCCCGGCCAGCATCGCGACCTCCTCGCGGCGCAACCCGGCGACGCGGCGACGGCCGAGGTCCGGCAGACCAACGTCATCGGGATGCACGAGCGCGCGACGCGCCCGCAGGAACCGCCCGATGCTGTTCTCGCCATCCACCACGGCAAGGCTAGAGAACACGCGGTGCGCGATGGTGGCCCCGGGACTCCTAGGCTCGCCGCTCCAGGGAACATCGGGACTCTGGCAAGCCGGCGCTTGCGGCGTCAGAGTCTCGGGCATGACCACCGACACCAAGGCCGCCGCCCGGATCGCTCTCCGCCCGTCGGAGCGAGGTGCCGGATCAGCGGCCGGAACGGGGGGACCGCAGGAGATCTCGCGCCGTCTGGTGCTCCTACTCGCTGTCGCGTGCGGCGCGACGGTGGCCAACCTGTACTACGTCCAGCCGCTGCTGAATGTCGTCGGCGACGCGCTCGGTGTCTCAGACGCCACTGCGGGGCTACTGGTGACCCTCTCACAGGTCGGCTACGCCCTCGGTCTGGCACTGTTGGTCCCGCTCGGCGACCTGCTGGAGCGCCGGCGGCTGATCACCGGCATGCTGCTCGGCGCCGCCATGGCCGCCGCGGCCTGCGCCGCGGCGCCCTCGTTCCTCGTGCTCGCCGCGGCGCTGGCTGGGTTGGTGCGCTGTCGGTCGTCGCCCAGATCCTCGTGCCGCTCGCCGCAACTCTGGCGGGGCCGCAGCAGCGTGGCCAGGTCGTCGGGACGGTCATGAGCGGTCTGCTGATCGGGATCCTCGCGTCGCGCACCCTCAGCGGGCTGATTGCCGCGCTCGGCGGCTGGCGGCTGGTGTTCGCCCTCGCCGCGGTGGCAATGCTCGCGCTGGCGCTCGCCCTGCGCCGCGGGCTGCCGATCATGGCACCCACCGAGCGGCTGCGATACCCAGAGCTGCCGCGCTCCGTACTCTCGCTGATCGCCGAGGAGCCCCTCCTGCGCCAGCGCATGGCCCTCGGCGCTCTGGCCATGGCCGGCTTCTCAGTGGTGTGGACCTCAATCGCGTTCCTGCTCGCCCAGGCTCCCTACCACTACGGCGAGGGCGTCATCGGCCTGTTCGGACTCGCCGGCCTGGCTGGCGCGTTGATCGCACCGCTCGCCGGCCGCCTCGCCGACCGCGGACACGACCGCCTCGCACTCGGCGGCGCGCTGCTCGCAACGCTCGCAAGCTGGGCCCTGCTCGCCCTCGGCGGCTCCTCGCTGCCCGCGCTCATCGCCGGCATCATCGTGTTCGACCTCGGCATCCAGGCCACCCACATCAACAACCAGAGCGCGATCTACCGCCTGCGCCCAGATGCACGCAGCCGCCTGACCACCGCCTACATGGTCGCGTTCTTCGCAGGTGGCGTGCTCGGCTCGCTGCTCTGCACAACCGTATACGGCGCCGCCGGATGGGCCGCGACCTGCCTGCTCGGCGCCGCCCCCGCGCTCACCGCCCTCGCCGCCTGGGCGACCACCCAACGCCGCGGCCCACGCCAGGACCAACGTCCGCACCACCGCGACGACGGCGGCTCTAGAGCGGGGTAAGACTTGGGGCCCATGCCCGTGGCGACCCGACGGTCGCGGTCGTGGACGAACGTCGTTGGCCTCGTGATTTGGAGGGGAGCCGACGGCGGGGGCGATTGCCCGGCCGGCCACGCGGGCATGATCAGAGACCGTGAGGATCGTGGTTCTGAGTGAGACGGCCAAGGCCGAGCGGCGCGTCGCGCTCGTGCCCGCAACGGTGGAGAAGCTCGTCGCCGACGAGCACGAGGTCGTGGTGGAGTCTGGCGCCGGCGGCGACTTCTACCCCGACGAGTCCTATGCGGACGCGGGTGCCCGCATCGCCGACCATGGCGCCGGCGATGACGCTGACCTCGTGCTCAAGGTGCAGGCGCCGACCGAGGGCGAGGTCGACGGCCTGCCCGAGGGCGCCCTGCTCGTCTGCTTTCTCGACCCCTCCGGGCAGGAGGAGATCCTCAAGCGCCTCGCCGAGCGCCGGCTCACGGTGTTCTCCATGTCGGCCATCCCCCGTACGGGCGCCGCGCAGGCGATGGACGCCGTCTCCTCGATGAGCTCCGTGGCCGGCTATCAGGCCGTGCTCATGGCTGCCGAAGCCGCGGGGCGCTATCTGCCGATGATGACCACCGCCGCCGGCACGACGAAGGCCGCGAAGGTCATGGTGCTCGGCGTCGGCGTGGCCGGACTTCAGGCCATAGCCACCGCGCGTCGACTGGGCGCGGAGGTCGAGGCCTTCGACATCCGCCCCGAGGTCGCCGACCAGGTCCGCTCTCTGGGTGCCACGTTCATCGAGGCCGACGAAAACGGGGAGCGCGCCGACGAGGAGCCCGAGGACGAGGGTTCCGAGGTCGGCCGGACGGAGACGTTCGTCAAGGCACTGCTCGGGCTGCCGCCCGAGCTCGGGCGTCGCCGTGCGCGGGAGCAGCCCGCCGAGGACGGCCAGGACGACGACCAGACGGAGGAGCAGCCCGAGGGGGGGCACGCCTCCGAGCAGGACGAGGAGAAGCAGCGCAAGGACCAGGAGCTCGTGACCGAGCGCCTCGGGCAGATGGACGTGGTGCTCACCACTGCCCTGGTCCCGGGCAAGAAGGCCCCCACCCTGGTCACCACCGAGATGGTCGAGCGCATGAAGCCCGGCGCCGTGCTCTTCGACCTCGCGGTGGAATCAGGAGGCAACTGCGAGCTCTCTGAGCCCGGCGAAGTCGTCACCCACGCCCACGTCCGCATCCACGGCCCGCTCAACCTCCCCTCGACGATGCCCCTCCACGCCAGCCACCTGCTCTCGCGCAACATGGCCGCCGTCCTCTCCCACCTCGTCGACGAGGACGGCGAGCTTCACCTCGACTTCGACGACGAGATCACCGATGGCGCGGTACTCGCGCATGACGGGGAGGTGCGCAGGTCATGAGCGGTCAGTCCCTCCTGGGCAACCTGGCCGTGCTCGGCCTCGCCGTGGCCATCGGCTTCGAGCTGATCGCCCGCGTGCCGAGCCTGCTGCACACACCGCTCATGTCCGCAACCAATGCGATCCACGGCGTCGTGCTCGTCGGCGCGATGATCGCCGTGGGCGTCAGCGGCGACACGCTGACCAAGGTGCTCGGCACGATCGCCGTCGCCTTCGGAACGGCCAACGTCGTCGGCGGTTTCGTGGTCACCAACCGCCAGCTCGGCTTGTTTCGCCGCTCCAACGGCGGCAAGAGGGGCCGCTGAGCGTGCAGCCGGGGATCACCGTCGCCTACATCGTCGCCGCGCTGCTGTTCGTGGTGGGGATCCGGCGGATGCGCTCGCCCGAGACGGCGCCGATCGGCAACGCCACCTCGGCCATCGGGATGCTCATCGCGGTCGTCGCGACGTTCTTCACCGCGCAGATTACCGACTACTTGTGGATCGTGGTCGGGATGTTCGCCGGGACGGTGGTCGGCTACCTGAGCGCCGAGCGCGTCGCCATGACGGCGATGCCCCAGATGGTCGCGGCCTTCAACGGCGTGGGCGGGGGCGCGGCGGCGCTCATCGCCCTCGCGGAGTTCCATCGCGTCCACGACCTGACCGGCGAGCCCCAGCTCTTCGTCTTCACGCTCGCGGTTCTGTTCTCCGCGCTCGTCGGCGCGGTCTCCTTCGCGGGCTCCGTGGTCGCGTTCGCCAAGCTCCAGGGCATCTGGCCCCAGCGGCTGGCGAGCTTCTCCGGCCAGGCGGTGGTCAACCTGCTCGTGTCCCTCGGCGTGGTCGCGCTCGGGATCCTCGTGCTCGCGGGCAGTGTGGGCACGGCCGCGGTGGCGATCGTTGTCGCGCTCGGCGCTCTGCTCGGCGTCCTGCTGGTCATGCCGATCGGTGGAGCGGACATGCCGATCGTGATCTCCCTGCTCAACGCGTTCACCGGGCTCGCCGCGGCCGCGTCGGGCTTCGCGCTCTCCAACTTCGTGCTCATCATCGCCGGCTCGCTGGTGGGCGCCTCGGGCACGATTCTCACTCAGCTCATGAGCTCCTCCCTGGGGCGCTCGCTGCCCAAGATCCTGTTCGGGGCGCTCGCCGGCGGCAAGAAGGCGCCGGAGCAGGCCGAGGGGGGCGAGGAGCGCCCAGTTCACACCGCGAGTCCCGAGGATGTCGCCAGCGTGCTCACCGCCGATGCCGAGTCGATCATCTTCGTGCCCGGCTACGGCCTGGCCGTCGCCCAAGCCCAGAAGGCGCTCTCGGGGCTCATGGAGGCACTCGAGTCCCAGGGCAAGGAGGTCCGCTTCGCGATCCATCCGGTCGCGGGACGCATGCCTGGGCACATGAACGTGCTCATGGCCGAGGCCGAAGTCCCCTACGACAAGCTCGTGGACCTCGAGGACATCAACGATGACTTCGCCGACACCGATCTCGTGCTCGTGGTCGGAGCCAACGACGTCGTCAACCCGCAGGCCAAGGAGGAGGGCGATAGCCCAATCTCGGGGATGCCCGTACTCGACGTCGGCGCCGCCCGACGCGTCGTATTCATCAAGCGCTCTCTCTCCCCAGGCTTTGCGGGCATCGACAACCCACTCTTCTATGACGAGGAGAAGACCATCATGCTCTTCGCAGACGCGCGCGAGGGCCTCGAGGAGGTTCTCGACGCCGTCAAGAAGAGCTGATCACGACGCCGAGATCAGCTCGACGGCGGGGTGCCCTCGAGGACGACCGCGACCACGTCAGCGACTTTGAGCGTCCCGAACGGCATCGAGCAAGGCCCGGCGACGGACCTTCCCGGCGCAGCGATAACGATGAGTTTTGCCGCGCCCTGCGGTCCTACTGTCGATGCATGCCTCAGCTTTGGAGACGATCGCTTTCGCCATTCGTGGCCCGATCGCGCGCGCCAAACCTTCCTGGGCTGGGCGAGCGTGTCTGCGCGCTGCTGGAGGACAGCGGCGCCGACGTCGCGTATTGCGACGTCCGTGACGTCGACGTCGACGTCGACGCCGTGACGGTAGACGCCCTCGCGCGGCTCCAGCTTGCCGCCCGGCGCCACAGCTGTCAGGTCAGGCTGCGCCATGCGTCGAGCGAGCTGCTCGAGCTGCTCGACTTCAGGGCCTGCGCGACGTGCTGCCCGACTGACGCTACGACGCCACGCGGGCGGGCAGGCCGAACAGCGGGTAGATGGTCTCGGTGCCGAGGAAGAACGTGAACTCGACGATCCGGCCTTGCTCGATCTCGAGCACCTGGAGAACCCACGGGTCGTAGCCTTCGCCCGTCTCGCTCGGCTTGTACTGTCCGAATGTCGGCGAGCCGTTCGCGGCTACGGTCGGGATCACCCGGGAGCCGCGACAGCCAGCGCCCTGGCCGACCCACCAGCTCAGGATGTCATCGCGGCCGCTTAGCCACAGCTCGTACGGCGGCATCGACTGGATCGCGTCCTCGCGGATCAGCGAGGCGAGCGCGTCCATCTCGTAGCGCTCGAACGCCTCGACGTAGCGGGCGAGCAGATCCCTGTCCCTACCGTCGAGCGACGGTGCCGGATCGGAAGCGCTGACGTCGCTGGCATCGAGCGTCGCGCGCGCTGGAGCGCGCTATTGACTGAGGCGACGCTGGTTTCGAGCAGCTCGGCGACTTCAGCCGCCTTCCAGCGAAGCGCCTCGCACAGGATCAGTGCGGCGCGCTGGCGGGGCGGTAGACGCTGCAGCGCCGCTACGAATGCCAGCCGGACCGTCTCGCGGGCGACAGCGATGTCCGCCGGATCGCTGTCGGGCCTCCGCGCACAGTGTCGCTGGCCCGGAGCGTACCTGGCCCCTTCTAGGTCCCGGGCGGCCGAACGAAGACCCGCTGGCCCCTGAGGTAGCGGCCGCCGTCTGCGACCGAACTTGTCGGCGGCCGGTAGACGTCGATGTGGTGTCCGATGATCGCCCCGCCGGTGTCGGTCGCGACGAACCACCCGCCGTTGACCGCACGGTAGGCGGGGATGTATATGCGGCTTCCCGCGGGTATCAGGCCCGGGTCGACGGCCACAGTCCAGTAGGCACGAAGAGGCTGCGAGCTGCCGTGGGCAAAGGTGACGCCCGCGTAGGAGAGCTCGCGGCGCCCGATCCCGTCAGACCAGCCTCCGTGCTCCAGGGGGAAGGTGACCTGGCCGCGAGTGTTACGCCAGCCACCCTCGAGCCAGGCCGGGATGCCGCGGCTCCAGCGGCTCGCGCAGGCGCTGGGTCGAGTCCGCTGCCCGGCGGCGTTGATCCAGCCGCCGTGCCCCAGCGCGTCGATGTGAAAATGGCGACCGTCGAGCCCGATGCCGTCCCCCTCCATCGCCACGCCGCTCGCCGAGTAAAGCCAATCGACGCGATGGCGGCCGGCGATCCCCGGAACGGCGACCGGCACCCCGTGAAACCACCGCTCGGGCACCGAGAAGTACTCGGTGACCTCGAACCGGTCAAGCCACCCCGCGCGCCGGATCAGACGCTCACGCGGACGCCTGGGGCAGTGGGCCGGGCTCGCAGCCGCGCGGACGTCACGACCGGAGCCCACGCCCGGGGGCTCGGACGCGCGAGCAGTCGGCGCGGGTGCCGGAGCGTCGTGGCGCGCGGTGCCGCAACCCGCGGGCAGGGCCCCGAGAAAGAGGAAGACTGTCAGCGCAGCTAATCCCAGGTCCGACGGGCCGCGCAGCCGACTCGATCCGCTCGTGCGCATCCCGGACGATGCTACGCGCGACCGCGGAACCGGAACCGGAACCGCAGCACGCTCGCTGCGCTGCGTCAGAGCCGCCGGCCGGGGCCAGGCAGCGGCCGGACGGGTCGGTCGTGGCGGAGATGAGCTGCCGCCCAGACCGCATCGCTACGCTGAGAGCCGGTCCGCTTGCCAGGACAGGAAAGGATCGATGGCGCCAGTCCACGAGGTTCTGCCTGAAGCCGGACCTCCGTCGAGGAACGTGGGTTCCGGGGTCGACCTTGAGCGCGAGATCCGGGTCGTTGGGGCTGGCCTCGGCCGTGTTCAGGCCGGTGCGCGATCCGGCCTACGCCGCCGTTTGGAGGACCGCGTGACGGTAATGAGCTCACGCGATCCGGTGGTGCGCGCGGCGCTGTTGCGCTTCGTCGATGTCGCGCCTGCGTGCCGGTCTCAGCGCGATCTGGCCCGCCATCTGCACGCGCTGCTGGCCGAGTTGGACGGGCGACCGGCCCTCGCGCTGGTCAATCGGATCGCCGGGTTGCCTCACGCGCAGGTGCCGGTGGGGGCGATCGCCACGCGCTTGGTCCGGAGGATGGGCCGGCGCTTTATCGTTGCCGCCACCCCGCGGGCCGCCGCCCCCCACCTCGCTGGGCTGTGGGAGCGGGGCGTCGCGTGCTCGCTTGATCTGCTCGGGGAGGCCACCATCAGCGCCGACGAAGCAGACGCCTACGCCGCTCGCTGCGCCGATGCGCTGAGCACGCTGAGCGAGGTCAGCCGGCCGTGGCCCGCGCGCCCGGCGCTGGAGGCGGACTCGCTCGGGGCGATCTCCCGGGCCAACCTGTCGGTCAAGCTGACCGCGCTGACGCCGCTTCTGCGTCCCGAGGAGCCGAGCCGGGGGCAGGCCGACGCCCGCCGGCGACTGGTCTCGTTGCTGCGTCTGGCCCGCGACCTGGGCGCCCACCTCCACGTCGACGTGGAGACCTTTGGCACGCGTGACGCGGTCTCAGGGACGGTGCTCGAGCTGCTTGGCGAGCCGGAGTTCGCCGAGGGGCCCTCGGTGGGCATCGTGCTCCAGGGCTACCTGGTCGACTCCGACAGCCGGTTGGCCGAGGTACTCGAGTGGGCCCGGAGGACGCCCCGGCGTGAGCCCCTCATCGTGCGCCTGGTCAAGGGTGCCTACTGGGATCACGAGGTGTTCGAGTGCCGCCAGCATGGTTGGACGCCGCCCACCTTCCTGGTCAAGGCCGATACCGACCGAAACTTCGAGCGCCTGACGCGGGATCTGCTCGACGCCTGGCCGGCGGTGCGCCCCGCAATCGCGTCGCACAATCTGCGTTCGCTCGCCCACGCAATCGCCTACCACCGCCACCTGGGACATCCCGATGGCGACCTCGAGCTTCAGGTCCTGCGGGGCCTGGGTGATGACCTTCAGGACGCGCTCGCCGGCGAGGGCTACCGCGTGCGCACCTACTCGCCGGTCGGCGATCTGATCAGCGGGATGGCCTATCTCGTGCGTCGCCTGCTCGAGAACAGCTCCAACGACTCCTTCCTCGTCGCCCAGGCTGGCGAGGAGGACTTCGACGCGCTGCTGCGGGCGCCGTGAGCAGCGCCTTCGTCAACGAGCCTCACGTCGAGCTGCGTCGTCCGTCGGCTCGGCGCGAGCTGCTCGACGCCCTCGCGCGGCTGGACGGGCGCCTGCCCCTGTCGGTCCCCGTGCTGATCGGTGATGACGAGCGTGCCGATGGCAAGCTGGTCTCGCTGGACCCGGGGGACCCCGACCGGCCCGTCGCCCACGCGGCGGTGGCCAGCGAGGCCGAGGTTGATCAGGCAGTGGTGGCGGTGTCCGCCGCGGCGTCGGCGTGGGCGCGGACGCCGGCCACCGAGCGGGCGGCGGTCCTCTCGCGCGCCGCGGCGATCCTGCGCGCCGATCGGCCGCGCTTGGCCGCGTTGGAGGTGCGCGAGTGCGCCAAGCCCTGGGCGGAGGCCGACGCCGACGTGTGCGAGGCCATCGACTTTCTCGAGTACTACGCGCGCGCTGCGGTAGCCCTGGCCGAGGGGCGCGAGCTCGCTCAGCTTCCCGGTGAGCGCAACGCGCTGCGCTATCGGCCCCGCGGGGTGGTGGCGGTCATCTCGCCGTGGAACTTCCCGATCGCGATCCCGTGTGGGATGGTCGCCGCCGCGTTGGCCACCGGCAACGCCGTGGTCCTCAAGCCGGCGGAGCAGAGTCCGGCCTGCGCCTTGGCCCTCGTGCGCGCGCTGCGCGACGCAGGCGTGCCCGCCGGCGCCTTGGCACTTCTTCCCGGGCTGGGCGAGGTTGGCGCTGCGCTCGCCCGCCACCCTGGCGTGCACACGATCGCCTTCACGGGCTCGGGCGCCGTTGGGCTCGAACTGCTGCGTACCACGAGCGCGATCGGTCCGGGCCAGCTTCATCTCAAGCGCCTGGTGGCCGAGATGGGGGGCAAGAACTGCGTCATCGTCGATGCCGACGCCGACCTCGACGAGGCTATCCCGGCGATCATTCGCTCCGCGTTCGGCTTCGCCGGGCAGAAGTGCTCGGCCGCCTCGCGTGTCCTCGCCCACGAGGCGGTGGTGCCCGCGCTGCACCGCCGGCTCCAGGGGGCCGTCGCGCTGCTGGTCGTGGCTCAGGCAACGGACTTCGCCGTCGACGTGCCGCCCGTCATCGACGCCGACGCGGTGCGGCGGATCGGTCACTACCGGCAACTGGCTCAGGACACGGGAAGCGTGCTGGACTCGCCGGGCGTACCCGAGCGAGGGTATTTCTGCCCGCCCACGGTGGCCTGCGAGCTACCGGCCGACTCCCCGCTACTGATCGAGGAGGTCTTCGGACCGCTGACCACGCTCGAGTCGGTACCCAGCGTGCGCGCAGCGTGCGACGCCATCGACGAGCTCGGGTTCGCCCTGACCGGCGGGCTGTTCTCGCGCGACCCGTCGGTGGTCGCCGAGGTGGTGGACCGCAGCCCGGTCGGCAACCTCTACGTCAACCGGCACACCACCGCGGCGATGGTCGGACGCCAGCCCTTCGGTGGCAACCGCCTCTCGGGCACGGGCGCCAAGGCGGGCGGACCCGACTACCTCCTGCACTTCGTCGAGCCCGTCGTGGTCTGTGAGAACACAATGCGCCATGGCTTGGTCACCTAGACGCGAGGAGAGTCACGGGTTGGCAATCCCGGAAATGAACGGGACGCTCGCGTGGCTGGACGGCCTCGGGGTTCAGGGACATGGCCGGCGTTGGTTCGAGCATCCGCCGATGAGTTTTCGCGCCGCCGCAAGTCATAGCTGGTGCAACCCACTACTTGGGAGGACGGAAGTGACCACGACGGCAAGCCGGATCGGCCAGATCAACTTGGTGATGATCCCGTCGACCGACCAGGACCAATCGGTCGAGTTCTATGTGAAGGCGCTCGGCTTCGAGAAGCGCACCGACATTCCGTTCGGCGACCGCTACCGGTGGGTTGAGGTCTACCCGCCGAGCGGCACGACAGGTATCGCCCTCGCGCCGCCGCGCGAGGGCGACCCGATAGGGATCCAGACCGGCATCAGCCTGACCAGCGACGACATCGACGCCACCCACGCCCAGCTGCAGTCAAGCGGCATCGATGTCGATGCCGAGGTCGCGCGCATGGGCGAGCCGATACCGCCGATTCGGGGTCGCGGAACCAGAATCGCGTAAGGGGAGGCTCACCATGGCCAAGCTGATCTACTCGGCGATCACGTCGCTCGACGGCTACGTATCGGACAAGGAGGGCCACTTCGACTGGGCTGTGCCGGACGAGGAGGTGCATACCTTCGTCAACGACCTCGAGCGGCCGGTCGGCACCTACCTCTACGGGCGGCAAATGTACGAGGTGATGGTCGACTGGGAAACCGCGCACAGTCTCGCCGACCGGCCGCCCTTGACGCAGGACTTCGCGGAGATATGGCAGGCGGCCGACAAGATCGTGTACTCCAAGACGCTGGAGACAGTATCCAGCGCCAGGACGCGGATCGAGCGAGACTTCGACCCTGAAGCGGTCCGGCAGATGAAAGCGACAGCGGGACGTGACATCACCGTGGGCGGTCCCGACCTCGCCGCCCAGGCGATCAAGGCCGGCTTGGTCGACGAGTGCCACCTGTTCGTCGCGCCCATCGTGGTGGGAGGCGGCAAGCAGTCCCTCCCCAACAATGTCCGCGTGGTGCTCGAGCTGCTGGACGAACGCCGTTTCGGCAATGGCGCGGTTCACCTCCACTACCGCACCAGGACGTGAGACGACAGCGCCGCTGCCGTTGATCCGATGAGACACGAGCTGGGAGGTTCTTGGATGCGGCGTTCGGTCGAGGTGCCCGAGTACGAAGTGCGTGAGCAGGTCAGGGTCGATCCGGCACGCACGGCGCTGTTGGTGATCGACATGCAGAACGACTTTGTTTCCCCCGGCGGTGCGCTGCTCGTGTCAGACGCCGAGCCAACCGTCCCGCGCCTCCGGGGCCTGATCGAACGGGCGCGCGAGCATGGGGCCCGAATCGTCTTCACTCAGGACACGCACGAGGACGGCGATCCCGAGTGGGAGATCTGGCCCGAACACGCGCGCCGGGGCAGCTGGGGCTGGGAGATCGTCTCAACGCTCGCGCCGGCTGCGGGAGACACCGTGATCACCAAGGTTCGCTACGACGCCTTCTACGCCACGCACCTCGACCACCTGCTGCGCCAATGGCAGATCGACACGCTGGTGATCTGTGGCACGGTCGCCAACATCTGCGTCCACTACACCGCCGCCAGCGCGGCCCTGCGCTGGTATCAGGTGGTCATCCCCCACGACGCCACCTCCGCTCTGGACCCCTTCGACCTCGAATCCTCGCTGCGCCAGACGGCGTTCCTCTTCGCCGGCCAGGTCACCAGCACACAGGGCATCGTCTGGGCGCCCGACGAAGGACAACGGCGCTGACCGCATCATGATTCAGGCTGATCGAGGTCTCAACCCCCCGGGGCGCCGGGCGGGATGCGCGGAGTCAGCCAGCTGTGAGCGTCCGCTCGTGCTTGCGCCGAGCGACGACCGCGTGTAGCTCGTCCCAGTCGACGTCTTTGAAGTTGTGCATGGGGCAGAACTTCGGACCGCACATCGAGCAGAACTCCGCGGTCTTGAAGTAGTCGTCGGCAAGTGTCTCGTCGTGCATGCCTTGCGCGGCATCGGGGTCCAGGGAGAGTTCGAACTGTCGGCGCCAGTCGAAGGAGAAGCGGGCCTGGGAGAGCTCGCGATCCCAGGCGGCCGCTCGCTTGGAGCCGCGTGCGAGGTCGGCGGCGTGCGCGGCGATGCGGTAGGCGATCAAGCCCTGTTTGACGTCCTCGGCGTCGGGCAGGCCGAGGTGCTCTTTGGGTGTGACGTAGCAGAGCATCGAGGTGCCATGCCAGCCGACGATCGCTGCGCCGATCGCGCTGGTGATGTGGTCATAGCCGGGGGCGATGTCGGTCACGAGCGGCCCGAGGGTGTAGAAGGGCGCCTGCTGGCAGACCTCTTGCTGGCGACGCACGTTGCTCTCCAGCTGATCCATGGGGACGTGCCCGGGGCCCTCGATCATCACCTGGACATCGCGGGCCCACGCGCGTTGGGTGAGCTCGCCGAGCGTGTCGAGCTCGGCGAACTGCGCGGCGTCGGAGGCGTCGGCGATCGATCCCGGCCGCAGGCCGTCCCCGAGTGAGATCGACACGTCGTGCTGACGGCAGATCTCCAGAATCTCGTCGAAGGAGTCGTAGAGCGGGTTTTCGCGCTTGTGGTGGACCATCCAGCGCGCGAGGAGGCCGCCGCCGCGCGACACGATCCCGGTCACGCGGTGCTGACACAGCGGCAGGTGCTCGAGTCGAACGCCGGCGTGGATGGTCATGTAGTCAACCCCCTGGCGCGCCTGGTGCTCGATGACCTCGACCAGCAGCTCACCGGTCAGATCCTCCGGCTGCTTGACGCGTTCGATCGCCTGATAGATCGGCACGGTCCCGATCGGTACCGTGGCGGCGTCGAGGATCGCCTCGCGGGTCTCGTCGATGCGCTTGCCCGTCGAGAGGTCCATCACCGTGTCGGCTCCCCAGCGCTCGCCCAAGTGCAGCTTGGCGACCTCCTCATCCAGAGAGGAGGTGGTCGGCGAGTTGCCGATGTTGGCGTTGATCTTTACCCGCGCCTTCAGACCGATGGCCATCGGGTCCAGGGTGCGATGGTGCACGTTGGCGGGGATGATCATCCGGCCACGCGCGACCTCATCACGGATCAGTTCAGCGGGGAGCTCTTCGCGATCAGCGACCCGCGCCATCTCGGGCGAGACGCTGCCCTGGCGGGCGATGTGCATCTGAGTCCGGCAGTCGCTGTCGGACGAGAACTTGCTGCGCTGCAGCATGTGCTTCCTCCCTTCGCTGGTGTGAGCCAGATCAGGTTCGGCGGGTCGGCGCTAAGAAGCGCCCTCTCAGCCCCTGCGGATAGGGACCCCCCGGGATGTACGGATGACATCTCAAACCCTACAGATCCGTGACGGCCGGCGGTCCTCGCTCCCATGCCACTCGCCACCGGAACCGCCCCCAGCGGCCGGGCGCCGCTGTTCGCGGACGCGGGGGTCTGGGACGGCTAGACCGACGGCCTTGACCTTCCTGTAGCTCGGCGCGCGACGAAGTCCGACTTGCGGATCCTGGCGTGGACGCCGGTGGTCTTGTCGACGACCTGGCTGACGACGAAGTCAGTTGCGGCGCTGAGATAGGCATAGGCCACCGCGCGCTGCATGCCCAGCTCGCCGTGTAGGAACTCAATCGCCTGGCGGACGGCCATCTTCATCGCCTCGTCAAGGTCCGGGTCCAGCCCGACAGGCATCCAGTAGCCGGCCGTCTCGCCGAAGGGGGCGTCAAGACGCCCGCGGCCACCGGGGATCCTCCGGCTGCCGGCCTTGAGCAGCGTGAGCTTGAACGTCGCCCGCAACGGCGCCTCCAAGGCAGTCAGCGCGACCTCGCCGTCGCCCTGGCGATAGTGGGGGTCGCCGGCGAAGAACTTTGCCCCGGGCACGAAGACCGGCAGGAACAGCGTCGAGCCGACGGTCAGGTTGCGGATGTCAATGTTGCCCCCGGCGACGGTCGGCGGGATCGAGTTGACCTTCTCCGACGTGTCCAGCGCCACGCCCGTTATCCCCATGAACGGGTCGATCGGAAACTGCGCGCGGAAGCGGCCGGCAGGCAGAACGGCGGTGTCTTTGCCGCTGATCTTCCGGACCGGGGTGAAGATCGAGACGTTGTTGTAGAGTTCGGGATGCGCGGCGCTCGCGCCTGGCTGGGCGGGAGGCCGTTGCGGGTACTCGTTGGGCAGGGCGCCCTTGCCGTGGCGATTGGAGATCACCCCGTAGGGCGCGCGCGGGATGAATGAGACGACGTCTATGCGCAGCACGTCGCCCGGGCGGGCGCCGATCACGTCGACCGGTCCGGTGACGATGTGCGGGCCGTCCTTGGCGAAGTCGTGCGACAGCCCGGAGGCGGCGATGGTCCGCGCATCCAGCAGCACGGCACGCTCGGCGACCCCCTTGGAGGCAAAGTAGCGGACCGGGTTGCGCCCCTGGTCTTCGAGGATCCCCTCGTGTGAAACGGTGTCGAAGGTGACGGTCGCGCCGGAGCGCACGCTACGCACCGCCTTGGCGTCGCGGTTGGGCAACGACCCCCAGCGGACAGTCGCCGGGGTCGAAGTGATGTAGGTGCCCGAGCGCGGGCCGCGCCCGGACTGCAGGACGGACGGGCCCGGCCCCGAGCCCCTGGCTGCCTGGGCCACCCCGGGGGCGAGCATCCAAGCGGGGGCGACGACCCCGGTGCCGATCGCGGCGGCGGCCTGTAGCAGCGTACGGCGGCCAATCCCCTCGTCGAGGTCGTCGAAGGCCAGCTCGGCGCGCGCGTCATCCCCGCTCACTGGCGGATCCTCCCACGGCCCCGGCCTACCGGACATGGACCGCCGGTCCCAAACCGACCGGCCCGACGCGCCGCCGTGTCCGTTGGCCGGCGCGCGGGAGTCAACGCACACAAAGAGCGCAGGACGGGTCTCGAACCCGCGACCTTCGGCTTGGGAAAACGTAACTATTCACGTCGTTTTGTGGTTGGGCAGGATTCCGGGCGTGTGCAGGGAAGTTTGCATGCGTGTCAGACGCACGAGATGTTGCGGGGCCGGCGAGCTACGAGGATCTCACGGCGCTGGTGGT
>JAABUR0100001081.1_pt1 | contig 51701 bp, 51 predicted proteins | sample 5560091 | NCBI WGS metagenome assembly JAABUR01 (sample SAMN10711879, study PRJNA513375) | rock metagenome | isolation source: Antarctica rocks | place: Antarctica: Victoria Land, University Valley sud | reverse complement strand
GCCCGCTCGGCCGCGCTCGGCATGGACCTTCGTCCATTCATCGCCACAGGCCAGCTCTCCCTTCGCCAGATCGACCCGGCGGAGATGTCCCCCGGCGAATTTACCGACCACGTCCGCACCGCGATCGAACGCAACCATGCGAAGTTTGTCGTGATCGACAGCCTGAACGCCCTTCTGCAGAGCATGCCTGGGGAAAAATACCTCGTGCTGCAAATGCACGAGCTGCTGACCTATCTCAATCAGCAGGGAGTCATAACTCTGATGGTCTTGGCCCAGCACGGCGTGCTTGGCCATGTCGCGTCAGAGGTCGACCTCAGCTACCTTGCGGACAGCATTGTCTTGATGCGTTACTTCGAGGCCGATGGCGAGGTGCGCAAGGCGATCTCGGTCCTGAGGTCCCGCACGGCAAACCACGAGCGCACAATCCGGGAGTTTAGCGTCGGTTCGACCGGCATTGTCGTGGGCACGCCGCTGAGAGGTTTCCACCACGTGCTCGGCGGCACCCCGGCGTGGACCGGGCAGCCCACCACCCTTACGCATCCGGCAAACCCCCTGGCCTGACATGTCTGGGCTGCCCGTCCTAATATTGGCGCCGCGCGGGCGTGACGCCGAGGTGATCGCGCAGGTCCTAGCCCGCGTCGGTGTCGCAGCGGCGTCGCTCGGAGACTTGGCAGCGCTGGTGGCCGGAATCGAGGATTGCGGCGCGGTCGTCGTGACCGAGGAGGCATTGACCGGCCCTGACATGCAATTGCTGCTCGACCTCGTTGCGAACCAGCCCGCCTGGTCCGACCTGCCATTCCTGGTGCTGGCGACCAAGCAGCCCGGTCCGCGCCCGTCCAGCCGTGCTGCTACATTGGAACGCTTAGGCAATGCTATGCTGCTGGAGCGTCCGTTGAACGCCGAGAGCCTGTCCAGCGCCGCCTGGTCCGCCTTGCGCGCCCGCAGCCGGCAGCTTGCGGTGCGCGACCTGAACGCGACCTTGGAGGCGAGGGTGGAGGAGCGTACGCAGGCCCTGGCCGCAAGCGAGGCGCAGTCGCGCGCGGTGTTCGAAGGCTTCCCAGAGTGCATGTTCGTCGTGCACGTGACGCGAGATGGCAGGTTCGTGTTTGAGGCGTCCAACCCGACGGCTGAGCGTGTCGCCGGAGTAGGTTCAGCGGACATTTACGGCAAGCCGGCCGAGGCATTCCTGCCCGCCGAGCAGGCACCCCGCATGTCCGAACAGTTCCGGCGCTGTGTCGAGGCCGGCGCCGGCGTGAGTTTTACCGAGGACCTGCGCTTCCCTGGCCTTCTTGGCACGTTCGAGGCCACGCTGACGCCGCTTCGCGATCCGGCCGGGCGCATCAGCCGGCTGTTGGCGGTGCTACGCGACGTAACCGCCCGCAACATGTTGGAATCCCGCCTGCGTCAGGCGCAGAAGATGGAGGCGGTGGGCCAGCTCACCGGGGGCGTGGCGCATGATTTCAACAACCTGCTCCAGGTCGTGCTTAGCGGCCTGATGTTGATCGACCGGGTGCAGGATGCAGAACGCCGCGCAAAATTGCTGGAGAGCATACGCCGCGCAGCGCAGCGCGGGGGCGAGCTGACCAAACGCCTGTTGACCGTCGCGCGCCGCCAGTCGCTGCGGCCGGAGGCGATCGACCTCGGCGTCTGGCTGGGCGATGGCGCGGGGGAGCTGCTGTCCCGCACGCTGCGTGGCGACATCCGAACCGTGCTGCGAGTGCCTCCAGGCTTGCCTTCAGTGGAGGCCGACCCGAACGAACTCGAGCTTGCGGTGCTGAATCTTGCGGTGAATGCGCGTGACGCCATGCAGGGCGGCGGCACGCTGACGATCGTCGCCGAATGCGTGATGCAGGACGGCCTGACCGATCCTGACGGGCTAGATGGCCGCTTTATCCGGCTGTCGGTGACCGATACTGGGGCCGGCATGTCGGAGGCGACCCTGAGCCGGGTATTCGAGCCATTCTTCACCACCAAGGGCGTGGGAGAGGGCACCGGCCTCGGTCTCGCCCAGGTCTACGGCTTTGCCCGGCAAAGCGGCGGTGGCGTGCGGCTGCAGAGCCGGCTAGGCGAGGGCACCACCGTCTCGATCCTGCTGCCGGTTTCACAGCGCGCCACGCCTGATCCTTGTGTCGCGCCGGCTGCTGCAGCCGAACCGCTGCAGCACGCGTTGGGCGCAGCCGTGCTGGTGTGCGAGGATGATGACGACGTCGCGGCGCTGGTCGTCGATATGCTGGCGCAGTTGGGCCACGCGCCGACCCGGGTGAGCACCGCCGCGGCGGCGCTGGGCGCACTTGCGGACGGCCGCTCAGTGGATTTGCTGTTCACTGACGTGCTGATGCCCGGCGGCATGGATGGTCTGGCCCTGGCGCGCGAAGCCGGTCGCCGCCGCCCCGGCCTGCCCGTGCTGCTCACAACCGGCTACACCGGCGACGGCGCGGCGGTGGCGCCGCCGGAGGTGCCGGTGCTGCGCAAACCCTACAAACTTGAGGACCTGGCTCAGGCGTTGCAGACCGTCTTGGCGTAGGGCTACCGCGGCAAGACATGCGCCGGTCTTGCCGGCTGTGCTGGCGGATGGGGTGTCCGTTGCTAGCCTCGCAATTACAATGGATTGCGTCTAACAGAGCCGCCCGTCCCCCTTATCGTCCCCCATACGTAATGCCGAATGCGGGCAAACGAGTGCGAATGGAAGTATTCGTTCCATTTTCGGGGAGACCCAACAACTTGCTTCCCTCCGGCGGCCCGGTCAGCGACCCAGACATCACAATGGACGTGTTGTGCGATCCGCGCGCGCCGTACCGGAACCGCAGGTCAATTACCCGCACGTCGCCGCGCTCGGCAGCGATCATTGCCGGCTGGTCGGCGTCGACCGCGTGCTGGCAGCCGTTGCAGATCAACCAAAGGACGTGACCGCCCAGCGTGCGCAACATCGACGTCAATCCTGCTCAACCCGCGTGAGGCGGCGGAGGCGGCGCTGGCGCATACGTTGCGGGATAAGGCTGAAGCGGCATACCGGCGCGGCGCCATGCTGGACAGGCGGGCGACGATGATGGCGGAATGGGCTGCGTTCCTGACCCGGCCGGCGGACACGGATGCGGTGGTGTCCATCCGTGGTCGGTGCCGGGCTGCAGAATAGGGCGGGAAAGGGCGGACTCCTCCACCGTCTGGCGCGATCGGTTGGGGGTAGGTCAAGCGGCCGAACACCGGGTCTCCGCCTCGGTTATCCCCGGCTGCCCTGAAAGCGAAGCTGCGCTTGGGAGGCGCGTTTTGACACAAGCCACCTACACGGCTGGCCCGGGCTACTGGTTCGCAAGTCAAGCTGTCGAGTGGATTGCCTACGGATCATCGCCCGTCGAGATGCCGCGCCCTCATCCGGTGTGGGGTTATAATCCACCTGCTGAAATCATGGCGGCGCTTGAAGCCCGAGCAAACGGGCAAATTTGGCGTCCCATCGCGCCGCCCTATGGCGACTTTTCATGGCAAGCTCGCGCCCGTGCTCGCCGTATCATGCGAGATATGAGAATGACTGCGGCCGAGGCGTTAGGAACGTTGAAAAATGCACCGGCTCTAGCCGCACATGAGACCATGCAGCTTAAGCAAGCCCTAGCGAAGCTAAACCAAGCCGTCGCATCCGGTGATTACCGAGCTGAAGGCCGCCCGTCTGAAAGCCATATACGCCCCAAAGCACACAGAAAATACGAGCGCATTTCACGCCGGCTGTTTGATGGTCTCCGGTCAATTCAGGCCGACAATTGGTTCTGCATCGGCCATGATCAGAGCTGGGAATTCATCCATGATCCCGGGCCATTCTATTACGACGTGCGTGTCCGCACGGACGATGTAAGACAATCGGTAACCAATTTGGAGCCGCCCCCACCTGCACCAGACTACCGTACGGGAGCCGCCGGCAGACCCTCTAGTCGCTATCTTGTCGAGGCCGAGATGAAACGACGAGCCGAGGCCGGGGTATTGCGACGTGAGGCTCTAGAGACCGAAGTGAGGGAACTCGCGACGTGGCTGAAAGAAACACACCCCTCATGTCCACCAATGACTCTGAAGACGATCGGGAACGTCCTGAGAGACCTCTACAGGGAACTTACAAAAAGCCCGAAATGATTGTCCACTCGGCATTTCAGGCATCTATTACAGGCACCGTCGGCACCTGAATATCGCGTTCATCCAAACTACGAGGATGAACAGAGATGCACAGATACACCGAAGGCAGCTTCCTGGCTTACGCTGCCGCAGCACCAGAGCGTGCTTTTCCGGCCTACGCCACAATTCCAGATTGGTGCGTGATCTCCGGCATGGGCCGGTCCAAAACCTATGAAGCTCTGGGCCGCGGCGATCTTCGCGCCATCAAGATCGGCAACCGTACGCTGATCGACGTGGCGCCAGGGCTGCAATGGATGGACAGCCTGCCGCAGGCCACCATTCGCCCGCACGGCGCCAAGCACACGAAGCAGGTTGCCTAAAACGATTAACCCCGGCGCTGGCAGGCACCGGGGCGGATCGTTGGGCAACGCGGACGCGACATCCGCAATCTACTGCCCGCCGCCGCACCGTTCAATGCCTGTTTGCGCGCCTTCCATTGGAGACGGTGCGAAATGACACTGACAACATACTACACGCCGGCTTGGCATACCTCCGCCACGTCACGCTTAATTGCACCTCCGTCATACATGACCATCCCGAGCGACCCGGATGCCGCACTGGCGTACGCTGTCTATCTCGACCGGCTGGCTGATCTGTTGCTGTCCGAAGGTCGCAGCATTCAGGCTGAAGCGGCATCACATCTGGCCCTAGAGGTGCGTGCCCGGGTGCTGGAGATGCTGGCATGAACGCCATTAGTCCGCCCCCTGCAGCGCCTTTGCCACCGGGTAGAGACAGCCTGGTCGACACATCAGCCGACCGCTTGGCCGTGACCTTCTTTGAGAACTTCGCCGCATCATCGAAGCGGCAGGAACTTTGGTCACTGGACGCCCTTGCCCAGCACATCCTCCGGACCACCGCGGCGGAGAAACGCAAGCTGCCCTGGCTCAAGCTGACCATCTTTGGAGACCAACGGACCGATAAGAACAGCCTCCGCCACGATGGCAATGTGCTCACTGTCACGGGCCTCGAAGCAGATTATGATGCCGAGACGATGTCCTTCGATGATGCGGTGGAAACGATCACGAAGGCCGGTATCCTGGCGTTGGTCTACACCAGCCCTTCACATACCGAAGATCGTCCTCGCTGGCGCGTGCTGTGTCCCTTCTCGCAGCCAGTGCCGGCTACTAGCCGGGGCAAACTGCTGGGCCGTCTCAACGGCCTTTATCGCGGCATCTTCTCCAGCGAGACCTGGACGGTGTCACAGGCCTACTATTTTGGCTCGGTTGCAGCGAACCCTGCACACAGGGTTGAGTTGATCGAAGGCACACCGATTGATCTGCATGACGACCTTGATACGATCTGGCAGGGCAAACCGAACACTAGCAATTCGGCTTCCAACGGGACAGGGCAGTCCGGTCCGCTAAACGAGGACGAGCTGCTGGCGCAGATTGTTAGCAGTGAGAGCTACCATCAACCGGCGGTTCGACTTCTTGGGCGCTGGGCATGCACAGGCGTAGTCTACCTGGACGCGCGCCGACGCCTGATTGACGCAATGGAGCAGGTATCACTCCCTGATCGGACCGCACGTTGGCATACACGGCGCGCCGACATCGACCGTTGCCTGCAAGATATTTACGGCAAGGCCGCATCCAAACGCGACGCTACTGGTCCGGCCTACGCGCGGCCGATACAGCATAGCCCATGGCCCAACCCGGACCTGGCTCTTGCAACCTCCAGCTCCGATCCGGCTCCAGAACTGCCGCTGACCGATGTCTTCCCCAATAGACTGGGAAAATGGATCACCAGCGCCGCCGACGCTGCGGGAGCCCCGCCTGACTACGTGGCGGGCGCGCTGCTCGCCGCGGCTGGAGGTTGCATCGGCAACGCTCGCTGGGCGCAGCCGAAAGAGGGCTGGCAGGAGCCGCCGGTGGTCAACGTCGCGCTGATCGGGCGTCCTAGTGCAGGCAAGTCTCCGGCACTGGACCAAGTGGTTAACCCGCTACACGCGATCGAAGCAGAGATGAATGACGACTGGCGCGAGCGGAAACGCCATCACGCGACTGACAAGGCGGCCGCAGAAGAACGGCGTGATCTGTGGAGGTCGAAGGTCAAAAAAGCGGCGAAAGACGGAAACGCTGCACCGATGATGCCGGTCGATGCCGAGGAACCAGAGCCACCTCAGAAGCACCGCCTCGTAAGCACGGACCCTACCGTCGCCAAAGCCGAACGCATGTCGGCGGCGAACCCGCGCGGACTGATGCTGGTGCGCGACGAGTTAGCCGGCTGGATCGCGGGCATGGACAGGTTCGGCAGCGGCGCGGGCGGGTCCGATCGCGCGTTCTGGCTACAAGCCCAAGGCGGGCGACCGTGGTCTCCCGATCGGGTCAAGGACGGCGACGCCGAAGTGTCCGTCCCGAACCTCACGTGGTCGGTGGTTGGCGGAATACAGCCTGACCGCCTGGCATCGCTGCTCCTGGCCGGCGATGACGATGGCCTGGCCGCGCGTTTCCTGTATCTGTGGCCCGAGGCGCAAGCGCCCCGCTGGTCGGAGGCAGGCGGTGACTTGGCGCAGGGCAAGATGTGGCTGTCACGGCTGCGCACACTGCCCTGGACGCCCCCGGAACCGGTTCTGTTGCCGTTCAGCCGGTCGGCGCAGACTGCATTGCAGGACTGGCGGCAGGAGGTCGCGCGCATGGAGGAAGGCGCTGCCGGCCTATTCCTGTCGTGGCTGGGCAAACTGCCCGGCTTCGCGGTGCGGCTCGCAAACGTCCTTGCACACCTTGTATGAGCAGCGGACCCGAGCAACGCGGACGCGCCTACGATGATCGAGGACACCGACGTGCGGCGGGCCGTGATCTTTCTGTCCGCGTACGCGGTCCCGATGGCGCGACGGGCGTTTGGGGAAGCGGCGCTGCCCGAAGCCGAGCGCGACGCACGGCGATTGGCGCGGTGGCTGCTGAAACAACAGCCCTGCCCAACAACGCTGAATGTTCGGGAGCTACGTCGCATGGCGAACGGACCCGGGATCGCTAACGCCTCTCGCGTGATGGCGGCGCTGGACGAACTTGCGGCGATGGGTTTGGTGCGCGCGTCCCCGGGCCGTGACGGCGAACACCATGGGCGTCCCCGCAACGACTGGATGGTAAATCCGGCTGTGGCGGGAGGCGGCACTGGCCTAGCATGACCGGTTGTGAGCAGTGATTGCCGTTAAACGTGCCCATGCCGATAGCGCCAATAGTGCCAAAAGCCTTCCAGACCCGGCATGTCAGGCCTAATGGCCCTATTGGCACTATTGGCATGAGGGTGCATTCGGCGAAAAGAGTGCACGGGTGTTCCGGCAATGCCGATGTCCTGACACGAGGGGGTTGCCTACATGCGATCGATCCTCCCCGCTGGGCTTCTCCGCTCCCGGCTGACACCTCGTATCCCTGGACAAGGCTCGACTGCTTGAGAAGCATGGGGCCGAGTTGCTAACGTTAGGTTGGTCGGCGACAAACGCGTTCGGGCTTCACGCCACGGCGCCTGGAAGGGCGGCGGATTGTTATGGGCCGGCGATGCTTCTCGACGGCGGGACGGTTGCAGAGCTGACGACCGAGGACGCCATGATTGTTCGCCCGAGCGGCGCCGTGCTGCGGCTGCAACGCGGAGCGGGGCGGCCCGCGATGCCGGCTTGGGCGCTTGTCCCGACTGGGTGCGGGTTGCAGCAAAAGGAACTTACAGCAAGATGATTGATATAGGCGACCTGGGCCGACCACCTGTTCGGTCTACATCGGTTCGTGCCTGGCACCTGCCCGGACTGCATGGGACTGGCGATGCTGCTAAATGGCCGGGGATTGGGCAACATCACGCCGGAGACGGTGGAGATCGTGACAGGCGGCGGGCATACGGTCCGGTTCAGCCACATGATCGCGCAGGCGCGATGCGAGGCGGTGCTGGCCTGGGCGCTTGAGTGACCTGCGCCAACAACTTACCTTAGCGACCGGTCTCGACCGAAGCCGGCCACTCAGGGACATTGGCGCCATGCTCGGGAGCGGACGTTCGCTGTTTTAACGGCCTGGCAGCTCGGCGCCCGTCTGCGACATTGCCGAGCGACCGAGCGGCTCCAAGCAGCGGTCACTTATTCAGGTTTGCGGGATCGTATCCATCCGGCCAAGGCCGCGGTTGTGAGCCACCGTTAGGCTGCGACGGCGGTGTTCTGGACGGGTTTACGCCAGTTCCACGGCAGCAGCTCGTACAGCCGTGACGCGGGATAATCGGCGATCCGGCGCAGGACGTCGGCGAGCCAGGCGCGCGGGTCGACGTCGTTCAGCTTGGCCGTGATGATGAGCGAGTACATGGCCGCGGCTCTGTCGCCGCCGCGATCGCTGCCGGCGAACAGCCATGCCTTGCGCCCAAGTGCGACACCACGCAGCGCGCGTTCGGCGGCGTTGTTGCTGAGACAAATGCGGCCATCGCCGAGGAACCGGCTGAAGGTGTCCCAGCGCTTGAGCATGTAGTCCATCGCCTTGGCGACCTCGGCGTGGCGCGACATCTTGCCGCGTGCCGCGCGCATCCAGGTTTCGAGATCAGCGACGAGCGGCGCCACGTGTTTCTGCCGCAGGGCGAGGCGTTGCTCAGCAGGCAGGCCGTTGATGCTGCGCTCGACGTCAAAGATGGCGTCGATCCGCCGCACAGCTTCAGCGGCGAGCGGGGCGCGCGCGACCTTGGCCAAGTCGAACAGCTTGCGACGCCCATGGGCCCAGCACCCCGCTTCTGTCACCGGCCCAGGCTTGCGCCCTTCATGGAACAAGCCATTGAACCCAGCGTATGCGTCGGCTTGCAGAATGCCGGCATAGCCCGTCAGGTGCTTCCTCGGGTGCTCGCCTCCACGGTCGCGCGAGTAGTAGAATATGGCGGCAGGCGGCTCTGGTCCGCCGAACGGCTGGTCGTCTCGCGCACATAGGTCCACAGGCGGCCGGTGGCGGTCTTGCCTTTCGCCAGCACGGGGATGGTGGTGTCGTCGCCATGGACGCGCTCGGCCGCCATCACGTGCGCCTCGATCAGCGCGGTCAGCGGCGCAAGCGTCGCCGTGCACGCGCCGACCCAGTCGGCCATGGTCGAGACGTCGATCTCGATCCCCTCGCGGGCATAGGTCTCGCTTTGCCGGTTCAGCGGCAAATGCTGCCCAAACTTCGCCTCCAGGATCATCGCCAGCAGCTCGGGCCCGGCGCGGCCGCGCGCGATCGGGTGGAACGGCGCCGGCGGCTGGGTGATGCTCTCGCACACTCGGCAGGTGAACCGTTCGCGCACCGTCTGCACCACCTTCCACTGGCGCGGGATCACCTCCAGCGTTTCGGTGACGTCCTCGCCGAGCTTGGCCAGCCTGCCCTTGCAGCAGGGACACTCGGTCGGGCCGGGGATCACCACGCGCTCGCGCGGCAGATGCGCCGGCAACGGCCCGCGCACCGGCTTGCGGCGGAGGGTGCGACGGGGAGGAAGTCCCTCCTGGTCGGGTTCAAGCGCCGCCTCGTCCTCCGCCGCGGCGGCGTCCAGCTCCTCGAGCTGCAGCTCCAGCTGATCGAGCAGCTTGCGACCACGCTCGGACGAGGCGCCGAAGCGGTCGTGCTTGAGCTTGGCAATCAGCAGCTTGAGATGCGCTACCATCGCCTCCGCACCCGACGCGCGCGCCTCCGCCTCGCGGCGTGCCAGCTGTTCGGCCGCCAAAGCGGCCCGCAGCAGGGGAATGTCATCCGGGACAGGATCAATGGCGGGCGTCACGCGGTCAATTGGATCATACTTGCTGTCGGCTGTGTACCCCTTTGTGCGAGATGGTTGCGTTCTTGCGCAGGCTGATGACGTCAGCCCGCCATCTCCGGCCGCCACGTCCGTTGCGGGTTCCGCCAATCGATCCCTTCCAACAGCATCGAAAGGGTGGCCGGGGTGAGCGAAACCACGCCATCCCTAGCCTGCGGCCACACGAACCGGCCCCGTTCCAGCCGCTTCGCATACAGCGACATGCCGGTGTCGTCGTGCCACAGGATCTTTACCAGATCGCCGCGGCGGCCCCGGAAAACCTAGAGATCGCCCGCGTGCGGGTCACGATGAAGGGCCTGCTGCACCTGCAGCGCCAAACCGCCCATGCCGCGGCGCATGTCCGTGTGCCCGTTGGCCAGCCACACCCGCACGCCCGCGGGCATCGCGATCATCGCCGCACCGCCGTCATCACCCGGCGCAGCGCCACAAGCCCGACATCCGCGCCCACCCGGATGCAGGTCCCGTCCGGCAACGCGATCTCAATCCGCTCCGTCTCGGCCGGCACCGCCTGGCCCGGGGCGGGACAGGGTGGTGGAAGTGCCAGGCAGCCGGGAGCCGGCGTATCAGCCGCGATCTGCACCGGCACGAACACCGGCATCGGCTCCGGCGCCAGCACGCCCGCGCGCACCTGCTGCCGCCAGTTCCACAACAGACCCCGGCTCACCTCATGCCGGCGCGCCACATCGGCAAACGACGCCCCAGGCCGCTCGACCTCGGCTACAATCCGCAGCTTCTCCTCACACCGCCAGCGACGACGCCGCTCAACCCCGGTGATGATCTCCATCCCCAACCGCCTCCGATCTTAACAGCACTCGTACGAGCGCCCCTAAGATCACCAGGCCGGGTCAGGTATGCCAGGCGTTACTCGCCGGATGGATACGCGGGATCAGCCGTTCGCTCACAGCAGCGACAGCCACTGGCAGGCTCTTTCCGAGCGGTAGAGTGGCTACGAGCATCCCTGCGCAGCGCCCGATAGCCGTTTCACCAATCCTGATTCGGCCCTGCGCCATGCGCGGCCAGATCATTTGTGGGACGGCGAGGTGCTCACTAGCCTTTCTGGGCAGGGACGGGGGACTGGTGAATGGGGATCGAACTATCAGAAAAGGCACTTTTCGCAGAAGATTTAAGGAACGGAGTGAACCTGTTTCTCGGAGCGGGCTTCTCGGTGATGGCCAAAAACGGCAACGGCGAATTCCTGCCGGACGGGAAGACTCTGCAAGCGGCATTGGTAGAGGAGCTCGACCTATCAGACTTTTCTGAGCTGGACTTGCAGTCGCTTTACGCCGTCGCAATTCAGACAGATCGCGATCGAGTCCGGAAGGTGGTTCGCGATCTGCTCACGGTTCGCGCTTACGATCAGCGGTATGGCGTGCTGCGAAATTTAAACATTTCCTCGATCTATACGACGAACATAGATGACCTAATTTACCTTATCTTCGCCCCCAAAGCTGGTCAGGCCTCAAAAGCGCTGCACGACAGCGTACTGTACAGTGCTCCTCGCGTGCCGGCGGAGGTGATCAACTACGTTCCGCTTCACGGCTGCGTCCGACATGATGATCGTGAGTTTATCTTTACCCCTGGGCAGATCGCATCTGCCTTCGCTGCAGATCGTGAAAGTTGGTACGTATTTCAACGAGAGCTGCAGCGAAGGCCTACCCTCTTCATCGGCTACGGTTTGAAGGACGCGGGGGTGCTTCAGGCGCTTCACGGCAACCCCGTAGACAACGTCAACCGGTGGATACTCATCAGAGAAAGCAGTGACTCAGCAAGGCGTCTTTTCGAAAGCCTTGGTTTCAAGGTGATTATAGGAGACACGGCCGGCATCCTCGAATACCTCGCAGCTCACTCGAAAACTGACGACGCACAATCCCTCGGCCCTGTTCGGCGCCATGCGTATGGCTTGATCCCCCGCTTCGATGAAGCGGCACAAAGGCCGGTCAAGACTTTTTTCCTCGGAGGTGAACCTGAGTGGTCGGATGCGTATTCAGGGCAGATCGTAAAACGTCGCGTGGTATCGGCAGCAAAGGATATCATTCTGGCTGGTAAGGACTTGATGCTCGTTGGATTACCTTTGTCAGGCAAATCAACTACCCTGAAACAGCTTGCCGTCGACCTGGCGCAGACTCGCAATTGTATTTACTTTGAGCGACTTTCCGAGCCGGTTTCAGCCGAGCTAGTCGCTGGATCAACCGGAGACAATGGAAAGACTATAGTATTTCTTGACGACGTTTTGGAGTCACGAGCATCGCTACTTAAGCTGGTTGAAAGCGGCAGGTTTCAGTTTGTAGGTGCAGAGACAAGTTTCTACTTCGATACAGTAAACTTTAGACCTCCAATGAACAATTTCGTTGTCTTATCGACCAGCGAGGTGCATCCGGCTGACAGGCAGCGCATCCTCGACTCAATTCCTGAGTCCATTAAGCGACATGTGTATGTCGAGCCCGGATCGCTACATGACAGCGACGAAGTCGGCTTGTTTGAGTCGCTTCAGAAGCACGTCTACGATGAAAACCTGCGCATTCGGTTCCGGGATAAGCTGCGAGCCTTCGAGGTGCATGATCGGCAAGGGTTCGATATCTATATCATGGCTTGCTACATATCTGCATGCCGAACGATAGCGTCGTTCGACATGCTTTTCATGTTTATTGACGGCAAAAAGAAGCAGTACACCGACGTCTATGACATCGTCGGCCGAATCGACGACTTTCTAACTGATCTGGACCTTATTGACGACCATCATCAAGACTATTTTTCAGTAAGGTCAAGCGGTCTCTCCCGGATAGCGCTGGAAGAAGTAAACAATCAGGCGTTTGGCCGCGTTTTCGAGCGCTTTCATTCAGCTGTTCCGACCAATATAATACCAGATTACAGTATATTTCGGCGGTTTGCTTACGACAACGACTATGCACGCCGCGCATTCCCGATCGCAAAAGATGGGAAAAGGTTTTACGAACGGCTTATATCCTCGACAGACAACCCGTACGATTATCAACACGGAGCAGTCTACCTTTCCAAGATGCGCGTGTTCAAAGAGGCTTTCGAATGGATCGATAAGGCCATTTCGATGAGCCGGAAGAAGATATTCCCGATCCGCAACTCTCACGCCCGGATTCTATTCGAGGCCAACATCGATGTTGTAAGAGCTGACCCCGGGAACGCGACCGCAAAAGTTGGTATCGTGGAGAGCATGAAGGTCCTTGAAGACTGCATTCTCAATGACCCGCGTAGAAGCTATCACCTGATAAGGTTCAGCGATCAGTGCATGCAGTATGTGGAAGTCTACAATGACAGAAACGCCTATGAGTGGCTAAACATGGCAAAGCGGTTGTTGCGAGAGGCGCTGAAGGAGGCTGTTGTTCCTGGAAGCCGCGAAGCCTATAACCAGGCGAAGTTCCGCCGAGTGCTGAGGCAGGTAGAGCAGCAGATTCGATAGCGGGTTACATGCAGGTGTTTGTTTGCAGCGAGCGCGCCGCAGTCTGGCAAATCAATTGGCCCATGCTTTGTCCGATACGGCTTTCGAGCCTTAAACCGGGTCAGCCGGACTGCCTTGCTGATGCGGGCGAGAATTGTCCGGGCTGCCTCCCCCAACCAACCGGCTCCACACCCGTCTTTCTGTCAGTCAGCAACAAGTTGGTCTCACTACCACCGAACGTTCGCTAGTCGCTGACGTGCTCTCGTAAGCTGCCATGCAGAAACGGCCAGCTTATGCCGATCCGGGGATGTCAGCTACCTGTGTTTCCCGCGGTGAAGCAGACAGTCCGCTACCCACCCGACCACGACATCGCGACGCTGATCCGCAAGCTAAACGGTCGTTTGCAGGAAGGTCGGATTAGCGAGCGCGCTACTCTCGAACCCGCCTAGCATTGACCGAGAGATATACGATCCATATACGCTTCATAAGTCGCTTAGGCTGTGGGGACGATCGATGGGCATTGTAAAAATCGATGACGAGCTACACGAGGAAGCTCGCCGCGCCAGTACGGTAATGTGCCGGTCCATCAATGCGCAGGCCGAGTTCTGGATGAAGATCGGGATGCTCGCCGAAGCAAACCCCACCATGGCTTTCAACGACATCGTCAAGGCACAGCTCGTGCAGGCGAACGTTCGCCTCATGGAAGCCGCTGCTGCCTGATAAGCGAAACTATTCATAGAGCGGGACGAGTATGACTATCGAAGACGAGATCGCGGCTTTCTTTGCCAGCTATGTCGATGCGTTTGCCCGCAACGATGCCGATGCCTTGAGTGAGCTATGGGACTCGGTAGGGCTGTTCCCCTCGCCGACCGGCAACTTCGCAATGGAAAGGCAAGCGTTTCGCGACCATTGCGTGACGCTGATGGACTTCTACCGCCAGCAAGGCGTTGTCCGGCCCGAGGGTAAGCTTCTTTCCACGAGCGAACTCTTCCCGAACGTCGTTCAGGCTCGCATGGCGTATCGTATGCAGGGAGAAGGCGACGAACTCATTGCCGAGTGGGAGCATGTCTATATCCTGCGCCGTACCGACCGTTGGCGGGTATCGTTGACGATCGCCGATGATGAAATGGCGGTATGGGCCGCACGCGGCGCGCAACTCTAAATCTGTAAACCGCCGAGCATCCTACGACACTCGGGAAGTCAGCTGTGCGCGCGGCCTTCCCGATCAACCGTCCTTTTCGAGAAAGCCGGCGCCGCCTTTTAACGGCAGCTATTGCCGTATGCTGCTCCAAAACCGGTCTGTCCGTTGACCACCCAAGGCGGACATAGAATAGGGCCGCTGGTATTCAGCAGAACAGCCGGTATCTCGCGCGGGCGCGCGTACAGCGTGCGAAACTCACATGCGGCAGGCCCATCTAGGTCGCGCATTGGCCACGCTGAAAGTCCTAAAAATCGGAGATAGGCAAATGATTTCGGGAAATCCGCCGCAAGTGTTGTCTGGATGGCTTGCCTGATGGGCGGCTACTTCTCAGGACGGCGAGGTGGGCGACCGACCGTGGAGGGAACGGGCTGCATCAAGATCGACGTGTCCGACGTAGTGCCAACGCGCGGACGGAAACCGCCACGGGGCACCAAATTCTCTGGCACCCGCGGCAACGAGCCATACAGCGTAATCGTCATGGTGACCCTGGACAGCCCAGATGTGGGGTTCGGGACCATGCGGGTGTGGCACGCCAGCATCCGCCACTCGACCAGCGGCGAGACTGGGCCGCAGGACTACACTGTGCAGTTGCGAGCCGAGCCTTGCACCCTGGGCGGCCGGCGCTGGTCCTTTAGATGTCCGCGCACATGGCGGCGGTGCCGAACCTTGTACCTCCCAAACGGAGCCGATCGGTTCGCGTCCCGGGCTGCATACAAGCTGGCCTACCAATCTCAGCGGATCAGCGAGACGAACCGGTGCCACGCTAAGCTTGCACGCATGTGTCGAAAGGTTGGCGCCGGTTACAGCGGGACGGAAGCCGGTCTGCTGCCACGACCAAGCGGTATGCGACGGCGGACCTATGACCGGCTTTTGGACGAATGGTATGAGACGGAGGATCGGCTTGACATGCTGTTCGTGGTTGGTGCGGCGCGCTTCTTGAGGCTAGGTCCGAATGTCCGGAAATAAACCGCTGCCAGCACGACCTCCCGCCTAAGCTTTACCATGACTGCCTCTTGAAACCGTCTTCAATGGCTTGCCGCTAGGTCCCGTGAACATACAGATAATCACTCCCGCTCACCCCGTCGTGTCCAAACACCGTTGCCAGCCGTCCATTCGTAAGGTCCGTTTGGCTGAACCCCGCAAGCGTGATCGAGGCAGTCGGCTTACCCGCTGCCGTCGCATGCAGCGTCAGACCCGTGTAGCCAGCCGCGCCGCCGTTGTCAGTCCAGACCAACGTGTTCGTGCTGGGCGAGATGTCCCACATGGTCGCCGCATCGCCGCTGTGGAACCCGCCCACGGTGTCCCAGACGTCGGACCTAACCCCGCACGCATCCACATAGAACGTGTCAGCGCCAGAACCGCCGGTCAGGAAGTTCGATCCAGTGCCGCCATCCGCCACGTTCGTGCCGCTCGACAGTGCGATGCCGTCATTGCCCGATCCGGTGTGGACGAACAGGCTCGGCGCGTTGGCCGAAATGTTCAGGCTGTCGGGCGTGAGATCGATCAGCTCCGTCTGCACGCCGGACACAGGACCTGCGTATGCATGCGAGAATGTATTGGGAACAACACTGTTCGTCGTGGTGTCGGAAATCGTCGCGACCATGACAGGCGGCTTGGCGTCGTCCTCGGCAACCCACGCCTTAAGCTGCGCAACATCATCTTCGGTCATGCGTGTGAAAAAGCCGGTGCCATCGGGAAGCCCTGAACTGACGAGCCCCACAACCTGCGGGTTGCCATCCGCGCCCGATATCCATACCGGGCCGCCGCTGCTGCCTGGGCCGAGGGTCTTGCCGTTGAGCAGGCCGGGGTAGACCGTGTTCAGCGTGACGTTTTCTGCGACATCGACGCGTCCATCGCCAACCCTGGCAGGATAGCCGCTGACGGTCACGCCGCCGCCGATAAAGCTGCCGGTGCCAAGCGCCCAAGGCGTGACGCCGATGACCGGTGCGCTAAGATGGATGAGAGCGAAGTCCTCCTGCGAGTCCAGCAGCGTGATGCTGCCGTCATTGGCAAGCTTACTGTAGTGTGTTGCGGTGCCGCTAAAATGGCCATAGGGGGCCAGACCGCCAACATCGGCTTTCGGCACGACGTCGATGTTGGTAGCAACGCCATCACCGGGCTTGCTCTGGTAGACGACATGGGCCGCTGTCAGAACCTCGTCGGGCGAGATCAGGACGCCGGAACCCTGCCAGAAGGATAAGCCGGTCTGGTCGGTGATGCGTACGATTGCATCTAATTTCGGGTCGGGTGGGGGGAACGCGTCGGGTGGTTGGTTGGGCATGGTTTAGCCTCTCAGTAGCCGGCCAGTCATTACGCGATGCAGTTGAAGTTCTGACACTTCAACGCAGCTAGCTTTGTCTTGGCAACCCCCTTGTTGCTAGTTCTTGCTGTATAGCGCTGTAAGAGGACGGAATACTGATCCTGAACGCAGTGCATAACGGAGGATGTTATAGGCCAGATACAGCTCAGGACTTCGCTACTTTTCTCAGGCGCGCGAACTTCTATGTCAGGTCTTATCGCCAGGAACCCTCGACGCCGCAGGTCTTCGCCTTGTGTGGGCACGGCAGAAGTCACATGGGTCGTGGTCAAAGCGATTCGGTATTATGAGGTTTGTTTGCGCAGGCACATTGCATTCGGTGTGCCGGCGTTTGATGCATGAGGTTACAAGGGTCTCACGCCGGGCGTTCTCGCTGCTGCAGAAATTGCGGCAGTCCATGGTGTCGCCCGTGTGCATTCAGGGTGCCGCACTGAGGGCTGAAAGGGCAGGACAGGGGTGGGTGGCGGTATGTAGCCGGTGGCGGGCTATAGAGGCCGGCAAGTATAACGCCGGCCGACACTGGCACTAATGTTCTCCGTACGTCTCTCGCTGCCATCCCGGTCGTAGCGTCGTCGTCAGCCCTGGTCATGGATCACGTCCATGTTCGGGGTCAGGCCTGCGCCGGGTGCTCACCACCCGCCCAGCCGCCTTGGTACCCGGATGTCCGCCGGGCGCGGATCGTCAGCCAGCCCGCAATCTTACGAGCTTGCTCGCCGGCCGGGCGTAGGGTTGGGCGCAGAACGTGGCCCATGCCGTCATCATGTCGCGCCGCTTGTCGAACAGGTCGCCGCGTCGATAAGCAGCCTCCACCTTGTCCCCGACCATGTGCGCCAGTGCGGCCTCGGACAGCTCACCCGGATAGCTTGTCAACTCGGACGCCCAATCCTTGAAGCAGGACCGGAAGCCGTGAACCGTCAGGTCACCACGCTTCATGCGCCGCAGCACCGCCGTCATGGTCATGTTGGACAGGCCCCTACTGGGCACCGTGCCGGGGAACACGAACGCATCCGGGGCGTCGATCAGCCGCAGCGCCGTCACGTCCGCCAGGATCGCCAGCGCAGCCGGGGCGAGGGGAACACGGTGCTCGCGCTTGGCCTTCATGCGGGCAGCGGGCACGGTCCAGGTTGCGGCGGCCATGTCGATTTCAGACCACCGCGCGCCCAGCACGTCGCCGGACCTCGCAGTCGTAAGAATGGTGAAGGCCAGGGCCCGGGCGCCCATGCCAGGCTGGCCTTGCAGCGCCGCCATGAAAGCTCCCACGTCCTGCCAGGGCAGCGCAGCATGATGCTGCACGGGTGCTACCTGCCCCCGTGCCGGCAGCGCATTGGACAGGTGCCCGCGCCACCGGGCGGGATTGTCCCCGGCCCGCAATCCTGTCGCCTTCGCATAGTCCAGCACCGCCTCGATCCGGCCGCGCACGCGCGCCGCCGTTTCTGGCTTGGTAGTCCAGATGGGCTGCAGCGCCGCCAGGACATGCTCGGTCGCCACGTCCGCAACCGGCAGATCCCCCATGTGCGGATAGGCGTAGGCTGCCAGGGTGCTGCCCCATTGGGCGCCGTGTTTCGCGTTTTTCCAGCCAGCCTTGTTGCCGACCATGAACCGATCGGCGGCTTCCCGGAACGTGGTTCCCCTAATCGCCGCTTGCTGGGCGGCCGCCTTCGAAGCGGCTTGCTCGGCATCACGTTGGGCGAGAGGGTCGGTCCCGGACCGAACTAGCCGATGCAGGTCGCCAGCCCTTTGCCGCGCCTCTATAAGGGGGACGGCGCCGGGTTCAGCACCCGCGCGGCCGAGCCCCATCTCGCGGGTCCGGCCGGCCATGGTGTAGCGAAATATCCAAAACCGCGATCCCGTATCCCGCACGAACAGCCGCAGCCCATTGCCGTCCATGTACTGCCCGGGGCCGGCCTTGCTCACCTTCGCGGCCGTCAACCCAGCGGCTTTCTTCGGCATCGTGCGAACCCCTCAGCGTCCCCCTATCGTATGGGGGAACGGGAGCGGACACAAGCGGATGCCCATGGACCAATGAACGGCCGGAAACGCAGCAATACCTTGGCTTTTTCGAGGTTTGCCGGGTGACCGTGGACGGGTACGGATAAGGGGATGGCGGATGGGGTGGGATTCGAACCCACGGAACGCTTGCACGCTCGGCGGTTTTCAAGACCGCTGCCTTAAACCGCTCGGCCACCCATCCATCGCCGTTTCCCTACACGCGACACCATGCCCGCGGCAAGTCCGGGCGGGGTTTCCCGTCGGGTGTGTTGCCGGTAGCCTAGGCGCACATACCGTCACAGGACACAGCATGTCGCTTTCAAGAACCGCGATCGGGCTCACGGCGATGTTGCTGGTCACGATGCCTGCACGTGCAGAGCCGCCGCAGGACCCTAAGGGCATCTTCACGTTCCAAGTCGAGAACGACGCCGTCTCGACGTTCAAAGGCACCTCCGACCAATACTATACCAGCGGCCTCCGGCTCGGATACACCTCCGGCACCAATGCAATCCCGGACTTCCTAGCCGGGTTCGGCCGCGCCGTCTGGGGTGACGGCGTGCAGCGGATCAGCATCGACATCAGCCAGTCCATCTTCACCCCGCGCAACACCCAGCTCAGCCAACCCGACCCGCGGGACCGGCCCTATGCGGGCTACCTGAACGCGACGCTCGGCCTGCTGCACGACACCGACGAGACCCGTAGCCTGCTGGCGGTGAGCCTGGGCGTGGTCGGGCCGGCGGCGCTGGGTCGCGTGGTGCAGAACGGCTTCCATGATATCATCGGCGACACCCCCAACCGCGGCTGGTCCTCGCAGTTGCGGGACGAACCGGCGATCGAGCTGCTGGCCGAACGGACGTTCCGCCTGCCGATCACCCGGTTCTACGGCCTGGAGACCGACGCGCTGCCGGCGCTTACGGCCGGGGTCGGCACGGTGCGGGACTATGTCCAGGCCGGAGTGAGCTTCCGGGTTGGGCAGGGGCTGAACAGCGACTTCGGCGTTCCGCGCATTCGGCCAGGACTGAGCGGATCGGACGCCTACACCCCCAACCGCCCGTTCGCCTGGTATGTGTTCGCCGGCGCCGACGGCCAGGAAGTCGCGCGTGACGTGTTCCTCGACGGCAGCACGTTCCGGGGCCGCAGTCTGTCAGTGGACAAACGGCCCTATTTGGGTGAGCTGCAACTCGGCCTCGCCGCCATGTTTTACGGCGTCCGGCTGACCTACACGCAAACCTGGCAGACGGAGTCTTTCAAAGGGCAGAAGAGCGGCCTGTTCAATTTCGGTTCGCTGGCGCTCTCGGCCCGGTTCTAAATGCCTTTCCTCAGCCGGCCGTTTCCGGCACCAGCTCAGGCGTGACACCCTCGGCCGTGCCGACTTCGGTATCTGTCAGCATGCGCCAGGTGCCTTGCACCAGGATCTCGCAGGGACGGAACCGCGCCTTGTAGGCCATCTTGCGACTCTCCGGCACCCAATAACCCAGGTAAACATAGGGCAGGCCCTCGGCCCGGGCGCGTTCAATCAGCCATAGGATCGCGTAGGTGCCGAGCGACTGGCGCTCCAGTTCCGGAGCAAAAAAGCTATAAACTGCCGAAAGCCCGTCTCCGAGCCGGTCGGTCAGGCAGCCGCCGATCAGGCGGTCGCCGGCACCGCGGAACTCGATGATCTTGGTCTCGATCGGCGTGTCCTCGATCATGGCGCGGTAGTCGTAGAAACTCATCGTCGCCATATCGCCGTCGCTATGCCGAACCTGCTGATAACGCTGAAAAAGCTGGAACTGCTCAGCCGTGGCGCGGGCGGGCACACTGAAACCCTCGACGCCTGCGTTGGCGCGGTCGATGCGCCGCAGGCCACGATCAGGTAAGAAGGTCGCGACAGGGATGCGGATCGGCACGCAGGCCTGACAGGACGGACAAACCGGCGCATAGGCGATGTTGTGACTGCGGCGGAATCCGGCACGCGACAGCCGGTCGTGCAAATGGTCCGCGTCTGGTCCGGTGATCTCGGTGACGACCTTGCGCTCCGTCCGCCCCGAAACGTAGGGACAGGGTAGCGGGGCCGTCGTGTAGAAGAACTGCGGTCGGCGTGGCGGCTTGTAGGTCATGCGTAAGGGGATCCCCGTTGCATGGTCGCGAAACCGGCGGTCGCGGTCAATGTACGGTTCAGGGCGCCGCCGCGCACGACCACTAGACCGGAAACCAAGTCGTGCAGCGTCCGGTGGCGGCTCGTAACCAGCGCCGCCGCGAGCCAAATCACCCCAGCGCCAAGTGTCAGCCAAAGCCCGGCGGTAAACAGGATCGCCTGCAGCAGCGACGGCTGGCCCAAGTCCTGGTTGCGTCGCACCGCCAGGTCCATCAGGACCTGGCCCGGCGTGGCGCTGCGTCCGCTGGCGACGAACAGGACATGATACAGCAGCGGCACGATCGGCAGCAGGCCAAGCAGCGGGAACCCTAGCCCAAACGTCAGCAGCCCAAATCCGACCAGGATAATCCACAGCACTGCGACGACGCCGCCCACCAGCAATAGGTCGAACAGCCAAGCCCAGACCCGGCGGAACATAACGCCTTCGGTCAACCCGGCATCAAGGGTGTCGTCGGTCAGGCCAGCGGTCATGGGGTCAATCCTATGCTGTCGGCCACGGTTGGATTGGGGCCGAGCCGAATGCCGGCACCGTCCCGCCAGCGCGTCATCAACGAGGTCGCCAGGCGGCGGAATGGATGCCCGGACTGCCCAGGGGTGAGCGCAAACAGGCTTTGGTCGAGGTCTTGCAAGTCATACACTCCGCGATACCCGGCGCCGTGCACCGACGCCCAACCATTCACGCGCATGCCGCCGCGATATACTGTCGTATCATCGCCGGGCTGTGCGATATACGACGTAGTGAGTCGGCCGAGTACGGGCAACGTTCCAAGCAGTGGATGCGCGAAAATAGCCCGGTGCACGCCGCCCCACAGCCAATCATTCGACGTCGGACCCTGCGCGGCGGCGATGCCGGCCAGGGCAGCTTGCAGCGATCGGGACAGCAGCGGCCGGCAGTCGCCGCCGCACCAGGGGACGCCCGCCGGGGATAGCGCCCGCGCCACAACGTCATAAGGCGCGCCCGCCGCACTGGCCGACACGCCGGTGCGTTCGAGCACCGCCGCCTCGAACTGCCGCATCCACGCGTTGAAGATGAGCGGCTGCGTTAGATCGGTCTGCATGGCGCCATGCCAATCCGACAGCGACGCAAGAGCGTTTTTGGACGCCTCGTCGACCGGATGCGTGGCCAGCAAAGTCGGCAGGATTTGAACGGCGAAGCTGCTGGTCGCGTCCACCTGCATGGCTGCGAAGCTGGCTGGAGTATAGGCATTGGCGGCATCCAGCATCTGGCGAATCCGCCGCGCGCGCCAGTCACCAAACCAATCGGCCCCCATGAACACCGGGAAATCCGGCCCGGCTACGCGCTCATTGGCGTTTACCAGCCGGCCGCTGGCGGGTCCAACAATCCGGGGCAGCGAGGCGCCGCCGGCGAAGCCCGTCCAGTCATGCGCGCCGTCCGCGCCGTCCACCGGCAGGCTCCCGTCGCCGGCACGGCGGATCGGCACGCGGCCGGTGGTGAACTGCCCGATTTCCGCTAGGTCCGCCACCAGCAGATTCTGCACGGGGGCGGCGATCATCTCGGACGCACGCCCAGCCTCGGTTACGTCAGTGGCACGGTTCAGCGCCAGCAGGCCAGCGGCGGCGCTGTCGCCGGGTGCCAGATTGGCCATTGCAACGGCCAGCACCGGACCGCCTGGCGCGTCGAGGTCGCTCAGCACCGGACCATGCCGCGTTTCTCGCAGCGTCAGCAGGTCATGCGCAGCGCCGCGGACGCGGATGCGCTCCGTGCGCTGGTCGAACGGCTCGGGACCGTCCGGCGTCTCGTAGCGGCCGTCTGGGCGGACCGTCTCGATGAATACATCCTGGGTGTCCGCGCCGGTTGTGGTGAATGTCCAGGCGATATGGCCGTTGTGCCCCATGACAAGGAACGGCACACCAGGCGCTGTGGCACCAGCCAGCACGCCGCCGGCGGTCTCGATCCGCGCCAGATACCAGATGCCGGGCAGGCCGAAGGCGAGGTGCGGGTCACCCGCCAGCAGCGGCTTGCCGGATGCCGTCTTCGTGCCGTCCACCGCCCACTCGTTGCTGGCGGAACTCGGCAGGGTGAACGGCTCCGGGAAGTCCGGCACCGCCGCCGCCAGGCGTGTCCCCGCGGCAGCCAGGTCCGGCAGCAGGCGCGCATCCGGCCGCGGTGTGCCGTCCTGCGGCGGCCACAGCTCCCGCAGGCGGTCGGCTGGGAGCTTGGCCTGCAGCGCGGCGCGGGCCAGCTCGGACCGCCAGTTGCCCGATAGATAAAGGCCCATCGTCTTGCCCCACAGCAGGCTGTCGACCGCGGTCCAGGGCTCCGGCGCCCCAAGCGGAATGAACTCCGGCGCCGCGAACCGGCCGCGCGCGGCAACCCAGGCGTTCACCCCGCGCGCATAGGCGTCGAGCATCGCCCGTGTCTCGGCGTCGAGGGCCACGAGGTCGGCCATCGCCCGCATGCGCAGTCCGAGCACGCGCATGGTGCGGTCCAGCCTCAGCGTCACGCTCCCGGCGATTTCGGACAGGCGTCCGGACGCTGCACGGCGCATCAGATCCATCTGAAACATGCGGTCGCGGGCGTGCATGAAGCCGAGCGCCGCCGCGGCGTCGAGCTCCGACCGGGCCGTGATGAGCGGGATGCCATCCGCGTCCAGGCTGATCGCGACCGGCGCGGCTAGGCCCGGTATCCGCGCTTGCATGGCGGACGGCGGCAACGACTCCCAAAATAGCATCGCCAGGATGGCTGTAACCAGGGCGACAAGCCCGAAGCCGATCGCCAGCACCCGGCTTAGGACCCGGCCCGCTCGTCCCAGCAAGCTCCGAGCCGGATCCTCCGGCCGGCGCTGTTGTCTGCGCATCGGCCGGCCTGGCGACTAATGCAGCCGCGGGGACTTCAGGTGGCTGGCGCGGTCGGCTGAGGTCACCGTGATGGCGGCTGTCCGGTTGCCGCGGCCGAGTCGGACCTGCACCGCCGCTCCGGCCGGGCCGGACGCCCACACGGCGCGCCACAGGCCGGGGAGGTCCGGCACGTCCTCGCCGTTCACTGACAGGATACGGTCGCCGGTGCGCACCCCGGCTTGGTCGGCCGGGCCATTATCCGCCAGACCGCCAACGACGAGGGCGGCATCGTCCTCCATCGCATACAGGCCGAGCCATGGCCGAGCCGGACGGTTGACGCGCCCATAGGACAGCAAGTCATCAAGGATCGGCCGCAGCAACTGCACCGGCACGACCATGTTCATGTCCTGCCGCTTGCCGCCGGATCCCTGCTGCAGGACGAGCGAACCGATGCCCAGCAGCCGGCCGTCCTGTCCCACAAGCCCGGCGCCGCCCCAGAATGGGTGCGACGGCGCGGTGAAGATCGCGTCGTCGAGCAGGTATTCCCAATACCCCGCGAACTCCTGCCGGCCCGCGACCTTTGCGGCGATGCACTGCCGGCGGCCCCCAGCAGCGGCGAAAATCACCGGCTCCCCAACCCGCGCCTTGTCGCTGTCGCCCAGTTCCATAATCGGTATATCGAGCTTGCCGAGCGCCTGCACCAGCCCGAAGCCGGTATCCGGGTCATAGGCCATCGGATAGGCGGCCACGGCGCGTCCGTCGGCGGCGGAAAGCCACACCGACTCCGCCTCGGTGATCAGGTAACCGATGGTGAGGAACAGGCCGGGCTGAATGTGCACGGCGCTGCCCGCCCGCTCGATGCCCAAGGTGTTGGCGGTGAAGGCGTCGTCCGGCACGGTCGCGCGTAAGGCCACGATGGAGCGCAGCGCCGCATCGAGGTCGAAGGTATACTCGGTAGCCTTAGGCTGCAGGCTCGCTGGAATGGTTTGGTCGGTCTTTGGCATCGGTCCCCTGCTGGATCAGCCGTCTGATAGCTTAACCGTAGTTCACCATGATGGTTTTTTTATGCATGAAGTGTTCCAGCATCGATTCGAGGCTGGCCTCCTTGCCGAGGCCGCTGCTCTTTACGCCGCCATAGGACAGGTTGGCCTGCACCACGAGGTTCTGGTTGATCTGCACCAGCCCGGCCTCCAGCCGGTGCGCGAGATCGAGGCCAACGCGCAGGTTGTTGGTCCACAGCGATGCGGCGAGGCCGTACTCGGTGCCGTTCGCGGCCGTGAGCGCGGCCTCCGCGTCGTCGAACGGAAACAGGCAGGTTACCGGCCCGAAGATCTCCTGCTGCACCAGCCGGCTGTTATCCGGCAGGTTGGAGAAGACGTAAGGACGGATGAATAGCCCCTTCTTCATGGCAGGGTCGGACGGCATGGCGCTGCAGGCCCGGCCGGTGGCGCCCGCGGTCGCCAGGCCCTCCTCGATGAAGCCGGAAACCTTGGCGAACTGGTCCTTGCTGATGATGGTGCCGATGTCGGTCGCCTCATCCAGCGGGTCGCCCATCACCATGGCGTCCACCTTGGCGGCCAGCGCGTCCACGAAACGGTCGAAGATCGGGCGCTCCACGTAGATGCGGCTCGCGGCGGTGCAGCTTTGGCCCTGGCGGGTGAACCGCATGGAGGTGACGGCGCCCAGCACGGTCTTCTCGAAGTCGCAGTCGGCGAACACGATCATTGGGCTCTTGCCGCCCAGCTCCAAGGTGACGGGCACGAGCTTCTCGGCGGCGGCCTTGGATACGATGCGGCCGACCTCAACGCTGCCGGTGAAGGTCACCTTGCGCACCAGCGGATGCGCCACCAGCGGCGCGCCGCACTCCGGTCCGAACCCCGACAGCATGTTGAAGCAGCCCGGCGGCAGCACGCGGTTCATCAGCTCGCAGATCCGCAGCACCGCCAACGGCGCCTCCTCCGCCGACTTTACGACGACCGTGTTGCCCGCGACCAACGCCGGCGCGACCTTCAGCGCCATCAGCAGCATCGGCACGTTCCACGGGATGATCGCGCCCACCACGCCCAGCGGCTCGCGCACGGTGACCGACAGCACGTTGGGGGCAAACGGCACCGTCTCTCCCTTCAACTCGCCGCCGAGTCCGGCGTAGAACTCGAAGATATCGGCGACGACCTGAGCCTCCACCCGGCTTTCGGTGCGGAGCGCCTTGCCGGTTTCGAGCGCAATCAGGCGGGCGAGTTCCTCGACGTGGTCCCGCAGCAGGGCAGCGCATTGCGCGATCATGGCGCCACGCTTGCGGGACGGGACCTTGGCCCAGGCCTTTTGCGCCGCATCCGCGTCCAGCACTGCGGCCTCGACATCGGCTGCGTCGCCCTCTGCCGCGCGCGCGACCTCGATGCCGGTGGCCGGGTTCACGACGGCAAAGGTTTTGCCAGCACGCGCCGGCACGAAGCGGCCGCCGATAAGATGTTTACCCGACAGCGCGGTGGCCAGCGCCTGCTGGTCGAGCGTGGGCGTTTCGGGCGTGGGATGGGGCCGGTCGAGCATTGGATTTGCCTCAGGACGCAGGGTGCATATAACGCTTTGCCCACAATGGACCCGCCGATGGGCCCGAACAAGGGCGAGGAGACCGATCCCAACATGGCCAATCCAGCAAGTCCCGGCTCACTACCCTCCGGCCCGCTCGCGGGCCTGACCGTTTTTGACCTCACCCGAGTATTGGCCGGGCCAACCTGCGTGCAAATGCTGGCCGACCTCGGCGCCGACGTGATCAAGATCGAGAAGCCCGGCTCCGGCGACGATACCCGCGGTTTTGCCCCGCCGTTCATGCCGGGAACGCAGGAGAGCGCCTACTTCGTGGGGGTGAACCGCAATAAGCGATCGGTGACGCTCGATATCGCCAAGCCCGAGGGTCAGGCGATCGCGCTCGAGCTGGTTGCGAAATGCGACATCCTGGTCGAGAACTTCAAGGTCGGGGCGCTGGCCAAGTACGGGCTCGGCTATGATCAGCTGCACGCGCGGTTCCCGGGCCTGGTTTATTGCTCGATCACCGGATTCGGGCAGACCGGTCCGTACGCGCCCCGGCCGGGCTACGACAGCCTGATCCAGGCGATGGGCGGCATCATGAGCCTGACGGGCGAGCCGGACGGACTGCCGCAGAAGGTCGGCGTGCCGGTCGCGGACCTGTTCGCCGGGCTATATGGCTGCATCGGCGTGCTGGCGGCGCTGCGCCATCGGGAAGCGACAGGGCAGGGGCAGCAGGTGGATATCGGCATGCTGGACACCCACGTGGCGTGGCTGGCGAACCAGGGCATGAACTATCTTGCCACCGGCGAGAACCCGGTGCGGCTCGGCAACCAGCATCCGAACATCGTGCCCTATCAAGTGTTCCCAACCGCCGATGGGTATCTTGTATTATCAATAGGTAATGACCCAACATTCAAGCGTTTTTGCGACAACTACGGCTTGGCGCATCTGCTGGACGACCCGCGGTTTGCCACCAACGCCGCCCGGGTCGGCAACCGTCAGCTCGTGACCGACACGCTGACGCCGCTCATGCGCCAGCATCCGACGACGTGGTGGGTCGAGCAGCTTGAAGCATTGAAGATTGGCTGCGGTCCGATCAACACGCTGGCGGAGGTATTCGCCGACCCGCAGGTTGTGGCGCGCAACACCGTCGTCACCATGCCGCACCCGGCGAGCCCGAACGGGGTCAAGGTGGTCGCCAACCCGGTCCGGCTTTCGGAGACGCCGGCCGATTACCGCATGGCCGCGCCGACCCTTGGGCAACATACTGAGGAGATACTGGGCGAGCGCCTGGGTTTGACCGGGGAGCGCCTGGCAGAGCTGCGGTCCAAGGGGGTAATCTAGCCAGCGGTCGGCTCGATGCTGGACTTAAAATACGGGCGGCGCGTGCCCTCCTATACTAAAGCCCCTCCTATACTAAAGCTCCTCCTATACTAAAGCTCCTCCTATACTAAAGCCAATGTCATTCACGCGGCATCGCGACGCCGGACCAAAGTAGGATCCCATGAACGAACAGACCCCGGCTTCAAGCCTCAACCGTTTCTTCTCCGCCAGCCTCACCGAGACTGATCCCGAGCTCGCAGCCGCCATCAGTGCCGAGTTGGTCCGCCAGCAGGACGGCATCGAGCTGATCGCCAGCGAGAACATCGTCTCCGCCGCCGTGCTGGAGGCGCAGGGCTCGGTGCTGACCAACAAGTATGCCGAGGGCTATCCCGGCCGCCGCTACTACGGCGGATGCTTCGAGGTGGACAAGGCGGAGACGCTGGCGATCGATCGCGCCAAGGCGCTGTTCGGCTGCGAATACGCCAACGTGCAGCCGCATTCCGGCGCGCAGGCCAATCAGGCGGTGTTCCTGGCGCTGCTGCAACCCGGCGACGCCATCCTGGGCATGAGCCTCGCGGCCGGCGGCCACCTCACGCACGGCGCCGCACCGAACCTTTCGGGCAAGTGGTTCCGCGCGGTGCAGTACGGCGTCCGCGCCGATACGGGCCTGCTCGACTACGAGGAGCTGGAGCGCCTGGCCCGCACCGAGAAGCCACGCATGATCATCGCCGGCGGCTCCGCCTATCCGCGCGCCATCGACTTCGCCCGCATCCGCAAGGTGGCGGACGAGGTCGGCGCCTGGTTCTTGGTGGACATGGCGCACTATGCCGGGCTGGTCGCGGCGGGCGTCTATCCCACGCCGCTGCCGCACGCCCACGTGGTGACGACGACGACGCACAAAACGTTGCGCGGCCCGCGCGGCGGCATGATCCTGTCGAATGACCTCGACCTCGGCAAGAAGTTCAACTCGGCCGTGTTCCCAGGACTGCAGGGCGGTCCGCTGATGCACGTGATCGCCGGCAAGGCGGTGGCGTTCGGCGAGGCGCTGCGCCCGGAGTTCCGCACCTACCAGCGCGCCGTGGTCGACAACGCCCGCATGCTGGCCGAGACGCTGATGGAGCAGGGCTGCGACATCGTTACCGGCGGCACCGACAGCCACCTGATGCTGGTCGACCTGCGGCCCAAGGGCGTGACCGGCAAAGCGGCGGAGGCCAGCCTTGAGCGGGCGCACATCACCGCCAACAAGAACGCCATCCCGTTCGACCCGGCCAAGCCCGCGATCACCTCGGGCATTCGCTTGGGCACCCCGGCCGCGACCACCCGCGGCTTCGGCACCGCCGAGTTCCGCGAGATTGGCTTGATGATCAATGAGGTGCTGGACGGCTTGTCCCGTTCCAATGACGGCGGCAACCACTTGGCGGAGCAGGCGGTGGCGTCGCGGGTACAGGCGATGTGCGCCCGCTTCCCGATCTATCCGGCCATGCTGGGGGGCCATACCGGACCCTGAGCCGTGCGATGCCCATTCTGCGGTCACGATGACACCCAGGTGAAGGATAGCCGGCCCACGGATGACGGGTCAGCGATTCGGCGCCGGCGGTTCTGCGGCGGCTGCGGGCAGCGGTTCACCACGATCGAGCGCGTGCAGCTGCGCGAGCTGACGGTCTTGAAGGCAGATGGCCGCCGGGTGCCGTTCGACCGTGAGAAGCTGGGCCGGTCCATCCGCATCGCGTTGCGCAAGCGCCCGGTGCAGGAGGAACGGCTGGAGCGCATCGTGAACGGCATCGTCCGCCAGCTTGAAGCGACGGGGGAGAACGACATCCCAAGCAAGCAGCTAGGCGAGCTGGTGATGGAGACGCTCAAGGAGGTGGACGCCGTCGCCTATGTCCGCTTCGCCAGCGTATATCGCGACTTCCGCGAGGCAAAAGACTTCGAGACCTTCCTGGGCTCGCTGGACGAGCCTACATAGCGGTCGATGAGCGAACCTAATGCAAAGGATGGGGAACACATGCGCGCCGCCTTGGCGCTCGCCCGGCGCGAGCTGGGCAGCACATGGCCCAACCCGGCTGTGGGATGCGTTCTGGTGCGGGAAGGCCGGGTTGTCGGCCGTGGCGTGACTGCGCCGGGCGGGCGGCCGCACGCAGAGGTGATCGCGCTGGCGATTGCCGGCGACCAGGCTCGCGGCGCCACCGCCTATGTGACGCTGGAGCCTTGCAGCCATCATGGACAAACGCCGCCCTGCGCCGACGCGTTGGTTTCGGCTGGTGTGGCGCGTGTGGTGGTGGCGCTTGCTGATCCAGATAAGCGGGTCGATGGCGCCGGCATCGCAGTATTGCGGGCAGCGGGGACAGACGTCTCCGTCGGCCTGCTTTCGGCCGAGGCGCAGTTGCTGCAAGCCGGCTTTCTATCGCGGGTCGGCCTTGGGCGTCCGATGGTGACACTAAAACTGGCCAGCACGCTCGACGGACGCATCGCGACCCGTACGGGGGAAAGTCGGTGGATCACCGGGCCTGAGGCACGTCGGGCGGCGCATGCGCTGCGCGGCCAGCATGACGCGGTTCTGGCCGGCGTCGGCACGGTGCAGGCCGATGACCCGGACCTCACCTGCCGCATCCCTGGCTACCGCAAGACGCCTGATCTGCGCCTCGTGGTGGACAGCCGCTTGCGCACCCGGCTGACCTCGCGCGTGGTGGCGACCGCCGCGGCCGTGCCGACCTGGTTCCTGCACCGTCCCGATGCCGACCCGGATCGGGTTCTGGCGTTGAAACAGGCCGGTGCGCGGTTGATCGAGGTCGCCGGTGCGGAACACGGCGTGGACCTCACGACAGGGCTGCAGGCGTTGGGTGCTGTGGGTCTGACCCGGGTATTGGTCGAGGGAGGCGCGCAGATCGCCGCAGCGTTGCTGCGCGCCGGGCTGGTGGACCGCGTCGCCTGGTTCCACGCGCCCGTCGTCATGGGCGGGGATGGCTGGCCGGCGGCGCAGGCGTTCGGCACAACCACGCTGGACGGGATGCCGCGCTTCCTACGTGTAGACTCGCGGCCGTTGGGAGATGACATGCTGACCGAGTTTCACCGGAACGAAATTGGCCGGGCCGCCTGATGTTCACCGGAATCGTAACAGCGATGGGCGAGGTGCGCAGCCTGCGGCCCATTGGTGATGGGCAGGACATGCGGCTGGTGATCGCCGCCCCTTGGGCCGATACCGGCAGCATCGCCGTCGGCGCCTCGATCGCTTGCGGCGGATGCTGCCTGACCGCGGTCGAGGTCGGCCCGGATTGGTTCGCGGTCGAGGTCTCCGGCGAAACGCTGTCGAAGACCAAGCTGGGCGGCTGGACGGTCGGCAGCCGCATGAACCTCGAACGTTCACTGCGGGTTGGCGACGAACTCGGCGGCCACATCGTGTCCGGCCATGTCGACGGCCTCGGTGAGGTGCGGTCGGTGACGCCGGAGAACGGCTCATGGCGGGTGCAGATTGATGCGCCGCGCGAGCTGTCCCGCTTCATCGCCACCAAGGGCAGCGTTTCCGTCGATGGGGTTTCGTTAACAGTCAACGACGTGGAGCACAGCGTATTCGGCGTCAACGTCATCCCGCATACTTGGGCCGTGACAACGTTGGGTCAGCTCGAGGCCGGGCAGCCGGTGCATATCGAGATTGACATGCTGGCGCGCTATGTCGCGCGCTTGGCGGAGGTTCCATGAAGGTGAAGGTTCCATGAGGTCGGCGACCCTTTCCGACTACCTGTGCAGCGCCGCCGAGCTGATCGAGGAGGCACGGGCCGGACGCATGTTCGTCCTGGTTGATGACGAGGATCGAGAGAATGAAGGCGACCTTGTGATCCCCGCGCAGTTCGCGACGCCGGACGCCATCAACTTCATGGCCCGGCACGCGCGCGGGCTGATTTGCCTGGCGATGACCCGCAGCCGCGTCGAGCAGCTCGGCCTGCCGTTGATGAGCCAGTCGAACAGCACGCGGCATCAGACGGCGTTCACCGTCTCGATCGAGGCGCGCGATGGCGTCACCACCGGGATTTCGGCAGCGGACCGCGCCCGGACCATCAGCGTCGCGATCAATCCGGAAAGCGGGCGCGATAAGATCGTGACGCCGGGACACGTGTTCCCGCTGATGGCACGCGAGGGCGGCACCCTGGTGCGTGCGGGCCATACCGAGGCGGCGGTGGACATCGCGCGCCTTGCCGGGCTCACCCCTGCCGGGGTGATCTGCGAGATCATGAACGACGACGGGACGATGGCCCGGCTGCCGGACCTCGTCGGCTTTGCTCAGCACCATAACCTGAAACTCGGCACGATCGCTGACCTTATCGGCTACCGCCGCCGTACCGAACAGCTGGTGCAGCGCGTCCAGCAAGGCATTCTGCACCACGCTGAAGGCGGCGAGTGGAACCTAAGCGTCTACGCCAACACCGTTGATTATGCAGAACACTTGGTGCTTATCAAGGGCGATTTGACCGGGCCGCAGCCGGCGATGGTGCGTATGCACGCGGTCGATCTTATCAGCGACATGCTGGGCGGGCCGCACTGGTCCACGCTGTATGGAGCGATGCGGATGATCGCCTCCGAGGGCCGGGGCGCCGTCGTGCTGATCCGCGACACCAGGCCGACCGCGATATCTGAACGCGTCGGCACGATGAAGGTCGACGCGCGGCCGCAGCCCTTCTTGCGGGACTACGGGATCGGGGCGCAGATCCTGCTGGACCTCGGAGTGCACGAGATGATCCTGCTGTCCAACACGCATCGGACAGTGGTCGGGCTTGAGGGTTATGGCTTGAACATTGTCGAGCAGCGGCCGATCGACGGCGCTCCGGCGGAGTAGGAAAGGCACTATGAGCACCGTCGACGCACCACTGCCCGCAGCCCCCGTCGTGCCCGGCGCTCCGCCACGGCTGCTGGTGGTGCGCGCACCCTATTATCGTGAGGTCGTCGAAGGCATGACGGCCGGGGCCGCGCGCATCCTGGGCGACGCGGGCGCCGTGCATGAGGTGCTGGACGTGGCCGGCGCGTTTGAACTTGCGCAGGCGATCCGGCTGACGCTGCGCGGGGCCGCCCGGTTCGATGGGTTCATCGCGCTGGGCTGCATCGTTCGCGGGGAGACCGACCATTATGACCATATCTGCCGCGAAAGCATGGCGGGCTTGATGCAGGTTGCGTTGCAGTACGGCTTGGCGATGGGCACTGGGCTGCTCACCGTGCACGACATCGGACAGGCTATCGCCCGGTCCGGCTTGGACGGCCACAACAAGGGTGCCGAGGCCGCATCTGCGGCATTGCGGCAGATCGCGGTCGCGCGCCAGATGGGAGCCGCCTAATGGCCCGGTCCGCCCGTCCGCCGAGCCGTCCGCGCACCGCGTCCCGCGTCGCCGCAGTGCAGGCGCTGTTCCAAAGCGAGCAGGGCGGCGAGGCGGCTGAGACGGTGATCGAGCAGTTCGTGCGGCATCGTCTCGGCGAAATGCCAGGCCCAGAGCACCTGGGCGGCGGCGGTTTCGAGGAGGGCCGTGTTCCGGATGCGCACGTGCCGCTGTTCACCCAAATCGTGCGTCGGGCGGTTTTGCAGCAGGATCGGCTGGACGCCCTGATCGCCGCCGCTCTCCCAGCTGACTGGCCGATGACTCGGCTGGACCCGGTGCTCCGCGCTCTGTTGCGTGCCGGCGGGGCGGAGCTGTCCATGGCCGACGGGCCGCCCGCCCGCGTCGTTATCAACGAATACCTGGACGTCGCGCACGGCTTTTTCACCGGCGAGGAACCCCGCATGGTCAACGGCTTGATGGATCGCCTTGCGCGGGACCTGCGGCCCGGCGATTTCCCGGCGGAGGCGGCCCACGTAACTTGAGAGCGGACTATGACCGAGGCTGGGCCACCCGCCGAATTCAGCTTGATCGCGCGGCACTTCCGCCCGCTGGCCGGCCCTGGGTCGCTCGATCTGTTGGACGACGGTGCGTTGCTGGATCCGCCGCCGGGTCGCCAACTGGTGTTCACGTCGGATGCTATGGTCGCCGGCGTTCACTTTCTGCCGGATGATCCCGCCGACTCCATTGGGGCCAAGCTGCTCCGGGTCAACCTTTCGGACCTTGCCGCGATGGGGGCGACTCCGCTGGCCTATCTGATGACCGTTTCGGCGCCTCGGGACACCGGCGACGCCTGGTTTGCGGCGTTCGCCGCCGGGCTGGCGCGGGATCAGGCCCGGTTCGGCATCACGCTGCTGGGCGGGGATACGACGGCGACGCCTGGGCCGATGACGCTGTCGCTGACCGCGATCGGCCATGTCGCGCCCGGCGCTGCACTGCGCCGTATCGGCGCGGTGGTGGGCGATGATGTTTGGGTAACAGGCACGATCGGCGATGGCGCGCTGGGACTGTTGGCGTTGCAGGGCAAGGTTGCCGACATCGATGGCTGGTTAGCCCAGCGCTACCGTATGCCGCAGCCACGGCTCGGGATGGCGCTGCATGGCGTGGCGTCGGCCTGCATGGATGTCTCTGACGGACTGGTGCAGGACCTGGGCCATCTGTGCCGCGCGGCCGGGCTCGGGGCCGTGATCGAAGTTGGGCTGGTGCCGCGGTCGCCTGCGGCGCTGGCGGCAGGGCAGGCCTGGCTGGCAACCTGCCTGACGGGCGGCGACGATTACGAACTGGTCATGGCGGTGCGGCCGGGCCGGGCCGGACTGCTTACGGCTGCAGCGTCGGCGATCGGGTGCTGCGTGACCCGGATCGGACGGTTCGAGGCTGGAAGCCAAGTCCGGGTTTTGGATAGCTCGGGTGCGGTAATCAGCTTAGACCGGCCAGGATGGAGCCACTTCTGAGGGCTAAAGCCCGGTGTTCGTTGCGGCGCCGCTGCCGCCCGGCGTGGATCGCGACCCGCTCGCTGGACCGCCGGTGCTGAACTTGCCAACGTTGCCGAGCAGTTGCTGCATGAACGAGGCCTCGCTGCCCGGGGAGGGGGTCGCACGGCTGACGATGGACACGTCCTTGCTGTCGTCCTGGTTCAGGTGCTTGACCTCACGAAGGACGCCGGCCTGGTCGAACGTCAGCACCGCGACATCCTGCGCCAGGACACCGGGCAGTCGGCCGACTCGGGTGCGCGTCGTCTCGCTGATATAAATCCAGGTGTTGTCGTCGAAGGTGGCCCGTGTGGTTGGCGAACCCAGCAGCGAGGTGACATCAGCTCGGGTCGAAGTGCCGGGCACCAATTCTTTAAGCTGATCGGCATCCACATGGTTGCCGCGCAACTGCCGCGGCGCATCTATGGCGCTGCAGGCGGACGCAACGAGTAAAAGCAGGACGGGCAGGAGGCGCACGCTTGGATCCAATCTGGACGGTGCATCATGCCGACGCGGCGCAGGGCGCATTGATCGGTTGGGCTTGACGCCTATTTCTGACGGGGTGTCACGCCCGTCGAGCCTTGTCAATCTGGCGAGTACGCCCGGCGGGAACAAATGAGGGTTGGATGGCATTCCTAGGTTTGTTCGGACGCAAGCGGTATGAGCGTGCAGGATTCGAGCTTTATACCTCCGCGGTGCAGGCCGCCCGTGACCCCTACATCTTTGAAACGCTGCGTGCGCCGGATACTTTGGACGGTCGCTTTGACGTTATCGGATTGTATGTCTTCCTCATGGTGAACCGGCTGCATGCCGAGTCGGAAACCGGAAAGGATTTGGCTCAGGCGGTGTTCGACGCGATGTTCTCCGACATGGACATCAACCTGCGCGAGATCGGCGTCAGCGACATGAGGGTGGGCAAGCGGATGCGCGCGATGTGGGAAGCGTTCAACGGCCGCTCTGCCGCGTATGCAGCCGCATTGACTGCCGGAGACATGGCGGCGCTGCCGGAGGCGGTGGCCCGCAATGTTTGGCGCGGCCAAGCGCCTGAGGGCTCGGCAGCCGCCTTGGCAGCATTGATGCAGGATCAGGCGGCGCACCTGCGCACGCAGCCCATCGCGGCGCTTGTGGCCGGAAAAGTGAACTTTCGGCCGGCCCGGATCGCAGCATGAACCCTGAACTCTCTCGTCCGGTGGCGCTCGACCGTATTGGGCCGCTAGGGACGTCTTTGACCGTCGAGGCGGGGACCGATGAACTGCCGGCGATCGCGGCCCGTTTGCGCGTGGTGGCGCTGGTCAACCTGCATTGCACGTTCAAGCTGCGTCGTGTCGGTGGAACCACCATTGAGGCGGAGGGAGCTTTGCGTGCCCGGGTGACGGAGATCTGCGTCGTCACGCTCGACGAGTTTGACCATGACGTGAATGAGGCTTTCACCGTTCATTTCGTGCCAACCGGCTCCGAGGATGATGATCCCGATCCGGAGGCGATCGATCAAATTCCGTTTGAAGGCGGCTCAATCGACGTCGGTGAGGCGGCGGTGGAGCAGCTTGCTTTGGCACTCGATCCCTATCCCCGCAAGCCCGGCGCTGCGTTGCCGAGGGATCTTACAGCCGAACCGGACGGTCCGTTTGCTGCATTGTTGGCCGCGCGCGCGCGGGAGTAGGCCGTCGTTCACAGCCCCAGTCTTGCGGCTTAGGTGCGGCTCTGCTAAATCGCGCGGCTCGTTATTGACCTTAATGATCCCAGTGCGCCGCAGATTTGCCGCGCGCAATTTAGCCCGGAGGGGCGCTGTCCCATGGCCGTTCCCAAGAAGAAGACCTCCCCATCCCGTCGCGGGATGCGGCGCAGCCATGACGCGCTGCGGACCGAGGCCCACGCTGAATGCTCCAATTGCGGCGAGCTGAAGCGGCCGCACCATCTGTGCAGCCATTGCGGCCATTACGACGGCCGTGAGGTTGTCGCCGCCGGCAAGGCGCTCAAGGGCGCTGTCCGCGTCTGATTGACCCTGGCGTGCCGCTAGGCCGCTCGGACCCTATGCTGTGACCGAACTGTTCAACTTGGCCATCGACGTCATGGGGGGCGACCACGCACCGGCCATGGTGCTCGACGGCCTTGCCATCGCGGCGGAACGGCATCCGTCGGCGCGCTTCCTGCTGGTCGGCGATGAGGCGCAGCTGACGCCCTTGGTCACCAGGTGCAAGCGCGTCCAGGCGTCCTGCACGATCCGGCACGCACCGGAAAGCATTCCGAGCGAGATGAAGCCGACGGCGGCGCTGCGGGTGCGCGGCTCGTCGATGCGCATCGCGATTGACGCCGTGGCGGGCGGCGAGGCCTCGGGCGTGGTCTCGGCCGGCAACACTGGGGCGTTGCTGGCGCTGGCAAAGATCGTGATCAAGACCCTGCCCGGGATTGACCGCCCGGCCATGGCGGCGATCGGGCCCTCGGCGCGCGGCGACGTTGTGATGCTTGACCTCGGGGCCAACGTCCAGTGCGACGCCCGCAACCTTGTCGAGTTCGCCATCATGGGCGACGTGTTCGCACGGACGGTGCTCGGGCTGACTGCCCCGACCATCGGGCTGCTTAATGTCGGGTCTGAGGAGCTGAAGGGCGACGAGCGCGTCCGCCAGGCCGCCGACATCTTGCGTGCAAGCCATATTGCACCGCAATTCCATGGTTTTGTGGAGGGGCATGACATTGCTGCCGGAACCACGGACGTGATCGTGACGGACGGGTTCACCGGGAACGTCGCATTGAAGACAGGGGAGGGCGCCCTCAAGCTGATCGGCGACCTGCTGAAGCAGATCTTCCGCAGCAACCTGATGGCGAGGCTCGCCTACCTGCTGGTCCGTCCGGGGCTCGACCGCATGAAGCTCTGGCTGGACCCGCGGCGTTACAACGGCGCGGTCATGCTGGGGCTGAACGGCGTAGTGGTGAAGTCGCATGGCGGCACGGATGCGGAAGGATTCGCACACGCGGTGGACGTGGCGATGGACATGGTCGTGCACCGGTTCAACGACAGAATCCGCGACGGCCTGACCCGGATTGAGGAGCTGAAGACCGATAAGGGCGGCCCTCAGCTTTTGGCGGCAGTCTGACGCCCGTGGCGGTGCGCGCTATAATCGCCGGTGTCGGCGGCTACCTGCCGAAGCGGATCGTGAGCAACGACGAGCTTTCCCGCCGTATCGACACGTCCGATAGTTGGATCCAGGAGCGTACCGGGATCAAGCAGCGCCATATCGCCGGGCCAACCGAGACCTGCGCCTTCATGGGGGCGCGTGCGGCGGAGGCGGCGCTTGCGGCTGCGGGTTGTGCTCCAGGCGATGTCGACGCCGTCATCCTGGCGACGGCCACGCCGGACCAGGCCTTTCCCGCGACGGCACTCCGCGTGCAGGCGGATCTCGGGATCACGCGCGGATTTGGCTTCGATGTGTCTGCTGCATGCACGGGTTTCGTATATGCGCTGTCGATCGCGGACGCGATGATCCGGGTTGGGCAGGCCACCGGCGTGCTGGTGATCGGCAGCGAGGTTTATTCGAGAATAATGAACTGGGACGACCGGGGCACCTGCGTGCTGTTTGGCGACGGCGCTGGTGCGGCCTTTGTACGGGCTGGCACGGACCAAGACGGCGCGCGCGGCATCCTGTCCACCCATTTGCATGCGCAGGGAACCTTGGCTGACCTGCTCTATGTCGACGGTTCGGTCGGCCAGCCGGAGCGGCCGGGCTATCTCGTGATGAACGGGCGTGAGGTATTCCGGCATGCCGTTGTGAAACTGGCAGCGGTTGTCGATGAGGCCCTCGCCGCCAACGGGCTCACCCACGCCGACATCGACTGGCTGGTGCCGCATCAGGCCAACCGCCGGATTATCGACGCTATGGGCCGCAAGCTTGCGTTGCCGGCCGAGCGCGTCGTGGTGACGGTGGAACGGCACGCGAATACCTCGGCCGCTTCGGTTCCGCTCGCATTGGCAGAAGCTTGCAATGACGGGCGGATCAGGCGTGGCGACCTCGTTGTATTGGAGGCGCTCGGCGGCGGCATGACCTGGGGTTCGGCGCTCATACGTTTTTAGATGCAGCTTTTCGGGCGCGCGGCTTTGAGGCGCGGGCGCAACAGTTTTGGGATAATTGTTTAAGGTCAGCACCTTCGCTTGACGCGTAGTCAGGCCATGCATAGCGTGAGGTGATGAACACCGTGACGCGAGCGCAACTGGCCGAAACCATCTACGCGCAGGTCGGACTGTCCCGCAACGACTCGGCTGACCTGCTCGAGACGGTGCTTGAGCGGATGTCGCGGGCGTTGGAAGCCGGCGACTCCGTGAAGATCAGCGGTTTCGGCACGTTTTCGGTGCGGCAAAAGGGTCGTAGAATTGGACGGAACCCCAAGACCGGCATAGAAGTGCCGATCCTGCCACGCCGGGTGCTGACCTTTCGCCCGAGCCAGGTATTGAAGGCGCACGTCAACGGCACAGCCGTTCCGGTGAGCGATGACGAATGAATGAGGCCGATGACCTGCCGGCGGACGACCTCGGGCCAGACGAGGCGATGTTGAACGCTGGCTTAGCCGCAGATGACAGCCGCCCGCGGGCCAAGAAGGCGCCCAATGCTTTTCGCACAATCAGCGAGGTTGCGGACGAGCTTCATATCCCACAGCATGTCCTGCGGTTTTGGGAAACGAAGTTCCATCAAATCAAACCATTAAAGCGCGGCGGTGGGCGTCGCTACTATCGCCCGGATGACATCCTGTTGCTGCGCCGCATCTCAGACCTGTTATATATTCAGGGTTATACGATCAAGGGAGTGCAGCGATTGTTGCGAGAGGGCGGAGGCCAGTTGTCCGAGGACATTCCACCCGCGAACGCCGCCGAGCGCGCCGCCGCGCAAGCCGAACAGGCGGTGGTGCCGGGGACGGAATCACTCGACCTTACGGGCCCTACACCAGTGCCCGGACCGGACGAGGCTGCTCGCCTACGGGCTGTGCTGCAGCATACGCTTGATGAGTTGGTCGCACTCCGGAACCTGCTGAACTGACCGGGACCTGCTGCACCGAGCGTGCGTTGCAGTGATGGCGACGGCCTGCTAGACCCGTATTGCGTCGGAGCGTAGCGCAGCCTGGTAGCGCATCAGTCTGGGGGACTGGGGGTCGTGGGTTCGAATCCCGCCGCTCCGACCAATCTTCAAACCGTTAGATGGGCAACAGGATCGTTGCTACCGCCTGGGCTGCAATGCCCTCGCCACGGCCCGGAAAACCAAGTCTTTCGGTCGTCGTCGCCTTCACTGAAATTCGGTCGGGCTCCACGCCCAGCAGCTTGGCCAGTCTCGCCTGCATGGCAGTGGCATGGGGCGTGATCTTCGGCTGCTCGCAGATCAGCGTGACGTCGGCATTGGCCAGGCGGCCGCCACGCGCGGCGATACGCCCGGCGGCGTGCATCAAGAAGCGTGCGCTGTCGGCGTCCTTCCAGGCCGCCTCGCTGGGTGGGAAATGCCGGCCAATGTCTCCCTCCGCCAGCGCGCCATAGATTGCGTCGCACAGCGCGTGCATGCCCACGTCGGCGTCGGAGTGCCCGGCCAGGCCCAGCGCATGGGGTATCACGATACCGCACAGCACCAGCGTTCGACTCGCCGTGAGCGCATGCACGTCGAACCCGGTGCCGACACGGGGGTGCAAGACAGGCGTGAGGATACGTTCGAGCCGCACGATATCCTCCGGAAAAGTCAGCTTGATGTTGTCCTCGGCGCCGGGCACCAGCTCCACAGCGAGGCCGGCGTGCTCCAGCAATGAGGCGTCGTCCGTCAGGCCTGGCAGCGAGGCATGCTGACGATGCAACGCCAGAAGATCGGAGAAGCGGAATGCCTGCGGTGTCTGGGCCCGGAACAGGGCCTCCCTGGAAACGGTCGCGTCGATAAGCCTGCCCTGCGCTCGTTTCAGCGTATCCGCGACCGGTACGGCCGGGATCGCGCCTGGCACGCGAGCCAAGGCCGCCAGCAGCGCAGGAATGGTATCGGCTGGCACGTAGGGGCGTGCGGCGTCGTGGACCAGCACCACGTCAGGGTTGAACGGCGCCAGTGCTTCGAGCCCGGCACGCACGCTGCCCTGACGCCCAGCGCCGCCGGGCACGATTGGGAGATGCGCCAGACTCTCCAATGCCGCGCCGAGCAAGGCCGGGTCACCGACCGGCTGCAGCAGCTCCACAAAGGCAAGCAGGCAATCGGCTGCCCAGCGCACGATGGGCTTGCCGGCGACCTCCACATACTGTTTCGGCTGGCCAGCCCCGAACCTTGAGCCGAAGCCTGCAGCGACAAGGATGGCGGCAACACGCATCTCAGATGCAATGGCGGTGCGTCAGCATTGCGTCAACCCGTTCAATTAACGTGGTCTATGATTGCGCGTGGCGCAGCGCAGCGGTAGTTTGCCCAAATCATGGGCAACCCAAATACCACAGGCCTGGTCGGCCCAATATCTCTCGGATCAGGACGTTACACGGTGCGCCTCGACGCGCCGGTTATCCTTGCGCCGATGTCGGGCGTCACCGACCTGCCATTCCGGCGTTTGGCGAAGCAGCAAGGCGCCGGCCTCGTCGTGTCAGAGATGATCGCATCCTGGGCCATGGTGCGGGAGAACCGCGTGACACTGCGAATGGCGGAGGTCGACGGCTGCGGTGGCCCCAGCGCGGTCCAGCTTGCCGGCTGCGATCCCGCCGCTATGGCCGAGGCTGCGCGCATCGCCGTCGGTCATGGCGCCGATCTGATCGACATCAACTTCGGCTGTCCGGTGAAAAAAGTCGCTGTGGGGCAGGCCGCCGGGTCCGCGCTGATGCAGGACGAGATCGCGGCGGCTCGCATCCTGGACGCCACCGTCCAGGCCGTGCCAGTCCCAGTGACGCTCAAGATGCGTATGGGCTGGGATCACGCTAACCTAAACGCCCCCAATTTGGCGCGGATTGCCGAGGCGTCCGGCATTCAGATGGTAACGGTGCATGGACGGACCCGGCAGCAGTTCTACACCGGCACAGCCGACTGGCATTTCATCGCACGCGTGAAGGCGGCGGTCGGGCTGCCGGTGATCGCCAATGGCGACATCCTGACCGAGGACGACGCCGCTGAGGCGCTGCGCCAATCCGGCGCGGACGGCGTGATGATCGGTCGCGGCTGCTATGGCCGGCCCTGGTTTCCCGCCCTGGTCGCGCGCTTCCTGACAACCGGCCAGCGCCAGGCCGAGCCGCCGCTCGCGGAGCAGAAGGCCACGATGCTGCAGCACTATTATGCCATGCTGCGGCATTTCGGCGAGGACGCCGGGGTGCGGGTCGCTCGCAAGCATCTGTCGTGGTACTCACGCGGCCTGTTTGGCTCGGCCGAGTTCCGTTCCGCCGTGAATAAGCTTTCTACCCCCGCGGCGGTCGAGGCATTGATCGACGGCTTCTTCGATCCGTTGATCGACCACAACGCCGCCCGGATGCTGGAAGCGCCGGCTGGGGCGCTCGCCGCATGAAGGGAGCACTGACGCGGGGGCGCCTGGCGCTCGTAGAGAAGCTGTCGCCGCGACCGGCCCTCGCTTTGCCGATGCCAGTGCAGGTCGACGCACAGGCGATATTGAGCGCGTTGCCGGTGCCGGTCGTGCTGCTGGATGACGAGAACCGGTTCCGTTACGCCAACCAGGCGGCCGAGCAGTTCCTCGGCGTTTCGCTGCTGCAGCTGCGGCAGATGACGCTCGCGACGCTGCTGCCGGACGACAACCCGTTATTCGCGCTGCTCTCCCAAGTCAGGCAGCAGGGCACCACCATCTCGGACCATGACCTGACGCTCGAAGGCCCGCGCCTGCATAAGCGTGGGACGACGGTGCAGGCGACGGCCTTGCTCGAGGAGCCTGGCTGCGTGCTGCTGACGCTGCAGGACAGCTCGGCCGCCCGGGCGCTGGACCGCCAGATCATGTTTCGCGGCGCGGCGCGAAGCGTCACCGGTATGTCGGCGATCCTGGCGCACGAAGTGAAGAACCCGCTTTCGGGCATTCGCGGCGCCGCGCAGCTGCTGGAGGCAAGCGTATCCGATGGGGACCGCGAGCTGACAGTGCTGATTCGCGACGAGGCCGACCGCATCCGGGACTTGGTCGACCGCATGGAGGTGTTTGGCGAGAAGCCGATCGAACGCCGCGCCGTGAACATCCACCGCGCGTTGGAACACGTACGGCGGTTGGCCGGCACCGGGTTCGCGGCGCACATACGGATGACGGAAACTTATGACCCATCACTGCCGCCGGCCTGGGGCAACCGGGACCAGCTCGTGCAGGTCCTGCTCAACCTCGTGAAGAATGCCGCGGAGTCGATAACCGGCGACCTGCAACTCTCCGAGCGAGGATCGGGCGAGATCGTGCTGACCACCGCTTATCAGCAAGGTATGCGGCTCGCGGTCGCTGGCAGCAATCACCGGGTGCACCTCCCGCTGGTCGTCACGGTCCGGGATAACGGGCCTGGCATCCCCGAGGATATCCGCCCGCATCTGTTCGAGGCGTTCGTGACCAACAAACCATCCGGCAGCGGCTTGGGGTTGGCGCTGGTGGCAAAGATCGTCGGCGACCATGGTGGGCTGATCGAGGTGGACAGCCGGCCGGGCCGGACGGAGTTCCGCCTGTTCCTGCCGGTGCTGACCGAGGCCGAGGGGGACGCACTCTGAAGGATCGTAGATGACCCCGCCCACCGTTCTCGTGGCCGACGATGACCGCTCGATCCGCACGGTGCTGACCCAGGCGCTGGGCCGGTCCGGATACCAGGTACGTTGCACCGGCAACGCCGCCACCCTGTGGCGCTGGGTGGAGGACGGCGAGGGCGACCTCGTGATCACCGACGTCGTCATGCCGGACGAGAACGGGCTCGACCTGATCCCGCGCATCAAGCGTATCCGCCCAGACCTGCGCGTGATCGTCATGAGCGCGCAATCCACGCTGATTACCGCGGTAAAGGCGGCGCAGCGTGGTGCGTTTGAGTATCTTCCGAAACCTTTTGACTTGAAGGAGTTGCTCGCCGTCGTTGGCCGCGCGCTGCAAGCGCCGGCGCCGGCTTCGGACACGCCTGCGGTGGAGCCGCGCGACGCCGAGGAGCGCCTGCCGCTGATCGGCCGCAGCGTCGCGATGCAGGAAATCTATCGCAGCATCGCCCGGCTGACGACGACCGACCTGACCGTCATGGTGAATGGCGAGAGCGGGACGGGAAAGGAGCTGGTGGCACGCGCGCTGCACGACTATGGCCGCCGCCGCACCGGGCCGTTCGTCGCCATCAACATGGCCGCCATCCCGCGCGAGCTGATCGAGAGCGAGCTGTTCGGCCATGAGCGCGGCGCCTTTACCGGAGCGCTCAATCGCAGCCAGGGCCGGTTCGAACAGGCCGCGGGCGGCACGTTATTCCTGGACGAGATCGGCGACATGCCGGCCGAGGCGCAGACCCGGCTGTTGCGCGTGTTGCAGGAAGGCGAGTTCACCACCGTCGGCGGCCGGCAGCCGATCCGCGCCAACGTCCGCATCGTCGCCGCGACGCATCGTGACCTGCGCCAAGCAATCCGCGCCGGACAGTTCCGCGAGGACCTGTTCTATCGCCTGAACGTCGTGCCGATCCGGCTGCCGCCGCTGCGTGAACGGCTGGAGGATATTCCCGTGCTGGCCCGGCATTTCCTGGACAAGGCGCGGGAAAGCGGCCTCCCGGCGAAGTCGCTGGATCAATCGGCCGTCGAGCGCCTGCGCCAGCATCGCTGGCCCGGCAATGTGCGTGAGCTGGAAAATCTCATGCGGCGCCTGGCAGCGCTGTATGCCCAGGAGACCATCACCGATGAGGTTATCAGCGTCGAGCTGATGGAGAACGGGGTCGACGCCGAGCAGTCACACAGCTCCGGCAGCCCCGAGCCGCTGGCGCTGGCGGTCGAGCGGCATATCCGGCAATTTCTGGCAGCCAGCCGTGACGGGATGCCGATGCGCGACATCTATGACCAGGTTATCGCCGAGGTGGAGCGTCCGTTGATCCAGATGACCCTGTCGGCCACGCGCGGCAACCAGATCAAGGCGGCGTCCATGCTGGGGCTGAACCGCAACACGTTGCGCAAGAAAATACGCGACTTGGACATCCCGGTCGTGCGCGGGATTGGCTAGGCATGAATGCATCCAGCAAGCCGGAGGCGCTGCGCCCAGCGGGTCCAGAACCGCCGCGCCGGTCATTGGTGCGCCGCGTGACGGATGCATTGCTCGGCAAGGTGATCACGCTGCTGCTCGCGGCCTTCGCCCTGGCATTGGGTGTCTCGACATTCGCGATGATGTCCGGCGGGGTGTCGCTTTCGCCGAACCTGATGTTCGCGTTGGTGCTGGCAAACCTGGTCGTCGTGCTGCTGCTGGGCGCAGTGCTGGCCGGGCGGATCACCCGCGTTTGGGTGGAACACCGGCGCGGGTCGGCTGGGTCACGGCTGCACGTACGGCTGGTTTTGCTGTTCAGCGTGGTCGCGGTGACCCCGGCCATCGTCGTTGCCGTGTTCGCGACCATCTTTTTTAATCTCGGCATCCAATCTTGGTTCAACGACCGCGTGCGTACGGCGCTGAACGAGGGGCTCGAGGCATCGCGCGGCTACCTCGAGGAGCACCGCAACAACATCCGGGCCACCGCCTTGGGCATGGCGAACGACCTGGCGCGGGACGGCCATTTCCTAGCGAACGATCCCTATACGTTCGGCCAGATCCTGCAAACGCAGACGGTGCTGCGCGGCCTGACCGAGGCGATCATCTATGAGCCGGTAACGGGCCTCGTGGTCGCGGGCGTCGGGCCGATGTCGGGCTTCGGCGTAGAGCCCGCGCCCACCGAGGCGACGGAGCTGGCCAAGACCGGCGACGTCGCGGTGCTGGGGTCGCCCGACAAGAGCCGGGTGCGGGCGGTGGTCCAGCTCAACTCCACCCCAAGCCTGATGCTGCTGATCGGCCGGCCGGTGGACCCGCAAATCCTGGATCACATGTCGCGGACCGAGCAGGCGGTGGCCGAATACAAACAGTTGGACGAGAACCGCTCGGGATTGCAGGTAACGTTCGCGTTGATCTTTGCGCTGGTGGCGCTGCTGGTGCTGTTTGCAGCCGTGCTGATCGGATTGGTGCTCGCAAATCAGATCGCACGGCCGGTCGGACGATTGATCTTGGCCGCCGAGCGGGTGCGGGCGGGAGATCTGTCGGTGCGGGTGCCCGAAATTCAAAGTGAGGATGAGGTCGCCGGCCTATCGCGCGCATTCAATCGCATGACCGGTCAGCTAGCGGCGCAGCGAACCGAGCTGATGGACGCTTATGGCCAGATCGACGAACGGCGGCGGTTTACCGAGACGGTGCTGGCGGGCGTGTCCGCCGGGGTGATCGGATTGGATGCGTCCGGGCATATCGAGCTGCCGAACCGGGCAGCAAGCGAACTCGTCGGCATGGACCTGATGGCGGCGATCGGCTTGCCACTGGGACACGTCGTGCCGGAGTTCGCGGCTTTGCTGGGCGAGGTGGATGAGCAGCCGGAGCGCGCGCGGACCGCCGAGGTGCTGATCGGGCCGCCATCGCGGCGGCGCACCCTGTTGGTGCGGATCGGCACCGATCTGCGTGGCGGGCGTCCGGATGGCTATGTCGTGACGTTCGACGACATCACCGAGCTGCAGTCGGCGCAGCGCCAGGCCGCGTGGGCCGACGTGGCCCGGCGGATTGCGCATGAGATCAAAAACCCGCTAACGCCAATCCAGCTCTCGGCAGAGCGGCTGAAGCGGCGCTTCTCCAAGGAGATCACCTCCGACCCGGACACGTTCGTGCAGTGCGCGGATACGATCGTGCGCCATGTCGGCGACATCGGCCGCATGGTTGATGAATTCTCGGCGTTCGCTCGCATGCCGCAGCCGGTGCTGCGGCCTGAGGACGCCGGCCGCATCGCCCGGGAAGCGCTCGTGCTGCAGCGCAGCGCCCGGCCGGAGATCGTCTGGACCACCGATATCCCGGAGCGCGGGCCCATGACGATATGCGACCGCCGCCTGGTCGGTCAGGCGCTGACCAACCTGCTGCAGAACGCGGCCGATGCGGTGGCGATGCGCCCGCGGTCCCCGGGCCAGCCGCTAGGCCATATCGGCGTCTCGGTCCATTCGGCCGGGGGCAGGGTAACGCTCCAGGTGCGGGATGACGGCGTCGGCCTGCCGGATACCGATCGCGAAAGCCTGACCGAACCCTATGTGACCCATAAGCCAAAGGGCACCGGGCTCGGATTGGCGATCGTGAAGAAGATCATGGAGGACCACGGCGGCAGCCTGGCGCTCGATGATCGCGCCGACGGACCCGGCGCAAGTGCGACATTGTCCTTGCCGCTATTGGTGGCCGAACCGGTAAAGGCTTAGCTATGGCAAACGAGATCCTGATCGTCGACGACGAGCCCGACATCCGCATGCTGATCGAAGGCATCCTGGAGGACGAAGGCTACGCCGTCCGTCAAGCCGGCGACTCAGACACAGCCCTGGCCGCGTTCAAGATGCGACGCCCCTCGCTCGTGATCCTCGACATCTGGCTGCAGGGATCGCGGCTCGACGGCCTCGGCATCCTGAAAGCCCTGCTGTCGGAGGAGCCGCATGTCCCGGTCGTCATGATTTCCGGCCACGGCACCATCGAGACGGCGGTCGCGGCGATCCAGCTCGGCGCCTACGATTTCATCGAGAAGCCGTTCAAGTCGGATCGCCTGCTGCTGATCATTCGCCGGGCGCTGGAGGCTGCGCGGCTGGCGCAGGAGAATGCCGAACTGCGGCTCCGCGCCGGGTTCGAGTCCAACCTCACCGGGCATAGCTCGGCAATCACGTCGCTGCGCGCCGCGGTGGAGCGCGTGGCCCCAACGGGTTCGCGTGTGTTGATCAGCGGTCCGGCCGGTTCCGGCAAGGAGGTCGTGGCGCGTATGGTGCACAGTCGCTCGCGCCGGGCCGATGGACCGTTCGTGGCGCTGAACTGTGCTACGCTCAACCCGGCACGCTTCGAGGAGGAGCTGTTCGGCATCGAAGCGGGGTCCGATTCGCTGGCGATGCCGCGCCGCGCCGGCGTGCTCGAACGCGCGCATGGCGGGACGCTGCTGCTGGACGAGGTCTCGGACATGCCGCTCGAAACCCAAGGCAAGATCGTGCGCGCATTGCAGGACCAGACGTTCGAACGGCTAGGCGGGTCGTCGCGCGTCAAGGTCGACGTGCGGGTGCTGGCCACCACCAACCGCGACCTGCAGGCCGAGATCAGCAGCGCGCGGTTCCGCGAGGACCTGTATTACCGGTTGGCCGTGGTGCCGATCCGCATGCCGAGCCTGAAGGAGCGTCGGGAGGATGTGCCGGATCTCGCGCGGTATTTTCTTGAGCGCTCGGCCGAGACGTCGGGCATTCCTGGCCGGGAGCTGTCGACCGACGCGCTGGCGGCGCTGCAGGCGTATGATTGGCCCGGCAACGTCCGGCAGCTCCGCAACCTGATGGATTGGCTGCTGATCATGGCGCCGGGCGGGCCGTCGGACAGCATCCGGGCGGAGATGCTGCCGGCCGAAATCAGCCAGGGCGCCCCGGCGCTGCTGAATTTCGACCCGACCGCCGACCTGATGGGCCTGCCGCTGCGGGAAGCGCGTGATTTGTTCGAGACGCAATACCTGCAGGCGCAGCTGCTGCGGTTTGGCGGCAATATCAGCCGCACGGCCGGGTTCGTCGGCATGGAGCGCAGCGCGCTGCATCGCAAGCTGAAGCAGTTGGGCGTCAACTCCGATGACCGCGGGGCGGCGTGAGCCGAGTCGCCTACGTCAACGGCCGCTACCTCCCGCAGCGCGAGGCGAGCGTCAACGTCGAGGACCGCGGATACCAGTTCGCCGACGGCATCTATGAGGTCGTGCATCTCTATCGCGGCCGGTTCATCGACAGCGATCGCCACCTAGCCCGGCTGGAGCGGTCCTTGGGCGAGGTCCGGATCGCGATGCCGATGTCGCGGGCCGCATTGCTGCATATCCTGACCGAGGTCGCGCGGCGGAACCGGGTGCAGGACGGGCTGCTGTATATGCAGGTGACGCGTGGGGTGGCACGGCGCGACCACGCGTTTCCCACGGACACGACCGCGCCGGCTGTGGTGGTCACGGTCCGGCGCATCCCGCCCTATCCGACCGACGTCGACCGCTGGACGGCGACTGCCATCACCTTTCCGGACCAGCGTTGGGCACGCTGTGACATCAAGTCGACCGGCCTGCTGCCGAACGTGCTGGCACGGCAGGCGGCACGGGAGCAGGGGGCGGTCGAGGCCATCCTGATCGACGCCGCCGGCATGGTGACCGAGGGAGCCGCGACCAGCTTTTGGATCGTGGACGCCGAGGGACGGCTGCGCACTCGGCATTTGGACCAGGGCATCCTGCCGGGCTGCACGCGCGGTGCGCTGCTGGCAATCATGCGGGACGCTGGCGTAACGTTCGACGAACGGGCATTCAGCGAGAGCGAGATGCGTGCGGCGCAGGAGGCGTTCATCACCAGCGCCACCAGCTTCGTAAAGCCGATCGTCGCGATCGACGCCGAGCCTGTCGGCGACGGCCGGGTCGGCCCGGTGACCCGCCAGCTTTTTGCGATGTTTGCCCGACATGTGAACGGCGCATCCAACACCGCATAGGCGGCAATACGGCTGTGCGGGTTGCTTGATCGGAAGGCGTTGCTAGGATCAGTGTGCCGGCCCATATCCGGGTTTGCGGCGAGGCCTTTGCGGCACCGGCGAAAAGCTCGGGCCGCAACAACAAAAAGGACACGAACGTGGCCACTGAGAAATCGCAGAATGTTCAAGACGTGTTCTTGAACCATGTGCGCAAGTCCAAAACTCCGGTGACGGTCTTCCTGGTAAATGGCGTCAAGCTCCAGGGCATCATCACTTGGTTCGATAACTTTTCGGTCCTGTTGCGTCGGGATGGGCATACTCAGCTCGTCTATAAGCACGCGATCAGCACCGTTATGCCGGGCGCGCCGATCCAGCTCTTCGACGCGAGCAAGGTGGAAACCGGTGCAATGCAGGAGGCGGACTCTGGCGGTAGCGTCGGCTGAAACCGCAGGGGCGCCGACCCGCGCGGCGGTCGTCCTGCCATGGGAGAAGCCCCATCGGCAGGATGCGTCCCGGGCCGCGGACGCCCAATTGGCCGAGGCAGTTGGATTGGCTGCGTCGATCGGGCTGGTGGTGGTGCACACCGCCATCCCGCCGCTTCGAACCCGGCGATCTGCGACATTGATGGGCCAGGGCCAGGTCGAGACGATCGGCCAGGCGATCAAAGCCGAGGACGTCGCCGTCACCGTCGTGGACGCCCAGCTCAGCCCAGTGCAGCAGCGCAACCTGGAGCGCGCCTGGGACTGCAAGGTCATCGACCGGACCGGCTTAATCCTGGACATCTTCGGGGAGCGCGCGCGCACCAAGGAGGGCGCCATGCAGGTCGAGCTGGCGCACTTGGAATACCAGCGCAGCCGGCTCGTGCGGTCCTGGACCCACTTGGAGCGTCAGCGCGGCGGCTTCGGCTTCCTGGGCGGACCCGGCGAAACGCAGATCGAGGCCGACCGCCGGCTGATCGGCGACCGGATCGTGCGGGTGAGGAAGGACCTGGAGCAGGTGCGCCGCACCCGCGGGCTGCATCGCAGCGCTCGGCAGCGCGTGCCCTATCCGATCATTGCCCTCGTTGGCTACACCAACGCGGGCAAGAGCACGCTGTTCAATGCGCTGACTGGAGCGGAGGTGCACGCGCAGGATCAGCTCTTCGCGACGCTTGATCCGACGATGCGCGGCATGCAACTGCCGTCGCACCGCCGGGTGATCCTGTCGGATACGGTGGGGTTCATCAGCGATCTGCCGACCGAACTGGTCGCGTCGTTCCGTGCGACCTTGGAAGAGGTGAGCGAGGCCGACATCATCCTGCACGTGCGCGACGTGGCGCATCCCGACAGCGCGGCGCAGCGGGCTGACGTCGTCCAGGTGCTCGACGGCATGGTGAAAGACGGCGCGCTCGACGTCGATTGGCCGTCCCGTACGATTGAGGTGCTGAACAAGGCTGACCTGGTAGGCGGGCCGGACGCGGTTCCGGCGCGGGAGGGCTGTGTTCCGGTGTCCGCAATCACCGGCGACGGCCTGACCACGCTCTCCGGCGCGATCGACGATCGTATTTCCGCGGGAATGGAGGTTGCGGACTACCTGCTTCCGGCGTCGGACGGCGCCCGCGTGGCATGGCTGTACCAGCACGGCGAGGTCATGGAGCGGCGGGACGCAGAGGACGGGGTCCACATGGTTGTCCGCATGCTACCAGCCGACCGCGCCCGGTTTGAGCGCGGCACTTGAGCGCTGCCGAGTTCGACCCGGCGGAACTCGTGCAGTTGGTCCGGGCCGTAGCCCGAACCGAGATCATGCCGCGGTTCCGTAATTTAGCACCGAGCGACGTGCAGGCGAAGTCGGGGCCGCTCGATCTCGTTACGACGGCCGATGAACAGGCGGAACTTCGGCTCGCCACCGGCCTGGGCCGGCTGTTTCCTGGCTGTGTGGTGGTAGGGGAGGAGGCCGCGTCGCGCGACCCTGGATTGCTCACAGCGGTCGCCGACGCGGAACTCTGCTTCGTGGTGGACCCGATCGACGGGACGGCAAATTTCTGCGCCGGGCTGCCGCTGTTCGCCACCATGGTGGCGATGCTGCGCCGGGGCGTGGTCGTGGCGGCGGTGATCCATGATCCCGTGGGCGACGATACCGCGGTGGCAGTGGCCGGGCAGGGGGCCTGGCTGGAGAGCGCTGCCGGCGAACGGACCGCGCTTCGGGTTGCAGCGGCGGCGCCGGTGGCGGAGATGGCCGGCTCGGTGTCCTGGAGATATATGCCGGAGCCGCTGCGGTCGACGGTCTGCCGGAATCTGCCGCGGCTGGCTGCGGCCTGGGACTATCGCTGCGCCGCGCACCAATACCGGATGCTGGCGGCCGGGCACTGCCACTATGTCGTGTTCCATCGCCTGCTGCCGTGGGATCACGCAGCGGGCTGGCTGCTGCACCAAGAGGCCGGCGGCTGGTCGGCACGGCTTGACGGCAGCCCGTATGACCCGGCGCAGACGACTGGCGGCCTGATCTGCACGCCCGACGAGGCGAGTTGGCGCGCGCTGCGGGCGGCGCTGTTCGAAAGCTGAGCTATTCGGACCGCTTCACCGCGATCCAGTGCGCTTCCATCGCTTCCAATGTTGCGTCCGCCGGCGTTTCTCCCGCTGCAGCCAGCCGCTGCTCGACGGCATTGAACCGCCGTGTGAACTTCCGGTTGGCGTGCTGGAGGCA
>JAABUR0100001079.1_pt1 | contig 51742 bp, 46 predicted proteins | sample 5560091 | NCBI WGS metagenome assembly JAABUR01 (sample SAMN10711879, study PRJNA513375) | rock metagenome | isolation source: Antarctica rocks | place: Antarctica: Victoria Land, University Valley sud | reverse complement strand
AGGTGTCGCGCGTGCACCACACCTGTCGCGCACGCTACGATCGGCCAATCAGCCTACGAACAAAGGGAAAACCCCCAACCGAGGCACCCGATCCGCAGGCTGACCCCCGGAGAAGGTCCGCGACGTCACCTTTGACGAGGACCGCTCGCAGGTCCGCACCGGGCAGGCACCCCGGGTCATGGCCACCCTGCGCAACACCGTCATCAGCCTGCTGCGCCTCGCCGGCTGGGACAACATCGCCAAAGCAGTACGACACCACGCACGAGACCCAGAACGAGCCCTCACATGCCTGCTGACCTGCTAACACGCGACTTTTCCGGGGCCTTGGGCATCCCCGGTGTACTTGTGCCGTTCGGTGTTCCACAGGGACACTGGCTTGCCAGCATCGGTCTCGCCGAAGATCGTGACCGCTCCGAAATCTCGCCCGAATAGGTCGTCACCCGGCCGAAAGTCTTCGGAGCCCTGCTTGGCCTTTACCTGGATTCCACCGATGATCTCGAGATTCACGCCATCAGCCTGGCTCCATGTCATAACGCCCGGCACACGATCATTGGCCGACTCTGGCGAGAACCACCAGCCTTTGATCCGGATCGGATCACACATCCTCATACCGCACATCCTAGGAAGGCGTACCGACAGTCGGACATCCTGCAAGCCGTGGGACCGAGTTGATCGTCGCAAGGGGAACCCTCCACGGGGTCGCCCCTCTCGAGGGGACCTCCGCAGGTGAAGTGTCCAACAACACCCGGCCAGTGACGGTCCCGGCGAAGGTACCTGATTCGGGTGCGTCAAAGTGGACGGAATCGTGCTGGTGGTGATCTGCGCGTCAGACGCCGGCGACGTAGGCGGTGAGGAAGTGGACGCCGTGGCGGTCGAGGTTGCCGCGGGCGCGGTCGTAGTGCTCGGTGGTGCGGGGGTCGGCGTGGCGGGCGAGGATCTGGGCGTCGCGTAGGGGGACGCCGGCGTCGAGGGCGTTGGTGATCGCGGCGTGTCGCAAAGAGTGGGGGCTGATGTGCCGAGGAATGCCTGCGGCTGTGGCGATGCGCGCGACCATGCGGTAGACGTCGCGCCGGTCAATCGGCCGCCCGGAGATCGGTCGCAGGATCAGTGGCCCGCAGACGCGTTGACCTCGGCAGCCTTCCAGGACCCGTAGCACCGGCACGGTCAACGCCATGGTCGCGGGTTTGTTACCCTTGCCGACCAGGTGCAGGACCCGGTAGCCGCGCAGCGTGTCGGCGTAGTCCTCGATCCGTACCGCGGCCGCTTCGGAGGCTCGCAATGCGTTGATGCCGAGCAGGAACGCGAGGGCGCCGTGGTGGACGGTAATGGTCTGGGCGACCTGGAGGAACCGGATCAGCTCGAGCCGGTCCAGTCCTTGGGTCCGGGACTCGTCGCGATGGATCTTAGGCAGCCTGGCGTAAACGGCGGGGTCGGAGCCGATGAGGCCGTCGATGTGGGCGAACCGGAAGTACCCGCGCACTGCGTGCATCATCGTCACGACTGAGGAGTCCATGAGGCCGTGGTCACCGAGCTGGCGGATGTACAGCTCGACGTGGGCGCGCTGGATCCCGACCAGCGGGTCGAGCGCGTTGCTCTCGCACCAGGTGAACCACTCCCGTAGCTGGAAGGAGTAAAGGACGTGGGTGCGGCCCGAGTAGCGGGCCAGGTAGGACACCGCCGCCAGTTGCGCGGTCGACATCGTCGCCGGCTGGAAGGGCAGAATGGTGGTCGGGATGGGCATGGGAGTCACCTCACGCGGCGACCAGGCAGACGGCCAGACCGGCCCGCCGCAGGACGCGGCCAGGCACAGGGACGATTCACGCTAGCCCGCCGCCCACACCGAAGCTCAGTCCGCAGGCGGCGGTAGGACGCAGGTACATCAGGCACCAACCCGGAGATTTCATGGCGGGGTCATCGGGGGCGGGTGTCGTTGGACTGAAAAGTGCTCCTGACCTGCGAAAATGTGGATTGTCGAGAGCCACAGTTCGCGAGTTCAAGGAGCACCTTCCAGGTGAGTAACAGTACCGGGTTGTATCCACGTCTGCGGGTCGACACGTCCGCGTCGGGGGCGGTGGGTCAAGCCGGTGGGGTGCTGTTGACGTCCGCGGTCGCGGCGAGCGGTCTGGGCGGCGGGTTGTCGCAGGCTCTGTCGCCGTGGCGTAAGCCGTTGGCGGTTCACGACCCGGCCAAGGTGGTCCTGGATCTGGCGGTGACGTTGGCGTTGGGTGGGGACTGTCTGGCGGACGTCGCGGTGTTGCGTGGCGAGCCGGGCCTGTTCGGGTCGGTGGCCTCGGACCCGACGGTCTCGCGCACGGTGGCGGCGTTGGCTGCGGACGCTGCGGCCGCGCTGGCGGCGATCAACACGGCGCGGGCCGTGGCGCGGGCGCAGGCGTGGAGGCTGGCCGGGGCGCACGCACCCGATCACGACACGGACGCGCGGAACCCGTTGGTCGTTGACCTGGATGCGACGCTGGTGACGTCGCACTCGGAGAAGGAGTTGGCTGCCCCGAATTTCAAGCGGGGGTATGGGTTTCATCCGTTGTGCGCGTTCGTCGACCACGGCGGCGATGGGACCGGTGAACCGTTGGCGGTGTTGCTGCGCCCGGGAAACGCGGGGTCGAATACCGCGGCCGATCACATCGCCGTGATCAAGCAGGCCCTGGCTCAGCTGCCGGGCCACCGGCCCGGGACCCGGGCCGGGCGCAAGGTCCTGGTCCGCGCCGACGCGGCCGGGTGTACCCACGACGTCCTGGCCTGGATGGCGGGCCAGCGCCTGTCGTACTCGGTGGGGTTCCCGTTGCCGCACAATACTGCTGACCTGCTGGCGTTGATTCCCAAGCAGGTGTGGGCCCCGGCGTACGACGCCCACGACGAGATCCGTGACGGGGCCTGGGTCGCCGAGCTGAACGGGCTGATGGACCTGTCCGGGTGGCCGCCGGGGATGCGCGTCATCGTGCGTAAGGAACGGCCCCACCCCGGCGCGCAGCTGCGGATCACCGACGTCGACGGACACCGGATCACCGGGTTCGCGACCAACACCAAGACCGGCGGACCCGGTACCCAGCTGGCCGATCTTGAGCTGCGGCAACGGCGCCGGGCCCGCTGCGAGGACCGGATCCGGGTCTCGAAGGACACCGGGCTGATGAACCTGCCGCTGCACGGCTTCGACCAGAACCGGATCTGGTGCGCCATCGTCGCTCTCGCCGTCGAGCTCACCGCCTGGATGCAGATGCTCGCCCTACCCGGCCACGACGCCAGACGGTGGGAGCCGAAACGGTTGCGGCTGCGCCTGTTCACCGTCCCGGCCACCATCGCGCGCACCGGGCGACGGATCGTCCTGCACCTCGCCAGCAAGGCGCCGTGGGCCGACCTCGTACGCGACGGCCTCCGCCGACTCTCAGCTCTCGCCGTCCCCGGTTGACAACCTGACCCGACCGTCCCGACTATCCCTGGAACGACCCCCGGACACCTGGAACCGGCGCCCACCCGAGACGACACTCGGGCCTCCGTCACACCCCAATGGAAGAATCACGTCCAAGCGCCGATCATTGCGCTGAAATCACGCTCAGCCGCCGGCCGGTGAAAGATCCGGGCTAAGTGTCCGCGAGTTGATCGCGGAATTGACTAATCTCCAGGGCCGCCTAAATCGCGATGCTGCGGGCGGCGGCTACCAAAAACTGCCCGGGCAGACTCGCCGACGGGCGGTTCTGGTTCATCGGGAGCACCAGATCGTCTCCGAGCTTCGCCGCCGCCGTTCCCCGGTGCCTCCTCCCCAGGATTGGGCCATTTAGCTGCGCCGCTCACCGGCTTCACCATCCTTATCGAGGCCACGCATACAGTTGGACCTTTCTCTTGGCTGGCTGGAGGTGCAAGGCGGATCCCATGGAGTGGCAGTTGGCGGACGTTCCGGCGGTTCCGGCCTAACGGCATCCAGCAGCGCATCCGCGGCTTCGCGGCGCTCGACCCGACGGGGGGACCTGCACGACCGCTCGGACATGTAACCCTGCTCAACTCGGCTGGGATCGACCAGGGAACTGGGTGACCGCCCCACATCGGGCGGGACAGGCTCACCGGTTGCTCGTCGTGCACTACCTTGCTGGACTCACCTCCACCGGATGCCAGCACTGGAGGCGCTTGCACGCTGTTCCCCCCATCGCCCGTCCGTTACCGCAGGCCGAGTTTGCGCGCGCAGCTGGACCATGGGGAGAACCCGCGGTCGGCGCGCACCTTCTCGGCGATGAGGATCTGCTGCTCGCGGGTGGCATCGCTGGGCAGCGGCGCGTAAGCCGCGCCGCCGTTGCTCAACCAGGCACCCCGGTCGAGCTGCAGGCCGCCGAACAAGCCGTTGCCGGTGTTGATGGCCCAGTTTGCGCCCGACTCGCACTGAGCGAGGGCGTCCCACACGCTGTCGGCCAGTCCTGGAGCAGCGACGCTGCTGTTGCCACCGCTCGCTTGCGGCGTCTTACTGCTCAGGTTCGCGGTCGCTGTCGGCGCCGTCGTGGCTATGGTCGAGGTCGCCGACGGCGCGTTCCGCGCGGCGGAGGTCGCACTGTTGGCTGCGGTGCCTGACGGGGGCTGGGAAGTCAGAACACCGCCGACGCCGACGCCGAAGACAACAACGCCGACGCCGACGATCATGGTCACCACGGCGGTCTTGCGGTTCAAGATCTTGGCCCCCCCTCGATCTGTCCTCGGATCAGGGCCGCTAACGCCCCCCCCGTGCACACCAAGACCAAGAAGAATCAACAGATAACTCATAAGCGTGCCTCCTGGAAGCGCCCGACAGCAGAGACTACGCACGTCCGAACCCGGTTCAAGCCCGCAGATCCACGCGCTGAATCTCATGGCGACGGGTGCACCACTTGATGGCGGCGGAGGTGAGCGTTCCTGCGGTCGGGTTGTTGGTCCGTCTACTGGGGTGGGTTCGCGGGGGTGGTTTCGACGACGTCGCAGAAGTGGATGTGCAGGTGGGTGACGGTGACGGGTGCCGCGCTCGGGCCGAGGACCTCGTGTAGGCATTGGATGGCGCGGGCGCGGACCTCGTCGGCGATCGGCAGCAGCGGGGTGCCGTACGGGGCGATGAGCTGGATGATCACTCGTTGTAGCTCGTCGCGACCGGCAGCTGAGGTGATTGCGCGCAGCTGCGCGCACTCATCCTGCGTAGATCTCCTCTTGGATGAAGCGTCACGGCTGGGTCGTCACTCTCGCCTCGGCCGGTTCTCGGGGTAGCCGAACGCCGCCTATCCACACGTCGACGATCGAGCGGCTGTCCGCGATGTCGGTGAGGGGATCACCGGCGAGAAGCACGAGGTCGGCGCGCCTGCCCGGGGTCACCAGACCCCGGTCGTTCAGCCCGAACGTGTCGGCCGTCAACGACGTGGCGCTGGCCAGGGCCTCGAGCGGCGAAAGCCCAACGTCGAGCAGTAGGGCCAGCTCGTCGTGCATCGAGCGACCCGGGGGCACGTTGACGATCGTTCCGGGCGCGGTATTGGCGTCGGTACCGACCAGCAGCCGAACGGCCGCCGCGCGTATGGCCGTGACGGACTGGATGGCATGGGTCAGGTCCATGCCGGGCCGGTATGCCGGTGATCCCGGCGGCAGCTGGGAGACCGCCCGCATCATCGTTAGCGTGGGAACGCTGACGGTTCCCTGGTCGGCCATCCGCGCGACGAGGGCGTCGTCCAGGCGGCGATCCAGCGGCGCGTGCGTCACGACGTCGACAGTGGCCCCGACGGCGAGCTCGACTGCGGAGTGCGCCGCCGCGTGGGCGACGCTCAGCAGTCCGTGTTGTCGCGAGAAGCGGACGAGGGCGGAGACCGTGTCTGCGTCCAGGGCGGCGGGTGCCTGAGGTGGCTCGACGATGATCTTCACGTAGTCGCTGCCCTCTGCCGCCCTGGCGGCGACGAAGCGCTCGGCGTCGCCCGGGCCGGAGACCGCGCTGTCGAGCGGGAAGCCCATCAGCCGGGTGTGCAGCCCGCCCGGCGCGCTGGCCGGCGGACCGGCGGTGCGCAGGTCCGTGCTGCCCGCCGCGTCGCGCAGTCGTCTTAAGCCCGAGACGGAGTGGCTGGCCATGTCCAGGGCCGTGGTGATGCCGTGCGCGGCGAGCTGATGAAGGTCCTCGGGCGTGGTGACGTGGACGTGGGCGTCGATCAGGCCCGGCATGAGGAGGCCGCCACGACCGTCGACGTTAACGGTCCCCCGCCAACCCGCCCCCGTGTCGACGGCGGCCACCGTCTTCCCCTCGATGGTGACGACGGCGTTGTCGTGCAAGCGCTCGCCATCGAACAGCCGCACGTTGCCAATGGTCCACGGGCGGCCGACGTTGTCCGTCATAGTCGTTTCCTTCGTCGTAAGTCGGTCACCCCGGGCCACCTGACGATGCTCGTCCGGTGGCCGCCTCGAGGTCGATGTCCCGCGGTGAGGTCGCCCGCCAGGCGATGTGCTGGTCCGGCCTGACCAGGAGAAAGTCCGATGCCCACGGGTAGGCGCGCGGCGCGTCGACCACGGTGAGGGGGACGCGCAGCTCCGCTGCCCGTCGCTCTAGGGCGGCCACGTCCTCGGGCGCGCGGTCCAGTGGTCCGAGCAGGGTTAGGCCCGGTCCTAGGAGGTCGTAGAGCGACTGCCCGGGGCCGACCCACGTGTGCGGCAGCCGAGCGCCGGGCAGCACCGTCGGCACGTAGCAGGTGGCGTCCTGTCGCTCAGGCCTTGGCCCGGGCTGCACGACGGGCGACCCGGCATATGTGTAGCCCAGGACCAGCCCGAGGCTGTGGAACTCCGCCCGCTTGCCGTCCTGGATTGCCGCGGCGAGGGCGCCGTGCTCGGACCGGTCAGCCCTTGCCGCGAGGTCGGTGGAGAGGGTGCCCATGTTCGCCTCGGCGGATGCAATGGTCTCGGTTACGACGGGCCGGCGCTCGGCTTCGTAGGTGTCCAAGAGCGCCGGCCCGCCCCAACCCTGGAGGACGGCGGCCAGCTTCCAACCGAGGTTCACCGCGTCTCCGACGCAGGTGTTGTACCCGTGGCCTCCCCACGGCGGGTTCAGGTGGGCCGCCTCCCCCACGAGGAACGTGCGGGCCGTGCTGAACCGCTCGGCGATGAGCATCCGCGCCGTCCAGGGGTCGGTGGACAGGACCTCGTGCTCGACGGGGGCGCCAACCAGGTCCGTGATGATCTGAGACGCATGCCTGCTGCCCAGCTCGGCGTCCACGCCCGGCGCGATGGCCCACCAGGTGCCGTTGAGGTCGAGGTGTCCGACGAGGCCGGACGTGTGTTCGCCGATCACCCAGTACTGCACGGCTCGATCGAGCGGCGTGCGTAGGCTGGGCGCCCTGAAGACGAGGTTGAAGTTCGGTCGCTCGTCCGAGCGGCCCTGGTAGCGGATGCCGAGTGCGCGCCGCACGACCCCTGCCGCGCCGTCGCACCCGAGGAGGTAGTCGGCGCGTACGGTCAGCTCCTGCCCGTCGTCCGTACGCACCACCGCCGTGACGCCGTCGTCGTCCTCGACGACACTGTGGACCACGGCGCCGAACATCGTCTCGACGGTGGGCTGCTGCGCCAGGTGCTCCCGCAGGACCCGCTCGACGAGGGGCTGAGGAGCCTGCTGGCCGCCCTCAGCGAAGTGGTCGTCACCATCGGGTGCGAGGCCGAAGCACCCCGTGAACCGGGTGATCTCCCGACCGAGCAAGGCGTCGCAGAAGATGACGCTGTCGGACCAGGTGGGCTGCAACGGTGCGGCGGCCCGGACCGCGTCGGCTACACCCCAGCGACGGAAGAGCTCCATGGTGCGCACGCTGGTCGTTTTAGCGCGGGGCCGGTCGGCGCTGACGTCGCGGCGCGGTTCGACGAGCAGGCAGGAGATGCCGTGGTGGGCTAGCTCGGCTGCGGCGGCCAGGCCCGCAGGTCCCGCGCCAACCACGAGCACTGGGGCGCTGCGCGTGATGGCTGCGCTGGTCATGTCCGGGTGAGCCTTCGGGCGACCCGGTGCTCGCCGGTATCTGCGCCAGCTCGCGGGTCGCTCACTGGTCTGCCTTCCTCACGCCGTGACCTTGGGTGCCGCTGGGAGCTGGCGTCCCAGCGCTGTGAGCGCGGCGTCCACGGCGTCGACGTCGGACAGGGCGGCGTACACGTAGAAGTCGGGGCGGATCACCACGGCGTCGGCCTTCAGCTCGTCGAACCAGGAGGCGTAGCGGCCCTCGATGTCGAGCAGGTCGACGAGGTCGACGGCGTCAGACCCACCGACGGTCAAGGTGCGGCCGCCGAGCCGGTCCATCGTGGCTTGGGCTTCCACCGAAAGTGGCGGCAGGGACTTCCTGGACAGCACGAACCAGCCGTGGCCGACGACGTCGTCGAACAACCCTTCCCGCCCGTCGTGCGCGACTATTGACTGGATCGACAGCACCCCGGCCGCGGCGTCGTCGACGGCGAGTATGCCCGGTCCGAGCCGAGGCGGGTCGGGCGGCGGGGGCGCCAGGCTCGGGTCGTCCATCGCGGCGATCATCTCCTCGTCGCGCCTGGCGGCATCGGCCGCGTCCGGGACGCAGATGACGCGGCCGAGCTGCATGGACAGCTCGATGAAGTACCGCACGTGCGGGATCCGCTCGGGACCGTAGCTGTCCAGCACGCGGTCGTCGGCCTGGCCGCGAAGTGCGAGGTCGAGCTTCCAGGCCAGGTTGTTGACGTCGCGCAGGCCGGCGCACAAGCCCTGCCCGGCGAAGGGCGGCATGAGGTGGGCGGCGTCGCCGGCGATGAGGATGCGGCCTTGGCGCCACTGGTCGGCCCATCGGGCCTGGAACCGGTAGACGGCGTGACGTTCGAGCGCAGCGTTGTCCGGCGTCAGCCCCCAGGGCTGGAGCAGCTCCCACGCCTTTTCGGCGCGGTTGAGGTCCTGGATGTCCTCGCCCGGGAGAGCCATGAACTCCCACCGGCGCCGCCCGGGTCCGCCCGGGACGATGGTTGTCGGCCGCGCCGGGTCACACAGCTGCCAGGCCGGCGGCTCGAACCGCATCGGCTCGTTGGGGATCATGTCAAGGATCAGCCAGTCGAAGGGGAAGCCGACGTCCGTCATCGGCAGTCCGGCGAGCCCGCGCAACACGCTGTTGGCGCCGTCGCATCCGACGACGTACCGGGCCCGGACACGCTCCTGCTCTTCGTGCGGGGCGTTCGCTATCGAGGCCATCACGGTGACGCCGTTGAGGTCCTGCTCGAGGCCGGTGACGTTCCGGCCCCGCATGAGGGTGACCGACGCCTGCTTTTGGACGCGTAGGTCCAGCTCGCGTTCGAGCTCGGGTTGGGAGAAGAAGTTGGAGGTGTGCCACCAGGACGGGCCGACCCCGCGCCAGTCGACCTTCAGCAGGGTTCTCCCGGCGGCGTTGCGCCACTCATACCAGTCGTCGTAGGGCTCGATCACCGGGTCACGGTCGGAGCGCAGGTCGACCGACTGCAGGATGCGCGCGATCTCGTGGTCGAGATGCACGGCCCGCGGTAGGGGGTACGCGGCTGGGAACCGCTCGAGGACGGCGACCCGGTGGCCGCGCTGGCCCAGCAGGACCGACAACAGCTGACCGACAGGTCCATAACCGACGATGGCGACGTCGTAGGTATCCATGGCTCTCATCCTTCCTAGATCTCAGTTCTTGCCTGCCGTCACCGAGTGCCCAGTCGAGGAACCGGACGGCCGGATCCCCGGCAGCCGTCGCAGGCCGCTGACCAGCAGCGGCCACAGGCCCCGCGGGGCGAAGCGGACGATGACGATGAGCAGGACTCCCTCGATGACGATGCTGAGGCTCTGGTAGCTGGCCAGCTGCTTGGTCAGCAGGTAGTAGACGACGACTGCACCCACGACCGGACCGGTGAGCGTTCCGAGCCCACCCACGATGGTCATTAGCAGTGCGTTGATCGTCCATTCGATGCCGAGCATCCCGGCCGGTTCGAAGCTGACCTGCTGGAGCGCGACGACGCCACCGACGAGCCCCATCAGCACGCCGCTGATGACGAGGGCGGCCAGCCGGTGCCGGAAGGCGGAGATGCCCAGTCCGGTGGCCGCACCTTCGTGGTCGCGAACGGCCCGTAACCGCAGGCCGAAGCGGGACCGGGCGACGAAGTACGCGGTCCCCATGACCACCCCCGCCACCGTGCACGCGACGCGGAAGACCGACACCGGTCCCGGCACGGCGTCGATGGGCAGGCTGATCCCGGTCGAGCCGCCGGCGAAGGTCCAGTTGAACATCCACGCCTGTAAGGCCAGCGCCGCGGCCAGGGTCCCGATGGTGAAGTAGTCCCCGCGTAGTCGCAGTAGCGGCCAGGCCAGCAGCCCGGCGAGGGCCCCCCCGCCCAGGGCGGCGACGAGCAGGGCTACCGGGTAGGACTGGCCCAAGTGGATTTGGACGAGCCCGGTGGCGTACGCACCGGTGCCGACGAACGCACTGGCGCCGAGGGAGAACTGGCCGCTGAAGCCGGCCAGGATGTTCCAGGCTTGGGCCAGCGCAACGAACGCGAGCAGTGTCGTGGCCACGTCGAGCTGGTAGCGCGTGAGGATCACGTTGGCCTGGGCCAGGATGACGGTCACCACGAGCAGGATGAGTAGCCCACCCCCTACCGGCATAGGCCGCCGTTTGGTCCGGCCGTGTCCGTTCGGTGCGGGCGCCGAGCCGGCGGCTGGTGGTGGCTGCTTCGAGGTCTGGCTCATGCGTTCCTCCGGACGAACAGGCCCCGTGGCCGGACGGCGAGGACGAGGAAGAAGAGCAGGTAGACGGTCAGGTCGCGGTAGCCGCCACCGAACTGCGCGGCGGCGAGGGACTGGACCAGCCCGAGGAAGGTCGCCCCGAGGAACGTGCCGAGGACGTTGCCGACCCCGCCGAGGACGACGACCGCGATCCCGACCAGGAGGTACTGCGTTCCGGTCGTCGGGGTGACGCTAAAGGTGATGCCGACCAGGACCCCGCCGAGGGCGGCGATGGCCGCCCCGACCGCGAACGTCGCGGCGTACACCCGGCCGGTGTCGATGCCCATCAGGCCGGCGGTGGCCGGGTCGGCGGCGGAGGCGCGGACCATCGCGCCGAGGCGTGTCCGGGTCAGGGTCAGGTGCACCGCTAGGCAGAGTGCGGCGCCGGCGACGAAGGCGACGACATAGATGGTGCGGACCTGGACGCCCAGGAGGGTGAAACCGGATGTTGACAGCGGGCTGCTGAGTGACTTCGGCTGGGACGTGAACACTTGGGCGAACAGTCCCTGCGCCAACAGGGCCAGGCCGAACGTGGCCACCATGGCGCCCTCGGGTCGCTTCACGAGCAACCCGGTGAGCAGGTAGCGCTGCAACAGGTAGGCGAGCACGACCACGACCACGACCACGACCGGCATCGCGACGAACGGGTCGAGGCCGGCGGCGCTGCCGAGCACATAGGCCAGGTATGCACCGCCGACGACGATCTCGCCGTGCGCCAGATTGATCAGGCGCAGCACACCAAAGACCAGGGACAGTCCCATCGCGACGACGGCATAGAACCCACCGATCAGTAATCCGTTGACGACCGCGTTGACGTCCATGACCTGCTCCCGTGAATTCGCGCTCAGCCCAGGCCCTTAACGGGTACCTCGAAGGTGACGCCTTCGACCGCCGGGTTGACCTGGGCGACCTTGCCACCCTGCCACTGCATGAGCAGCAGGAAGGGCAGGACAGCGGTGTGCTTGTCGTCGAACTTGATCCGGCCGTTGGGATAGTCCTTGTCCGTCTTGGCCAGCGCCGCGTTGACCTTGCCCGCCTCGGTGCTCCCGGCGGCGCTGATCGCATCGGTGGTGATGTTGGCCGTCGTGTAGCCGAGCACGGAGATGTTCAGGTCCGAGAAGTTGCCTGCGAAGGTCTTGCCGAGCGTGTCCTGGAGGTGCTTGCTGTTGGCCTTGCCGACCGGGGGGGACCACCACGCCTCGGTCAACGTGCCTTGGGCGACCGGTCCCAGAGCCTGCCCCCAGCTTGCGCCGGTGGCCGCCTTGGCCACGAACGCGGCCTTCGGTGAGAACGCGCCGGCCTTCATCTGCTTCCACAGCGCAATGCCGTCCGGCGGGATCATCTGCGCCGCCACGAGATCCGCGCCCTTGGCCTTTGCGTCGTTGATGAAGGAGGAGTAGTCGGTGGTGCCGACCGGGAAGGTGTAGTCGCCGACCACGGTGAGGCCAGCCGCCTCCGCGGCGGCCTTATAGAGCGGCCGCTCCGCGACGCCGTCCGGTTCGTTGTCGGTGAACAGGGCCAGCATCTTGTTGCTCTGTGTCTGGGCCAGGCTCTCCATGGCGTGCTTAGCCTGTTCGTTCTCGCTGAAGAACAGGTCCCAGGAGTACTTCCAGCCGGCCGGGTTGCCGGCTTGGAAGGCGTTGACCGGGTTGCAGGACGTCACGAACGGCACCTTCTGCTGCTCCGCCGCGAGCGCGCCCGGGATGACGACTGGCGGTGTGCAGGCTCCGAGGATCGCGACCGCGGAGTCCTGCAGGACGAGCTCGCGCACCTGCTGGGTGGTGGTGTTGGGGTCGCTGCGGTTGTCGAGGACCTTCAGCTGCACCTGGCGCTTGGTCCCGCCGACGTCGAGGCCGCCCGCGGCGTTGACGTCGGACACGAGCTGTTCGTAGCCGGCCTTCAGGGCCACCCCGAACTGCCCGAGCGGTCCGGTCATCGACAGGCTGGAGCCGAGGAGCACCAACTCGCCGCTGCCGCCACGTGCGCTGCCACCGCCCGAGGGGGAGTCGGCGGTTCCGCTGCTGCAGGCAGCCAGTGCGAGGGGAACGGCAGCGAGGAGGGCAACGGCTCGAAGCGAGGCGGTCTTCATGTCAGGTGGTCCTTTCGGGCGAGGCGGTGCTGGGGGCGGCCTCGGGGTGCACGGGTAGGGTGGCGGAGGTGCCGAAGTAGAACTCGTTCAGGGTGGACTCGTTGGTAAGCGGTTCGGGATCGCCGGCATACGTGATGCGGCCGCGCTCCAGGACGTAGACCCGGTCCGCGACGGTGAGGCTGCGATGAACGTTCTGCTCGACGAGGAGGATCGCGATGCCGCGCTCCCGGATGACTTCGAGCGCCTCGTAGAGGGCGTCGATGGCGACCGGAGCCAGCCCCAGCGAGATCTCGTCGAGGACGAGCAGATGAGGGTCGGCCATGAGCGAGCGGCCGATGGCCACCATCTGCTGCTGGCCACCAGATAGCGTTCCGGCGCGGCGGCGTGCCATGTCGTGCAGCATCGGGAAGGTGGCTTCGACGCTCTGCCTGCGACGCAGCAGCTGTTCTCGAGGCAGGCGCAGCGGGGCGGCCAGCTCGAGGTTCTCCGTGATGGTGAGGTCGGCGAAGATTCGTCGTCCTTCCGGACAGTGGGCCACGCCGCGGCGGGCTCGCTTGAAGGACGGCATCACGGTGACGTCGAGTCCGTCGAGCTGCACTCGCCCCTCACGGGGTCGCAGTTGGCCGCTAACGACCGCGGCCAACGTGGACTTCCCGGCGCCGTTGGCACCGAGTACGGCGACCGTTTCCCCCGCCGACACCTGGAGGCTGACACTGCGCAGTGCGACGATGTCTCCGTATGCCGCGGTGACGTTCTCCAGGACTAGTGTCGGCGCCGTGGGCGGCTGGGTCGAACCTTCGGCCCGGGCCGCCTCGGTTGCGACGACCGTGGCGCCTGCTCGGGTCGCCGGGCGGCTGGGGTGGCCGCCGCCGAGGTAGACCTCGCGGACTCGAGGGTCTGCGGCCACCTGGGCCGGAGTGCCCTCGGCGATCACCTTGCCCCAGTCGATGACGACGACCCGGTCGACGAGCGAGGCTACGACGCCCTCGACGTGCTCGACCAACAGCAGGGTGCGGCCTTCGGCGTGGATCCCGCGGATCAGCTCGATGACGTCCTCGAGTTCGCGGCCGTTGAGGCCGGCGGCCACCTCGTCGAGCAGGATGAGTGACGGGTCGGTGGACAAGGCCCGGGCCAGCTCGAGGCGTTTGAGGTCGAGCAGCCGCAAATGCTCGGCTTGCAGGTCTGCCTTGTCCGCCAGACCGCACGTGAGCAAGATCTGCTGCACCGCCGCTTCCGCGCTGCTGCGTGCGCGGCGCCCCGCGGATAGGGCTCCGATGGCGACGTTCTCACTCACAGTGAGCCCGCGGAACGGCTGGGGCACCTGGTGCGCCAGGCTCACGCCGAGACGGGCCACTGCCTCCGGGCGACGCCCGTCGGTCCGATGCTCGTCTAGGTGGATGCTGCCGCTGTCCGGCGTGTAGGCGCCCGACAGCAGCTTGAGCAGGCTGCTCTTTCCGGCGCCGTTCGGCCCGATGACGGCAACCGCTTCTCCCGCCGCTAGGGCGATGCTCACGTCGTCCACCGCCTGCACTCCACCGAAGCGCTTGCTGACGTGCGTGATACGAAGCGCAGCCCCGAGGTCAGCGGCGGGCGCCGACGAGGAAGTGGGCGGCACGGGGTTCACGCGCGCTCCTTGGGGCGGGGAAGACGACAGGTGGGGTCGACGAGATGGCGCCGGGTGTGGCGGTTGTGTGCTCGCGCGGGTCCGTGGCGCGCCGGGGGGACGGAAAAGCGGAGGTCAGCCTGGGCTGTGTGACCCGGTCATGAGCCCGGCAAGGTCCTCGGGGGCCAGGAACGACGGCGGCGGCGGGGGGCCCCAGCTATACAGGCCCTTCGCGCCTTCCCAGACGCCCGGCTCCCACAGCTGGTCGTCGACGATGCAGTCGATGTCGCTGTAGTACTCCGAGAAGTTGCCGGCCGGGTCCTTGAGGTACCAGAAGAAGTTCGACCCGACGTAGTGCCGGCCCAGACCCCACACGTGACGGTCCGGGTCCTTCTCCAGCATCGCGGTCGCCCCGCGGCCGACCTCGTCGACGTCCTCGACCTGCCACGAGGTGTGATGCAGGTAGCTGACCGGAGCCTTTTGCACCAGCACGTTGTGGTGGTCTGTCGAGCAGCGCATGAACGCGGCGAGGAACGGCACCCGGTCACTGACCTTGAACCCCAACCCCTCGGTGAAGAACTTGGTGCTCGACTCCTCGTCGGTGGAGCCGATGACGACGTGGCCGAGCCTGCGCGGATGCACTCCGCCGTCGCGCAGAATACCGGCGGCCCGTTGATGGACCCGGTCGGTGCGGCCCGGACCGTTGGTCTCCGGCCACGGCACCGGTTGCTGGTCGTATGCGGGGGCTATCTCGACGACGACCCGCACCTCGCTGCCCGGGTCCTCGACACTAAGCGAGGTGTCGTCCCGCTTGACCGACAGCTCGAGGCGCTCGAGGCTGCCGGTGATGCGGTCCAGGTCGTCCGGGTCCTCCGCGCCGACGCCCAGCTGCATCAGGCGCCGGCGGGGGCTGTGCACGATCCGCAGCTGCTCTCCTCCGTCCGGGGTGGAGAACCGGTACTCCGGCGCGTCGACGAGCTGTTGGCCGGCATACGCCGAGGAGACCTGGTCGGTGCTCGGCAGCAGGCCGAAGTCGGTGTAGTACTCGGCGGTCTCCCGGACGTTCGGGACGCCGAGGGTGATCGAGGTCAGGCGGTGCAGCGCCATTGCTGTCTCCTTCGGGGGAAGCGCTTGGTGAGTGAGGTTGGGTGCAGCTAGTTGGTGTAGGTGCGGAGGGGTCAGCTCGCGGCGACGAGGCGGTTGCGCAGCTCGCCGATGCCCTCGATGGTGCTGACCAGCTCCTGACCGGGTTGGAGCCAGCGTTGCGGCGTCCGCCCGAGGCCCACCCCAGAGGGGGTGCCGGTGAAGATCACGTCGCCGGGCAGCAGCGGCATGCTCGCGGACAGCTTGCTGACCAACGCGGGCACCGAGTAGATCAGTTCGCTGGTGCGCCCAGACTGCACCTGCTCGCCGTCGATCGCGCACGTCAGCTCCAGGTCATTGGGGTGGGCCAGCTCGTCCACGGTCACCAGCCACGGCCCGATAGGGCCAAACCCGGGCAGCGACTTGCCCAGGCTGAACTGCGGCGGCGTGGCCGCCATCTGGAGCTTCCGCTCCGAGATGTCCTGCCCCACCGCGTAACCCGCGACGCAGGACAGGGCGTCCCCCTCCGACACCCGGTATGCCCGACGGCCCATCACCGCGACGAGCTCGACCTCCCAGTCGGTGTGGCCTCCAGCGGGCAAGGTCACCTCGGCGTAAGGACCGACGATGCACGAGCTGAACTTCGTGAAGACCGGAGGCTCCCCCTCGGGAGCTGCGAACCCGGACTCGGCGGCATGGGCACGGTAGTTCAGCCCGATGGCGAGGACCTGTCGTGGAGCGGGCGCCGGGGACCCCAGGTCGGCCGGGTCGAAGGCGTCCCCCGCAGGCAGCTGCGCCGACGAGGCCCAGGCGGTGAAGTCGTCCCACCGGTCGTAGATCGCCTGCGGGTCGGCAGTGAAGTCGCCTCGGCTCGCCTTCTCGACGTCGACCGCCATGTCCCCGACGAGGACGACCAACCGGTCGGCCAGGTTCGCGATCCGCACCGTGAGGCTCCCTTCGCTGTCGGCGAAACCCCGAAGGTCACACCGAAAAACCATGATGAATAGAATAAATAGTGAGGGCGCGAGTCGGACGTTGTCAAGGGATCCGCTAGATTGATCATAGTCATTCTGCGAAAGGACCAGCGATGACCGTCCAAGGCGCCCTGCCGCCCACCGCGCGACCCCGGCCCTGGGGAAACCCGGCCCGCCAAAGCCGCAGCGACGTCGCGGCCTCCCGACTGGCCGCCATCGCGCAGAGGGCCGCGCCGGGCGAGCGTCTCGGATCAAAGGAGGAGCTGCGCACCGACTGTGGCGTCTCGGTCGGCACGTTCAACGAGGCGATCCGGCTGATGCAGGCGCGGGGGCTCATCACCATTCGTCCTGGCCCAGGTGGTGGCCTCTTCGCCGCCGAACAGTCTCCGATGGTGCGGCTGGGCAACTCCGTGCTGGCGCTTGACGACGAGCAGACGTCCGTCGCCGACGCGGTGCGCATCCGGGACGCGCTCGACCCGCTGCTCATCGAGGACGCCCTGTGGCACGCTTCGCCGGCCGACGTGGAGGTGATGCGCCGTCACGTAGGCCACATGAGCGAGGCCGTCGCCGCTGAGAACCCCAACGCGTTCATCCGCGCGAACTGGGCTCTGCACGCAAGTATCGCGTCAGTCAGTCCCAACGCGGTCCTGCGCTCCGTCTACTCCAGCCTGCTCGAGCTCATCGAGACGCACACCCTTTCCGTACTGCCGGTCTCGGAGCAACCCCTGCCGGAGTACATCGCGCAACGACATCAGCTGCACAGCGACCTCGTCGAGGCCATTGCCGACCGCGACGGCGAGCGTGCCCAGCAGCTGATCACTGAGCACAACACCACGGACGCGCCTCGCGACCGGTGAGACCAGCGCGCATCAAGCCGGTCGCGACCTGACCAACTTGGCCAAAAGGCCTCAGGCGACGAAGGTCTGGCGCGGATCTCGACCACTCCCTCGAGGCGTCCGACGAGTCTCTCCGCGAACTGTAGGAGCCGAGGCAGGGTGGCCGGTAGTCGGCGACGTCGACGTGGACGCGGGCGATGTGTGCCAAGTGCGGCAACCCCAATATCGAGACACACTGCAAGTTAGGCTCGGTCCAGCAACTCGCCGCCCGGGTCGGTCTCAAGAGACCCCCCTGCCGCCCATGGCGAGCGAACCTGAACCTCGGCACCAGTCAATCCGTCGCTGCACCAGCCGAACTTTCCGGGCTCTTCAGAGTTGAGCAGATCGGCGCAACTGTGAAGAGCCACTTTCCGCTCCTGCCGGGAGTCGGACACCGTGTAACCGCCACGAAGACGTCCGACTCTGCTTGTTATGCACGTGATAAGCGAGGACATTTCGATCAGACGTTGCCCTCGAACTCGGCATCCTCCGTGAAGTACCCCAGACCGTCGTGGCGTGCCCCTTGTCCATCGCCCGGTCAGGGGATCTCGATTGTCAAGGTGGCTATCTGTTGATCAGCATGTGCACCTGCTGACGAACGCGCGACGCGCGACACGCAGGTGCACAGGCGTGCGCCTGCGCGCTTCTGACCCTCGCTCAGGAACACATCACGGTGGTCGATCACCCCAGAGACATCGAGCACCTTCACGGTGCAGAGGCCGCACTCCCCCTGTAGGCAGTCGAACATCACGTCAGCGCCGGCCATCTCGAGCGACTCGAGGAGCGTCGCATCGGGGGGAACGGTCACCTCCAGGCCCAAGCGCGGAACTCGGACCGAGAATGCCTCTGCCGCAAACGCACCGCTGTTTCCGAACGTTTCGAAGCGAAGGCTCGCCTGTGGCAGAGCAGCCTCCTGCCAGCTGTGCCGGACCGCATCCATCAGCCGGATCGGACCACACATGTAAACCTCGGTGCCCGGGACGCCACTCGTGATGAGGGCGGTCAGCGCTGAGACGTCGAGCGGGTTGTTCTCATCGCTTACGTGGGTGACGAGGCGGTCGCCATGGAGCTCTGCCAGTTCGTCAAGGTACGGCATGGCGGACTTTGACCGGCCGACGTAGACAAGGGAGTAGTCCGCTCCCAATTGCTGCAGCGTCCTGGCCATTGAGCGGATCGGGGTGATCCCGATACCCCCGGCCAGCAGGATGTACTTCGCTGCGTGAGCACGCAGCGGGAACTTCTGCCGAGGCTCGGTGATCTCGACGGTGTCGCCCGGCCGCAGACCATGTATGTAGCGTGAGCCGCCCGTCGAACTGGGAGAGAGTCGCACGGCGATGGCCAAGCGGGCACCGCCCTCGTCGCACTGGACGACGGAATACGACCGGACGTCATCACGCGTGTCCGGAACGCGGATGTCGATGTGTGAACCCGGCGCGGCCACGACGTGCCGCTCCGCGATAAGAGTCACCTCGCATACATCGTCGGCGACATTTTTCAACCCACCAACGACCGCCACCTGCCACCGGTTCTGGTCCGGCTCGCGCACCTGGAGCACCTGCTACGCGGACACGGTCGTGGCTTCGGCGGCAAGCATGCGCTCGAGGATTCGACGAACCCACATGCCACCTGCGTCGATGTTGAGGCTGTAGAACTCGTAGTCCGGGTTCGCCAGGATCGCAGCTTGCTGCGCCACGATCATTCGCTCGTCCTGCTTGAAAACCCTGGACACGCTTTCGCGCATCCGGGTGGTGGCCGACTGGCGCTCGAGCGCGTAGTTGCGCATGATCGCCCAGTGGTAGTGGCTGTGGGTCGCGGTCACCGGGGTAATCGTGTTCATCACGAAGTTGGTGATGCCCTGGCTGCGGTCCCCTTCCGGCGCTCCAGTTCCGGCAGCAGCCACTCCGACGTCGATGCAGATCGTCGCCGGTGCCTGGTACCTGATGATCTGCCAGCGATCCACCTTGCCTTCAAAGTGGGGGAAGCGGTCCTGCATGTTCCGGGCGAGGAACGGGGGGGCGTCAATGCTGTGCATCCAGCGGGTGAGGGTCACAGTCGAGTCGTCGTGGGACACTTCGAAGTCGGACCCGCTTAGCTCGGTCTGACCGATGCTCCCAACGTGCACGAACTCCTCGTGCGTCAGGTCCATGAGGTTGTCAAGGATCAGTTGGAAATTCGTCTCGACATCGATCGTCTGACCGTCACCAGCCCACTCCGGCGAGTCCAGCTGGTGCATGTCGGGAATCGTGCTCGGGTCGGCGAGGTGCGGATCCCCTGTCCACACCCAGATGAAACGGTGGCGTTCGACTGCCGGGAATGATGCGACGACAGCGCTCGGGTTGATCGTCTCCTGCGCCGGCATGAAGATGCAGCGGCCTGCGGAGTCGAACTGCAGCCCGTGGTAGGGACACTGCACGCCGTCGCGACCCACTCGACGCCCCATGGACAACGGCGCGAGTCGGTGCCAGCACGCGTCGGCGAGCGCGACGGGCAGCCCCTCGACGGTTCGGTACAGGGCCAGCGGGTGGTTGGCCACCGTCCGGGCGATGATGTCCCCGCTCGTGACCTCGTGGTCCCAGGCCGCGGCATACCAGGCGTTCTTGGGGTGCTCGAAGATGGTGCGGGCGGGAGAGCGGTGCGAGATGGACATTGTGCGTTACTCCTACGCGGAATTGTGCTCGGCCAGCTTGAGAATCGCTGCTGCGTTCCAGCAGGAAATCGCTTCGTGCTGCTGCGGTGTGAGAGCGTCTCCGGCGTCGAACCGAGCCGTGAAATCCTCGGACCTGCCCGCCGCGTACGGGTAGTCACTGCCGAAGAGCACCTTGTCCGGATCGGCGAAGACCATGAGCGGCGTCAGTGCGAGCGGACCGGTCGAGAGCGCGGTGTCGAAGTAGAAGCGGCGGAACTGACACATGAGCGTCTCCTCGTCCGGCTGGCCCGGCAGGCCAGCACCCCCGACCGCGAACCGCTCCGCCGCGTAAGGGAGGAACCCGCCGGCGTGGGACAGCACGACGCGAAGGTTCGGATACCGCGTCATGACCCCCTTGAGAACCATGTCGACCGCGGTTCGCGTGGTGGCGAATGGGAAGTCCACCAGGGATGCGGGCACCCCAGCGAGCCCGGGCAGGGGCGGGCTGTCCGGATGGATAAGGACGACTGCCGACCGTCGGTCCAGTTCAGCCCATAGGGGTTCGTACACTGGGTCACCGAGGAACGAGTCGCCGTAGTTCGTAAAGAGGATCACGCCCGGGGCCCGGAGCTCCGCGTACGCATGTGCCAGCTCCGCGATCGCGGCGTGGACGTCGGGGAGCGGGAGGGTTGCCAGGGTGCCAAATCGGTCGGGCCACCGGTCCATCAGTTCGCTGGCGTACTCGTTCACACGCCGGGCTACGGCCGGGCGCTCGGGCTCGGGCCACGGAAGTACCCCTGGCACGCTCAGGGACAGGTATGCCCGGGCGATCCCCTGTCGGTCCATGCTCTCGAGCGCGGCCTTAGGAGACCATTCTGGGACGCGGTGCGGCGACGGGTGCTCGCGCAGGTAGTCCACCCAGAACGGGGGGAGGAAGTGGTGGTGGATATCGATCTTGGACGTCATTGTGGAATCCTCGCTGCCTTCAGCCCCTGGGGATCGCCTTGGTGTTCTGATAGCGGGACACGAGATCCATGCCGCCACCGAGGGAACTGTGCTTGTAGAAGCTGCGAACCAGGTCCACGTTTGGTGCACCATGCTTGCCGTTGATGAGCACCTCACCAGTTGCCAGGCGTCGCGAGAATTCGGTGGCGTGCTCGATGTCGTTGCCGAAGACCGCACCACTGAGTCCGAAGTCCGTCGCGTCGTGCAACTCGACGGCCTCGTCCTCGGTGTCGTAGATGGCCACAGCGAGCACCGGACCGAAGATCTCTTCCGTGAAGATGCGCATCGAGGGATTCGTGTCCGTGAAGATCGTAGGCTTGACGTAGTTGCCCGTCTCGAATCCCTGGGGGCGCCCGGTGCCACCCACGACCAGCCGCGCGCCCTCGTTGAGGCCTACGCCGATGTAGTCCTCGACGCGATCGCGTTGACTCACGGTTGCGAGGGGACCGAGCAGCACCTCCGGATCCGACGTGTCGCCGAAGGGCAGGCTGGAAAGCTTCTCTGCCAACGCGTCCAGGACCTCTTCGTGCCGCGACCTCGGGACGATCACCCGCGTGATCGCGTGACAGACCTGGCCCGAGAACGGCACGAACCGCCACGGGATCGCTTCCGCGAAGAGGTCGAGGTCCGCATCCTCCAGCAGCACCGCCGCCGACTTGCCACCGAGCTCGGCGGTCAGGGGCTTGAGGTTCCGGGCGCAGGAGACGGCGATGGAGCGGCCGGCCGCGGTGGAACCGGTAAACGACACCTTGTCGACTCCGGGGTGGGCGACGAGGTCGGCCCCGGTCTCGGGGCCGCCCGTCACGATGTTGACGACTCCCTTAGGTATGCCTGCCTCCCGGATCGCGTCTGCGAGCAGGTAGACGTCCAGCGACGTCTCGGGCGCTGGCTTGACCACGACGGTGCACCCTGCGGCCAGCGCTCCGGCGACCTTCATGGACAGAAGGGCCTGGGGTGAGTTCCACGGGACGATCGCCGCGGCGACACCCAGCGGCTCCTTGCGCAGGACGGTGCCGTACTGCCCTCCCGGCAGGACCTCCTCACGGACGACCGCACTGGCGTTCCGGGCACCGTTTCGGTAGATCGCCTCAGTGATGCGCCTGTTCTGGTTGACCCACCAACCCGGCGCGCCGTTCTGGCGGGCGACGAGCGAGGCGATCTCGTCTCCGCGCTTGGCAAAGGCGTCGGCGAGCATCGTGAGGTATTTGGCGCGCTCGCCGCCCGTTGTCTGGCCCCAGGACTCGAATGCGGACCGGGCCGCACGCACGGCTCGGTCAACGTCCTCGGCGTTGGCAACAGGGACGCTTCCCAGCTCGTCGTACGTTGCTGGGTTGACTGCGCTGGAGCGCTCGGATGAGGCAGCCTTGACGAACTCGCCACCGATGAAGAGGTCGTCGTGGTTGATCGGAGAGGTCATGGTCGGGTGCCACCTTTCGTGCCGGGCCTTGCGCACGGGCCAGATGTCGGCGACCGAGCGCCAACGTCCCTGAACTGCGCCACGCTGCCCGGGTCTGGTCAGAGGAGCTTGGTGATGTTCTCGTCCAGGCTGAACCCGAGAAGGGCCTTGCCGTAGATCTCTCGGGACGCCGTCGGAATGAGGGTTCCATGGCGCACCGCGATGTTGGAGTCGCGCCAGATGCGCTGCATCGGGCTGTTCTCGGCGAAGCTTCCCGCACCGTGCGCAGTGAGCAGCAGGTCGATGGCGTCCTTGACGCACGATGCCGCGTATGACGCGTCAGCCTTGATCCGGGCCCTGGTCACGTAGTCCGGGTACTCGCCCCGTCTGGCGCCCTCATCGATGTCAGCTGCGGCTCGATAGATGTGGAAGTGGGCCGAGTCCACGAGCATCGCCGCGTCCGCGACCTGCATCTGGAACCCGACGGAGTCGGTCTGCCGCGTGTAGGTGGTGTTCGGGATGGTGCGGCGGTCGGCCTGCTCCGCAGTGATGCGCAGCGCAGCGCGCCCGAGCCCGAGCTGAGCACCCGTAAGGACGAGTGTGAAGGCGGCCTGGAACGCCGAGTGGTATAGGGCCTCATCCGTGTACTCGGTAGGGAACTCTCCGCTCAGCGCACTGGCCACCGAGAGGATCCGGTGGTCCGGGACGAAGGCGTCCTCGACGACGATCGCATTGCTCCCCGAGCCACGCATACCGACGACGAACCAGGTGTCCTCGACCTTGTAGTCCGCCCGTGGGACCAGGCCCAGGCCGAAGTCGAACACCTCCCCCTTCTCGTCCACGAGCGGCAGGCCGACCATGACCCAGTCGGAGTGAAGGGTCCCCGAGCCGTAGTACCAGGTGCCGCTGAGCTGATACCCGCCGTCAACGCGACGTGACTCTCCGCGTGGCGAGAAGACGCCGGCGACGCGCGCATTCGGGTTGGCCCCCCAGACCTCCTCCTGGGTCCTCTCCGGCAGCATGCCGACGCCGATCCCCACCGTGTTGATGAGGGTCACCACCCAGGCGGTCGAGCCGCAGCTCTCACCCAGGGTCGCCGCCACGTCGATGATCGTGCGGATGTCGGCTTCCTCACCGCCGTAGCGCTTGGGGATGGACAGCTTGAAGAGGCCGGCCTCGGAGAGCGCATCGATGATGTGGTCGGGCACACGGCGGGCGTCGTCGATCTCGCGCGCGCTCTGCCTGAGCAGATCCTTGAATGACGCGGCCTTCGCGATGAGGGCGTTTCGCTTCTCGTCGACCTCGTACGAGACCTTGTAGTTGCGGACGCCGTGGTCGACAGAGCCGATGACTGCAGTTGCGTCGGGGGAGTCGTCAACGGTCATCGACGAGTAGATGGAACTGAGCGTTTCCGTCATTGGTGATGCTCCAATCGTGCTTCCGACACGTGAGACCACCTCGGGCGGTCGTCCGTCGTGGTCGGCATGGTCTCTTGTATGGGAGTTAACATAGGGCTACGCCTGCGCGTGAGTCAAGAGCTTTCAACCCGTTGTGACATTCGGATTTAAGATAGGCTGCGTGACGACGCGGGTTTCCCGCCGCACGAGCCTGATGATTCGTACGCTCCGCGACTGCTTGGCACCACCTGGTGCCAGCATCGATCCGAAGGTGACTACGGTGGCGAAGAACCGACAAGAGATCCCGCGCGATGAGCGCGCGGCCGAGATCGTGACCGCGGCTGCGGAGCTGTTCTTGAAGCAGGGCTACTCGAGCACCACGATGGCCGACATCGGCAGGCGCGTCGGGGCCACTCCGGCCAACGTCTACTGGTACTACCCCTCGAAGGACGAGCTGTTCGCGGCCGTCATGGACAGGATGCTCGGCCGGCAGATTGTTGCGCTCAAGTACGAGTTGGTCGAGCTCGATCCGCTGTCACGACTGGTGCGTAGCCTCGCTGACATGCGTGCGTATCGCCAGCTGCACCAGGCGATGCATCACCGGATGGGCGAGTCCGTCGCCGTCACCCAGGCGCACGATGGCTTTCTCGACTGGATCCGAGGCATGGTCACCCAAGTGACGGACAGCCGAGACGTGGACGATCCGCAGATGGTGATCGATGCGGTCATCTGTGTCTTCGAGGGAGTCAGCAGCATCGAACCGTCACGGACCGCCACCGAGTTGATCCGTTACCTGCTCCTGAACCTCACCGCCCCCCGCGACTCGAGCGTAGCTGGGGCACCCGATCGGGTGGCCAAGACTTAGGCTCGGCGGATCGGCTACCCGTCGGCATTGACGCGTTCGCGTATCCGCTCCTATCCTAACTCTTGTTCAAGACATGCAAGCCGTGTTAGGAGGCCGGAACCGATGCTCAACCTCGATGGAAAGACGGTCGTCATCACGGCTGGGGCGAGCGTGATGGCGCAGCACATCGCTCGACTGATGGCGGGGCGTGGTGCCAACCTCGTCATCGCCGACATCAACCTCGACGCTGCCGAGTCCCTCGCTGCGGCGCTGCCCTCGGCGATTGCGGCCGAGTGCGACGTCCGGTCCAGCGATGAGGTCGAGGCTCTTCGCTCCGCCGCGATCGACGAGTTCGGTGCGGTCGACGTCGTCATGAGCCATGCCGGCATCGCGTCCGCCGGACTGGTCACCGACTACACGGATGACGACTGGAGATATCTGCTGGACCTCAATGTCATCGGGATGGCGCGGCTCGTCCGCACGTTCCTGCCCGCCATGCTGGCTCGGAAGTCGGGTCACTTCATCTTCACCAGCTCCAGCCTCGCCGTCCTGCACGGGCACCCGGTAGGGGTGCTCGCCGCGCCGTACATCACGTCGAAGGCAGCCGTGGTCGGACTGGCTCAGTCCGTTGCAACGGCTTATCGCGAGCACGGGATCGGTGTCACAGTGTTCGCTCCTGATGCGACCGAGACGGGCTGGGCGCCCGCTCCGGTCAGTGGCGCTGACCCGGACGAGCTCCGTCGCGTCATGTCCTCGCTGCCGCGCTACCCCAGGCACTCACCGCAGGATGCTGCTGACGTCCTGATGCAGGCTCTGGATGACGGCAGCTTCCTGGCCTCCGCGACGCCCGACCACGCCCGCCTGTTGCACCTGCAGGCCGATTCCGCTCTCGACCCCGCAGCACTCACATCGCAGTACCAGACGCTCGACTAGACAGAGCGGCCGAGGGGTCGACCACCGGCGCCGGCAGGGGTGTCGCCTGCAGACCTGCAGCGCCATGGGCTGTCTGCTCGCCCTACTCCGCCGGCGCTGTCCAGGCGTGCTCGTGCCAGGCGGCGTCGAGGGGCCGCTCGGCCAGGTGGTTCGTGTAGTTCGAGATCGTCTTGGTCCCCACGCCGAGAACCACCTCGAGGACATTGCGCCGCGTGAACCCTGCGGCGTAGAAGTGGTCGAGATCCTCCTCGGTGGCTCGACCTCGGGTCGAGACGAGCACCCTGGTAAGGGTTGCCACCGCGTCCACCTGCGGGTCGCCCGTCACCGCACCATGGCGCAGGGCCTCGAGCGTCGGCGCGGGCATACCGGCACGAGTAGCCATCGTCGAGTGCGCCGCGACGCAGTACTCGCACCGGTTCTCGACGCTCGCCGCAATGATGACGGCATGCCGGGCCAGGCTCGGGAGTGAGCAGCGCATGAACGCGTTGAAAGCGGCGCTGTAGCCCTCGAGCAGCTCGGGCGACTCCGCCATCACCCCGGCGAGGGAGGAGATGAAGCCGAGCTTCCCGTGGGCCTCGCTCAGCGTCGGCGCCGACTCCGCAGGCGCGGTGTGCTCGTCGTGCACGACAAAGACCTCGTTCATGGTTACAGCCCTACCAGTCCAGGACGCCGTAGCCGCCGTCCCCGTCGCCCTCGGTGGTCCAGATGTGGCCGTAGAGCAGGCCGGACGGGCCGTCATCGGGCAGGGTCGCCAGGTAGACGCTCGGCTCGGCGCCCTGCGCCGCTGTGCGGACCCCTCGACCGCCGGTGAAGTCGGTCTGGGTGAAGCCGGGGTTGGCGGCGTTGACCTTGATCGGAGTGCCGCGGAACTGCTTGGCGTACTGCGCGGTCAGCATGTTGACCGCGGCCTTGGAGGACGGGTACTGCGCCGACGCTGGGTTCCCGCCCATCGGCGACTTCGTGCCCGTCTGCGAGCTGATGGACCCCGCCTCACTGGAGACGTTGACGATCCTCGCGGACGGCGCCTTCTGCAGCAGGGGCAGCATACCGTTCGTGACCCGGACGACGCCGAAGACGTTGATCTCGTAGATCGCCTTCATGTCCTCGAGCGAGGTCTCGCTCGGCTGGGTCCGGATCCGCGCCACGCTCGCAGTCCCAGCATTGTTGACCAGGACGTCGAGGTGCCCGTACTCGCGCTCGATCTGGTCAACGGCACGTGCCACCGATGTGTCGTCCGTAACGTCGAGCTCGATGTAAAGGGCGTCGGTGCCACCCTTGCGCAGCCGACGTTCCGCCTCGACACCACGCTCGGGGTCGCGCGCCCCGATGAGCACGGTCATGCCACGCTGACCGAGCTGCCTGGCCGTCTCGAAGCCGATGCCCTTGTTGCCCCCGGTGATGAGGGCGACCCTGTCTGCCATGCCTTCTCCTGATCTAGGTCGTGCGGAGTAACAATCCGTTGTCTGCGAACTCTGTCGTATGCCGTTTGCAGGTCAGCGTCCCATCAGGCCGAGGGCGGCCCGCACCAACGACGCCTCGTCGATGCCGTGCAAGGCATACGCATCCTCGACACTGCTCGACTGGCCGAAATCGGTGACGCCGAGGCACCGGATCGCGTCGCCCCGGGCACCGGCCAGGAAGGCCAGCGTGTGCGAGTGACCGTCGAGCACGGTCAGCAGCGGCGTCGGGTGTGCGGGGGGGAAGAGCACGTCGATGATCCGATTGCCCCCGACCTTGTCCTCCAGGCTGTGCCGGCCTTGTAGCGACCGGTAGAGCAGGTCCGCGCTCGTGGCGCAGACGACGCCCGCGACGATTCCGAGGGAGGCGAGCCGGTCGGCTGCCGCGAGCACTTGCGGCATGACAGCACCGATGCCGACGAGGGTGACTTGCTCGGCCCCGAGTGGGTGGGCGGTGATCCGGTAGCCGCCCGCGATCACCTGGCGGCGGCGCAGCTCCCTAACGAGCTCGTCCTCGGGCACTCGGGAGAGCTCCTGGTCGATCGGTCGGGTGGACAGCCGGAAGTACGACGACGACCCCCCAGCGACTCCCGTGCGCTCCATCATGTGCAACATCGCCCACTCGAGATCCTGGGCGAACGCCGGCTCCCACGCCACGCAGCCCGGTTGCTCGAGTCCGATCGATGGACCGCTGATGGACTGGTGGGCACCTCCTTCCGGGGCGAGCGTCACGCCGGACGGCGTGCCGACCAGGATCGACTGCCCGCCGGCATAGATGCCGAAGGACCACGGCTCGAGCGCTCTGGCGACGAACGGGTCGTAGAGCGTCCCGATGGGGATGAGTTGTTGCCCCCACCGGCTCCAGGTGGTGCCCAGCTCGCCGAGGACGCCCACAAGGTTGACCTCGGCGATGCCCAGCTCGATGTGTTGGCCGGAGGGGCGCTCACGCCAGTGCAGGACACGCTCGAGGTCGTCGAAGAACCAGTCCTTCCGGTCGTCGACCGACCACACGCCGACCTTGTTGATCCAGCCGCCGAGGTTTGTCGAGGAGGCGACATCTGGACTGCATGTCACGACTCGGGCAGCGACCTCGGGGGCCGCCCGGTGCAGGTCCAGCAGGAACCGGCCGAGCGCCGCCTGCGTCGACACGACCCTCTTGTATGCCCAGGGCAGCTCCGTCGGGATGCCGACTTTGTCGGCCGCGTCCGCAGGTGGTCTCCGGATCCGGTCGGCGGTCGCGCGACAGACCCGCGCTTCGGCGGAGTCCGACGCGAACGGCGCCCACGGGTCGGCGAGATCGGTGCCTGAGGCGGCAGCGAGCTGGAGCATCTGGGCCTCGGTGAGCAGCGCCGAGTGGTTTGCCGGATGTCCCTGAGTCGGCAGCCCCCTGCCCTTGATCGTGTAGGCGAAGACTACCGTGGGGCGGGTTGGGTCGATCGAGGTGAACGTGTCGACGAGCAGGCCGAGATCATGCCCACCGAGGTCGCGAAGCAGCCGCGCGAGGTCGTCGGTGGGGACGCTGCTGATGAGGTCACGCGCACCAGGGTCGTCGGTGTGCGCGACCTCATCAGCAGCGCGTGAAGAGTGTCCGGGGTCGCGCGGAGCAACCGCTGGTACTCCTCATTGGACATCGCTTCGAGCCGTTGCTGGAGCTGCTCGCCTCCCGGACGCAAGAACAGCTCGCTGATCTCACGTCCCCACTTGAGCGTGACCGTCTGCCAGCCGGCGGCGGCGAACATCCGCTCTCGACGGATGATCTGGATGTCGGGGATCACCCTGTCCAGCGACTGGCGGTTGACGTCGACAACCCACATCACCTCACCCAGCCGGGCGACGAGAGGGTCGATCGCGGCCTCCCAGATCGCTCCTTCGTCCAGCTCCGCGTCACCGAGGAGGGAGATGAACTGGCCGCGGTGCGGGCCCTCGCCGAAGTGGTCGGCGACATAGCGGCGCGACATCGCCGCCCAGAGTGCGGCAGTCGCACCGATGCCGACAGACCCGGTCGAGAAGTCCACCGTGTCCGGGTCCTTTACCCGGCTGGGATAGCTCTGCAGTCCCCCGAGGTCACGCAGCCGCGGTAAGTACGAGGGGTCGAGGTCACCGAGCAGGTAGTTAATCGCGTGGAGCACCGGGCCCGCGTGCGGTTTCACCGAAACCCGGTCCTGCGGGCCGAGCGCCGTGAACCAGAGAGCCACCATGATGTCGACGATCGAGGCGCTGGAGGCCTGGTGGCCGCCCACCTTGACACCGCTGGTGTTCGGCCGACCACGGTTGGCGGCGTCGACGATCGCGGCAGACAACCAGAGTGTCCGCTGCGAGATCGCAGCGAGCGCCTGCTCGCTGACCGGGTCGACCGTGTGGGGCGCAATGGCGGCGGGGTGGGTCGTAGCGTTCATGGTGCACCTTCTGATCGGCGGAGGATCGCCATCACGCCTGGCGACGGGGTTGGTGGACAAGAAGGCCGTCGGCTCGCCGATGACGCGTTCGGGGTCCGGCGCAGTCATCGAGGCTTGGTCCCTGGGCCGCCGAGCTCGGCGACGATGTCGGCCGCACACTTGATGAGGGCCCTGGGGGCGTTCATCGCCACAACCTCGTCGACCACATCCATCGGAACGACCATGGTCGCGACGAGCGGCATCGGCTCCGTGGCGCTCGCGACGAGGACGGCATACGACATCTGCCCTGTGATGAGCCCACCCTTGACTTCTGCGAATCCTCGCCGCCGCACCCGCGCCTTGATCTGCTCCACGTCGGCGAGCTGCCTTGCGGTCAAGCGGCCGTACTGGCGCTCCAGGGCGCTCGCCGTCATGGCGTCGGGCAGGTGAGCGAGAAACACCTGGCCGGCCGCGGACTCGATGATGGGCAGGGTCGCACCGATACGGGCCGTGAGCGACAGGGCGTGGCGGCCGTAGTCCCAGCGCACGAGAATTGGCCCGTCCTCGCCCCAGACCGAGAGGTTCACCGCGTGGCCTGTCTCGTTGCTGAGGGCGATGACGTGGTCTGTCGCGACTGCGACCTCATTGGTCCGGCGGATGGCCTCGGCGCCAAGCCGTCGCAGCGCGGGACCGAGGTCGTACCGCCCCGTGGTCGGCGACTGTGACGTCAGGCCGGAGCGTCCGAGGCTCACCAGGTAGCGGTGGATCTTGTTCGGGGCCTCGCCGCACTGCTTTGCGAGCTCGTTGAGGGTGAGCGACGAGCCGGCTCGTTCGAGCGCGAACAGCACCCGGCTGGCGATCTCGACCGACTGGATGCCCTGCCGCGAGTCGACCACAGCATCGGGGCCGTTGTGCGCGAACCGCTCCGTGTCGCCGCGGTCACCCTGTCCGGCTGGGTCAGCCATGAATTCCATCGCCCCCCGCCTCTCCACCGACTGTGACCTCAGCATGGCACCTCGCCCCGTCTCATAGGTCGAGGACGAGCCGTGGCGACCTTGCGCGCGACACGCAGAGCATCATGCACGAGTTGGACTCACGTGCGGCTTGATCCAGCACCGAGTCTCGGTGCTCCGGTGCACCAGCCAGCACGACCGTCTCGCACGTGCCACAGGCGCCCTCGCCACATGAGGAGAGGACGAACACACCGGCCTCCTCGACGACGTCGAGGACGGACCGGTCTGCCGGTACGGCCAGCGTGAGTTCCGACCGCTCGAGGACGACCTCGATCGGCTTGTTGGTGGTAACGCTGATCGGTCTGGGGCTGAACCGCTCGACGTGCAGGGTCCGTTCGGGCCAGGCCCCACACCGCTCCTCGACGGCCGCGAGCAGCGGCTCGGGCCCGCAGCAGTAGACCAGCGTGCCGGCCTCGGGTTCGCCGAGGAGCGCGTCCAGGTCGAGCAACCGGTCTCGTCCTGCGGGCGCACCGAGACCCGGTCGCCGCATCTCGCAAGCTCACTCAGGAATGCCATCGACGCCCGTTCCCGGCCGCCGTACACCAGTCGCCAGTCGGAGCCGGCCCGGTCGACCTGGTCGATCATCGGCAGAAGCGGCGTGATGCCGATACCGCCACCGATGAACAGGTAGCGGTCTGCGCTCACGAGCGGGAAGTTGTTGCGGGGGCCGCGGATCCGCGCGACGTCGCCCGCCTGGAGGGTGTCGTGGACGCACAGCGAGCTACCGCGGCCCAAGGGGTCACGGAGCACTCCGATGCGCAGCTGCGATCGGTCAGCCGGGCTGCCGCACAGCGAGTACTGCCGGGTCGGCGCCCCATTTAGCGCGAGGTCGACATGGGCACCCGGCTCCCAGTGCGGGAACGCCTCCCCGCCGACGCGCTCCAGGGTCAGGGCCACGACCCCGTCCGACACGGCGTCTTTGGCCGAGACGCAGACGTCGGTCTCGAACTCCTTCGTCACCAGGGTGAGGCCGGTGGTCTGCTGGTGGATCGCTCGGACGGCCGTGTGCTCAGCCGCGGACCCGGTGTCACTCGTCTGCGCAGGGGTGAACCGCACGGCGAGGTGGTGGAACCCGAACTCGTTAAAGGTGCCCCCGGCGAGGTGCTCGGTCCCACCGCTCTCGAGCTCGATCTGCTCGACCCGTGCGGCGAGGAGCTGCAGGGCGACGCTCACCTCGAGGCGGGCCAGCCACTGCCCCAGGCAGGTGTGGATGCCATGACCGAATGACAGGTGCATCGCCCGATGGGAGTCCGGCTCGAACTCGTCGGCACCGGCATACACGTCGCTGTCACGGTTCCCCGAGCCGATCAGCAGGTAGACGGCCGAGCCCTCCGGGATAGTGGTCCCCGCGACCTCGGCGTCGCGGGTGGTGACCCGCGGGACCCGCTGGAACGAGCCACGAGTGCGGAGCACCTCCCCGAGAAACCGTGCCGCGAAGGCCGGTTCGTGGCGCAGCCGCGCGAGCAGCTCCGGGTGCTGGATCAGCGTGTAGGTCGAGTTGGCAACGAGGTTCGTCGTCGTCGAGTGCCCCGCGACGAGTAGCAGCACGATGTAGTGCGGGCACTGTTCCTCGGTGAGTTCGCCCGCCCTGGTCAGCTCGGCGAGCCTGGCGATGACCCCGCCCGGCTGGTGCGCGCCCGGGGCGATGAGTGAGGTGGCGAATGAGCGGAGCTGGGAGTGCGCCTCCTTCGCCTCCTCGCGCGCGGGCGTGCCGAGCCGCAGGGACCGGACGTATTCGGCCGATACACGCGTCCAGTGCCGCAGTTGTTCGACGTCGGCCACCGAGATCCCGAACAGCCGGGAGCTGACCGACACGGTGAGCGGGGCGGCGAAGTCGTCGACGATGTCGCACCCACCGGACGCGACCAGGGCGTCCAGCAGGTCGGCGCTCCGTTGGGCGATAAAAGGCTCAATGGATGCGACAGCGCTGCGGCTGAAGAGGCCCAACACCATGGCCCGCAGGCGCTGCTGTTCCGGTGGGTCGGAGTGCAGGAGGGTGGGCTGCGGCGTGGTGCGACTGGAGAAGGGCGCGGTGTCCATCATCGCGCTCGAGATGTCGGCATGGCGGCTCAGCACGAATGCCGGTTTGCCGCCGAGATCCGTCGTCAGGACCGGACAGCCGTCAACGAGTGCGTGGTACGAGGCAAAGGGATCCTGTTGGATCCGTTCGTCATCGAGCCGGAAGTCGGCGACCTGCTCAACGTCCATGAGACCTCCTGATTGGCGAGCCTGATTTGTCACCAGCCGACCCGGCCGGCGCGGTCGGTGAAGGTTCCCGTGGGGCCGTCGCGACCGATGATCGCCATCGCGATGATCGCGTCGGTCCCCTCGCTGAGGGTCTGCATCCCCGCGCCACCGTTGAGGTCGGTCTTGGTGAAGCCGGGGTCGACGGCGTTGACGCGCATCTCGGGCAACGCCTTGGCGTACTGCACGGTCAGCATCGACAGGGCCGCCTTGGACGACGCATAGATGGGAGTGATCACCTTCGACTCGAATGCCGCGTCGTCACCGGTCCTGGCGAACGATCCCAGCCCACTGCCGACGTTGACCACGACCGCTGAGTCGGAGCGAGCCAGCAGCGGCAGAAACGCGCTCAGCACGCGGAACACGCCAAACACGTTGACCCCGAAAACATTCTCGACGTCCTCGGTCGTGATCTCGCCGACGGGCTTGCGGGGTGCGGACACCCCGGCGTTATTGACCAGGATGTCGACCCTGCCTTCGCGCTGCGCGACATCGGTTGCCGCCCGGCAGACAGAGTCGTCATCCGTGACGTCGAGCTGCACGAACCGGGCCCGCGGGCCCAGCGCCTCGGCCGCGGCGTGACCCTGCACCGGGTCACGCGCGCCGAGAAGGACATCATGGTCGAGGTCAACAAGGCGGCGGGCCGTCTCTAGGCCCAGGCCCTTGCTGGCCCCGGTGACGAAGGCGATCACGTGAGTCTCCTCGCTCGGGTCTATCGGGAGTGGGCGCCGGTCATGAGCCCGGCAAGGTCCTCGGGTGCGAGGAACGACGGCGGAGGCGGCGGGCCCCAGTTGAACAGGCCCGCACGACCTTGTCGATTGCGGCCGTTCTCGCCCAGGCCGCGAAGCCGTCCCATTCGGCGAAGAGCTGCGCCGGGTCGGGGCCGAAGCGGCCGTCGCTGGCCGATGCGACATCGGTCACGGTGCCGTCGCTGCCGATCAGGACAGCGCGTCCGTCGAGGTTCGCCATTCTCATGTGCAACTCCTTGTGGGCGATGCGGTGCGATCGGGGTCGTCCCAACGCGCATCCAGGCTCAGGACTGGGGCCGGGCCCCGTAGATGGACTTGTTCTGCAGGTACGCATCGAGCCCTTCGGGACCGTATTCGCGGCTGATGCCGCTCTGCTTGACGCCGCCGAACGGTGCGTTGAGGTCTGGCTGGTAACCGTTGACCCCGATCGTGCCGGTCCGAACCTGACGGGCAACCTCGACACCGCGCTCCTGGTCGGTGCTGAACACCGAACCACCGAGACCGTACTGGGAGTCGTTGGCAAGAGCCACGGCCTCCTCGTCGGAGTCGAACGGCGTCACGGTGATGACCGGGCCGAAGATCTCCTCCTGGGCGAGCCGGCTCGAGTTGTCGACCTCGGTGAAGACGGTCGGCTCGACGTAGTAGCCGCGGTCGAAGCCATCCGGTCGGCCACCGCCGACCAGCAACCCGAAGCCCTGGTCCTTGCCGTACTGGATATAGCTCTCGACCTTGTCGCGCTGGCGCTCCATCGCGAGAGGACCGAAGACGGTCGACGGGTCGTGTGGGTTGCCCACCGGCAGCTTCGGCAACGTGTCGCGCAGACCGTCCTTGAGCGCGTCGTACCGGGACCTGGCGACGAGCAGGCGGGTCGAGAGTACGCAGCCCTGGCCGTTGCCTCCCATCGACACGATCGGCAGCTGCTGGAGGTAGACGCCCAAATCGGCGTCGTCGAGGATGATGGCTGCCGACTTGCCGCCGAGCTCGAGGCTGCACGGCTTCATCTGCTGGCCACAGGCGCTGGCGATCGCTCGACCAGCCTGGGTCGAGCCGGTGAATGCGACCTTGTCGATGCCCGGGTGCGCGACCAGCGCGGCCCCGGTCTCGCGGCCGCCGGTCACGACGTTGAGGACGCCCTGAGGCAGGCCCGCGGCTTCCGCCGCGTCGATGATGTATGCCACGCTTAGCGGAGTCTCGCCCGCGGGCTTTAGCACCGCGGTGCAGCCCGCGAGGAGCATGGGGGCGATCTTGGCCAGCGCCAGCATCAGGGGACCGTTCCAGGCGACGATCAGTCCGGCCACTCCGACGGGCTCGCGCCGTACGAGCGTGGATCCGCGCTGTTCCTCCAGCTCCAGGGCATCGCCGAGCCCGGCGTAGTACCGCAGGATGTCGGCGCCGAAGTGGATGTTCATCAGGGCGGTGATCGCGACGGGCATGCCGTTCTCGGTGGTGAGGAACTCGCCGGCCTCGTCGGCTCGCGACTGCAGCCTGTCCGCCATCCTGCGCAGGTAGCCGGCCCGCTCTCGTGGGTTGGTCCCGGCCCACTCGGACCGTACGAAGGCGGCTCGGGCGGCCCGCACTGCGGCGTCGACGTCCTGCTCGTTGCCGTCCGGTGCTTGCCCGAACGGCTCCTCGGTCGACGGGTCGATCGCCACAACGCGCCCGGCGCTGTTGCTCGGTGTCCACCCACCGTCGACATAGATGTTCCGGTTGTCCAGGTCGATCTGCAGCGTTGTGAAGGTCATGCCTGTTCCTTGACGGTGGTGAGCGAACGGGTCGTTGGTGTCTGCGTGCTTGTCGGTTTGGCGGTCGGCCTTGACTTGGGTATGCGCTGGTAGGCGGCCATTCCGACGGCAATGATGAGCGCGAGGCCGTTGAACAGGTCAGGGATCCAGACGGGCAGGCCCGCGAGCTGCAGCCCTTTGACGCCGGTGGCGAGGACGTACGCCGCGACGACGGTGCCCCAGACGTTGACCCGCCCGCGCGCGAACTGGGTCGAGCCGAGGAAGACCGCGGCGATGACGGGCAGCAGGTACCCAGGTCCGATCGTGGGGTCCCCGGCCGACAGCTCGGCGGCGAGGAGCACTCCGGACAGCGCCCCCACGGCGCCACACGTGGCGAGCGCGAACAGCAGGATCCGCGAGGTGTGGATCCCGGAGAGCTCGGCGGCAGCGTGGTTCGCGCCTGTCGCGTGCACACGCCGGCCGACCGCGGTACGGTCCATCAGGAACCAGAGGATCACGGCGACGACGAGCATGATGTAGAAGGGGTAGCTCAGCCCGAACAGCTGACCGGTCGCGATGCGGGCAAGCTCGGGCGGCAGGTTGAGGATCTGCTGGCTGTGCGACACCCAGGCCACGAGCGCGGCGAGAAGCGAGCTCACACCTAACGTCGCGATGAACGCTGAGATCCGCGCCTTGGTGATCATCAGCCAGGACAACGCGCCAGACGCTGCACCCACCAGGAGCGAGACCGCGATCGCAACTGGCACCGACATGTGGGTGCCCACGAGGAGCCGGGCGACGAGCACGGTGCCGAGCCCTACCTCCATGCCAATCGCCAGGTCGAGGGCGCCGGCCGCGATCGGAAGCACGAGCCCGATGGCGACGAGGCAGGTGACGGACTCGTTGGAGATGAGCGACCGCCAGGTGTCCCATTGCAGGAACGTGTCAGGAATCACGAGCGAAAAGATCACGACCAGCGCGATCCACAGGTAGACGGCGGCGATGTTGCGCATACCAAGGTTCTGGCGCAGCCAGTTCCGCCGTGACACCGGGGGCGAGGTCGCCGCGGTCAGGTGGGCCGCCGCGGCAGGGAACGGCCGGACGTCCGACACGCGCTGCAGCAGCGCTGAACGCTGTGCGCGCCGGGACTGCCGGGCCTCGGGCGAGTACCCGCGCAGCAGTCGCATGATCGCCTCGCGGCGGGTGACCTGTGGGCGGCGCCACGCGGCCAGGCCGACGGCACCGAGCAGCGCCGCGCCGTTGAACAGGTCGGGAATCCAGATAGGCAGGCCGGCGAGCTGCAGGCCCTTAACGCCGGTGGCGAGGACATACGCAGCGACCACCGTGCCCCAGATGTTGAACCGGCCACCCCGGAACTGGGTGGATCCGAAGAACACCGCCGCGATGACGGGCAGCAGGTAGCCGGGTCCGATCGTCGGGTCACCGGTCGAGAGCTGGGAGGTGATGAGCACGCCGGCGAGCGCGCTCACCACGCCACTGGTGATGAGGGCGAACAGGATGATCCGGTCGGTGCGGACACCGGCGAGCGCCGCGCTCTCGCTGTTGCCGCCCATCGCGTCGACGTTGCCACCGGTGGCGTAGACCCGCCGACCCAGTAGAGTGCGCTCCATTAGGTACCACAGCAGCACTGCGACGGCGATCATGATGTAGAAGGGGTAGGTCAGCCCGAACTGCTGCCCGGTCCCAAGCTTGCCGTACTCGAGGGGCAGGTTGACGATCTGCTCACTGCCGCTGATCCAGGCGATTGCCGCGACGATGATGGAGCTGAGACCGAGCGTCGCGATGAACGACGCGATACGGAACTTGACGATCAGCACCCACGATGTCGTCCCGATCCCGGCGCCGACGAGCAGCGCGACCAGGATCGCGAGGGGGATTCCCAGCTGTGCGTCAACGAGCAGCTTTGCGACCAGTACCGACGCTAAACCCACCTCGACGCCGATGGCCAGGTCGATGACCCCGGCCGCGATGGGAACAACCATGCCGATTGCGATGAGGCAGGTGATCGACTGGTTCGAAATCAGTGAGCGCCAGGTGCCCCACGCGAGAAAAGTTTTGGGGACCCACAGGGCGAAGATGAGGAACATCGCCACGAGGAGGTAGACGGCCGCCGAGTTCCGAAACTGCAGCGCGTACTTGAGGTGGCCGAACAGGCCGGGCCCCGAGACCCGGGTGAGGACATGCTCGGACTGGGTCGCTGCGGCGGTCGGCTCGTCACCGGCTCTGCTGACGCCTTGCCTGCCTCTGACGTCAGTTGTGTCGTGTTGGTCTGTCGTCGGCGTCAAGTCGGTGTCCCCGCTCATCAGTGCCCCAGCTCCGCCTCGACGAGCCGGGCCTCGCTGAGGGACTCGCGGGGGATCTCCGCGGTCACTTGGCCGTTGTGCAGGACGAGCACTCGGTCGCACAACTGCACCAGCTCCTTGGTGTCGGACGAGCAGAGCAGGACTCCGGTCCCGGCCTGCCGGGCAGCCAGGATCAGCTCGTAGATGGCCGCCTTGGCACCGACGTCGACACCTTGGGTGGGCTCGTCGAGGAGCAGCACCCGCGGCGCCATGCGCAGCCACTTCGCGAGAACGACCTTCTGCTGGTTGCCGCCGCTGAAGGTGTTCATCGGGCGATCCGGGAACGGCGGTCGGAGGCCGACGTTGTCGACCCACCGCTTGACCTCGTTGCGCTCGGAGCGCAGGTCGAGCCGCCCCAGGGCACGCCGGAACGGCTGGGTCAACGGCAGCGTGATGTTCTCCTTGACCGTCATGCGCATAACCGCCCCATCGCGGCGACGGTCTGCCGGAAGATAACCCAAACCGATCTCGATGGCGGAGCGGATGTCGTCGGGTGCGAGCTCGTCGCCGTCGACGGTTATCCGGCCGCTCTCGCGGTGACGCGCCCCGAACAGAGCCGGGCACAACTGCTCACGTCCCGACCCGAGCAAGCCGCTGACGCCGACGATCTCGCCCGACTTCAGGGTCATCGAGAAGTCCATGACCTCGCCACTGTGCATCTGCTCGACAGTCATGACGGTGCTCGAGTCCTCGCTGCGGTCCCCGACCTGCACGTCGGCGACCTCACGGCCCGCGATGAGCCGGACGATCTTGTCGTGGTCCAGGTTCGAGGTCAGCTCGTCGGCGACGACCCGGCCATCGCGCAGCACCACCACCCGGTGAGCCAGGGCCATCACCTCGTCGAGGCGGTGCGAGATGAAGACGATGCCCGCACCTCGCTCCGCGATCCGGCGGACCGCCTCGAACAGCACCGCGACCTCGTCGCGATGCAGTGCGGTCGTCGGCTCGTCGAGCACGAGCACGTTATCCGGGCGCTGCCAGCCGTCCATCGCACGGGCGATGGCTACGATCGCTCGTTGCGCCGGGGAGAGCCCGCCTACGGCGACGGTGGTGTCGAAGTTGGCGCCGAACTGCGCGATGAGCTCGTCGGCGTGTTGGCGCTCGGCCCGAGGGTGCACCGGCGCGAGCCCGAAGGCTGGCGCCGGCTTTCCCAGCCCGAGGTTCTCCACCGTGCTGAGGATGTCGGCGAGGCCGAGGTCCTGGTGGATGAAGTGGAGCTCGGCGCGCGCCGCCGCTCCGGTCGTGGTCGTCCCGTCGGAGGTGCGGACCACCACCTCGCCGCCCGGGTCCGGCTGGTACACCCCGGCCAGGATCTTCACCAGGGTTGACTTGCCGGAACCGTTGTGGCCCAGGACGGCGACAATCTCACCCGCGGCGACCTCCAGCGATACGTCGTCCAGGGCCTTGAGCCCGGGAAACGTCTTGAACATTCCCCGGATGGTGAGCAGCGGTGCCGCGACAACTGTGGTCACGACTTCAGCCACAGCTTCTTGAAGCGGTCGGCATAGTCCGGGTAGGGGTTCCACCCCTTCGTCGGGTCGAAGGTGATGTCCTGCTTCTCCAGGAAGCCGAACGCGACGTCACCGTTGGTCTCGGCCGGCAGCGGCTCCTCGCCGTTGACCAGTCGGGCGGCAACGTCCACGCCGGTCCATACCGAGGAGTTGTAATCGACTCCCAGGGCGGCATTGAGCTTGCCGCCCTTGATGTCCTGCAGGTTCGCCGCCTGCGGCGAGTAGAGCAGTGTGGGGATGTTCAGACCTGCCGAGCTGAGCGCCGCCGGAACACCCGACGCGAGCGTGCCCGTACCGAAGACCGCTATCGTCGTATTCGGGTTTGCCTGCAGGTCGGTGACGACCGTCTGCGGCGCTGTCGTACCAAGCGACGCCAACGCCACGTTGACCGTCCGGAACTCGCACGAGGAGCAGTTCTTCGTCAGCTCGTCCTGGAAGCCCTTGGTCATCGAGGGCATAAAGCTTATCTCCGGCACGGCATAGAACGCGACCTTGGCCCCGGCGCCCTTATTGGCGACCACCCAGTCGGCCATCAGCGCACCGGCCTTGGTGAACGTCGGCGCGCCGAGGTAGTTCGCCGTGATCCCGTACGGCTTGGTGTCGACGGCGACAGAGATCGTGACGATCTTGATGCCGGCGTCGGCAATCTTCTGCAAGCCTCCGCCATAAAGCTGGGGGTCCAGGCCGGTCGCAATCACCGCGGCCGGCTTCATGGCGAGAACCGTGGAGGCGGCCGCCTGAGCGGTCTGGGCGGAGGCGCCCGAGTTGACCGGCGTAACCGTCCCGCCGAGCGCCTCGACCGCGGCCTTGACGGCCACTCCGGCGACCGCGCAGGCCTGGGCGGCGCACTGCAAGAAAGCGAACTTGGTGCCCGGCGCGACCGGCTTGCTCAGCGGCTTGTCGACAACGAAGGGGACCGTCTTGCCGTTGCTGTAGCTCGCAATCGCCGTCTTGGCGGCGTCGACGTTCGCCCCGCCATTGCCCGCTGCCGTGTTTTCCGTACCCGTCGCCGAGTCGGCCGCGGATGAGCATGCGGAGAGCGAAACGGCGAAGAGGAGCGCTGCTGCCGTTGCCCCGCCCAGGCGCCGGCGGGGGCCGACGCTGCCCACTGGATCAGGAGAGGGCCCCTTCGATTTCGTGATCGGCATCGCGATTTCTCCTGTCGCCATTGAGAGGTGTGCGGGTCAGCGTCCTCGCCGACCTTGGCTCGGCGGGTGCGCCGGGGGCCTGTGACCCCGTACCGCAGGACCATAGACTTCACGATCATGGAAGTCAATGCATATTGGTGAACTGCCTTCCCTCAATCAAGCGGACGTCGTCAGCCATGCCCAGGCGTCGTCGTAGTAGGCCCGCACCGGCCCCGGCCGGTCGTCGCCGAGAAGGTCGTCATGGACTGGGAGGCCACGGCGCGCACGGTCCCACATGAGGATCGAGTAAGTCGGACGGTACTTGGCGAGCTCTGCCGCGGGGATGCTGATGGGCTCGCCCGGTGCGACTGGCGTCAGGGAGATGTCCTCGTAGATCGCATCGAGGTGCGTGATCTTCCAGATGCCGCCACGTCGCTCGAGGCGGTAGTTGAGCCTGCTGTACGACACGAGCATTCCCTTAACGCCATCGACCTCGAAGGGTCCCCGGATCGCTGACGGCGTTTCGACGTGGGCGCGGTCGCCACGGATGTGAACGACCGGGGCGAAGATGCCGTGCACGGTGGTGCGTCCGCTCTCGACCATGGCTCTTGAGCCGGCAACGAAGCTGGCCCCGTCACCCTCAAACCAGCTGAGCCGGACCCGCGAGTCGGGCCAGTATGCGTGGCCCATCTGCTCCCACCACCCCCGGTCCCGGCCCTGCCGTTCGTGCAGGACGACCTGGGTGATCGTCGCGAGGTCGGACCCGAGGTCGCCCGATCCGGGCTGCGGTGCGGGAATGCTGCTGGCAATGGACATGGAGGAGCTTCCTTCCGAGATGCCGCAACGCCACCTGGTCCGAACCACCCGGGTGGCCGCGTCCTTGACACGCGAGTCGGCCGGTCGTCACTATAGATGAAGATGTCTCTCAATGGTGAAGGAACGACCCGATGACTCGCCAGGACCCTGACCGACCCGTACCTGCCGACAGCGGCACCCCCCCGGTCCAGAGGGGTATTTTCGCGGGTCGGATCATCGGCCGAATCGGTTACGGCGCGATGCAGCTGGCCGCGCCCGCAACCGGGACCAGCGAGGAGCGCGACCGGGCGATCGACGTCCTGCAGACGGCCGTCGAGCACGGAGTGGACCACATCGACACAGCTGCCTTCTACGGCGCGGGAGCGGCGAACGCGCTGATCCGCGCAGCGCTTGCGCCCTATCGCGACGACCTGTTGCTCGCCACCAAGGTCGGTTGCCGATGGGACGCCCAGGCCGGTGCGCTCGTACCGGCACAACAGCCGCAGGAGTTGCGCGCGGCGGTCGAGGACAACCTGCGCAGCCTCGGGGTCGACCGGCTGGACCTCGTGAACCTGCGGCGCATGGACAGCGGCCGCCTCGTCGCGACCGGCGACCAGGTCGTGAGCCTCGACGACCAGCTCGCCGAGCTGATCGGCCTGCGCGAGGAAGGAAAGGTTGCGGCACTGGGCATCAGCCAGGTCGACATCCACCTCGTGCAGCGCGCCCTCCCTGCCGGGATCGTCGGGGTGCAGAACCTGTACAACGTGCTGGACCGGAGCCATGAGCCCATCGAGCGGCTCTGCGGGGACTCGGGCATCGCGTTCGTCCCTTACTTTCCGCTTGGCTCAGGGGTCTCCCACCTTCCGCGCGTCACCGAGAACGCCACGGTGGTCGCGATTGCCGCCCAGCGCGAGGTCACCCCAGCCCAGGTCGCGATTGCGTGGCTGCTCGCGCGCGGACCGCATGTGTTTCCGATCCCCGGCACCCGGACTACCACCCACCTGCTGCAGAACCTCGCCGCTGGCTCGGTCGAGCTGCAGGCACCTGATCTCGCGGCCCTAAACCAACTCGCCAGCCAACCAGATCATGCCGAATGACCGCTCCGAGACAACTTGGGCGGCACATCAGTTCATCAATATGCATTGACTTGAACGACCGTGAAGCCTACGCTCGGCGCGGTCCACAGAACGCGTCACTGGCGGCGAAAGGATAGGCATGGCGATCGACACCGCCCTTTACCGCGAGACGCTCGGCCACTACCCCACCGGCGTCGCCGTCGTCACCGCGGTCGGCACTGATGGTGGACCCGCGGGCATGGTTGTCGGGTCGTTCACGTCCGTGTCCCTCGATCCGCCGCTCGTCGCCTTCTTCCCCACCCGCGACTCGGGCAGTTTCGCGAGAATGCGCACCTCGAGCCACTTCTGCGTCAACGTGCTCGCATCGGACCAGGAAGCGACCTGTCGGATCTTTGCCGGGCGTGCCATCGACAAGTTCAGTGACGTGAGCTGGCAGCCGGCTCCGCACGGCTCCCCCATCCTGGAGGGCGCGGTCTCATGGATCGAGTGCTCCTTCGACCAGATCCTCGACGGCGGTGACCATCACATCGTGCTCGGCCTCATCGAGGACCTTGCAGTGTCCCGGGCGACGCTGCCGCTCCTCTTCTTCCAGGGCGGCTACGGTCGGTTCTCACCGCCGTCCCTGGTGGCCCCTTCCAACCCGGACCTCATCCACGCGGTTCGCATGGCCGAACTGGCTCGCGGCCTGGTGGAACGGCTCGCACTTGACCACGATGTCGACCTCAGCCTGTTGGCCATGGTCGGCAGTGATGTCGTGACGGTCATGACCTCGGAGCACTCGCCCACCCCGACCGCCGGCCTCGTCGGGCAACGGTTGCCCCTCGTCCCCCCATTGGGAGGCCACTGGCTCATGGAGGCCGACGACGACGAAATTGCCGACTGGCTGGATCGGGTCCGGGCTGACGATGTTGGCCGCCGGAGGCTCACCGACAACCTGCGCCAGGTGCGGAAGGTGGGCTACTCGCTCGCCCTACGTGCCGAGAGCGACGACCAGCGCATGTCGCTCGCGGAGGACTACTCCTCGGCCGAACGGCTGCCGGCCAACGACCGCCGCATCCGCCAGCTGATCGCCGAGCGCGCCGCGCTCTACGAACCCGTCATCACACCCGATGGGAGCTACGACGTCGAGTCCGTCGTCGCCCCCATCGACCCGCCGCCCGGTTCGCCGCCGCTGTCACTACGGCTTACCGGACTGGCTCGCGGGCTCGGCGGCAAGCAGGTGCTCGAGTGGACGGTTCGGCTGCGCGAGGTTGCCGCCCAGATCTCACAACGCATCGAGGCGTCGAATGAGCCCACCCACCAGCCGACCAGCCAGCAGACCGACACCGACCCGACCAGAGCCAGGAGCATCCATGATGACCACGCGCCCGCCGACCAGGACCAGCTGAGCCGATGAGCCGATGAGCCGATGAGCGACTACACCGACGTCAGCCAGCTCGTCCTGCAGGAGCGCGCCGCGCGAAGCCACGCGCAGTGGGATGCGCTGCGCGCCTGCTTCCACCCGGACGCGCTGGTCATCACCAGCTGGTTCGAGGGCTCAGGCTTGGAGTTCGTCGACGTGAGCATCAAGCGGTTCCGGCCGGACAACTCGATCGTCAACCGGCTCGCGCCGCCGGTCGTGCACTTTGCCGGGAAGCCTAAATCTGCGACCCCAGACCGCGCCGTCGTTGACCTGCCCTCGACGACGGTCCGATGGTTCGACCTCGATGGCGTCGAGGTCGAACTGACCTCGTACATGATGCTTGTCTACCGGGCCGAGAGGCGTCACGGGGTGTGGCGGGTCAGTCAGCTCAACGCCATCAACGAAGCGGACACGCTCTTTCCCGCCATCCCTGGCCAGAGCCCGCTGATCGACACCGAGCAGCTCGCCGGCTTCCGGCGGTCCTACCGGTTCCTCAGTCTCTTCCACACGCGGCACGGGCAGGCGGTCCGAGACGACCTCCCCGGCATCGACGACCAGGCATCGGTCGATGCGTTGTACGCCTCCGCCTTCGCCTGGCTCGAAAAGGGCGGCCAATGAGCACGAGCAGCACCTCGGCAAGTGACCGGCTGAGCTCCGCAGCCGAGTGCCTCGAGGCGATCATGAGCTACCACGGTGATATCGACCGTGGTCGCGCGACGCATGGCATCAGCCGTTTCGCCGATGACGCTACGTTCCAGGCTCGGGGCGAGATGAACATCGGTCGGGACGCAATCCTCACCTTCCTTCGCAACCGCGAGGCCAACACCAAGCGGCACACCTTGCACCTCGTCGCTAACCCCGTCACGACCTTCGATGGGGACGACGCTTTGTCGATCTCGGCGGTGGTCGTCCTGCATGTCATGGACGACACCGGCCACTACGTCCTCGACAACGTCCTGGACACAACGCACCGGTTCACCCGATCCGACCGCGGCTGGCTCATCGTGGAGCGCACGAGCATTCGGCTGCACCCTCGTGCCGAACCCAACACCAAGGAGCCATCATGACGACCCCTACCCGAACGCCCACCGACACGCTGAGCGAGCAGCCCCAGCCGGCCGACCGGCAGGCGACCAACGCCGTACCGCTGCAGATGGCAGAGCTGGTGCTCAAGACCGCCAATTTCGACGAGATGTCTGCGTGGTACACGCATCTGCTCGGTCACGGTCCGTTCTTCACGCGCACCCCTGACCCGGACCGGGCGCCGCGCCCGGCCGGTATGCCCGAGCGTGCTGTGGACGTGCGGCTCGCCTTCTTCGAAGTTCACGACAACGGACACCCGCACCATCAGGTGCTGGCCATCTTCGGTGTCGACAGCCTCGCCGGAGTCCAGCCCAGCGGGCCGGGGTTGCACCACTTCCAGTTCGGCGTCGACGGCCTCGACGACCTCATCGCGCAGTATGAGCACATGATGGCCGGCGGTGCCGTCCCGCACCGCACCGCGAACCACGGGCAGGCCACGAGCTTCTACTTCAGGGACCCCGACGCCAACGTCATCGAGTTCTCCTGTTCGAACTTCCCAACGTGGCAACAGGAGTCGGACTTCATGGGGAGCGCAGTGTTTGCCGCGAACCCCTCGGGGCTGGAGCTGGAACACGCCGACTTCGCTCGGCGCTACCACTCGGGCGAGCCTCGCGAGAGTCTGCTCAGCGTCGAGCCCGGGCCGTTCGCATGACCAGGTTCGTCAGCACCACCCAAGGGGTCGGACGGCTCGCTGACGACGAAACCGTCGCGCTGCTGCGCGTGGACGAGCCCGACATCGGCGCTGCCCTGCGGGCTGGCCGGTCGGTTGCCGACCTGGCCACTGCGGGTGTGCGGGCAGAACATCGGCTGACCGACCTTGAGCTCCTCCCGACAATCCCCCAGCCCTCGAAGATCTGGGCAGTCGGCTTCGGATACCACGACCATCGGGCCGAGACCGGGCATACCGCAGAAGTGGGCGAGCCGATGATCTTCATGAAGGCACCCTCATCGGTCACGGCGACCGGGCGCCCGATCCGGTTCCCTGCCGTGGCCCCCAACGACGTCGACTACGAGGGAGAGCTCGCCATCGTCATCGGCACCCGCCTCACTTCCGTCGACGAGGACGCCGCGTGGGAGGGAATCGCAGGGTTTACTATTGGAAACGACGTCAGCGCACGAGATGTCCAAAAGGGGCGCATCCCCGGGCGCCCCGCCGATATCTCGGCGGCCAAGAGCTTCGACACGTTCACGCCCCTGGGACCGGTACTTGCGACGCTCGACGGGTTCGCAGACCCGGACAACCTGTCCCTACGCACGTGGGTGGACGACGAGCTGCGTCAGGACGCCCGGACATCGGACCTGATCTACCCGGCGCGGGTCATCGTCTCCTACCTCTCCCGCCAGACGACCCTTGAGCCCGGTGACGTCGTCATGACCGGCACGCCTGCCGGTGTCGGCCACAAGCAAGGCAAGTTCCTTCGCAGCGGCCAGACCGTCCGCATCGCCATCGAGGGAATCGGCGAGCTGGTCAACACCTGCGCGTGACAGCGCGACCGCCACCCACCTGCAGCACCATCCGACCCCGGGAGATTCCCATGAGCAGGCCCACGGCGCATACCGGCAAAGTTGGCGGAGAGACAGCGCAGGCGATCGCCGCGGCCTCCAATCACGGCAGGTGGGGCGTCGATGACGAACTCGGCACGCTGAACCACATCACGGATGAGGTCCGGACCCGCGCAGTTGCCGAGGCCCGCCTCGGCCGGTTCGTGTCGATCGCCGCGCGCATTGATCCGAGCGTCGTGATCCCCGGACCCATGGCCGCCTTCAGCCCGCCGTCCGGTCCGGTCCAGTCGACGATGTTCTTCACCGGCTCGCCGCCCATCGCAATGGCCGAGCAGCTCGCGGTGAACACCCACCACCCGCGGCTGACCCACCTTGATGCGCTGTCCCATACGGTCGTGGACGGGCAGGTCTATCCCGGTGTGCCGCTCGGCGAGCGGGCGGCTTTCAACGGACTGAAGCGCGGCTCGACCGCAGCGTTCTCGTCAGGCGTGATCACCCGCGGCGTGTTTCTCGATCTCGCCCCGGAGGGCGGGAGGCTGTCGTCTGGCTTCCGCATCACGGGGGACGTGCTCGATGCCGCGTGCCAGCGCAACGGAGTCGAGGTCCTTCCCGGGGACGCTGTCGTCATACGCACCGGGTGGAGGGAGTTCGAACACGACGAGCCTACCGCCGGCCTCACACCAGATGGGGTCCGGTGGCTCGGCGAGAAGTCAGTCTCGGTCTATGCCGGCGACATCGGCGACGCTCATCCGATTCTGGACCCGCAGAACCCCACGCCGCTGCACCGGATCGGGATAGTCCACTTGGGCTTGCTTCTGTGCGACGTCGCTGACCCGACCGAGCTCGCCAAGGTGTGCGCCGAACTCGGACGCTGCACTTTCATGCTCGTGCTCGCGCCCATGCGGGTTGATGGGCTGACGGGCTGCCCGGTGAACCCGCTCGCAGTCTTCTGATCCCGAATGGGAGGCCGGCAGCGGTAGCACACCGCGCTCCCGCTCAAGACATGGGCGTTGGCCTGCTCGATGGACACGACGTGGTGCTGGCTTTGACCGCGTTGTCGCGAGCGCTGTCGGGACGCCCGACCATGCAGCCGTAGAGGCCGCTTGACGCCGCCCCGAGAGGGGCGACGCAGAAGGTGTCGACAGGCATCACGGTCGCTTCGCTCCTGTCTGGGGGCGCTTGCCCGCCACCAGTTGCTCACGCGGGGAGCGCCGCTCTCTCCTCCTCGACCATGCCGCATGGAGGGCAGCTCCGCTCCCCCGAGCTTGCCGCTCCGCGCGCCCCGCGGACGGTTGTTGTGGGGCCCTGACTGGCCCAAGAGGAAACCCACGATGCGAAGGCGATCATGCGATCCGCGTGCAATAGGGCTGCGTGGAACCCCGGACACAACGGGCCAGGAGTGACCGGTCGTTCAGGACAGGGCCGTCAAACGTTCTCGCAGGTCAACGGGCTGGAAGAGCAACATGCATCTGTTTCGCATTACAGGTGCGCCACCATTGAACTCAAGGCGGAGCCCCGTCGAGTGGTGGCGTTGAGGTGATCCTCAATGCCTATTCGCTGCCTTTGATGGCGGCGATGAGCCCAGTATCGCGGTCGGGGTGCAACAGCGCCATGGATCGTTCGGAGAGGTAGTGGCGTCGTCGTTTGCCATTCGTCGTGGGTGCGGGCTCGCGGAGTTCGGTGGGGGGACACCGTTGGCGCTCGGCCTGGCTACTGGCCCGCCGGTGCAGCAGTCGCTGGCAACATGATCGTCGCTGGGTCCACACATCTGCCCAAGGGCTTCTTCAACACCAGCGGCGGCTACGAGCTGCGCGCCGCGTTCGGGCTGGTCGGCCGTGCCCTTGCCTTCTCGGGGCCGGGCCGCTTTTCCCTCGACCACCTGCTGGGGCACACGGTCAACCGCAAGTGGTTGGCCGTAGCTACCCTCGCCTCGACCATCGGGTCGGCCGCTTACCTGACCGGCACCCGGCAGCAACCACCGTCCGCGCCGGCGGAGCCCGGGCGAGCACCCCGGACCGCGCGGGAAGGTTCGGATCTAGCCTATGAGCGAGCCGTCGGGACCCTCACTACGCCGTGACCTAGCGTCCCTGATGCCGACGCCGATGCGGGCGCTGGTCGCGATCCGGCTCCGCCTCGAGCACCTGTCCCCCTCCATCACAGACAGTCCGACCCAGGCACGGTGACGATCTTCGCCTCGTCAGCCAGCGGCGTCCGGGCCACCCGTGCCATTCGCCGGCTTGTCAGGGGCGGGCATCTTCAGCAGCTGTGAACAGACCGACTGGCCGATGCCGGTCAGGGTGGCCATGTCCCGTACCGGAACCTTCTCCCGGCGGAGCAGCGCGAGCCGGGCGGCTGTGTCCCGCTCGGCTTCCTCGACCTTCCCGGCCGCCGTCATGCGGTCCTGCCAGGCCAGCAGTGCCGCCGCGACCGCCGCCTCGATCCGCTCGTCCTGAGCGTTCCGGTCCGCCAGCAGGCTCAGACGCGCCTGCCGTGCCCGCGCCCGCGCGTCCTGCGCCTTGGTCCCTGTCCGACTCATCGCGCGACCCCATCCGCCTGTTCTGCCCGTTGCTTCGGCGTCCAGCGCCGCTACTTCGGTAAGCACCGCAACCGCCTCCGGCTCGACACCCCATCCGGCACCAACTTCCCCGGCCACCCTTCCCGCGGTCCACCCCCCGCGACCGACACGCACCCTCGCGAACCCCTGATTTGCGCCGCCCTCTCGTTGCAGCCACGCTCGCGCTGCACCCTCGCTCGTGACCATTCCGTGGCCCGACCCCGGACCCCGGTCGCGCAGCAACCCGACTCGGTCACACCTCTTGCATCATCGGTGCGCGACCCCCCACCCGAGCCCGAAATCGAACAAAACGTTCGACCAAGAAAGTTGGCGCGACCGTGTCGAGCCGGAGGGGGGTTTGGTGCTTACCGGAGTGTGATGTCCATTCACAAGCTGACCGCCGGGGACGGGTACTCGTACCTGACCCGGCAGGTCGCTGCGTTGGACGCCACGGAGCGCGGCCACACCGGCCTGGCGGACTACTACAGCCAGCGTGGGGAGTCCCCTGGGCGGTGGCTCGGCTCTGCCCTGGGCGACGTCGACCTGCAGGACGGGCAGGAGGTGACCGCCGCGCAGATGGCCGCCTTGTTCGGGGAGGGCAGGCACCCGAACGCCGACACCATCACCGAACAGGTCATGGACAAGCGGGCCGGCGGGTCCGGGCGCCGGCAGGACGTGCAGGACGCGATCCGGCTCGGTGGCCCGTTCGCGGTGATCGACTCCGCCCCGGCGTTTCGGGTGGCCGTGGCCAAGGCCTGTGCGCAGGTTAACGCCGGGCTGGGGATGCCGCACGACTGGCCGTTGGCGGCCGCGGAGCGGGCCCGGGTCCGCACCGACGTCGGCCGGGACATGTTCGCCCGGGAGTACGGCCGTCCCCCGAAGGACTCCCGCGAGCTGTCCTCGTTCATCGCCCGGCATTCCCGGGCGGCGAGCACTGCTGTCGCCGGGTTCGACTTGAGCTTCACCCCGGTCAAATCGGTGTCGGCGTTGTGGGCGATCGCCCCCAAGGACGTCGCGGACCAGATCGCCGCCGCGCACCACGCCGCCGTCCGGGACGCGTTGTCCTGGCTGGAACGGGACGCGGTGCGCACCCGCGGTGGCCGCAACGGGGTGCAGCAGCTGGACACCACCGGGATGCTCGCGGCCGCGTTCGGCCACCGCGACTCGCGGGCCGGTGACCCCGACCTGCACACCCACGTCGCGGTCTCCTCCAAAGTCCGAGTCCTCGAGGCAGATGGCACCCCCGGCCGGTGGCTGAGCCTGGACGGGCGGGTCCTGTTCAAGGCCACCGTGGCGGCGTCGGAGCGGTACAACACCCGCGTTGAGGCCGAGCTGCACCGCCGCCTCGGGCTGGCCTTCACACCGCGGTCCGACGCCGCCGCCGCGGTCGCCTCCGGCCGGCGGACCATCCGGGAGGTCACCGGCGTACCCGAGCAGCTGCTCACCCACTGGTCCTCCCGCCGGGCCCGCATCGACATCCGTCGCGCCCAGCTGGCGGTCGCCTTCCAGTCCGAACACGGCCGCCCTCCCACGCCGATCGAGGCGATCAAGCTGGCCCAGCAGGCCACCTTGGACACCCGGGACGCCAAACATGCGCCCCGGTCCGAGGCGCAGCAACGGCGGCAGTGGCGTTCCGAGGCGGCGCACGTCCTTGGTGGTGACCGGGCAGTGGACACCCTGGTGCGCTCCGTCGTGGACGCACCGCAGGCGAGGGTCGTCCCGGTCGCCCCCGACCTGATCGAGCGTGTCGCGGACGCCACCAAGCGTGTCGTGGAGTCGCACCGGGCCACCTGGCAGGTGTGGCACGTCCGCTCCGAAGCCGAACGCCAGATCCGCGCCCAGGCCCCGGCCGGCGCCGACGTCGACGCTCTGGTCGAGGACGTCATCGCCGCGGTCCTGCACCCGGACACGTCCATCCCGCTCGGGGGCGACGACCCGGTGCCCGTCCCGGCCCTGCTGCGCCGCCGCGACGGGGCCAGCGTGTACGAGGTCGCCGGCAGCCGGCTCTACACGTCCGCCACCGTCCTGGCCGACGAGGCGTTCCTGCTCGAGTCGGCCGGGCGACGCGGCGGCCGGGCCGCGAGCGACGTCGACGTCGAGGTGGCCCTGCTGGAGTCTGTCGCCAACGGCGTCACCCTCAACAGCGCGCAGGCGCACCTGGTCCGGGCGATGGCCACCTCCGGAGCCCGGGTGCAGCTGGCGATCGCGCCCGCCGGGTCGGGTAAGACCACCGCGATGGCCGCGCTGACCACGGCGTGGACCGGCGCCGGCGGCGCCGTCATCGCCCTGGCCCCTTCGGCGGTCGCGGCCGGGATCCTCGCACAGGAGACCGGCGCCACTGCCGACACCCTGGCCAAGCTGACCTTCGGAATCACCGCCGGGGTCCTGCCCGACTGGGCGCAGCAGGTCGACGAGGCGACCCTGTTCATCGTTGACGAGGCCGGGATGGCGTCCACCGGCGACCTGGCCGCGGTGACCCGGTTCGCCCTCGAGCGTGGCGCCAGCGTCCGCCTCGTCGGCGACGACCGGCAGCTGGCCTCGATCGCCGCCGGCGGGGTCCTGCGCGACATCCAGGCCAGCGTGGGCGCGGTCACCCTCTCCGAGCTGATCCGGTTCCGGGACCCGGCCGAAGGCGCCGCAAGCCTGGCCATCCGCTGCGGCGACACCGCCGGCATCGGGTTCTACATCGACCGCGGCCGGGTCCACGTCGGCGACCTGAGCACCGTCACCGAGCACGCCTACACCGCCTGGTCGACCGACCGGGGCGCCGGCCTGGACTCGATCATGCTCGCCCCCACCCGAGACCTGGCCACGCAGCTGAACGTGCGGGCCCGCACCGACCGGCTCACCCGCCTCACGACCGGTGACGACCAGACGGCGCCGCGCACACGTAGGCCGAGCCGCGAGGTCGGCCTCGTCGACGGGTCCTCGGCGTCCGCCGGGGACCTGGTCATCACCCGGCGCAACGACCGCCGCCTCAAGAGCACCGCCACCGACTTCGTCAAGAACGGCGACCGGTGGACCGTCACCGAAGCCCGCGGGGACGGCAGTCTCGACGTGGTCCACACCCGCACCGGCCGGCACCTGACCCTGCCCGCGGAGTACGTGCGTGAGCACGTCCAGCTCGGCTACGCCACCACCGTGCACGGCGGCCAAGGCGTCACCTGCGACAGCAGTCACACCGTGGCCACCGGCGCCGAGTCCCGCCAGCAGCTGTACGTCGCCGT
>JAABUR0100001078.1_pt1 | contig 51778 bp, 53 predicted proteins | sample 5560091 | NCBI WGS metagenome assembly JAABUR01 (sample SAMN10711879, study PRJNA513375) | rock metagenome | isolation source: Antarctica rocks | place: Antarctica: Victoria Land, University Valley sud | reverse complement strand
TTGTTAATCGGATATTTGTGGTCATAATCCGCTGATTGGAAATCACCGCCACTACGACAGCCGCTAGCCTATCATGCCCTAACCCTAAGACACCTTTTGTTGGTACGGGCAAGCGACATACCCGGCGGCTCACTATCGACCCGGATATTCAGATTGACTCATATATACAAGGCAAGAGGATCGAGGGTTCAGAATTTCACTTCTGACTACTTTCTTCGTCTCAGAAAGCTACTGAGGAGACCGCTGTCATAAAGTAGTTTCTTATGTGCCAAGCGCAAGTGAGGCAAGTCTTGGAAGCCACAAAAATAGATTGAATGTATCCCTAGTAACTACAATGCTAGCTCCAACAATAAGGACCCCATGTGTAGACCTATGCTGTAGCTCCAGTCAAGATATCCGAATCACCAGCGTCGAGTACTGCAATCGTTGAGCACCGGAAAAGCTTCCCACACGCAGTTCCTAGTTCGATCTAAGAAATAACAGTCAGCATAACCATGTACCCTCCAAAGTCTTGCATGAAGACTTCTTCGCAGGGTAAACCCTAGAGAGGGATATCTCGTCGTAGAGTTGTGGGAGCATGAAGGCTCTGGGCATATAGAGGTATAGCTTACATTGTTACCGGCGAAGTGGTGAACATTTGTCTTGGAAAGCATGGAATAGTCTGAGAGGTTTATTAGCTGTAGTCCATGGAAAGTCGGTCAAGCAGCGAGGCTTACACTCGAGCTCGCTCTTGCGGAGAGGAGGGGTATTGCCAGAGATGATGACGAGCTTGGCCTTGCCCGAACGAAGACTCTTCAGCGTAGATTTATAGCCTAAGGTCACTACATAGCCATCGCAATTAGTTTTCTGTTTTATCTTGAATGGAACCCCCTTCTTTGTTAAAGGGAGGTTTTGTACGGTCATACCTTTCCCTGATTTCATCACCAGCGCTAGACGCGAGTTGATGCTCTCCGCCGTCTTCTTGGATTTCTTTGCTGGTGCCATCGGGGATCGTGATTGTGTACTTGTCTGATGGTAGATGATAATCCTTTCTTGGTCAAAATTGGATTGTGCGGGATCTTCACTCCCGAGGAGGCGCTAACGCTAACCTTATGTTTGGATTTGCCGAAAGTCCGGGACCCCTTGACTCAGCCCTAGAATCAGTCTTGCCAGTTCCACTACACTTCTGCGTCATCCCTTGAGCATCACTAAGAGCTACAGCGCGAATCGAAGCTTCTTTGCAAGGCTACATGAGCACCCATAGTTTGTTACTTTATCTGATGGTGACTGGATCTACGCGTGTGTTCGGAATAAACGTTAATGCAGGGTGATACTTCATATCGAATGGAGGAGCTGCAGCCCAAGGTCGCATAAAGTCCGAAGCACTTCGCTAATTATCGGATACTTGGTTACTGTATAAATTTCGATAAAAGGCGTCTATTCCATTAACGTAGTCTCTCGAAGGTGTGCCTAGGAAATCAAAACCTCAAGCAGGAAAGCGCTTCTTCATGCAGGCATGTCGACCATTTCTAAGAAACCGTCGCCTTTGAAATCAATAAATCCTAGACCTTCGCCGTCACCTAGTTCACCCACATCTCGAGCTTCGACCTCGAACACTCCGAGCGTGAATGGGTTGGGAAGGTCTCCCTCCTTTCGGAACGCAATGGGTATGCAGAAGCCGGTGCGCGGAGGTTTGAAGAGACCGAGTCCAAATACAAGCTTCCTAAACACGACCAACAATGCCTCGGATGATGCAAGCGAGGACGATGCAAAAGCCGAAAATGCTTCATTGGTTGAAGAGCTCAAAAGCCGGCTCGTCAAAGCAGAGACGGCGTCTGAAGAGTATCAACGCCAGTTGAACATGCTTCAAGCCAACTTAAATGACTCCCTTGTCGAGCACGGCAAATTGGAGGACCAGTTGCATGATCAGGTTGCGAGGATAGAGGAATTCGAGACCGAAAGGCTACAAGTGACACGACAGAAACTGGAGATGGAAGATCTGTTCGAATCGGAACGTATGGCGATGGTTCAGGATAAAGCCGAGCAGAAAGGCAAGGAGGAAGAGCAGCAAGTGGTGATCAAGCGATTGAAAGAGACGTTAGCGCAAAGGGAAATACGTGTCAGTGGGGAAGAAGATAAAGGACTGCCCAGATCCCGTAAGCTGAGATATGCATCCAACCCTAAAAGGATGATTCTGATCCATTTTAGTGAGCTTCCAGAGTCGATCGTCTCAAGATATCGAGAATGGCCACTTTGCACCACCCTCGTCCCTCCAGCGGAGCGATTCGAGAAATAACTCAAAACTGGTTATGCAGAAAGATAGGCTTATCGAATCGCTGCGGCTTGAGCTTGCCGAGGCTCAGATCAAGATTGTGGAGATGGAGAATATGGGAGGTGATAGGATGCACGAACTGGAGAAAACGCTTCTTGAGACACGCATAACCAACGCACGATTGATGGAAGACAACGAGAGCTTCCAGCTTCTATTGAGCGAGAAAACATTGAACGGAGACTTTACCAAGACAGATGTGATGCATGGGACGTCTGGACTAGGTTCTCTAGCAGAAGAATTAGAATCAGCTGAAGGAGAGAGCGACAATTACCGTAGATTGGAGATCGAGGCCAAATCGCTCAAGGACCAGAACAAGGCTTTGACGCTATACGTGGAGAACATCATTGGCCGTCTACTACAGCATAAAGAATTTGAAAATATTCTCGATAAAACACCAGATCTGATGTCTGGAAAGCCTCGTCCCGCAGCAGATACTGACAAAGACCTCCCTCCACCCCCACCAGCCAAGACTGATGAACCGCCCCCGTCAATGTTACAGAGGGCAAAATCTGTCGTTGCTGGAACAGCGCGCCGGCCAAGACCAATAAGTCAGGCGGCGCCACCAACAGTCACTGCTCCGACCGTGAACGAAGACCCTTCTACAGCCCCCAGCGTTCCCCTTGGACGTCCTCAGTCAACCCGCGGCGGCTCACACCGGAGATCTCAGTCTGAAATGCCAAATGCCGGACCCATCGTCAACCAGATGTACAGGGGGCCACCTTCAACCGGGTCTAGCGCGCCACTGGGGAGTCCTGGCCTCAGTGCTGGTAACACAGCAGCACGAACTTCATTCTTCACGTCCACCGCGTCCAGTGCGAATCCTAGTGCTCAGTCATCACGAGTACCCTCAAGCTCCCTCATTCCTCCTGAAGCCATGGGTAGTAGCTCCAACAGTACCTTCAGCGACCATAGTGGTGAGGTTACAACGGGATCGAGTCCTCCAAGAGCTGGTAATGCAAGGCATGCGAATAATTACACAGGGGCTATCATGACGCAGAGCAAACTGCGGCCGCTACGTCTAGTGCAAGAGAATCGAGAACACGAGGGCGGGCAAAGTGGTTCTGACGAAGACGTGGCTGCTAGGAAAAAGGCGAACAGAGGCAGCTGGATTCCTGGTTGGTTCAATCGTGCAAAAGAAGAAGATGCTCGAAATTCCAGTCCCGAGAACAACATTTTCTAGCGGCGTTATGCAGATGGGATAGAGGTGGGTGGCGTTGGATACCCCAAGAAGGCACGAATGAGAATTCTGAGGGCGGCTTGGTTGTTGCTTCACTTGACATTCCTCTAATGACGGGGGCTTATTTTTCAGGAGCACATTTGTAAACCCTGCGGGCAGATACCCCTTTTGTTTTATTCTATGGTATCCTAGGTTGCAATGCATTGATTATTCGTCTTCCAGGTTTCACCATTCCAACGTGGGAAGAAGTCCATAGGGTCCAGGGAGACGGCAAGAAATAGATAATCCGAGCCTCACAGAAGTTAGAACAAAACCTGTACGGAGCACAATACCAACAGTGCTTGAGGCATGGCCTGAAGGCTAAGCTTGTAGGAGAATCTACAACCTACCCGCCGCCATCGTAGCCAATACCGCATTTGTCTATACCAACCATTCTATTTTCCGTACGTTTGATAATGATCGTTTATTCATTTCGAATATCATGTACAGGTCCTTCCTGCAGCGGGCTGAACATTGCATGAGCAAAAAGCCTCTTAACAAGGATTATTCATATGAGAGCTTAAGCCAGCTATACAAGCCCGGCAACGCTTAAGTAATGTCCAGCCCGCTGCAGGAAGGACCTGTAATACTCCGTAGAGATCATTAAAATCACAAGCTTGGTGGCCGCTTGTCCAGACTTGTAAAACACTAATATCAAAGCATTTCTACACGTTAGCCATGGAAACAACCAGCCCGCCGCTGCGAGAGCACGAGCAGATTGTTCTGCGATTTGCAGACGGTGCTTTCCACTTGAGTACAATGAATCGGAGAGATCGGTAGAATGAATCACAGAGCCACTTAAGCTCATATCCGTACCCCGCACTTTCGCTCATTCTTTACATAGGCCGACTAAGCGTTTGCTATAACACCCTCAATCAGTTGGACGCCAAGCAGGTGGAGATTCACAGCCGCCAGGAGTAGAAGTTCCCAGTGAACGATGATTGCTGTTGAAGATGTGTACCTCGGTGTTATTGTTTGCACAAATGCCTTCGGAACTGAAGCCTTAACTATTCTATGTACATCCATCTCGGGCAACGGAATAAGATCGTCCGTGATTTTCGTGCGCGGCAAAAAAGTGGTCCGCCATTTCTCCGAGGTGCAGCTGGTAGGGGGTTGGAAAGCCGGGGGTTGGAAAAGATTCTTGGCGTCGGGTTGAACTTTAAAAATGGCATATGCCCCGCACTGTTACGATCCTAGCCTTCGCCTATCCTTCCTAGCCCTAACCTGGGTTTCATCCTAATCGGGCCTAGTGAGCATTCGAGCTAGTAGTGATGTCATTGGGACCCTGCATCATATGTGTAAGGCGCCAACCCTTTCGAGCCTAGCACAGGGCTGAGGAGAACACATATAAGAACTCAAGTTCTTACCTGTACATACTTTCCTTCCTTAGCATTTATCTATTAGTTATATTACACCCATATGACTCGCTCTATGCCGGTCCCTAACAGTAGATAAATGCTAACCAACTACCCTGCTATCGACGTGTAGACGATACGAAATAACCTACTTCTATTCAGAAAATTCGCAAGGAATTCTTCGAATTACTTTCACCATAACACACATTCAAATTTACCCAAATTTATCAAACCAACCACAATCAAACCTACCTATCTATCTTTATCTCTCTCACAATGGCACGCGACTCTGAATCAGTCGGGTCACGAACGACTCGCCTGCTTAGAAGCACTGCAAATAGACGGGTTTCCCTTCTTCCTTTCGATGCCTCAGCTGAATCTCAGAATGCCGCGATCTCATGAAACATCAAGATCGAAGAACAACTACGTCAGTGAGCTATTGATCACTCGAACGAGATCATCAAGATGTTAAATGAGCTAAAAGATCAACGAGACATGACTTTGAAACTCAACGAGCAATGAATTGATCTACAGATTGATCACATCAAGAGACTTGATGAGTTAGAGATCAATCAAATAACAATAGATACTCAAGAAGAGACTATTGTTGAACTATGAGAGAAAGTATTGAGTCTCAAAAAGAGACAGCGTTCAGCGAACCAGTCTCAATCTCGACAGTTTACAAAGTCTCAAACTTCTATCGAGAATCATACTTGACGAGAATCATTCACTCTATTCAACAATGATCATCACAAGTTCTTCAAGTTTTTGAATTCATTTATATTCACTGATGAAGATGAATCAATATGAAACAGCTGAAGAGTCAAGATAAACAACAAGCTTCAGATAAATGTTAATCACTTCAATAATGAGAATATCTGTATTGTTTAGATAATATCTAGACTAGAAAATGATGCTGCTGAGCACATTTTTACTTGATATCAACATCATGCTTTGCATTCATACATCTTGATCGACAAGCTATTTGAGCATCTGAAAGAAATATACAATGAACTGAATAAGAATCAAAAGTGTCGTTGCAAATACAACGCTCTGAAACAAGCAAACAAGTCTTTCAATGTTTTTTACTTCAACTTTATAAAGCTATTCAGCTATCTCAAATACAATAATTGCACTTTGATGAATGATCTTCAGAATAAAATTAATAATCGCTTGCAAAACACTTTATCAGTCTGTTCAAAGAACTTTACTTCACTCACTCGCTTAAGAATCTTTCTTCAAAATGTAAATAGTAAACAATGAGTCAATTATCAGCTTTGCAGCAAACATCACACTGTCATCATCAAAGTCATTGTTGTATCTGATAAATGTGTTACTTGTTATGAGTGTATCAAGACTGAACAAGACTGAAACTTTAATCAATTTGCAGTGAATGCTAGCAAGTTCTCTGTGTAATGATTAAAACTAGTCAAGATTTAGTTGAGATCTGATTTAAATTTGATTCAGATTTGACTCAGATATGACTCAGCATCTTTTTTCTTCTTTAGCATCTTCTAATTCACTTTTATTGTCTTTTATGATAAACACACTTCTTTGTGTTACAAGTAGTTAACAGATGTTTATGATAAACACATTTCTTTATGTCACAAACATCTTTTGAATCAACATCTTTCTTGTGTTTCAACATGTTCTCTTTGAGACTAACGTTGATCTGAGTAACTACTATATAAAGCATGTTCTTCTTGCTTTTGTATCTTTTTTCTTCTGTATTCTTAAAGTCTTAGTTATAATTATCTTTATAGATTAAACATTCTAGTCACGCACGCACTCTGATTAGTTTTTAAACACGATTTCAACATTACTTTAAAAATTCATTAATCACATGATACTGATTTCTATATTCATTCAAATCAACTCAACTGACAACAAAATGAGTATAAAGAAATTTGTGTATCTGATGATCAATGACATTGAATGACAGAACAACATCAAGAAATCAATAGAATCAATGAGAACATATGATCATGTGATTGCTAGAGAATTTATCGCTCAGTCAGTAGCATCAGTTCAAATCGATTAATAAAATCAACAATAAAGAATCTTCATTGATTGTTTGAGAATCACAAAAAAATTCTTCAAATCAGCAACATTCTTCTTTGAAGACTAAATACTTTAACAAACGATCTCACTACATACTATTGAGCATCATTCTTCGCTTGATCATCAATTCTTCGCTATGATTCAATCATCTGTAAACAATTTCTTTGAAAGTAATCAAAGTTCTTTTTCTTCTGACACTACAGATTCAGTTATTTATTCTAAGCTATCACTTTGCATATTGAAATATCTTAGAATCAATGTTGTATGAAAACATTGATACTCTTTGTCTCATTCTCAGATTCTTAATGAATCTTATAAAACTTCTACTTCATGAAATATAAAAAATGTAAAGCAGCTACAATACTGAGTTAAACAAGACTCAGAAGTTTTTCTAGAAGATTTGAACAGTCTTTGAACTCAACAAGATCTAAGCATAAAAGCTTGTAAGTTATTTGACAAGATATCAAGTGAACAAATATGAAAAACTTGTTTCAAGAAAATGAATAAAGTCAAAGAATGCTTGAATTAATTAAATCAGACATTTTAAAATCAAGTGATTGAACTACAACATCAACTGCAATTCTTTAAAGAAGTCACTTCTTTCTCTTTTATTCTGTTCAATTTCTTCAAGTGATTTCAAAAGCTTTCAAATTCATCTTTGTTTACTGATGAAAAAGAATTTATTTGAGATGATTGACAAGAAAAGATTCATGACAAGCTAAAAATCAACGTCGATCATTTTAATATCAATAAAGTTATTCTGATCTATGTTCACTTCAAAATTGAAGAAAATGCAGTCAAGATTACTTTAACTTGATGTTAACAAGATTCATTGAATCTTTATGTCATAATCAATGATCTGTTAAATGAACTTGCTCAGCTTTATGATGATTTTGACAAAGAGACAAACTTTCAAAGAGAATATGCTAATCTCTTTCAAGGAAAAAGCAAATTCAGCGACTTTTATTTAATGTTTCAACGTCTGTTCTTCTATCTAAAGTATCATGAAAAGCAATTGATCATTGATCTACAAGACAAGATAATCTATCATTTTCATGCAGCTTAAAATAGTCAATTAATTCAGTCAAAATCTCTGAAAAAAATTCGTAGTTATTTGATTCATTTGAACAATGAGCATTGAGTCATGAGTGACATCAAAGAAAAGAAATTTCTGAACAAAATCAGAAAGCAAGTCATCTTTGCTGAGAAACAAGATTCATTGAATTTCTACAGAAAGATTGAAGTCACTACATTCATCAATCATTCAAAGTTGCATGACGTGATTTTAACTAGTGTCAAAGACATCAATTTATAAGCTAAAATCTGTTTCATCTGTCACAAATTAAATCATACTTTTAAAGAATGCTTTGATCAATCTAGAGTTAATGTTTTAGAAAATGATGAATTCAATCATTTGAATTTTGAATCAGATTCTGATTCAAAAAACTAGTTATTTCTTTCAGAATCATCAAAGAAGTAGAGATCATATCTTTGTGCAGTCAAATCAAAGTTCTATTGAAAGAAAACTATTTTGAGAAATCATTTCTGATCAATGCTTCTTTTATCTCTCAGAGCAATTCTTTCAGTCTTTGCTCTTTGATAGATAGTGATTTTGTCATCTACATGCTGATACATAACAAGTTAGTTGATAAAGTATGTCAGAAACTTGAAATACAATCTATATTGCTAGCAAAAAAGAAGTTAATATGAGAATATGATGAAAAGTTAGCTAGAAAGATTATTACTCATAAGATTTTACTCAATCTTATGATTGAAAGTCATAAGAAATTGACTATGTCAATGCTGATAGCTGATATCGAGCATCATAAAGCTATATTGAGCAAATTCTGAATGAACAAAAATGAAATATTATTAAACATGAAACATGATACTATTATATTTTCTGACCAGTTAAATATTTCTATTTCTATTTTTTTGATCTCGTCAAATATGAAGCACTCAAGTTGATCGCGATCAACTTTGACTTCTTCAGCAGCTCACAGCAAAATCTTTAAGATGTTCAAGCACTCAGTTTGAATCATTCATGAAGAGTCATTCTTGATTCAAAACATAGACATCACTTCTTTTCAAGCATTAGTAAAACGAAGAAAAAAGAATCAGACAGAGATTTTTGCTATGTTCATCAAGAACATCGATAGGAAAATCATTTACAATACTCAATGCAAACTAAATGTCATAAACATCTTCTCAGTTGATGAAACGACTCAGAATCTAGAAGATATTAAAGTCAAGTTATCATCAAAGTATCAAGATTTTCTAGATGTTTTTGATTGAGTTCAGACAGACAAGCTATCGTCTCATCATTTGTATGATCATAAGATAGAGTTTACTAGTGACGCAACGTCATTTCACTGTTGAGCATATTAAATGTCTTTTTACAAGCTTCAGAAAGTAAAGAAATATCTGAACGAGAATCTTTTCAAAGAATTTATAACTTTCAGCAAAGCTTCGTATTTCTCATCTGTTCTGTTTGCTTTAAAAGCAAATAAAGATCTATGATTTTGCATTGACTATCAAAAGCTCAATGCTATTATTAAAAGAAATCGCTATTCTTTATTGCTCATAAATAAAATGATTGAAAAAATAGTTGATTGCAAGCATTTGACTTGATTAAATATCATTTCAACTTTCAACAAACTGCGAATGCATTCTGATAGTGAAAACTACATTATCTTTATCATCGCTTTAGAAGCATACAAATTAAAGATGTTATCTTTTGAACTTATTAATGATTTTGTTTCGTTTCAGCAGTATATGAATAATATTCTTTGAAACTTTCTAAATGACTTTTGTCAAGTCTATTTAATGTTACAAATGTGTCAGAATTGATTAAAGCTAGTCAATGATCTAGTCAAGATCTGATCTAAATCTGACTCAGATTTGACTCAGATATGACTCAGCATCTTTTCTCTTCTTTAGCATCTTCTAATCAGCTTTTATTGTCTTCTAGATAAACATACTTCTTTATGTTACAAATAATTAATAGATTTCTATGATAAACACACTTCTTTGTGTTGCAAACATTTTTTAAATCAACATCTTTCTTGTGTTTTAACATGTTCTCTTTAAGACTAACGTCGATCTGAGTAACTACTATATAGAGCATGTTCTTCTTGCTTTTTATACCTTCTTTCTTCTGTATTCTTAAAGTCTTAGTTATAGCTATCTTTATAAATCAAACATTCTAGTCACGCATACACTCTGATTAGTTTCTAGACACGATCTCAACATTACTTTAAGAATTCATTAATCACATAATACTGATCTTTATATTCATTCAAATCAACTCGATTGACAACGAAATAAATATAAAGAAATTTGTGTATCTGATGATCAACAACATCGAAAGACAGAACAACATCAAAAGATCAATAAAATCAACGAGAACATATGATCATGTGATTGCTAGAGAATCTATCGCTCAGTCAGTAGCATCAGTTCAAATCGATTAATAGAATCAATGATAAAGAATCTTTATTGATTGCTTGAGAATCACAAAAAAATCTTTTCAAATCAGCAACACTCTTCTTTGAAAACTAAACACTTTAACAAACAATTTCACTACATACTATCAAGCATCGTTCTTCGCTCGATCATCAATTCTTTGCTATGACTCAATCATCTGTGAATAATTTTTTCAAGAGTAATCAAAGCTCTCTTTCTTCTGATATTACAGATTCAGTCATTTATTCTGAGCTATCATTTCACATATTGAGATATCTTAGAATCAATATTGTATGAAAACATCGATACTCTTTACCTCATTCTCAGACTCTCAATGAATCTTGTGAAGCTTCTACTTCATGAAATATAAAAAATGTAAAGCAGTTACAACACTGAGTTGAACAAGATTCAGAAGTTTTTCTAGAAGATTTGAACAGTCTTTGAACTCAACAAGATTTAAACATAAAAGCTTGTGAGTTATTTGACAAGATATCAAGTGAACAAATATGAAAGACTCATTTCGAGAAAATGAATAAAGTCAAAGAATGCTTGAATTAATTAAATCAGACATTTCAAAATCAAGTGACTGAATTGCAACATTAACTGCAATCATTTAAAAAAGTCACTTCTTTCTCTTTTACTCTGTTCAATTTCTTCAAGCGATCTCAAAAGCTTTCAAATTTATCTTTGTTTACTGATGAAAAGAAATTTATCTGAAATGATTGACAAGAAAAGATTCGTGACAAGCTAGAAATCAATGTTAATCATTTCAATATCAATAAAACTATTCTGATCTACGTTCACTTCAGAATTGAAGAAGACGCAGTCAAAGCTATTTTAGCTTAACATTAACAAGATTCATTGAATCTTTATATCACAGTTAATGATCTGTTAAATGAACTTGCTCAGCTTTATGATGATCTCAATAAAGAGACAAACTTTCGAAGAAAATATGCTAATTTCTCTCAAGAAAAGAGCAAATTTAACAACTTTTATTCGATGTTTCAACGTTTATTCTTCTATTTAAAGTATCATGAAAAGCAATTGATCATCAATCTACAAGACAAGATAATTTATCATTTTCATGCAGCTTGAAGCAATCAATTGATTTAGTCAGAATTTCTGAATGAAATTCATAGTTATCTGATTCATTTGAACAATGAGCATTGAGTTATGAGTGACATCAAAGAAAAGAAATTTCTGAACAAAGTCAGAAAGCAAGTCATCTTTGCTGAGAAATGAGATTCATTGAATCTCTATAGAAAGATTGAAGTCACTACATTCATCAATCATTCAAAATCATACGACGCGATTTTAACTAACGTCAAAAAGATTAATATACAAACTGAAAGTTGTTTCATTTGTCACAAATCAGATCATACTTCTAAAGAATGCTCTGATTGAACTTCAAGAATTAATGCATTAGAAAATGATGAATTTGATTGATTTACATCAAACTCTGAGTCAGATTCTGATTCAAAAAACTAGTTATTTCTTTCAGAGTCATTGAAGAAATAAAGATTATATTTTTGTGCAGTCAAATCAAAGTTTTATTGAAAGAAAACTATTTTGAGAAATCATTTCTGATCAATGCTTCTTTTATCTCTCAGAGCAATTCTTTCAGTCTTCGCTCTTTGATAAATAGTGATTTCATTATCTACATGCTGATACATGATAAGCTAGTTAATAAAGTATGTCAGAAACTTGAAATACAATTTATATTACTAGCAAAAGAGAAGTTAATACGAGAATATGATGAGAAGCTAGCTAGAAAGACTATTATTCATAAGATTCTACTCAATCTCATGATCGAAAGTCATAAGAAATTGACTGTGTTAATGCTGATAGTTGATATCAAGCATCATGAAGCTATATTGAGCAAACTCTGAATGAACAAAAATGAAATATTATTGAACATGAAACATGATACTATTGTATTCTCTGATCAATTGAATATTTCTATTTCAGTTTTTTCGATTTTGTTAAATACAAAGCACTCAAGTTGATCGCGATCAACTTCGATTTCTTCAGCAGCTTACAGCAAGACTTTTAAGATGTTCAAGCACTCAGTTTTGATCATTCAGAAAGAGTCATTCTCGATTCAAAACATAGATGTCATCTTTTTTCAAGCACTAGTAAAACGAAAAAAGAAGAATCAGACAGAGGTTTTTGCTATGTTCATCGAAGACATCGATAGAGAAATTATCTACAATACTCAATGCAAACTAAATGTCATAAACATCTTTTTTATTGATGAAATGACTCAGAATCTAGAGAATATTAAAGTCAAGCTATTATTGAAATATCAGAATTTTCTAGACATTTTTGATTGAGCTCAGACAGACAAGTTATCATCTCATCATTCATGTGATCATAAGATAGAGCTTACTAGTGACGCAATGTCATCTCACTGTTGAGCATATCAAATGTCTTTTTACAAGCTTCAGAAAGTAAAGAAATATCTGAACGAGAATCTTTTCAAAGAATTTATAACTTTTAGCAAAGCTTTGTATTTTCATCTGTTCTGTTCGCTTTAAAAGCAAATGAAGATCTATGATTCTGCATTGACTATCAAAAGCTCAATGCTATTATTAAAAGAAATCGTTATTCTCTATCTTTGATAGATGAAATAATCAACAAAATAGTTGATTGCAAACATTTGACTCGATTAAATATCATTTCAACTTTCAACAAACTGCAAATGCATTCTGATAGTGAGAACTACATTATTTTTATCATTGCTTTAGAAATGTACAAATCAAAGATGTTATCTTTTGAACTTATCAATGATTTTGCCTCATTTCAGCAGTATATGAATAATGTTCTTTGAAACTTTCTAAATGACTTTTGTTAAGTCTATCTAGACGACATTCTGATTTACAGCAAAACTCAATGAAAACATCAACAACATGTCAAGATAATATTAAATCATTTATGAGAAGCTGATCTACAAGTAGATATTTGAAAGTGCGAATTCAACGTAGAAGAAACTGTCTTCTTAGAAGTCATAGTTTCAAAACAAGATCTTCGTATGAATTCTATCAAAGTGAAAGTCATAGTCAACTGAACTACGTCGATCAATCTAAAAGAAGTTCAGAGCTTCATGAGATTTGTTAACTTCTATCGTTGTTTCATTAAAAACTTCTCGAAGCTAGTCAAATCATTTACTCAACTGACTAGTGTTGAAATCATGCCTAGAATCTAATCACACTGCAGCGAGATAGTGCGTAGCTGAATAGAATGTTTGATCAATAGAGGTAGCTATAACTAGGAAACTAAGAATACAGAAGAAAGAAGACAGTTTCGAGCTGTATCTATAGTAGAGCGAACAAAGAAGCGAAGTAGTCGATTTGCTAGAGCTCGAATAGATGAAATGTTTCAGCATATTTCGATTCAAAACATCGCTGTTTCTTGTTCACATATCGAAATCTCTAGAGTCTATTGACTAGACTCTATTCAATGCCGACACGCTTCGTAACAACTAGAAGAAACACATTTTTTGTTTAAAACAAAGTCTGTGTTCAAGCTTTTGACAATTTAAAGAAACAGATCAGCTTGATTTCAGTACTACGACATTTCGATTTCAAATAACAGACTATTCTAGAAATTAATACATCTGACTACGTCAAAGATGAAATATTATTTCAGTACAATGATGAGAATGTTCTTCACTCAGTAGCATTCTACAGCAAGAGCATGATCTTTGCTGAATGCAATTATCACATTTATGACAAGAAATTGCTAATCATTATTTGATGTTTCAAACACTGAAGACTTGAGCTAAAATGCACAGAGCTGCTCATTCAGATGTTCATTGATCATCAGACTTTGAAGATTTTCATGAAAAACAAACAGTTGACTTGACATCAAGTCAATTATCTAAACATTCTATTTGAGTTTAACTTTCAGATCATTTTTCAATCAGACAAAATGAACATTAAAGTCAATGCTTTAATCAGAATGTTTCTGATCGACGTTTCTGAATCAACTCAGCGTACTGAAGATCACTATCAGATCATTCTGACATTTGATAGAGTAAATATTCTAGCTATCAAATCTGAAGTTAATCTCTATCAGTGAGTAAAAGATGTCAACAAGACAGATGAGCTTTGCAATGAGTATAAACAAGCTATAAGCGAAAACAAGCAGAAGCTACATAGCACTGAATTGAAGCACTGCGAGATCATTAACGACGTTCTGTTCAAAAAAGATCTACTGTGAATTTCTGAGAATATACATACGAAATTGCTAAAGAAAATTCATGATCAGTCTTTCATCTTTCATTCTGAAAATCGAAGAACTACTGATTTAGTTCAACGTTTCTACTATTGATCAGATTATCAAGCAACGATTAAACGTTACATTTGAAACTGTCATGTTTATCAACAAAGCAAGACATCTAGAAATAGCATCAATGAACTTCTTCATTCTTTATCAATTTCATAGAAACGCTGAAAAGATATAATTATGAACTTCATCACTGAGCTACTTCTATCAAAAGATTATAACATCATTTGCATAATCATATATTGTTTCATCAAGAAACGTCACTATGTTCTCTGTCATTGAAAAGACGATGACATCTCAGTTGAAGAAATGATTTGAATCATGCTATGAAACGTTTATCAACTTCATGATCTATCTAGTTCTATTGTTTCAAACAAAAACTTTCAGTTTATATCAATTATGTGACAAAGTCTTTGCAAGTGACTAAGAATTACAGCTAGTTTATCAACAGCTTATCATTCTGAGATCAATGATCAATCAAAGTGAGTCAATCAAGATGTTGAACGCGAACTTAGAATTTACTGTAATTACATGCAGAACGACTGAGCAAAATGACTTTCAATGATGAAATTCAGCGAAAATTTCAATATTTTCTCAATCATCTCAATAACTTCGTTCTACTTCAATAAGAATTTTCACTCACGAATGAGTTTCAATTCAGATACGACTGACTACAAAACTATTCATGAACGTCTTGAAGCTAGAAAAGCAAATGATATTATCATTTGAATGAAAGAGCTTCTTATCTTCAATCATCAGCAATTGAAAAAAACGAAGCAAATCATCAAAGCTTAGATCAATAAACATAAATGAAATGTCATTTATGAAGTAAATGACTGAGTTTGATTATTCTCTAGAAACATAAAAACAACTAGATCATGTAAGAATTTGAAAGATAAACAGTTAGAATTCTATCAAATCACTGTCAAAGTTGAAATCTTCTATCATCTTCATTTATTGATAAGCATGAAGCAATTGCATTCAATGTTCAGTTCAAAGTTATTACATTCTTATTTCAACAATCTTTTATCAGAACAGCATTTAAAATCATCTAAATCTCTCACTATTGAAGATGATGAGCATTGAGAGATAGATGATATTTTGAACTTTAAATGATATCATGATTGAATATAATACAAGATTAAATGAACAAAACTAGATTGAAACAATGAATGATACTATGTTGATAAGAAAGAATTCAAGAACTTGAAAGAAGTTTTAGTTGAATTTCATAAGCTTTATTCAGACAAGTCATACTAAAATTGAAAAACAGTGAAAGTTTTTGCGTTTCATTTATTCTATTCATGCGAACATGAATTTTTGAAGAGAAAAGTAATGTTACGAATGTGTCAGAATTGATTAAAGCTAGTCAATGATTTAGTCGAGATCTGACCTAGATTTGACTCAGATTTGACTCAGATATGACTCAACATCTTTTCTCTTTTCTAGCATCTTCTAATCAGCTTCTATTGTCTTTTAGACAAACATACTTCTTTGTGTTACAAGTAGTTAACAGATGTTCATGACAAACATATTTCTTTGTGTCACAAACATCTTTCAAATCAACATCTTTCTTGTGTTTCAACACGTTCTCTTTGAGACTAGCGTTGATCTGAGTAACTATTATATAAAGCATGTTCTTCTTGCTTTTGTATCTTCTTTCTTCTGTATTCTTAAAGTCTTAGTTATAGCTATCTTTATAGATCAAACATTCTAGTCATGCACGCACTCTGATTAGTTTCTAGACACGATCTCAACATTACTTCTCTGTCAGTGACAACTTTAATAATTGATTATGTTAAGTCAACTATCTCTTTTATCTTTGAATCAGTGAGATCATCAATTATCTGCTACATTTGCAAAACTTTCGATCATTTGTTCAAAGATTGCTTTCAACTGAACAAGATTGACACTTCTGCATCTTGTGCATTCACTTTTCATCTACATAAAATCGTCATTTCAAAGAATAAAGAGAATGAGAAAATGTCTGTCAAGAATAGTGAGGCAAAAAACTAGAGACTTTCATCAAAGATGTAATGAAAAAGATGTTAATCTTTTCAATGATAAGCATGTCAGATGATTCTTTTGCTTCTGAATCTTTGACTATTGAATATGTACTTTCTAACAATGAAATTAGTTACTCATTAAAGTTATTGATTGACATCAAAGCTGCTGACTATTTGTTCATTGATGAAGTGATTACGCAGATTGTTTGTGATAAATCTGTTGTCAAGTTAAAGTTGAGTTGAGTTGAGAGAAATCAACTCAACTTAAGTCTGAGTTCAAGTTGAGATTGAATTGATCTCTCTTAACTCAAGCTCAATTCAGAATTGAGTTGAGTTGCTTGAACTCAATTTCTAAAAATAGTATACTTACTTAAATGCACAGAATTTCTGTGCACTGAGTTGCTTGAACTCGATTTCTAAAAATAGTATACTTACTCATATGCATGAGATTTTCGCGCACTCTAACTAGAAAGATTAGTTACAGATAGTATTTCAAAATTTAACGTGTCTCAAGTTACTATTAGCATGTTTGAAATAGTATCTGAAACTAATCTTTCTAGTTAAAGTGTGTGAAAACTCAGTGTGCATGAAGACTCTGTGCATACAAGTAGTTAATTAATTGACTTTACATTCAAGAAAAAATTCTAAAGTTCTTGACAAAAGTGATAACTTTTACATTGAATTACACATGAAAGCAATAGTATCACTAATAGTGTGACAGTGCAAAAATTGTATTTACTATTTATTTGTCTTGTGACAGCATTGCATTCTGATTGCATAGTATCTACTTTGTCATATAACTTGAACAAGCTTCAAATGTGAACTTTTCGTCTATAAGACGAAAAATCAATCTTATATTCTTCGTTTGAATGATTACATGCTTTGCATGAATTGCGCAAAGATTGATGTCTGTTAAGTAATCAGTATTTGAATCGCAAAATCGATTGCAAAATCAATTGCAAAATTGATTGCAAAATTGATCATGAAACTAATCTTCATACATTGCAACAAGTCACGCTTCTGTTGTCTTCTGCAATGTCTCTATAGCTTTTGATTGAAAGTGAAGATTGACTTCAATCAATTCATGATACACTTCACGAATTACACGCTGAAACGACAGCTTTGAAATAAGTAAGTTAATTGTTCTTTGATATTGATGAATTTCACGAAGTATCACAGTCTTTTTGCAATATTTTCGCATTTTCTTAAGCTTGATAAGATCACTTTTTATAATAACATTGATAACATGAGCTGACTCAATGAATCAAACATTCTAACATATGATCAGCGTCTTTGAAATTACTTTTGCAATCATTTTTGCAATCTAGTAAGACTCAAAACTTACTTTGATGAGCTTCAACTTTCTGTCATCAGTTCTCAGCTTCATTGTTGACTGTTTTCAAGACATCTTTTTGACAAATTGCTTGTTATGAGGTTTTTTACTGAGTGATGATGAGAACGATGATGATGAGAACGATGATGATGAGAATAATGATGATGAGCTTGACAATGATAATTCTGAGCTGCTTGACAATCGCGATTTATTGTTTGACTCGTGATTGAAATTTGATCTTGTAAGCTTGAATTTAAAATTCATTGTGATATTATTTCTACTTTGCAATCAGTTTTGCAATCAATTCAAGAGTAATAAGAAATGAAATACATACATAGATTCATGCAAGTTGAAGAATTCATTTGAATTCAAAATCAATTTCAAAATCTCGTCAGTTACAGAATCAAAGATGCTGAGTAACATTTTGTTGTTGAAATTAAGTTCATTGTTTCTGTATTGCAATCAGTTCTGCAATCTTCTATAAACTTGTAAGACTGATACATAACTTACTGAGCTGTTGCAATTATGATTGCAATATGTTGTTGTTGTTTAAAGATAAAAGAAGAAAAAAGTTGATGATTATACAACTTAATTAGTGTTGAAATGATGATGATCTAAATCTTAAAACCTTAAATCAAGATATCGAAGTTTAAATTTCATATCTCATTATTGCAATTAATCTTCACTATTTCATCTCATTATTTAAATTACTACATCATTGCTTTTACAAGTTAACTACTGTTTTGCATTCACAATGACATCTACTCACAAGCGTAAAACTATTGAAGATTATTTCAATAATACACATTCAAAAAAGACTAGAACTTATGTGCAAAATATGATAAACAATGAGAAGAAAATTGAAAATGTGAAAAACAAAGATAGAAATATTTATTTCTACTGAATCAAGCAATTCAAAAAATTGAATGTTTATCTATAAGAATTGAATAATGATTATGAGTTCTTGTTGACTGCGCATGTGAATAGCAAATGAAATTAACGATATTTTTTGCAATCTTTTTTGCAATCAAATATTAATAAATTCATAGAATTGCAAAAGAAAATACAGTGAATCATGTAAGAATATGTCTTGATGTTGCAAGTCTCAATCAAAATTCTTTGATACTAAACACTCATTTTGATACAAGTGTGAAGAGTTCTCAATGAAAGAAGCTCTCTGATATCAATGATGTTCAGACGAAAGAACAATATCAGATGAATGACTTGCTTCTGAGTGAAAAGCTCAAGATGATGATGAACGAAGAGATGATGATAAACGAAGAGATGATGATAAACGAAGAGATGATGAATGACTTGAATATCATCAGAGAAGCATTAACAGTAAAGATTCTTCAACAGTTTCAAAATTTCTGAAAAGACGTAGCACATCGTCTTATTGTGTAAGTTTTTGTCAGTTCTTTTTGTAATTTTGTTTATAACATGATTATTATTTCTTTTACTATTTGAACTTCGCTCTTGATTTTGTTCTTGATGTTGCAATCAATTTTGCAATCAATTTTGCAATCAATTTTACAATCAATTTTACAATCAATTTCGCGACTTGTATTTCAATATTTATACTTGTTAGAAATCAACATAGAGCGAGTCATATGAGTGTAATATAACTAATAAATAAATGCTAAGAAAGAAAAGTATTTACAGAATAAAACTCGCAGCTTATATGTGTGTTTCTGATCTTTGTGCTAGACTCGAAAGAATTGACGTCTTACACAGATGATGCAGAAACTCGATGACATTATTTCTAGCTCAAATACTCACTAGACTCAATTAAAAGTAATCGAGATTAAGAATAAAGTTGAGAATAGATCGAGAATAAATTGAGAATAGAGTCGAGAATAGATCAAGAATAAAGTTAAGAATAGATCAAGATCATAACATTACTCTCTCTCTTCAACAATTCATGTTTGCATGAATGTATTTTCTTAGCGCGTTCAATTAGAATATTGAGTGTGAAAGTCATCAACAATATTCTGAGCGTTCATGAATTCATTATTGTCAGCATTATATCAGTTGAGATCGTTGTCATAGCTCTTTCATTTGACTTAATATTGAAGTCGTCTTTGATATCATCGAAAGTTCAATATATCGTCGATTTTTCATTCGTTCTCATCGTTTATCACTATTGACTTCAAAAATTCATTCTTCTGATCAGGCAGAAAATCATCGACGGCAGAACGAAGAAGTTCTGAATGAAACACATCATGTATATGCATAGTGCTTGATAGTTTTAATTTATAGAAGAAGTCAACAGAATCTGTGATCTTGAATGAATCAAGTATTTTGTCATTTAGCTTTTTGAAGAGTTTCGCTGTAACGATGTTTCTTTCGTTCAAAAACATCTTTGATTTGATCTCATAATTGATCTTCTTTCTATGCTTGTTAGCTTGTTTCACCATTCATTCTCATGTTTTGATCAGAGCTTCGTGAGCGAAGATTAACATTTTGTTTATGTGATTGAATATATCTTCGATTCTGATGATCTGCAAGCGTTCGCAAGTGCTTTCATACTCGATGATGTCAGAATCAAAGCTCATATGAGAATGAAAGCTCTTGTTCATGAAGAAGAGAGTCAAGAAAATGACTGAGAACAAGACGTTATTGTTGACAAACTCGATCATGAGTAGTCACTTAAATCAGTTGTTCTGCATATATAAACAGAAGAATCAAAGATATCGCTTAACATTCTGATTGACTTGTTCGCTTTGATCATCAATCTGAGAATGATAGATGATAAACAATCGAAGAGAAATGCTCAGTCGTTTGCAAAGAAACTTTCATAGTATAGAGATGAATTGCGAACCTCGATCAGATACTATGAAGCTGAGTAGATCATGAGTTCAATATACTCATTGAATCAGCATTTCAGCTGTCTTTTTGACAGTGATATTTTCATCATCAGTGATGCAAGAAATATAATGTCTTTTCTTTGATAATCTGCAGATGATTGTCAGAATAACGTTGTACTCGCTTGAATCAAATAGATTGATAATGAAGTTCATTGCTATGTCTTGTCATCGTTGTTCAGATATCAATAAAGATTAAAGTAAGTTGTTTGATTTATCTTTAAATATCTTTGAGCGTTGACAGATATAACAGTTTCGAATATAATGATTTACTGTCTTTCGCATGAAAGATCAATAGTAGTTTCGTTTTATGATCTTTACAGTTCTAAGAATGTCAGAATGATCTACTGAGAGTTAATCATGCATCTCACGAATCAGATTCATTTGTAGAAACTCGTTGAATAAAACTCATAGCTGACTATCATAGTACAAGATTTCATTCTAAGTTCAACAATTCTTTAATTTGATATTTTCATATTGTGTCTTATCTTTTGCTATTGCTTCGCGAAGTAGCGTACAATTCTCGTCGATTTCATTAGTTTCAAGAATCTGTTTATAGATTGATTCACTGATGTTCTCTTTTAAATCAGCAATTTTCATTCAATTCAACATCAGAATAGTGATTCTTTAATAACGAGCGCGCTCATTCTCGAGACTTCTGAGCACAACATCAACTTAATGAGTTAATGCATCAATCTTGATGTTCTGCTTGTCAGATTGATACATTATCTTGAAGTTGAAGTCAACAAGCTTTTGTACTCAGCGCATCTGTTGTCTGCTAAGCTCTTTATTCTTCATCAATGACGTCAGCGCTTGATGATTGATGAAGACTTTGATAGAAATGTCAGTCAGCTTCAACTTAGATTGTCAATGCTCAAATGCTTGAATGATAATCAGCAGTTTCTTATCATATATTTCGTAGTTGCATTCAGCAGAAGACATGTTCTTGCTATAAAAAACCATCAAATGTAGTATTTCTTTGTCATCATATTGAGACAGAACTTCATTATTGACGTAGTTGAATGAGTTGATTTTAAGAATAGTCTCATGAGTTTGATCAAAGTGACGAAGTATCGAAGTCTTGATCATACATCTCTTCATATGATTGAATGTCATCTGATAGATCTCATTTCATTCAAATATGATCTTCTTCTGAGTAAGTTGAATCATAAAATGAACAATCTTTGAGAAGTTCTTGATAAAGCGTCGATAGAAATTGCAGAAGTTGATGAAGAACTGTATCTGAGTGAGATTAATGAGAATAGATCATTCAACGATCATCTGTATCTTTCGAGAATTCATCTTTAGTCTCTCGATGAATATTAATAGTTCTAGAAAGATGATCTCTTGCACATGAAACTTGCATTTGTTTATGTTCATCTGTAGATCGATCTCTCGTAGTCTATGCAAGATCAATTGTACATGTCGCTTATGTTTCTTCAAGATCTTGCTGTAGATGATAATGTCATCTAGATAAATCTGACAAAACTGATGTAGATATTCAAATAATACGTCATTTATGTAATGCTGATAAAAAGCAGATTCGTTGATTAAATCAAAGAGCATTACATGATATTTGTATGAGTTGAAGAAGATAATAAAGATAGTCAAATCTTCGCTATCTGAATGCATGCGTAGTTTGTTGAACGTGACAATGATGTTTAATCAAGTCAGATAATTGCTTTCTTGTATACAAGCGAGAGTCTCGTCTATCAAGAGCAAAGAGTAGCAATCTCATTTGATCAAAGCATTGAGTTTTTAATAATCAACGCAGAAACGCAGACTATCATCTTTCTTTTCAATAAACAAGATGAACGAGACGTATGATGCGAAGCTAAAGAAAATGAATTCTTTGTTTAAATGATTGATCAGATACTTCTTTATCTTCTGAAGCTTGTGATTGAACATCTGATATAGTTTGCTTCGAGAGAGCATTTCTTTATCGATCAACTCAATTTTATGATCGTAGAAACGATGCAATGATAGCTGATCAGTCATAGCTCAATTGAACATGTCTAAATAATCATGATACTCGAGAAAAAGCTTGACTTTGAACTTCTCAAGAGTCTTGACGTGTAAAAGTTCATGCAGATTCACTTCTTCAGACTTATTTTCGGCTGTAGTTATGAGTCAATCGATTTTCAAGATGATAACAGCAAAGATCTTGACATTTGATCATTTGACTAACATTCTATATGTTGCTGCTTCTATCATTGCTATGTTCATTGAATCTGAAGTCAGTTTAGAATTGACGTTAGTTAAAGTCACGTCACGCTGTTTTAACTGTTCAATGAACTTCTTGTTTTGACTGAATTGAGATGTAATGAAAGTGAAAAATCTCTTCAGTATATGAGTAAAAGTTAAGCTCTTTCGTTTTGTGATTGATTTATTGCTTGAGAATAAAGCAATCGATTTTGAACTAGTAGAGTTGAAATTCGAAAATTGAAGAAAATTGATTTGCATATCAATTACTAGATTGACTTTGTTCATTCATGTTTTTTCAAGAATCTTTTGATGTTGATTTAATCAAGTGATCAACATAAAAGCTGTATCAATTGTATAATCTTGAACAGTCAGATTCAAATAAATGACATGAGTAATAAATTTCTTAGCATAATAATTGTTGAATTCTCGAATTAACTTCGCTTTGATCAAAGTCAAAGACTCAATTTGCAACTGATCACAAACAATCTGCGCGATCACTTCATCAATGAACGAATAGTCAGCAGCTTCAATGTCAATTAATGACTTCAATGAGTAACTAATTTCATTGCTAGAAAGTACACATTCAATAGTCAAAGATTCAGAAGCAAAAGAATTATCTGATATGCTCATCGTTGAAGAAATTAACACATCTTTCATCGCGTCTTTGATGAAAGTCTCTAGTTTTTTGCCTTGTTATTCTTGAAAGACATTTTCTCATTCTCTTTATTCTTCGAAATGATGATCTCATGTAAACGAAGAATGAATGCACAAGATGTAGAAGTGTCAATCTTGTTCAGCTGAGAGCGATTCTTGAACAAATGATCGAGAATCTTGCAGATGTAGCAGATAATTGATGATCTCGCTGACTTAAAAGTAGAAAAGATAGTCAACTTATCATAATTGATTATCAAAGTTGTTACTGACAAAGAAGTAGCACATTTATCAAATATGACAGTGACTTTGATGATGATAGTGCAACGTTTGCTGCGAAGCTGATAATTGACTCGTTGTTTACTATTCACATCTTGAAGAAAGATTCTTAAGCGAGTGAGCAAAGTAAAGTTCTCTGAACAGATTGATAAAGCATTCTGCAAGCGATTATTGATTTTATTCTGAAGATCGTTCATCAGAATGCAATCGTTGTATTCAAGATAGCTGAATAGCTTCATAAAGTTGAAGTAGAAGACATTGAAAGACTTGTCTGCTTGTCTCAGAGTGTTGTACTTATGATGACACTTTCAATTTTTATTCAGTTCATCATATATTTCTTTGAAATGCTCAAGTAGCTTATAGATCAAGATGTAAGAATGCAAAGCATCATGATGATGTTGAACGAAGATATGCTCAGCAGCATCATTTTTTAGTCTAGATATCACATAGACAATGCAGATAATCTCATCAACGAAGTGATCAACATTTGTCTGAAGCTTGTCATCTATCTTGATTCTTCAGCTATCTCATGTTGATTCATCTTCGTCAATGAATACAGATGAATTTGAAAACTTGAAAGACTTGTGATGATCATTATTAAATAAAGTGAACGACTTACATCAAGTATAATTCTCGATAGATTGACGAGATAAAAATTTCGTAGACTGGTGAGATCGAGACTGATTCGCTGAATGCAATACTTCTTTGAGTTTATTCTTGAGATTCAACATCTTTTCTCAATAGCATTTGTTTATTTCTTTTAGAGTTTCTATGATCATCTGTTTGATCTTTAGTTGATTCAATCTCTTGTCATGTTCAACTTAAACAATGATTCACTGCTCATTAAGTTTCAAAGTCATGTCTCATTAATCTCTTAACTCAGTCAACATCTTAATGATCTCGTTCAACTGATCATGAACTCATTGACGAAGTTGTTGATTTGTGTTGATGTTTCATGAAGTAGTGACATTCTGAGATTCAGCTGAAACATTGAAAGAAATAATGAAAATGCGTCTGCTAGCAATGCTTCTAAGCAGATGAGCTGTTCGTGACTCGACTGATTCAAAGTCACGTGTCATTGTGAGAAAGATAGATAGATTTGTTGTAAAGATGAATGATTTAATAAATTTGATGAAAGTAATTCAAAGAATTTCTTACGAATTTTCTGAATAAACGAAGTAGGTTATTTCGTATCGTCTACACGTCGATAGCAGAGTAGTTGATTAGCATTTATTGTCAGAACCGTGCCTAGATGAGTCAATCAGCGGAAGTCAGGGTTGAATAGTGCTTAATCTTTAGAGATAGCTATAACTGAATATTAAGAATACAGAAGAAGGTGAGTACAAGAGCTTCTATTTAAGTAATATTCAGAGGCTGCGCTAAGCTCGAAGAAGATGTGTTTGTGACACGAGTAGAATGTGATGTAGGAAGAAAGATAATGTTGAACAAAGAGGTGTTGAGGAAAGAAAATAGGGGCTGAGCCAGATCTGGGCCAGATCTAGGCTAGAGGCACTGGCTAGCCCTATTCAGCCTTGGTACGCTCGTAACATTACCCCCCCCTTCGAAAATTCATGTCCGCATGAATGTCGCTCGTTTGCTTGCTTTCTTATTGAGTTATTCCGGTACTAGCGTGACTTTCCTGAATATAGCGTATGAAATTCGTTCAAAACTTTCTCGAAGTCATCGAATTCACCTTTATCGGCATAGTATCATTCATCGTCTCTATCTAGGCCTTTTCATTTGACCTTGTACTGTATTCGACCTCGATAGCGTCTGAAGTCCAGAATGTCATCTATCTCTCAGTGTTCATCGTCGTCGTCATCAATAATGATGAGTCTGAGGGATTCTGCATGCTGTTCTGATAGAGAGTCTCCTGAATACGGCCGCAGTAGCTTCGAGCTGAACATCGAATGCAGATGCTTCATGCTGACTGGTAGGCGAAGATGATAGAAGACTTTCGCTTTGACAGTGATCTGATACGATTCTAGTTGTTTGTCTTTCAAATCTTTGCATGGTCTCGTGGTTTTGACGTTTCTGAAGAATAGTCAAACTCAGTCATCTACCTCATAGATGACGTCTCGTCTATGTTTATTGACCTGTGCTTCGATGATCAGCTTCGTCTTTTCCAATTGTTGACGGCCGAAGCTCAGTAGCTCTTTCATTCGAATGGCAATATCGTCTGCTTTTCTAGCTTTCAGTCGTTCACGAGTGGTTTCGTAGTCAGTCGTATCTGAATCGAAACTCATTCGAGGGTGAAAACCTTTATTGAAGTAGAAAGGGGTCATTGAGGTGATCGAGAAGATATTGGAATTGTCGCTGAATTTCACCATAGGTATTCATTTGGCCCAGTCGTTCTGCATGTAATTGCAGTAGATTCTAAGTTCGCGTTCAACGTCTTGATTGACTCGTTCCGTCTGACCGTCGATCTTCGGATGATAGACTGTGAATAGACTAGCTGTGATTCTCAGTCGCTTGCAAAGACTCTTTCACATAGTCGATATGAATTGAGAGTCTCTGTTCGAAACAATAGAACTGGGTAGGCCATGCAGTCGATAGACGTTTCATAGCATGATTCAAATCGTTTCTTCGACTGAGGTGTCATCGTCTCCTCAATGACAGGGAACATAGTGACGTTCTTTGGTGAGACGACATATGATTGTGCAAATGACGTTATAGTCTTCTGACAGAGGTAGTTCAGTGATGAAGTTCATAGCTATATCTTTCCAGCGTTCCTGTGAAATCGGAAGAGAATGATGAAGTTCATTGATGCTATCTCTAGGGGCTTTGCTTCGCTGACAAGCATGACAGTTTCGAATGTATCGTCGAATAGTAGCTCGATGACCTGGCCAATAGTAGAAACGCTGAACTAGGTCGATGGTTCGTTTATTGCCGGGGTGAGAGGTTGAAGGTTGATCATGCACTTCTTGTAGCAGTTCCGTATGCATATTCTCGAGAACTCACAGTAAGCCTTTCCTAAAGAGAACGCTGTCAATGATTTCGCAGTCCTTCAATTTAGTGGTATGAAATTTGAGCTTGTTCTCGTTCATAGCTTGCCTATATTCGTCGCAGAGCTCATCCGTTTGATTGATCATACGCACTCGCTGATAGAGATTTGCTTTCGGTTCAACGAGTAGAACATCGACTCTATCGAGGGTCAGAATAGTCTGAAAACGATCTTCAAGCCGTTGAGCTGATTCAGAGACGTCCGCTAGAGACATTCGAGTTAGAGCATCGACTTTAGTATTCATTTTGCCTGATCTAAAGATGATCTGAAAGTTGAACTTCGACAGAATGTTCAGATAGTTGACTTGTCGTCGACTCAACTGTTTATTTTTCATGAAGATCTTCAAAGCTTGATGATCGATGAATATCTGAATGAGTAGTTCAGTGCACTTCAGCTCGAGTCGTCAGTGTTCGAAACATCGAATAATGACTAGCAATTTCTTGTTATAGATGTGGTAATTGATTTCAGCGAGAATCATGCTTTTACTGTAGAAGATCATCGGATGAAGAACTTTCTCGTCATCGTACTGAGATAGTATTTCACCTTTTACATAGTTCGAAGCATCGATCTTCAGAATAGCTTGTCGTTTGAAATCGAAGTGACGAAGTACTGAGGTCGAGCTGACTTGTTTCTTTAGATTGTCAAAGGCTTGAATACAGGTCTCGTTTCAAACAAAAGGCGTGTTCTTTCTAGTCAGCTGAATGAACGGTTTGACTAGCTTCGAGAAGTCCTTAATGAAACGGCGGTAGAAGTTAACAAATCTCACGAAGCTCTGAATTTCTTTTAGATTGGTCGAAGTGATTCAGCTGACTATGACTGTCACTTTGCTGAAATTCATACGAAGGCCTAGTTCTGATACGATGACTTCTAGAAAGACAGTCTCTTCTACATCGAATTCGCACTTTCGAATATTCATCTGCAGTTCAGCTTCGCGTAGTCGGCTCAATACTAGTTTGACGTGATCTCTATGTTTCTTTCTCGTTTTGCTATAGATGAGAATGTCATCTAGATAGACTTGGCAAAAGTCGTTCAGAAAGTTTCATAGAACATCATTCATATATTGCTGAAAGAAGGCCGATCCGTTAGTCAGTTCGAATGATAGCATCTTGTATTTATATGCTTCTAAAGCAGTGATAAAAGTGATGTAATTCTCGCTATCGAGATGCATTCGAAGTTTGTTGAACGCTGATATGATGTTCAATCTAGTCAGATGCTTGCAACTCACTATTTTACCAATGATCTCGTCTATCAGCGATAGAGAATACCTATTTCTTTTGGAAATGACATTTAGCTTTCGATAGTTCACGCAGAATCGAAGATCTTCATTTGCTTTGAGGGCGAATAGAACGGGAAAGAAATAGGGGGCCTGACTAGAAGTGATGAATTTCTTCGACAGGTTCTCGTTTAAGTACTTCTTTACTTTCAGAAGTTTGGCAGAGAACATTCGATAGACTCGGCAGCGAGAGAGCGTTGAATCACTGGTGAGCTCGATTTTATGGTCGTAGAAGCAATGAGGGGGTAGTTTATTCGATTGAGCTCGATCAAAAACATCTAGAAACTCATGATATTTCGATGACAGCTTCGCTTTAATATCTTTCAAATCCTGAGCCGTTTCATTGATTGAAGAGACGTTTAGAGCGTTCAAATCGCACTGAGTATTGTACGCGATTTCCCTATTGATGTCTGTCATGAATAGAGCAAAGACTTCAGTCTGATTCTTCTTTGAACGGTTCAACAGTGTTTTGAACGAAGCTGCGTCTATGCTTCGAATCGAGAATGACTCTTTCTGAGCAGTGGTTGAAACGAATCGTTTGAGCATCATAGAGACCTTAGTCTGAGTGGTTGAAGAAGGCGAAGTTGATCGCGATCAACTTGAGTGCTTTGAATTGAGAAAGATCGGAAAAATCGAAATAGAAGTATTCAATTGATTCGGAAAAACAATGACGTCGTTTCGCATATTCAGTAATATTTCGTTTTTGTTCATTCAGAACTTACTCAATATGACTTCATGATGATCGATATCAGCTATCAACATTGATACAGTCAATTTCTTATGACTTTCGATGATGAGGTTGAATAGAATTTTATGAGTGATGATCTTCTTAGATATCTTCCCATCATAACCTCTTATTAGCTTCTCTTTTGCCAGAGGTATAGATTGAATTCCTAGTTCCTCGCATACTCTATTGACTAGGTTAGCGTGTATGAGCGTATGAGCGGCTGAACCACTGTCTATCAGAGAACGAAGGCTAAAAGATCGGTTCTGAGAGTTGAGAAAGACGTCAATTAGAAACGACTTTTCAAAGTAATTCTCTTCTGATAGAATTTCGTCTAGTTTGCACAAAGATATAATCTCTACCCCTTCGATGACTTTTGAAGAGATGACTAGTTTTTTGAATCGAAATCCGAATCGAAACCGAACCCGAAACGATCGTATTCATTGTTCACTGCATTGATTCTGATAGGCCGGTCAGAGCACTCTCTAGAGCTATGGCCTGATTTATAACATATGAAACAGGTTTCGACTAGAACGTCTGCTTCCTTGACGCTAGTTAAAACCGCGTCGCGCGGCTTTAGATGATCAGGTTTTGAATGATCGACTGACTGAGTAACAACAGCTCTATGAAAGGTGATCTTTGACAGATCGTCGACGCGTTTGATGAGATTGACTTTGTCCTTGATTTCTCGAATGACTCGTTGATCATTATTCAAACGAATCAGGTAGGAACGAATCTCTTTGAGGGAATCAGATTGAACTAATTGACCTATTCAAACGGATCGAAGACGAGGGTTTATTTTATCTTTCAGATCGACGATCAGTTGCTTTTCGTGATACTTCAGATAGGAAGATAATCGTTGAAACTGAGTGTAGAACTCGCTGAACTTCTTTGATTCTTGAATCAAGTTGTAGTATTCTCTACGAAAGTTGACTTTCTTATCTGAATCATTGAACAACTCAGCTAGTTCTTTCAAAAGATCATCGACGATCTTATAGAGATTGACACAGTCACGTTCGCGTCTAGATTGAGCGACATCAGCTGCGTCATCGAATAATCTGAAATGTACATAGCTCAGTTTGACTCGTTCATTTGAAAAGAGATCGACGTTGATCTCTAGTTTATTCTGAATTTTGTCGTATCAGTTTTCTCAAGTAGAATTCTTTTCGTCAGTAAATCAGAAAGAATCAGGTATTTTCTGAGATCTAGAACGCTCAGAGTAGATGAAATCAGAAGAAGTGATTTCTTTAGTTTGAAGCCTAGTCTTCAACTCTTTGATTTCATTGTCTCGTTGATTACTCAGCTTGTTGAGTTGATTCGTTTCTCTGTCGAGAATCATGCATCAAGCCTTTCAGTTTTCGATAGAAACAGAGAGTATTACTGTTTCAGCGAATGACTCGTTGTCTTCACTGATGAATGATTCAGCACTAGAGAGTTTCGATGAATCAGCATCAGAGGTTTGAGAGAAACGATTTCGAAATTCTTCGAAACGCTCTTCAGTAGACGAACGACTAGACATGATGAGATTTGTTTGAAAAGAGAGTTGAACGAATGACGATGCTTGACGATTGAAGAAGAAAGACGTATAGAGTGATGTTTAATCTTCAACAAAGAAGATGAGATTTGTTTGTTGATTGATTTGATTCTTGAGCAATTCACGAAGATTCTTTATCGTCGATTCTCTTAATCGAGTTGAACAGCTTATTTTCACTCGTCTGTTTCACGAGAATGAGTTGATTCTCTTGATCGATTTGAACTGTGCGTACTTAGTGAGCAATAAGTTGTCTAGCGATTCAAACAGTCTTGTCGTTGATTCTATCAAACTCTCTAGTGTTGTTCAGTCTTTCGATTGCGTCGATCATCAGATAAACGAATTTCTTTAGACTCATTCTGTCTGTACGAGTATGTTGAATGAGTAATGAGATCAGTATCGTGTGATTAACGAATTCTTAATATAATGTCAGAATCGTGCCTAGATGAGTCAATCAGCGAAAGTCAGGGTTGAATAGTGCTTGATCTTTAGAGGTAGCTATAACTGAATATTAAGAATACAGAAGAAGATGAGTACAAGAGCTTCTATTTAAGTAATATTCAGAGACTGCGCTAAGCTCGAAGGAAATGTGTTTGTGACACGGGTAGAATGTGATGTAGAAAGAAAGATGATGTTGAACAAAAAGATGTTGAGGAAAGAAAATAGAGACTGAGCCAGATCTGAGCCAGATCTGAGCTAGAGGCACTGACTAGCCCTATTCAGCCTTGGTACGCTCGTAACATTTATCTACTGTTAGAAATCGACATAGAGCGAGTCATATGAGTGTAATATAACTAATATATAAATGCTAAGAAAGAAAAGTATCTACAGAATAAAACTCGCAGCTTATATATGTGTTTCTGATCTCTGTGCTAGGCTCGAAAGAATTGACGCCTTACACAGATGACACAGAAACTCGATGACATCACTTTTAGCTTGAATGCTCACTAGACTCAATTAGAGATAATCGAGATCGAGAATAGAGTCAAGAATAGATCGAGAATAAATTGAGAATAAAGTCAAGAATAAATCGAGAATAGAATCGAGAATAAATCAAGAATAGAGTCAAGAATAAATCAAGATCGTAACAATACTAACATTGTTATCAGAATTCAGATCTATGAGAGTCAGAGTTCTTCAGAGAATAAAGAACAAATATGAGAACTATTCTTCAACGTTATCATCAAGTTCTCAGACGAGAATCTAAGTCTATGAGAATCAAGACACTGAGTCTACGAGAAATTCTACTGTTGATTCTCAAAGACATTGAGTCTACGAGAATCTCTATCATCAATTCTCAGAAACTCTGAGTCTACAAGAATTCAAGTCACATACAAATCTTGATGTTTCATCAACGATAGAGATTCAAGTCACATACGATCTTCAAGAAATCTTGCATGAGTTGTATGTAATCTTGCTGATTTCATCAACAATGCTTGAACTTAGTCTTCTGAGTATATAAAGAAGAGTTCGCTTCTGTATTTCATAGTTTAGTGTTAACTTTCTATACGAATAAATATTACTAAGCTACTATCAAATTTGATCGTATTATCTACGCGCATATTCTCTAGTATGACTGCGCGTTTCTCAAGCTACTCACAATTGTAACATATAAAAAAGCAAAGAGTGATCAATATTGTTGAGTCTTTTTCAGAAATTGTCATATCTTTCAAGATCACAAATTAACATCAAAGCACTTTCAAGAATCATTCATCACATCTGAGAAAACTTTATGACGTGTAGTATGATCAAGAAGAAAGATGATTAAGAACAAGTCATGCAAGTGAATTATGCTATCAGATCAAACTGAGAATTGATTGACAAATTTTAACTACAACAAGTATAAATGAACATTAAATATTTCACACAAATTGACACGTGAAATCTGAAAAGTAATATTCAAAATTAAGAAGCTCAGTAATCTTTTTAATTCTTTTAATACTCATATCTTAGAAATTAAGTGTTTTTAAATCAATGATCTAGCTAGTTTCACAGTCACAAGCTGATAAATAGAATTATTTATTGCATGCAACATCACAGCATACTTTCATGTAATGAATAAATAGCAGAAGTGAACAGAAGAATTAAACATTCTTTTCGCATAATTTTGTGCAACGATTAACGATTATTTTGTACTTCAGTTCATCTCTGTATAATTATTTCATTGTATTTGTAATAAACTTCTTAGTTAATCATGATGTTTGAAATCTATTAAAATGTGCTAGTTTTTAGAATAATTAACAATTAATTTAAAAGATAAGAATCAATCAGTCACAAGTCAACAGTGATACATGATTTGCATTGATCTTCAAACTTTAAGCTTAATGATGCTTGAAAGATCAAACTTGTTTTTAATTCTTTTTGCAACTCTCTTAGCAATTCTTTTTGCAACTCTTTTTACAGTCTCTTTTTTATTTAACTTACTTATCATGTTAATATCATTTTCTCAAAAGAGAACATTAAAATTGCAAGCAAGTATGAACAGTTTATTCAGTTTTATAAATATATCTTCAGAGAATCTTGACAATAATGAGCATGATAGTGCTTGATCTTCTTCTTCTAACATTACTTCTGTTGTGCTCATCAAACTGCAGTCATTACATAATAAATGATATATGTTATATGATCATGAGCAAGAATATCAACATATATTTCTGAATTGATGAAAGCAAACTCAATATGCAATGCAAGTAGAACGAAAAGTATTAGACTATCATTATTCAAAGTGAATCTCACAGTTATGAACAGATGAAATATGAAATAACTTCTATCAGACAGCTTTAGTTGAAAGCGAAAGACTTAAACTGTCAGAATCATGTTTAGATGATACAATCAATGAAGATCAAAGTTGATAATGCTTGATCTTTAAAGATAGCTATAACTGAATATTAAGAATATAGAAAAAGATGAGTACAAAAGCTTCTATTTAAGTAATATTCAGAGACTGCACTAAGCTTAAAGAAAATGTGTTTGTAACATGAGTAGAATGTAATGTAGAAAGAAAGATGATGTTGAACAAAAAGATGTTGAGAAAAGAAAATAGAAGCTGAGTCAGATCTGAGTCAGATCTTGACTAGAGATACTGACTAGCTCTAATCAATATGCAAAGTACTTGCTAGCGTTCATTGCAAATTGATTAAAGCTTCAGTCTTATTCAGTCTTGATACACTCATAACAGAATGCAAACTTAGAATCTACTGCAATTACATGCAGAACGACTGAGTCAAATGAATATCTATGATGAAATTCAGCAACAATTTCAATATCTTCTCAATCATCTCAATGATTTCTTTCTACTTCAATAAAGATTTTCACTCTTGAATAAGTTTCAATTCAGATACGACTGACTACAAAATCACTCATAAACGACTGAAAGCTAGAAAAGCAGATGATATTATCATTTGAATGAAAGAGTTACTGAGCTTTGATCATCAACAATTGAAAAAGACGAAGCTGATCATCAAAGCACAGATCAATAAACATAAATGAGACGTCATTTATGAGATAGATGACTGAGTTTGACTATTCTTCAGAAACATCAAAATTACAAGATCATGCAAAGATTTGAAAGATAAACAACTAAAATCATATCAGATCACTGTCAAAGCGAGAATCTTCTATCATCTTCATTTATCAGTCAGCATGAAGCATCTGCATTTGATGTTCAGCTCAAAGCTACTGCGATTATATTCAGAAAATCTTCTATCAGAACAGCATGCAGAATCTCTCAAACTCATCATTATTGATGATGATGATGATGAACATTGAAAGATAAATGACATTCTGAATTTCAGACGCTATTAAGATTGAATACAGTACAAGATTAAATAAAAAGATCTAGATAAAACTGATGAATGATACTATGTTGATAAAGATGAATTCAATGACTTTGAGAAAGTTTTGAACGAATTTCATGCGCTATACTTAAGAAAGTCACGCTAGTATCGAAATAACTCAATAAGAAAGCAAGCAAATGAGCGACATTCATGCAAACATGAATTTTCAAAGAAAAGAGTAATGTTATGAGTGTATCAAGACTGAATAAGGCTGAAGCTTTAATCAATTCGCAGTGAACACTAGCGAGTACTCTGCGTATTGATTAAAGCTAGTCAGTGTCTCTAGCTCAGATCTGACTCAGTTTCTATTTTCTTTTCTCAACATCTCTTTGTTCAACATCATCTTTCTTTCTACATCACATTCTACTCATGTCACAAACACATTTTCTTTAAGCTTAGCACAGTTTCTGAATATTACTTAAATAAAAGCTTTTATACTCATCTTCTTCTATATTCTTAATATTCAGTTATAGCTATCTTTAAAGATCAAGCACTATTAACTCTGATCTTCATTAATTGTATCATCTAGACATGATTCTGACAATGTATAATCTCAAAAATATTATAGATTCTCATCAGAAACTAAATCTATACAAGCGATCTACATGACAAGACAGCAACTATAAACAAAGATATAAATGAAAGTTTATAGATTATTATGCTAAACATTATGCTTTTGACTCAACTACATTGCAAGATCAACTTCAAGAAAAAGTCTTGCAACAATTATTTTTCATTGCAAATATAGTTGCTAGACGAAATTTCAGACATCACAATTTGTCATCACTTGTTTCAACTAACGAAGCAAAATGATATTTGAATCAGAGTTAGTTTTTCTTCTCTTTGTTTCGTTCGTTGCACAATTAATGTTGTTTCATAATTTGATTGCAATCAATTTTGCAATCGATTTTGCAGTCACATAGTTTGAAATATCAAATTCTAATAAGCTTTAAACACTGTTCAAGACATCGATCTCATTAAGTTCTCAAGAAATCATTTCAGAAACTTTGTTCATTTAAGCAGAATGACTCAAGATATTTTAGCAATTTCAGCTATCTTGATATATGTTGAACGAGTTTTTAATTTGAAACGAGACGTATTATCTTATCATTGCAGCTTTTTTGTTGTCAACATCATATTGAATATCATGATGATTAAGCATGCAGATGCTGTGAAGTTGAAAGCAAAATTCAAGTCTCACAAGCTTATTGAAGAGAAAAAAGCTTTCGATGCATAGAAACAAGAAAAGAACAAAGATTTAATCTTCATCATTAACATTAATGAAGATTTAAAGTATATCAGCAATGCATCATCAAATGATGATGTTGATGATAACGAGCGTGATAAATAATGTTATATTGTTTATCATCAAACATTTAATTAATAATATCAGAGCTGAAGAATGATGATACAATTAATGTTGATCTTCTCATATCATCTTTGCAATTTAGATTCTCAAACTTTGAAGAATTCTCGTTATCTACGTTATTTAATACAGCAAGATCTACAACAACTTCACTTTTAAATGCTTGATTTTCAACGTCTGCTTATTTTGATCAAGTTACATCACACTTGATTGAGAGAAACAGATTGAAGAAGAATGATCAATCATTATAAAAGATAATGAATCAAAGAAATTTGATGAAATTCGTTGCAGTCTTTAAATTGAATGAAGAATCTAGATTGTCATCTTTAGCATTGAAAAAAGAACAGTGCAAAATGACTTCTTCTTTGAAGTCAAGTTCTACTGTAACACGTAAACGTAGCTTTAAGATGATTAATTTTAAGAAAAAATCATCATTTAAGAGTAAAGCTAAATTGAATGCATTGTTTAAGCAAAGAAAACTGTTACGAATGTGTCAGAATTGATTAAAACTAGTCAATGATTTAGTCAAGATCTGATCTAGATCTGACTCAGATTTAACTCAGATATGACTCAGCATTTTTTCTCTTTTCTAGCATCTTCTAATCAGCTTCTATTGTCTTCTATGATAAACACACTTCTTTGTGTTACGAGTAGTTAATAGATGTTCATGATAAACACATTTCTTTGTGTTACAAACATCTTTCAAATCAACATCTTTCTTGTGTTTCAACACGTTCTCTTTGAGACTAGCGTTGATCTGAGTAACTATTATATAGAGCGTGTTCTTCTTGCTTTTTGTATCTTCTTTCTTCTGTATTCTTAAAGTCTTAGTTATAACTATCTTTATAGATCAAACATTCTAGTCATGCATGCACTCTGATTAGTTTCTAGACACGATTTCAACATTACTTTAAAAATTTGTTAATCACATGATACTGATTTCTATATTCATTCAAATCAACTCGATTGACAATGAAATGAGTATAAAGAAATTTGTGTATCTGATGATCAATGACATTAAAAGACAGAACAACATCAAGAAATCAATAGAATCAATGAGAATATATGATCATATGATTGCTAGAGAATCTATCGCTCAGTCAGTAGCATCAGTTCAAATCAATTAATAGAATCAATGATAAAGAATCTTCATTGATTGCTTGAGAATCACAAAAAAATCTCTTAAATCAGCAACACTTTTCTTTGAAGACTAAACACTTTAACAAACAATCTCACTACATACTATTGAGCATCATTCTTCGCTTGATCATCAACTTTTCACTATGACTCAATCATCTGTGAACAATCTCTTTGAAAGTAATCAAAGCTCTTTTTCTTTCAACACTACAGATTCAATCATTTATTCTGAGCTATCATCTTGCATATCAAAATATCTTAGAATCAATGTTGTATGAAAACATCAATATTCTTTGTCTTATTCTCAGACTTTCAATGAATCTCATGAAGCTTCTACTTCATGAAATATAAAAAATGTAAAGCAGCTACAACATTAAATTGAACAAGACTTAGAAGTTTTTCTAGAAGATTTGAACAGTTTTTGAACTCAACGAGATCTAGACGTGAAAGCTTGTGAGCTATTTGACAAAATATCAAGCGAATAAATATGAAAGACTTGTTTCGAGAAAATGAATAAAGTCAAAGAATGCTTGAATCAATTAAATCAGATGTTTCAAAATCAAGTGACTGAACTGCAACATTAACTGCAATTCTTTAAAGAAGTCACTTCTTTCTCTTTTATTCTGTTCAATTTCTTCAAGTGATTTCAAAAGCTTTCAAATTCATCTCTGTTTACTGATGAAAAAGAATCTATCTGAAATGATTGACAAGAAAAGATTCGTGACAAGCTAGAAATCAACGTCAATCATTTTGATATCAATAAAACTATTCTGATTTACGTTCACTTCAAAATCAAAGAAGATGCAGTCAAAGCTATCTTAGCTTGACATTAACAAGATTCATTGAATCTTTATGTCATAATCAATAATTTGTTAAATGAACTTGCTCAGCTTTATGATGATTTTGACAAAGAGACAAACTTTCGAAGCAAATATGTTAATCTCTCTCAAGAAAAGAGCAAATTCAGCGATTTCTATTCAATGTTTCAACGTCTGTTCTTTTATTTAAAGTATCATGAAAAGCAATTGATCATTGATTTATGAGACAAGATAGTTTATCATCTTCATGCAGCTTGAAGCAGTCAATTGATTCAGTCAGAATCTCTGAACAAAATTTGTAACTATCTGATTCATTTGAACAATGAGCATCAAGTCATAAGTGACATCAAAGAAAAGAAATTTCTGAACAAAGTCAGAAAGCAAGTCATCTTTGCTGAGAAATGAGATTCATTAAATCTCTACAGAAAGATTGAAGTCACTACACTCGTTAATCATTTCAAGTTGCATGACGCGATTTTGACTAGTGTCAAAGACATTGATTTACAAGCTGAAATTTGTTTCATCTGTCACAAATCAGATCATACTTCTAAAGAATGCTTTAATCAATCTAGAGTTAATGTCTTAGAAGATGATGAGTTCAATCATTTAAATTCTGAGTCAGATTTTGATTTAAAAAACTAGTTATCTTTTTCAGAATCATTAAAGAGATAGAGATCATATCTTTGTGTAGTCAAATTGAAGTTCTATTGAAAGAAAACTATTTTAAGAAGTCATTTTTGATTAATGCTTCTTTTATCTCTCAGAGCAATTCTTTCAGCCTTCGCTCTTTAATAGATAGTGATTTCGTCGTCTACACGCTGATACATGACAAGCTAGTCAATAAAGTATGTCAGAAACTTGAAATACAATTTATATTACTAGCAAAAGAGAAGTTAATACGAGAATATGATGAGAAGCTAGCTAGAAAGACTATTATTCATAAGATTCTACTCAATCTCATGATCGAAAGTCATAAGAAATTGACTATGTCAATGCTGATAGCTGATATTGAGCATCATGAAACTATATTGAGCAAACTCTGAATGAATAAAAATAAAATATTATTGAACATGAGACATGATACTATCATATTTTCTGATCAATTAAATATTTCTATCTCGATTTTTTCAATTTCATCAAATACAAAGCACTCAAGTTGATTGCGATCAACTTTGATCTCTTCAGCAGCTTACAGCAAGATCTTTAAGATGCTCAAGCACTCAGTTTCAATCATTCAGAAAGAGTCATTCTTGATTCAAAATATAAACATCATCTCTTTTCAAGCACTAGTAAAACGAAAAAAGAAGAATCAGACAGAGATTTTTGCTATGTTCATCGAAGACATTGATAGAAAAATCGTTTACAATACTCAATATGAACTAGATGTCATAAACATCTTCTTTATCAATGAAACGACTCAGAATCTAGAGAATATTAAAGTCAAGTTATTATCAAAATATCAGAATTTTCTAAATGTCTTTGATCAAGCTCAGATAGACAAGCTATTGTCTCATCGTTCATATGATCATAAGATAGAGCTTACTAGTGATGCAACATCATCTCACTGTTGAGCATATTGAATGTCTTTCTACAAGCTTCAGAAAGTAAAGAAATATCTGAATGAGAATCTTTTCAAAGAATTTATAATCTTTAGCAAAGCTTCATATTTCTCACTCGTTCTGTTCATCTTAAAAGCAAATGAAGATTTATGATTCTGCGTTGACTATTGAAAGCTTAATGCTATTATCAAAAGAAATCGCTATTCTCTATCTTTGATAGATGAGATGATTGACAAAATAGTTGATTGCAAGCATCTGACTCAATTAGATATCATTTCAACTTTCAACAAACTGCAAATGCATTCTAATAGTGAGAATTACACTATCTTTATCATCATTTTAGAAGTGTACAAATCAAAAATGTTATCTTTTGAACTTATCAATGATTCTGCCTCGTTTCAACAGTATATAAATGATGTTCTTTAAAACTTTCTAAATGACTTTTGTCAAGTCTATCTAGACAACATTTTGATCTACAGCAAAACTCAATGAAAACATTGACAACATGTCAAGATGATATTAAATCATCTACAAGAAGCTGATTTACAAGTAGATATTCAAAAGTGCAAATTCAACGTAGAAGAAACTGTCTTCTTAAAAGTCATAGTTTCAGAACAAGATCTTCGTATGAATTTTATCAAAGTGAAAGTCATAGTCAACTGAACTACATTGATCAATCTAAAAGAAGTTCAGAGCTTCGTGAGATTTGTTAACTTCTATCGTCGTTTCATTAAGAACTTTTCGAAGCTAGTCAAATCATTCACTCAGCTGACTAGAAAGAACACGTTTTTTGTTTAAAACAAAGTCTGTGTTCAAGCTTTTGACAATCTAAAGAAACAGATCAGCTTGATTTCAGTACTACGACATTTCGATTTCAAATAACAGACTATTCTAGAAATTAATGCATCTGACTACATTAAAGATGAAATACTATTTCAGTATGATGATGAGAATGTTCTTCACTCAGTAGCTTTCTACAGCAAGAGCATGATTCTCGCTAAATGCAATTATCATATCTATGACAAGAAATTGCTAGTCATTATTCGATGCTTTGAACACTGAAGACTCAAGCTAGAATGCACGAAGTTGCTCATTCAAATGTTCATTGATCATCAGACTTTGAAGATCTTCATGAAAAACAAACAGTTAACTCGATGTCAAGCTAATTATCTAGACATTCTATTCAAGTTTAACTTTCAGATCATTTTTCAATCAGGTAAAATGAACACTAAAGTCAATGCTTTAATCAGAATGTTTCTAATTGACATTTCTGAATCAACTCAGTGTACTGAAGATTGCTATCAGATCATTCTGACATTCAATAAAGTAAATATTCTAGCTATTGAATCTGAAGTTGATTTCTATCAGCGAGTAAAAGATGTCAACAAGACGAATGAGCTTTGCAATGAATATAGACAAGCTATAAACAAAAATAAGCTCAAGCTACATAGCACTGAATTGAAGCACTGCAAGATCATTGATGACGTTCTGTTTAAAAAAGATTTACTGTGAGTTTCTGAGAATATGCATACGAAATTGCTAAAGAAAATTCATGATCAGTCTTTCATCTCTCATTCTGACAATCGAAGAACTATTGATCTAGTTCAACGTTTCTACTATTGATCAGATCATTAAGCAATGATTAGATGTTACATTTGAAATTGTCATATCTGTTAACAAAGCAAGACATCTAGAAATAGCATCAATGAACTACTTTATTCTCTATTGATTTCACAGAAACGCTGAAAAGATATAGCTATGAACTTCATCACTGAGCTATCTTTATTGAAAGATTATAACGTCATTTGCACAATCATATGTCATCTCATTAAGAAACGTCACTATGTCTTCTGTCATTGAGAAGACGATGACATTTCAGTCGAAGAAATGATTTGAATCATGCTATGAAACATTTATTGACTTCATGATTTATCTAGTTCTATTGTTTTGAACAGAAACTCTCAGTTCATATCAATCATGTGACAAAGTCTTTGCAAGTGACTAAGAATTACAGCTAGTTTATCAACAGCTTATCATTCTGAGATTGATGATCAATTGAAACGAGCTAATCAAGATGTTGAACGCGAACTAAGAATCTATTGCAATTACATGCAGAACGATTGAGCGAAATAACTATCAATGATAGAATTCAGCGAGAATTTTAATATCTTCTCAATCATCTCAATGATTTCATTCTACTTCAATAAAAGATTTTATTTTCGAATGAGTTTCAATTCAGATACGACTGATTACAAAACAACTTATGAATGTCTTGAAGCTAGAAAAGCTGATGATATTATCATCAGAATGAAAGAGCTTCTTATTTTTGATTATCAGCAATTGAAAAAGACTAAGCAGATCACTGAAGCTCAGATTAATAAACATAAATGAGACATCATCTATGAAGTAGATAACTGAGTTTGATTATTCTCTAGAAACATGAAAACAATGAGATCATGCAAAGATTTGAAAGACAAACAACTAAAACTCTATTAAATCATCGCAAATGTTGAAATCTTCTATTGTCTTCATCTATCTGAAAGCATGAAGTGACTTCATTCAATGTTCAGCTCAAAGCTACTGCGTCTTTATTCTAACAACTCATTGTCAAAATAACATTCAGAATCTTCTAAATCTCTGACTATCAAAGATGATAAGCATTGAGAGATAGATGACATTTTGAACTCTAGATGCTATCGAGATTGAATACAATACAAGATCAAATGAACAGAACTAAATCAAGACAACAAATGATACTATGTTGATAAGAAAGAATTCAAAAGCTTGAAAAAAGTTCTAGTTGAATTTCATAAGCTCTATTCAGACAAGTCACACTAAATTGAAAAACAGTGAAAATTTTTGCGTTTCATTTGTTCTATTCATGTGAACATGAATTTTCAAAGAGAAAAGTAATGTTACGAATGTGTCAGAATTAATTAGAACTAGTTAATGATCTAGTCGAGATCTGATCTAGATCTGACTCAGATTTGACTCAGATATGACTCAGCATCTTTTTTCTTTTCTAGCATCTTCTAATCAGCTTCTATTATCTTCTATGATAAACACACTTCTTTGTGTTACGAGTAGTTAACAGATGTTCATGATAAACATCTTTCTTTATGTCACAAACATCTTTCAAATCAACATCTTTCTTGTGTTTCAACACGTTCTCTTTGAGACTAGCGTTGATCTGAGTAACTATTATATAAAGCGTGTTTTTCTTGCTTTTTGTATCTTCTTTCTTCTGTATTCTTAAAGTCTTAGTTATAGCTATCTTTATAGATCAAACATTCTAGTCATGCATGCACTCTGATTAGTTTCTAGGCACGATTTCAACAAAAACAAGAAAACATCAATAGAAAGCTCATGTAGATAGTTTTGCAATTCATTTTGCAATTCATTTTGCAATCTACTGTTTTCATGAAGTTACTTACGCATTTCTCAAGCAGTTTAGTTAGAGACAGTGACTGAAATCTGAGTTAACAATAAAGAAGTTGAAAACATTTCTTTATATACATATAAATTTCTTTTCAACATGTGAATAAAGATCATTCATACATACACATTTTAAAGTTTCATAATTTCATTCTACTAGTACTTATTTCAAATAAGTAAAATGTCTAGACATATCATTGAGTTCAAGTCACGTATTAAGTTGATCAAGTTGAGTTAAGAATTGAACTCAACTCGATCAAATTGAGTTAATTCTTCTCAACTCAATTCAACACTGTAACTTAATCTGAGTTGAGTTGAGCAATTCAAACTTGACAACAGATTTAGTCTTGAATGTAAAACAAGCTGAAGATAAACAAGAATCATTTTTCTATTGAAGAGTTAAAGATTGCATACATTGAAAGTTGAGTCAGTGAAGCTGCAATCAAACATATTGCATCTTGAATGAGAAACATGTTTCTGAACTCATTTCTAGAAGTTGAAGAAGTACTGTTGATCATAAATAAGATGTACGATGACTTCAATCATCATTACATGATTCAACAACAGTACTTGAAGCTGTATTAAAACAAGATCTTCTTTCATGAATTTTGAATGAAATTTCAAAGATTTAGCATAAAACTAGAGTACAATAACGAGACTTTACTAGATAATCTTCAGCATAAGATCAGCTCAGATCTTTAGCGAGTAACACTCAATGAATGAATCACGAATTTGAATGAGTTTGTTAACATCTGCATGCAAGTCAATGTTAAATTAACTGAATTGAATGTTTGATCAGTCGTCAAAGCATCAACGACTTAAGCTGCTCGCTCTGTCTTTAGCACATTGACTGCTTGACTCACGTCATCAGTTTCTTCATGAAAGAAGCTCAGAAGATCAAATCTTGATTCTATTTAGAAAGAGTTGTTTAAGAAAGAACTTTGCTTCAAATGCAAGAAGTTAGAACATAAAGTATATGATTGCTTCAAGATGATTCAAGTGCATGAAATCACTGCAAGTTTGAAAAATGATCTGCTTTCATTAAAGTAGTGACTGAGAATGATATATTTATATTTTGTTTCATCAGCATGTCTGATGATTCATTTGATTTCAAGTCGTTCATTATTGACGTCATCTTAAGTAATTTAGAAAAGATATTCAGATTTCTCGCTCTGATAAATACTGAAGTCACTGACATGACTTTCATTGATGAATCTTTGATGTCAAAGCTATGTGAATGCTTTGATATTCAGTCAATATTGCTGTCAAAATCAAAGTCAATTTGATTGTATGATAAAATCTCTGATTAAAAGTCAATTATATACACTCTGTATACATTAATCATGATACAAGAACACAAGAATGAAATGATGTCTTTATTAATAACTCATTTAGAACAGCACAAGATAATCATTGAAAATCTTTGATTAAAAAGAAATCAAATTTTGATAGACTCTGCAAATAATCGATTAATATTCTTGTTAAATATTCAAACATTGAAATCTGTCATTTCAAAGACAAGCAGTCAATCAGCATTTCACAGATCTGAATCAAGCAAGATTTGCAAAATGAAATGAAAGAACTTGAACTTAATGATTACATCAACAATCATCTTGAAGTGACTCATAAATCAGAAACTAGTGAATCAGTTCATTGAATCAGTTCAATTCATTGAATCTGTACTTATATGAAAGCAAAGCATTCAAGTTGATCTTTGTTAACTTCGTTTTTTGCAATCAACTGAGAAAAAAAAACTCGTCAATATTATCATGATTAAAGTCGCTGTGTATCAAACTCTAGTCAAGAATAAGAAGATCAAGATCTTCTTATTGATTATTAATGAAATTAACAAAGCGCTTAGCTCAGTCGAAGATTTCACGAAACTGAATGAAATGATCTTTGTCATGTCATTAAATAAACTGAAGAAAAAGCTTTTGATAGTTTATCACGACTTTCTGAATGTTTTTGATAGAGAAAAGACAACGCAGTTGTCTTCACATCAATCATATGATCATAAAATTGAATTAAAAAATGAGAGTCAATTTTCTTGAAGTCAATTGTATTTCATGTCGAGTTACAAGTTGCAGAAGATCAAAGAGTATCTAGAAGAGAATTTGAAGAAGAAGTTCATCATACTCAGCAAAGCTTCTTTTGCTTTGTCAATACTATTTGTTGAAAAGAAAGATGACACTCTTTACTTTTGCATGAATTATTAAAAACTGAATGCTCTGATTAAAAGAGATCGTTATTTAATACTCTTGATAAACGAAGTATTAGCTTGAATTCAAGACAGTAAGTATCTGACTTGACTTAACATTATCATCATGTTTAACAAACTGCACATGAGTTCAGAAAGTGAAGATTTAACTACTTTTGTTACTTTCTTTGACATTTACAAGTATAGAATAATGCTCTTTGAATTAATCAATGAATCTGCGTTCTTTCAACATTATATCAACGATGTGTTGTTCAACTGTCTGCATAAGTTCTGTCAGACACATTTGAATGATATTCTCATCTATAGTAAGACATTGAAAGAACATAGAACTCACATGAAAGAAGTACTAAACAAGCTTCATGAAGCTGATCTACAGATGAATATTGACAAGTGTGAATTCAAGATTCAGAAAATCTCGTTTCTAAAACTATTGATATTCATCAATGATCTGCGAATGAATTCTCGAAAAGTAGATATGATTTGAAGCTGAGAAGTGTTGCAATCGTTGACTCATGTGCAGATCTTCATTGACTTCTGCAATTTCTATCGATGATTCATAAAGAACTTCTCAAAGATCATTCAATTCATGATAAAGCTGATTCAAAAAAATCACTTCTTTGAATGAACAGAGATTTGTCAGATGATCTTTGAAGAATTAAAGTAACAGATGACAACAGCTTTCGTTCTGAAGCATTTTGACTCAATCAGAAAAGTCATTCTGAAAATAAACTTCTTGAACTATGTGAACAACGAAGTCTTGTCTCAATATGACGATGAAGATATTCTACATTCAGTGATCTTTTATAGCAAGAACATGATTTTCGCAGAATGCAACTACAAGATTTATGACAAAGAACTGCTGATCATTATTTGCTGTTTTAAACATTAATGTCTTAAATTGAAATGAACAAATATTTCAATCAAGATCTTCATTGATCATCTGAATTTGAAGTACTTCATGATCATCAAAGAACTGATCAGATGACAAGCTAAATGAGCTGAGAAGCTATCTGAATATAACTTCAAGATCATATATCAGTCGAAAAAACAGAATCTGAAAGCTGACGCGCTGATCAGAATGTCAGACGTCAAATCAGTTGAAGCAAATAATGATCAAAAGCTATATCAGCATCAGATGCTATTGCTTGAAGATAAATTTGAACTGCAGTTAATGAAAGCTGATCAAGAAAATGATCAGAAAGCTGATTAAAATCTGATTCAGATCTTGTTCAGATTTGACTCAGAATTTGACTCAGATTCAAAATTCGAATTGAAAGCTAATCAAAATTCGGTTGAAGAGATGATTTCTATTCAGAATCAGATTATAGTCGAAAATCAAATGAATCAACTGTGCTTCAATATTCAAATAGTCATGAAACAGAACAGAAGAACTTGTCAAGATATTGATCTAGACAATTGCAAAGTACTTGATGAAGTACTCTGAAAAGATGATAGACTATGTGTTTTTCAGTCAATGATCACTTGATTGATAAGAGAAGCACATGATCTTTCAATCAATAATCACTTTGAAATGAATTGAACGTTGAATCTGCTGAGATGATTTTATTGCTGATCGAAGATGAGAACGATAATCAAGTGCTACATTCAAAACTGTTACGTTTATCATAAATCAAAAGCATTGAGAGTAGATCTGTCATCGAGTTTGAGTTGCTCAACTCAATTCAGATTGAGTTTCAGTGTTGAGTTGAGTTGAGAAGAGTCAACTCAACTCAATTGAGTTAAGTCAGACTCTCAATTCAACTCAGTCAACTTGATGAGTTGACTTGAACTCAATTGCAGACCTACTTTCTATCAAATTTTCTATCAAATTTTCTATCAAAGTGATCAAACTCTTTATCAAACTTTCTATCAAACTCTCTATCATGTTTTCTACCATATTTTCCATCATATTTCCCACTATATTTTCCATCATATTTCCTACTATGTTTTCTACCATATTTCCTACCATATTTCCCATCATATTTTCTACTATGTTTCTCATTATATTCTCTATCATATTCTTTACTACACTTTCTATCATATTTTCCACCATATTTTCCATCATATTTCTCACTATATTCTCTATCATATTTCTCATCAACCTCTCTATCAAATTCTCTATCAAATTGATCGCAAAATTGATTACAAAAAAAAATTGAAAAAAAAGAGAGAAAGTATATTATTTTTAGTACATAGTATACTATATTTAGTAACACTAATTAAGTTCAAGCAACTCAACTCAATTTTGAGTTGAACTCGAATTGAAGAGAGTCAATTCAATCTCAATTTGAACTCAGAATTGAGTTGAGTTGACTTTTCTCAATTCAACTCAACTCTAACTTGACGACAGATTTAATCAAGAGATTGAATCAATGAACTGTTGAAGTCATTGCTCATACTTAAGCAGCAATGACAGAACATATCATTAGACTTCATTATCAATCTATCAAAAAATGATGAAAACTGTTACGAAGCGTGTCGACGTTGAATAGAGCCTAGTCAATAGGTTCTAGAAATTTCGATATGTGAACAAGGAACAGCGATGTTTCGAATCGAAATATGCTGAAACATTTCATCTATTTGAGCTCTAGCAAATCGACTACTTCGCTTCTTTGTTTGATCTACTATAGATACAGCTCGAAACTGTCTTCTTCCTTCTATATTCTTAGTTTCCTAGTTAGAGCTACCTCTATTGATCAAACATTCTATTCAGCTACGCACTATCTCGCTGCAGTGTGGTTAGATTCTAGGCACGATCTCAACAAAAACAACGTGATTCTGACAGTCATAAATCGATTGTCTAAGAAACGACATTATATATTGTGTTGATCAAATGACAAAGAAACCTTTGCAGAATAAACAGTCAAGTTACTGTTGATATGAGTCTTCAGAATTCATGAACTATCAAGATCAATAATGTTCAATCGTGATTCATAATTTATATCAATTGTCTGAAAGTTTCTATGCTTGAGACTTGACATCAAGATGAAACTATTCACAGACTATCATTCACAAATTGATGATTAAACAGAAAGAGCGAATCAGAATGTGAAATGATATCTACAAAGCTATTGCTTATACATGCAAGATGATTGATTCGTCTGATTATTTATGACTGAATTCGTTGATAACAATGCTATTTCATTATCAATTGAACAGTCAGCGTTCTTTCTGAATAAAGACTTTCACTCTCGTATGAGCTTTGATTTGAATTCAACTAAATATGAGATCACTTGAGCTAGAATTGAAGTGAGCAAAGCGAAGAATATATTCAAACACATGAAACAATCACTAACATTGATTAAGCAAGCATTAGCAAGAGTCAGAGTCACAATGAAGAAACAGATTGACAAGCATTGAAAAGAAATGATTTACAAGATAGATGACATAATGTTTCTGAACTCAAGAAACATCACAATCTTAAAATCATCAAAGAAACTAAATGATAAGATGCTAGAATTCTTCAAGATTCTGATTGAGTTTGAACATGCATATTAATTGAAACTGTCATTAACTATGAAGATTCATTCAAAGTTTATGTCAAATCTGCTGCAACTAGATTCAAAAAACACTTTAAAAGAATAATGAAATGAGTTGTTTGATTCTATAATAATTGAAGATAAAAATGAATGAAAAGTGAAAAACATACTGAACTTCAGACACTACGAACGAGATAAATAACTACAATATCGTGTCAATTGAAAAGAATACGACGTTGATTTACATTGATATAATGTCGATGAAAGTGAATTCAAAGAATGCTTGAAGATTGTAAATGACTTTCATGAATGATATTTAAACAAGTCAAGATAGAAATTAACTTAAGAAATGTTGATCGAACTGCAGCAATGAGAACATTGCTAGAGAAAGAAGAAAAATAATGTTGCAAGCATGCACTTTGAATTAGTCTAACATAGATCATGTCAAACTATCATAAACTAGTATAAAGCTGATGTTGACACGCTAGCGATCTAGCGTGTCTTCATGAGTAAAACTCACAACATGTTGCATTTTCTTTCTTCTTCATCTTTGAACTTCTAGTTAGAATACACTCATATGATTCGCTCTATGCAGACTCATAACATGATTAAGATTCTCAGTTCATCTTCATTCTTTGAAAGTTTCTTTGCAAACGACTGAGCATTTCTCTTCGATTGTTCATCGTTTATCATCTTCAGATCAACAATCAAAGTGAACGAGTCAATCAGAATGTTGAGCGATATCTTTGTTTCTTCTGTTCATACATGCAGAATGACTGATTCAAGTGACTATTCATGATTAAGTTTGTTGATAATAACATCTTATCTTCAATCATCTTCTTGATTTTCTTCTTCATGAACAAGAGCTTTCACTCTCATATGAGCTTCAATTCTAACATCATTGAGTATGAAAGCATTTGCGAACGTCTGCAGATCGCTTGAGTTGAAGATATATTCAATCACATGAATAAGACACTGATCTTCGCTCGCGAAGCTCTGATCAAAACACAAGAGCAAATGATGAATCAGACTAACAAGCATAGAAAGAAGATCAATTATGAAATTGAATCAAAGATGTTTCTGAATGAACAAAACATCATTACAGCAAGATCTTTCAAAAAATTAAATGACAAGATGCTCGATTCATTTCAGATCATTGATTCTGTTGATTCATTCTATAAGTTGAAACTATCAGAGACTATGCATATACATGATGTATTTCATTCAGAGCTTCTTTATTCTGTCATCAATGACTCTCTATCTGATCAAAAGAATGAATCTTCGAGATCAATAGTGATAAACGATGAAGATGAATGAAAAATCGATGATATACTGAACTTTCGATGCTATAAAAGATGACTTCAATATAAAGTCAAATAAAATGACTATGACAACAATCTCAACTGATATAACGCTGACGACGACGAGTTTATGAACGCTCAAGAGATGATTGATGAATTTCATATCAAATATTCAAGAAAAGCGCGCTAGAAAAAACATTCATGCAAACATGAATAGTCAAGAGAAGAGATAATGTTACGATTCTAGCCTTCGTCTATTCTTTCTAGTTCTAATCTGAGTTTCATTCTAATCGAGTCTAGTAAGCATTCAAGCTAGTAGTGATGTCATTGAAACTCTGCATCATATGTGTAAGACGTCAATTCTTTCGAGCCTAGCACAGAGCTGAGAAGAACACATATAAGAACTTAAGTTCTTATCTGTACATACTTTTCTTTCTTAGCATTTATCTATTAGTTATATTACACTCATATGACTCGCTCTATGCCGATCTCTAACATGCACATTCAAGATCTGACGTCGAGTTGAAAAAGTCTCAGACTCTATGCGAAGCATATGTCAAGAGCATTAAGCGAGATCACAAATAAATTCACATCTGATTATCAAAGTCTCGTCTGTGCATATGCGCAGCATCAATCAAGCACAAAGAAACATCGATGAACGACGAAAGCATCAACGCTCAAAATCGAGCGAATGAGATAATGAATTGACTAAATGATTTGAAGATGAGTGTCGCACTTCGCATATGTCGCGCATATACTAAGAAGAAACTCAGCTCGCTCAAGATTCTCTCAACGCAAATGTTGAAGACGATGAGAAAAGTGATAATGCAAATCACGAGCAGAACGACGAGAATGAAGAAGAAAACGCAGAAGAAAAGTCTGACGAAGATAACGTGAGCGATAGCTTGTGAATGAGCATGTCACAGGTTGAGTTCATGATTCGCATGTTTGATGCATGTGCTAAGCATATGTAGAAGAATCTTTGCTCGTCTTGCTATTCATGATATATGCGTGATCTGTGATTGTGCTGTTTTCTCGATGCTTCGCTCAAGCTGTGCATATGCACGACTTCAATACTTCGCTCAAGCTGTTTATCTTCTAGCTACTTTAGCTATATAATATTAATTCTTCAGCTCATGATTAGCATATGCAGAAAGCTGAGTCGGGGTTGGAATAACTTTGAGCTCATGGTTAGCATATGCAGAAAGTTGAGCCGGGGCCGAAACCAAAAAAAAAAGTTCCGGCCCTGGCTCAACTTTTCCAACCCCCCACCAACTGTAACCCCCCATTTCTCTCAATGCTTCTCTCTCGCTCTCTCGGCGGGACTCGACGAATATGCGGACCACTCCTTCGCGCTGTAGGGATGCGTTCGAAGGCACGGATTCTTATCTTGGATGTCAGCCTTTATGCAGCTTCCACGGATATGGTAAGGAAGGGTTTGCATAGTAAGCCATGTAATACTTACTCACCCACCGGCATTGTGATATCCATACTCGCCAGGACTGCGTCGTAAGTCATCGCTGCTGTGTGTGATTTTATACAAAACCATGCCCTGCCGTCCTCTTTCCTCTTTCCTCTTTCCTCTTTCCTCTTTCCTCTTTATTCTTTATTCTTTGCACCTCACTTCTCTTACATTGATCTATGAATTTTACTGCCTGCCGGGAGCTCGAAGCCTTGCAAAGTCTTTCTCTAGCAACACCTTCGTTTTCTGTCGCTGTTTCACATGGCATCTCTACCTCCTTCAGGCGAACAGCCTGAAGCCGGGCAACTCATGCCTTTACCTTCCAATACCCACTACGAACCAGCCATTCCCATGAACTCCACACTAACACCCCTATCATCCGACACATCGCGCACTGCGGATGCCAATCCTTTTGATTTCACACGCGACCAAAACAGTGACCAGGAGAAATCTCAACACGATAACGATGAAGATATTCAATACGCACCCATACGGGTGGACTTTGATAACGACCAAACTACCCTCGAGAGAACGGTCAGTAAGATGTATGGAGAACTAAGTGAAGAAGATCGAAGCGAACTCAAGCGGATTGCTTCTTCGTT